>Ga0160423_10004173_pt1 | contig 11911 bp, 5 predicted proteins | sample CRUFie14St8metaG_FD_108191 | JGI IMG/M metagenome (GOLD analysis project Ga0160423, IMG submission 108191) | Marine microbial communities from the Costa Rica Dome - CRUD Field 142mm St8 metaG | ecosystem: Environmental > Aquatic > Marine > Oceanic > Photic zone | place: Costa Rica: the Eastern... | reverse complement strand
GTGAAGAATAAAAAAAGTAAAAAAACTAAGAAGCTTCCTGCTTCGACTTTAGTTATCTCCATCACTACTGTACCTTCAAAGGTTTTGAAGACGTTACTACGTAGGAAAAATAATGGCAAAAAAGAAAAATAAAAAGAGAGATAAGTATACTACTGCTGGTCGTGTAGACATGAGCAAAGGTGGTCGTGTTTCTAAACAAGTGGGTGGATTACCTTCTGCACCTAGCAGAGAGGGGATAGAAAAATTTGTTAGAGATCAAAACATAATTGATGAAAGAAATCTTTCTAGAAATGTTCCTATGATGGAGGGAAGCGGAGGTAGTGGTATGCCTAGTAATCAAATGTTTGGTGCTCCAACACCTGCACCGACTCCAGCTCCTACACCAAGTCCTGAAGATATGCAAAGAGCACAACAGCAACAAGATGCGAGAGAAAGTGCTGAAGCTGCTGCAAGAGGAGAAGTTCCTCAAGCTGCTGTTATTGATGCACCTAAGTTAGTTGATACAGACATAAAACAAAAACAAACAACAATGGCTGAACCTACACAGGTTACAGCTACACAGGCAGCACCGGTTGCACCTGAACAAGTTACAACAGTTACAGATACTGCACAAGTTTCACAGCCTGAACAAATTCAAGCTGCCCAAATGGAAGCTGCTACTGTAACACCTGAAGCAGAAGTAGAAGCTGCAAGAGGTGTGGTTTCAGATCAAGCAATTGCTGAAGCTGCTGGAGTTGATCGTATTGATCCTATTGAAGCTGCAACAGTTGATATTCCGGAAGGAGCTTTAGCTGACCGTGTTATAGGAACAATGAGTCCTGAAGCTAAATCTCAAGCAGCAGTAAATGCTGGTAGTTCATTAGCACGTATAACAAGAGCTAAAAAACAACTTGCAAATGCTGGATTAAATGAAGCAGATATTGCAGAACTTGGTAACGATCCGGAAGCTTTAGAAGCTAGACTAGCTGATTTCAGTGAAGAAGAAAGAGGAGTTATAGCCGGATTACCTGAAGAAGCATTGGTATCAAATCAATTAGATAGTTTACTAAGTGGTATTGAAGAAGGTGAAATACCTGCATGGGCTAGACCTGCTGTATCCGCAGTAGAACAAATGTTAGCTCAACGAGGAATGTCAGCCTCTACAGTCGGTAGAGATGCCTTGCTCAATGCTATTATACAATCAGCTATACCTTTGGCTCAAAGTAATGCACAAGCAATACAACAAAGTGTAGCACAGCAGAAAACTATTGAAGCTCAAGAAGCAGAGGCTAATGCACAAAGAGTTCAGCAAACAGCTATTAATAACGCTAATAAAGTTTTCCAACTTAACTTAGCTCAGTTTAGTGCTGATCAACAAACAGAATTAGCTAATAGTAAATTTTTACAAACTGTTGCTTTAGCAGATGCTAATATGGAACAACAAGGTATTTTACAAAATGCTGTTCTTATGTCACAAGCAAATATTGCTGAAGCTAACTTTAATCAACAAGCTCAGATAAATAATGCTAAAGCATTTTTACAAATGGATTTAAGTAATTTAAATAATCAGCAACAAGCAAATGTTTTAAAAGCTCAACAAACTCAACAAAGATTGTTAAGTAATCAAGCTGCTGAAAATGCTGCAAGACAGTTTAATGCTGTTAGTGAAAACCAAACAAACCAATACATGGCAAGTTTAAATGCACAGATTGAACAATTTAATGCAGCTCAAATGAATGCAACTAATCAATTTAATGCAACACAAGTAAACGCTGCTGAAGCTAGAGCTGCACAAAGACAAGCTGATTTAAATAAGTTTAATGCTCAGTTACAAACACAGGTTGATGAGTTCAATGCTAATCAAGACTTTGCAAGAAATCAATGGAATGCACAGAATGCTGCTGCTGTTGAAGCTTCTAACGTACAATGGAGAAGACAAGCAAATACTGCAAACACTGCTGCACAGAATGCAGTTAATATGCAGAATGCACAGAATGCTTTTGCTATGTCGCAAACAGCACAATCATTTTTATGGCAAGAACTAAGAGATCAAGCTGATTATGATTTTAGAGCTTCTGAAAACGAAAGAAATAGAATTGCACAACTTGTAAATACTGCACTAGCTTCAGACCCTTCTAAGTATGGTAGCGGTTTAGAAAGTATAAAGAATTTAGTAGGTATAATTACAAGTGATATAGTAGGTATTTAATATGGGATTATTTAGTAAAATTAAAAAAGGTCTAAAAAAGATAAAGAAAAAAGTTGTTGGTGGTATAAAGAAACAATTTAAAAGACTTAAAAAAGTTGTAAAAAAAGTTACTAAGAGTAAATTGTTTAAAGCTATTGCAACTATAGGTGCTATTATAGTCACAGGAGGTGCTGCTATTGGAGCATTTGGAGGGTCACTAGCTTCAAGTACATTCGGTTCATGGATGGTAGGTGCTAGTAACACGATTACTGGTGGTACTCTATTTGGTACAGGCGGTAACTTCTTAGCTCAAGCAGGAAACTTTACAACTAAAATGTTGGCAAAACCTTTTGCATCAGCAGGTAAAGCAATAGGAAGTGTTGCTGGAGGAGTTTCTGATTTAACAAGATTAACAACTAAACAAGGAAGAATGGGCTACAGGCTTGATGAAGCTACGGGTAAATATTTTGTAGATACAGAAAAAACTTTAAAAGCTGGTTCCTTAAAAGGTCAAACAGTTGCTGAATTAAAAGCTGCTACTCCGGGTGAAAATATCATGGCTATTGGTAAAGGAGTTGATGTAACAACAGGTGAGGTTATGGCTGGTACATTACAGTCTGCACCACCATCAGGTTTCTCAACTATGAGCAGTGGACAAGAATTTGCAGGAGATGCTGCTAAAGCAGTTGTTGATCCTAAAAGTCTTACTGGAAGTAAATGGGGAGACTTTGCTTTACAAACAGGAGCTAGTGTAGGAGGAAGTATTGCTACAGGATATGCTCTTAATGAGTTAACTGCCGGAGACCCAACAGGTCAAATGGCTGGGTTAGCTGTAGAAGGCAGAGAACCAAAAGACCCATTAAGAATTTATCAAGCAGAAAGAGCTATGAGTTTTAATGATATTTATCAGAACTTATTATATGGTCCAGCCGATCCTTTTTCAGCAGCTTCAACAGAATTATATAAACAACAAACTATAGGAATGCCTAGCTATGCCTAAGATAAAAAAAGAAATAAGACCTATTGTATCCGATAACGTAAGTGATGCTGCTGGTCAGGTACTAACTGATGCTTTAGATTCAGGGTTTGAAATAGATGATATCGTTAGTGATCGTGGTCCTAAGATAAGAGGTGAAGAAACTTTTAGTCAAGAAGGTTTAGATGAGATAGTAAATCTTTCAAGTGAAGGTGCTCCTATTCCCGGACAATCTCTAACTAATGATCCTGATCAACCTTATCCTTGGGAAAAACCTGCAACTTTTGCAAACCCTAGAGAAGCATTAAACGAAATATCTAACTTATTATTACAACCTGAAGCAATGAAAAACATTGTTGGAGCACTTGCAAACGGTGCAGCAGTAGCAGACTTGTCAACTGCTGTATTATATGCAAAGTTTTTTGAAGGTGAAATAAATGCAGATACAATGTTATTGTTAGTAGAGCCTGTTATGTATTTAATGATGGCAATCGGAGAAGAGGCTAACATTCAGTATAATATAGAAGGCAATGATTTAGATGAGTTTGAAATGGATGATGATGAAGAGACTCAAGAAAAGATTGATGAATTTAAAAATGTATTTTCTAAAATTAAGAAAGGTGGATCAGAAAAGATTGAACCTGAAAAAATTAATACTAATTCATTACCACAAAATATTTTAGATCGAGTAAAAGAAAAAAGTCCTGAGATTAGAGGACTATTAAGTAAAGAGGAAGAATAATGGCACAAGAAGATTATTTATCACAGTCAGCGTTTGGAACAGCAGCCGGAGGTTTGTTATCTAGAAAAGATGATTTAGAAGAAAAAGATTTTTACAAACTTGTTATGTTAAGTTCAATTGAACAAGTTTTAAAAGGTTTACAAATTAAACAAAAGAAAGATACACTTACTGCGGTAAATGAAATAAATGATAATTATAAAGATATCTTTACCAATAATCAAGAGGTATATAATTTACAAAGTAAAAATAGAGCAGAGTATCAAAACTATCTTGAAGACAAGAATGCCTATCTTGATGCTAAAGAAATAGAACTTTTTAATAAAGACCCTAATGTACGTTCTGAAAATATTTCTTATGGTGATATAAATAATCTTGATCCTGAAAGTAAAAAACATGCTTTACAAGTAGCTGCTAATTTTAGAAAACAAGCAGAAGAAAGAATTTTAAAATTAGGAGAAAACCCAGCAGTTAACATTCCAACATTTACTCAGTTTAATCAACTTGCCAAGAATGAAGGCAAGGCTGCACTTGCAGTTGTTCAAGATGATCCTGCTAAACAAAGTTTAACAAGAGCAGCACTTAATAAAGTTTTTGGTTATGGTGCAGGAGATCAAGCTGCATTGTCTAAATCTTTAGAAGATGCTAAGAATTTAAGACTAGAACAAGATAGAAAAGTATCACCTAATGAAACTGTTACAGCTAAAGATAATTTAAATAATTCAATATTATTCGCTGATAATAAAAAAGCAGCACTAAGTATAAAAGCTAGTGATAATGATTATTTTGATTATGTTACTACTGAAGAAAAATTAAAACTAGATCGTGATAACTTTAGAAAAAAAGTTAACACAGCAGGTTATGAGTTTACTTTAGAAGATATGCATAAATCAGGAGAGCTTGGAGTTGAACTTCCGGGATTATCAGGGTTTAATAATGTTATGTCTGAACAAAGACCTACTTTAGTATCTGCTTTCAAAAAGGCTAGAGTTGCTGCACAGAAAGGTCAGCATCCATTAGAAGTATTAGATGGAGCTGAAGCAAATGTATATGCTATCGCTATAGGAACTACTGTAGAACAATACAGAGGACAACAAATTGCTTTAGAGTTGAATGAATTAAAATTAGACAGCTTGAGAAATCCTGAAGTAAAAACTATTAGTGGTAAGGATGTCACAGCAATTGTTGATCCTAACAATCAGGAAAGAGCACTTGTTGAAAATGTTATGTCACAAGTAATTGCAGAACAAAGAGAAGGAAGTGCTATTGTTGATTTACAAAATATAATTGATAATAAAATGTTTGGAAAAGAAAAACAAGCTTTAATTAGTAATATTATGATTCAACAAAGAATATTAGAGCAAGATATAAATAGATATAAAGGACCATCAGCCTATAACGATTCTTTAAGAGATGCAATTAGTGCACAATTAATGGGAATTTATATACCTGCTGGGGCAAAAGAAACATTATTTGATGATGATATTTATAGATTTGAAACAGTAGAACCTAGACATTTTAGACTAATTCAAGACGATATAACATCTACAGATATGGCAAAAGAATTGGTTGATGCATTAAATACTAAATATTATATGCAAAGTATGGAAATGCCCGATACTGAAGGCAACAAAATTACTTTATTTCCTGATGAGGTTGGTAAATCATTTGTGGAGCAGAATGCAATGGCTACTTTTGAATTTTATGTAGAACAACTAGATGAAAATGATCCACAATCATTAGTTTGGAATTATAGAATTATAAACAATTAATCTCAAGGATTATACATGGCATTAAAAGATAAATTAGTCCAAAGTGATATTACTGCTCGACAACTTTATCCTAGCAGACCCTCTTACACACTAACCGATTTAAGAAACGATGATGAGTTTGTGCAAACTGCTGAACGTTATTTAAAATCTATAAATCAAGGCGAAGATGTAGATGATCTATTTCAATATTTTAGAGGAGTAGATTTTAATTTACATGATGCACATAGAGCTTGGAAAGATAGTAAAGATTTTACAGAAGATCAAAAAAAAGATTATCTATATTTAGAAAACAAATTTAGAAATGCTAAAGTTGGTGGATTTAAAGAAAAAGCACAGCTTGGAATAGATGTTGCTCAAGAAATAGTAAGCGATCCAACAATTCTTGCGAGTGCTCTTTTTATACCTTGGTCCGGAGGAACATCTATTGGTGGTAGAATAGCAGCCGGAGCAGCAGCAAAAGCAGGTCTAAAAACTATGGTTGCTGATCAAATAAAAAAATCACCTCTTCCAAAAGGTCTCTTAACTGGCGGTCAATTCTTAAAACAACCCTTAACAAATAAACAAACTTATGCGGTTTTAGCTGCTGAAGGTTTTGGTTATGGTGGAACTTATGATTATGTAATGCAAGGTAGAGAGTTAGAGCTAGGTCAAAGAGAGGGTATAGATTTAGGTCAAACAGCAGCTTCTGCTACAATTACAGGTGTTGCTTCTCCTTTAATTTATGGTGGAGCTAAACAACTTTTTAAAGTACCATCTAAAATTAGGAATATAGAAGAACAAAGACTTGCTAATATTGATCATAATGAAAACTATAAACCTACACTCATAGAAAAAGGAACTGAAAAATTTTATAATGTTGTAGGTAATTATGGTGGTATGATTTTAAAACCTACTACCCCTCTTTTACCTAAAGCTAAAATATCAGAATTACTATCTACTTTATTGAAAAAATTTAGATATGATGCCGAAGAAGGTATTATGCCAAAAGATATAGGTCTGCAAGAAAAATTATTAAATGACTATAATGCAAGACTAGGTGCTCTTGGTGGTGTATACAAAGAAAGAGTTGAAAAAATATTGAAAAAATATGAATTGTTTTCTTACAATAAAAAAAATCTAGCTTTACCTTTTACCGCAGGACATTTTTTAAATCCATTTCGTAGTAAAACTATAAAGACAAGGAAAAGTTTAACATATAATAGAAGTTTAAGTGATGAAGTTAATAATGATTTAGCTTATTATCTGAGATCAGGTAAAAACAAAATTGTAGATATCCTTCCTGATGGAACAAAACAAACACGAAAGTTAGACGAAAATATTATCAAAGCTGGTAAAGAAATAAAACCTTTACTAGAAGATATGATTTTTAGAGCTTCAGAGTCCGGATTAAATGTTGGATATATTAAAGGATTTTTTCCTCGTTTTTGGAGAACAGATGTTATTCGTAACAATAAAGACGAGTTTATTGAAAAGATAATGAAGCAAGAAGATGTACCCTATGAAAAAGCTTTTGAAATATGGGAAGAATTATCCACATTAAAAACAGGTAAGACTACATCCGGTTTTAATATAACTTCAAGACTTGAAAAAACTAGAGCATTAAAAAATATTAATGACGAAGATTTTGGAAAGTTTTTAAATAATGATGTACAAGGTGTTTTAGGAGATTATTTTTTAGATGCTGCTAAAATAATTACAAGAGCTGAAATGTTTGGAGCTGATATAAAAGCTTTTAGAAAGAATTGGATTAGACCTATACAAAGAGAGTTAGGAAAAAATAAATTATCTGATAGACAAGTTCAATATCTAGAAGATTTATATTATTATACAACAGGTATAAAAGGACAAATAGATACATCAAAACCTTTTAGAAGAGCAGGTCAGTTTCTTTCTGATTTTTTAACTGTAAGTATGCAAACATCTTTACTAGGTTTTTCAGCTTTAACAAGTTTATCAGAAATAGCTGTTCCTTTATTGAAAGGTGCTCCTGTTAAAGAGGGGTGGAACTCGATAAGAAAGTCAGTTGTTGATTCAGCAGATGAGTGGTGGGATAAACAAAAAGTAAGTTTTGGTCCATATCTAAATGATATTGGTAAAGAATTTAAAAGAGACCCTAATTTAGACATTAGAAGTCAAAATCGTCAAGAGCTAAATGCTTTTTTAAAGTCTTTAGATGTTGGTGCTGAAGATAGATTAATGGCTATTTACGGTCAAGCTATAGGTAAGAATTTTACAAAAGTTCAAAATGCTTTTTTCAGAACTGTAGGTCTTTATGATTGGACAAGATTTGTTCAACTTGTTGGGTATGATTTAGGTAAGTCTATTATCTATAGAAACTTAAAAGCTATTGATGATCTAAATAAAGGTATTATAAAACAAACAAATAAAAATAAAGTTAATGCTGCAAGGTTAGGGGATGAACTAAAAGAGCTTGGTATTGATATTGATGATGGATTAAAGTGGATTAATAGAGGTGCAAAACATACAGATGCATACTATGAACAGTATGTAAGACAAGCAGCAGCACGATATACAGATGAAGTTGTTATGAACCCAACTGCTGCATCAGCTCAAAAACCTTTACTACATTCGAGAGCAGGTACTAAATGGATTTTTGGACTAACAGGATTCCCTACAGCATTTTCAAATACTGTTTTAAGGAATGTAGCAAAGAATCTTGTAAGAGATGGTAAGACAATGTATGTTGGAGGCACTAAAGTTTCAGGGTTACACGCAATGACTGCTGCAATGTTTATGACTCAAATTGGTATACTTAACTATACAATACGTACTCAAGGTAGAAATCTAAAAGAATACGAAGAAGGAACCTTAACTGCCGAAGAAATGGTTTTAAGAGGAATGGCTTATTCAGGATTGCTTGGTCCAGCAGAAATACCTTATAGATATGAACAAGCTATAGAGTATGAATCAAAAATTTATGCTGCTATCACAGCAGGTGTTGGTCCTAATGTTCCTGATCTTGTCAACTATGTTCATGCTGTAGCAACTAGGGGTGCTGTATTAGAAACTGTTTTAAAAAGAGCACCTTTTGCAGCAGCAGTAAAAAGTACCAATCCGGAAATATTTGATAAAGCTTTACAAGAAGTTAGAGAAATAGATAAAGAATATTTTGGTCCTGCAAAAAGTGAAAAGAAAACAGAATTTGAACCTTTTGCTAAAGGAGGACTTGTTGGTGAAGAAACTATTGAAGGTCCTAAAGTTCCTTTTACTAAGGAAAATGCTGCTGAAAGAATCAATCCTTACACAGGTGAGCCATACAGGGTTCCGCTAAGTGCTGGAGGATCATTAGCATCTAAACTTGCATCAAAAATAACTAGTTCTTATACTAAAGCAGATCAAGAACTGCTAGACTCTTTACAGAAAAAAGCACAACAAAATATAAAAGAAGTACAATTAAAAACAAAAGATGGTAAAGAAATATCTTATGATGTATCTAAAGCACAGAAGACTCAGATTGTGGGTACAAAAGGAACTTATGATAAAGCTGCTGAGATTAAAAAAGATTTGGGTTACACTGGTAAAGATGTATTAGACTACGGATCAGGAATGCAACTAAACTATGCTAAAAATATTTTAGATGCAGAAACATTTGAACCATTTCCAAAACTTGACAAAGCGGATGAAATAGGAGTACCTGATTACATTGTAAAAGAAGAGATAAAAAAACAATATGATTTTATAACAAGCTTTTCTGTATTAAATACAATACCTCCAGTAGAAAGATCAGAAGCTGTTTTAAAAATTGGAGAGTCATTAAAGCCTAACGGAACTGCTTTAATAACAGCAAGACCTTTATCTTCAGTAAAAACTGCAAAAGCTAAAACAGATATATCTTCTTCAGAATTAATTAACACAAGCGGTATGTATCAGAAAGGATACAGTCCTAAAGAACTTGGACAATATTTGTTAAGTGTTTTAGGAGATGAGTTTGAAGTATTTCCTATACCTTCAAAATATGGATTGTCAGGTGAAGGTGTTTTACTTAGAAAAAAAGGTGAATCTAGAACACCATTTAAACAAGGTGGACCAACTAATAGTAAATTAGAAAACTTTAAAAACGTTGTAGATAAAGTAATTGGTGAATATGAAACCAAAGAGGAATACGTTGTAAAACTAAATGATGCACTAAATCCATTTATGGAAAGAACTTTCCCACGTGGAATAGAGTTGTTAAAAAGAGATTTAGTAGATTATGTATTTGGTGGTGAAGATCAAATATCTTTTAAAAATAAAGTAGAAAAAAATGTAGTTACTCAAAATAAAAACTCTGCTATGAACATTATTTCACAAGACTTTCAAAGAAAGATTAATCTATCGCAGCCCGGATGGAACCCTTCAAAGACTGCTAGTGTATTAAAAGGCGATTTATCTTTTATGGGATCAGAAAGAGTTAAGTTAAATTTAGGAGGACAACTAGCAGTAAGAGCTATAACACCTAAAAAAGTTGCTAAAGTAAATCCCGGAATATCTAAAACAGATTTAAGAACTGGTGTATATCCAATGACTGTTAGTCAAAGAAGATTAGAAGCTGATCCTGCTTTTGAAGGATTTACCGTATATCATGGATCACCTTTTAACTTCCAAAAGTTTGAAGCTGGTGATAAGTTATTGACAGGAGAAGGAGCTAATGCTTTTGGTAAAGGATTATACTTTACTGAGAATGAATCAATTGCAAAGACATATCGTAAACAGCTTACAAAAAAACATGAATTAGATAGACTTAATAAAGAGAGCCAAGAATTATCAGCTAAAATATCTGAAAAAGATTCTAAGGGTTTGAGCACTGATAAAGAGTTTAAAAAATTATCAGATAATTTAAAAGAGCAAAATAATATTTCAGAATCTAAAATTGATGTTTCTGATAGAGGAACACTATATGAAGCTAAAGTAAGAACAAGTCCATATCATTTAGTTGATTGGGATAAAAAAATTGCAGATCAACCTGTAAGAATAATAGATTCATTTAATAAAATTATAGAAACTTTAGATAACACACAATTAAATGATCTTATTAATGCATTAAATAATTATCCTGCTTGGACTAGAGATGATACTGTGTATAGCAGACAGCAATTAATTTTTGATGCGATTTATCATGTATCAGAAACTAAAAGCCAAGATGTTATACCTATCTTAAATAGAATTTTAAATCTGCGTAATTTAAAAAATGATTTAAAAAACCCACAGACAAAAAGTAAAAAAATATATGTAGAAGACATGTTAAAGGAAGATGGTGTTCAAGGTATTAGATATTTTGATGGTTTTAGTAGGAAAGGAAAATCTAAAAGACAAAGAAACTATGTGATATTTGATCCTAGAATAATTGAGATATCTAAAAAATATGCTGTACCAATTCCATTGGCTGGTAAGATGTTAATGGAAATGGATGGAGAAAATGGAACACGTTTAAAATTTGCAAAAGGTGGTAAAAGTAGAACTGAAGAATATAAAGAAAGACTACAAGACTTAGAAGATTATATAAGTAAAAATCGTTTAGTATCAAAAGAAGCTCAGATGAATGCATTAATGGGAGAAGGTTATACTGATCCTCGTTTTATTAAAACAACAGGAAACGAATTAATTGATAAGTATGGTATGCAGCCTTTTCCAGCAGAAGGAAGTGGTCAGGAATTATCTACAAAAGAATTAGGTATAGAAGGAGAAGACTCAATTATAAGTCCAAATGTGCTGGGTACTTACAATTATAAAAAGGATGTAATAAAATATAAAGACATGAGTGATGTTTATAAATCAACTTCTCCTAAACAAACACAAATCCATGAAATAGTTCATAGAGCAGCTAAGAGAAGTGGGTGGCTAGATAATTTTTATAAAGATAAAGAGTTAAAAAAAATAGCTCCTAGAGTAAGTGGTACAAGGGGAATGCAATTAACACATGTAATTGATGAAGCTTTATCTCACGCTTATGATCATACACTTACAGGTAAAGAAATAGATGATAAAGAATTAAAAGAAAAAATTAGATTTAGAGTTTCTAGATTTAATATAAAAGATGATTATAAGGAAAAAGTAACTGAAGATATATTTAAAAGCTTACCAGCATTACAAAATAATTTTGAGAAATATTTGAAGGAGTTAGATAATCAATGAAATATAAATACTTTAAAGATTCAGAACTAGCTTGTAAACATACAGGTGAAAATGGCATGGATGTTGCATTTATGAAAGTGATCGAAGCGATACGTGAAGAGTGTGGTTTCCCTTTCAGAGTGAGT
>Ga0160423_10004172_pt1 | contig 11915 bp, 15 predicted proteins | sample CRUFie14St8metaG_FD_108191 | JGI IMG/M metagenome (GOLD analysis project Ga0160423, IMG submission 108191) | Marine microbial communities from the Costa Rica Dome - CRUD Field 142mm St8 metaG | ecosystem: Environmental > Aquatic > Marine > Oceanic > Photic zone | place: Costa Rica: the Eastern... | reverse complement strand
TTTGTTGAGTTTTGACGGGTAGCCATGAGTCAAAGTTGATAACTGTTACTTATTAGTATACACAGTTAGTCAAGGATACTATCTTTGTGTATATTATTAATAAGGGAATATATGTCCGTATCAATTAAATTGTTTTTATTAACTTATGAAAAATTCAAGCAAACTTGATTCACCTAAAAGGTCGATAATTGATAAAAAGAAAAAAAGATTAGTTAATTCTGATTTCCATGAAACTGAAAATAGTGATGTTTTGGTATCAGCTGTAATTAGTCCATATTTATTAACTCATCTTCACCATATCCTTCAACAGTCTGAATATTATGCACAAAAAGATGGTAGAAAATCTCACGCAGCTAACTTTGCGAAACTAAGAAAGGTTTTATGTTTAGATGCTAGAAGTATGGCAGATGCATCAGCAAAAGAAATAAAAGATACTGATAATGATTTATCTATTAATAAATATAATGAACAAAATGTAGCTTGAAGTAATAATCTATTAATAAATAGATTATTAAAAACATGTCTAGTAATGCTGAAAAGCTCTATAAATTGATTGCAAATGACTCTAAAAAGAAACAAAGTTTGTTTATGACGGCTTTGACTAATCCCAAAAAAGCCTTAGATAAAATATGTGATATTGGAAACGAGGTAAATATTTCCGTAACCAAAGAGGAAGTTATTGAATATTTGAGTACTATTGACGATGAGGCAACTAAAATGTGGTTAGTTAAGGCTCGAGGAGGTCTTTAGGAACAGGTTTAGAATAATTATTGTTATTATTCATTATTGGTTTTATTCTTTTGTTGTAGCCACCTCCACCTGCGAGTGTCCAAAAAAACCAATAACTGGGAATTGCAAGAGCTGCAGCTATGAAAATTACTACTATTTGTTCTATTCTTTTCATAATCCAATCTTATTCCACAAAATATTTATTAGTAAATAAGCCTTAGATTTTGTACATACTATTTTTAAAAAAGTGATTAGATTTGAAGGTGTAAGCAAAATTTATTCTACGGATGTTGTTTTAAAAAATATTAATTGGGAGATTAAAAAAGGAGAAAAAGTTGGTTTAGTTGGTTCCAATGGTGCAGGGAAATCAACCCAATTTAAGATTTTAATTGGAGAGGAAGATCAAACAAGTGGAACGATCATCAAAGAGGGAAATCCAAAAATTGCCCATTTAAAGCAGGAGTTAGATTGTAATTTGAATCGTTCTGTCAGAGAAGAATTAGAAAGTTCTTTCAAAGATATACAAATTGTTGCCATTAAACTTTTAGAAATTGAGAATAAAATGAAATCATTGGATATAAAAAAAGATTCTGATGAACTTGAAATTTTAGTAAGTCAACTTGCAAAATATCAAGAAAAATTTGAAGCGCTTAATGGGTATAAAATGCAATCTGATGTAGAAAAAATATTACCCAAACTTGGATTTTCTATGGATGATGCTGATAAATTAGTTGGCAATTTTTCAGGTGGCTGGCAAATGAAAGTTGCACTTGGAAAAATAATCTTACAAAAACCTGATTTACTGTTACTTGACGAACCAACCAATCATTTAGATTTAGATACTATTTTCTGGTTAGAAGAATATCTCTCATCGCTTAAGATCGCAATTATTATAATTAGCCATGATAGATATTTTTTAGACAAATTATGTAAAAAAATAATTTTTATAGATAGAGGTATATCTGAAATATATAATGGGAACTATTCTTTTTTTGTAGAACAGAAATTTTTAAATGAAGAATTGCAAAATAAAGCATATCAATTACAACAAAAAGAAATTGAGATCCAAAAGAAGTATATAGATAGATTTAGAGCTAGTGCAACTAGAAGTTCTCAAGCTAAGAGTAGAGAAAAACAATTAAAAAAGATTTCTAAAATTGAGGCTCCTAAAGTAAATTCAAAGAGTCCTGCTTTTAATTTCCCAGATTGTCCTCGCTCAGGAAAATTAGTTTTAAATATTAGAAATTTGTCTCATAGTTTTGAGGATAAAATTCTTTTCTTAGATGTAAATTTAAAGATTACTTCGGGGGAGAAAATAGCAATATTAGGACCTAATGGCTGCGGCAAATCTACACTGCTTAAAATGATTATGAAAAAAATATATCCTGAAATTGGGGAAATTAATCTTGGTAAACATAATATAATTACTAGTTATTATGAACAGAACCAAGCAGAAGCACTTTCTCTTGAGGAAAGGGTTATTGATTTAATATGTCATAAATCTCCAGAATGGTCGCAAAAAAAAGTAAGAACATTTTTAGGAGGTTTTGGGTTTCAAAATGAAACTGTTTTTAAATACATTAAACAACTCAGTGGGGGAGAAAAGGCAAGATTAGCATTGGCTCTTATGATTATGAATCCTAGTAATTTTTTACTATTGGATGAGCCAACTAATCATTTGGATCTGCAATCAAAAGAAAATCTAGAATTAGCAATTAAGAATTATCAAGGTTCATTATTAATAATTTCTCATGATCGATATTTTATTTCAAAAGTTGCAAATAGAATTGTCGAAATTAAAGATTCAAAATTATTTTCATATGATGGTAATTACGAATATTTTTTAGAAAAAAAATAAAAAAGTACAAAATTTATAATCAATAAATAATAATTTTTAAAAATGTTTACATTCACCTAAGCAAGATCACTCATTTATCTTTACAAAATTTACCCTTCTTTTTTAAGCTTAAAAATACAAAAATAAGTTTTTATAATTTCTATGAAAAATAATGATTTCCAAGAAACGCAGTTTCAAATTTTTGATCCTATTGAAAATTATTTTGAATGCATTACAACCTGTGATATAGATGATAGCAAATGTATTTCTAGGTGTGTAGAGATACTTAAACAGAATGATGGTTAAAACTTTTAATTATTTTGTAAATTTTTAATATCTGTTGGTAATACTCTTAATCTAATTAATTTATTTTTACGCTTCAACAATATATTTATTTGTTTATTAACACCATTTTTACTTATTAGACTTATGACATCTGAAGCTGTTTCAATATCTTGATCAGCCACTTTTATGATTATGTCATTTATAACAATTCCACTTTTTTCTGCTGGACTATTGGGTACAACATAACCAACTTTGACATCATTGTTATTTGTTTCCCAATTTTTTTCTTCTGTTAGGCTGATCCCAATCATAGGATGTATTACTTTGCCATTCTTAATGAGTTGATCAGCAATTGCTTTAGCTTTATTAATTGGGATTGCGAAACTTAAACCCGCTCCTGGCCCTGATCTGATCAAGGTATTAATACCAATTACCTCTCCATTGCTGTTCAAAAGTGGACCTCCAGAATTTCCAGGATTAATAGCAGCGTCAGTTTGTATAAGTTCAAGTTTTTTATCGTATATGCCTAATTGAGTGACGTTCCTTTTTAAATTGCTAATAATTCCTAGTGTAACTGTGTTTTCTAGTCCAAATGGATTTCCAACTGCTATTGCCCAATCACCAACTTTAATTTTTGTTGAATCACCCAATTTTGCTTTTGGCCAAGGTCCTTTGCCTTCAATCTTAAGCACAGCTAAATCAGTAAACAGGTCTTGACCTATAAGTTTTGCGTTGAATTTTTTGCCATTTGTTAAACCAACAATTACCCTATCCGATCCGTTTACAACATGAGCATTAGTCATGATGAGTCCATCTGCAAATATAAAGCCACTTCCTTGGCCTTGCTCTATACTTGGCTGATTGTCCTTAGGTAAATCTAAACCAAAAAATCTTTCAAAATACGGGTCAAAAAATATTTGTGAATTACTTGGAAATTTTCTTTTCTGTATATACCTTTGGGTATCAATTGTAACCACAGAAGAACCTGTTCTTTCTACCGCTTTAGTTATAAAAGATTTTTTTGAATATGTATTAACAGCATTAACATTTGGTTTGATTAATGATTTAGATATTACATTGGTTGGGGAAATAATACCTAATGAAATTACCGAGGAAACTAATAATTTTTTGCAGTTGTAGCTTTTCAATTTAATTTTCTTATGTTCTTCAATTGAAGTTGATTAATATTTTTATTGTAGTTTTAATATAACTACTTAAAAGTTAATTTAATTTAGAGAATAATTTATTAATTTAAAATAGCTAATTTTCTTTTTTTCGGGCTATGATATTAAAAATATATATTATTAATTTATAAGTTTGATGACTATTCTTTTTCCAATTATATATTCCGCAGCTTTAACCTATTTAGTTTGGAAAGCGTTTAAGGTAATGTCTAATGGTTGGGGTATATCCGGAACAGAAAAGCAAAGTTTTACTACTCCTAACTTTAAACAAAAAAAATACACTATACATCCTGAACTTTTAGATAAATCAGGAAACATAACTGAAGAAGAACTTTTAACAGTGAGATTTTCAAATGATAATGACTCTACACTCGAGGAAAAGGGTTCAACAAATGATTAACCATAATTAAAATTTAAGGACAAAAAATTGGAATTAAGAACAAAAATTGTTTCAGCGGTCATAAGATCTATTAAATTGCCTCCAAGATTCCGTTTAAAAATTGTTAAAGAGGATCCTGTTAGGCTTGAATTAAGTCTCACTCCTTCTTATGGTAAGAATCCAATTATCGTTGGTTTAGTTGAATCTTTAGACTTAGTTGCTCGACGAGATAGAGAAGGTAGATTACCAAGAGATCTTCAAGGCACATGGGATTGGACTGTAAGACATGGCAAAGTTAGTACTGGAGGGTGGAATCCTATGCTAAAGGAAGCATTGCAAACAATGTTTGATACCGGATTGCCAGCTATTGTATATGAGGAATTAACTGGAGATGAGTACCATCCTGTTGATGGTATTAGACATGTTAAATAAATAATTTATTATTTATCATAAATTCTTCCTTATAACGTTAAAATAGAGATTACATCAAGATACTTAATTATGAATGATGAAAATCAACCAAGATTTGGATTTGTGAATTTTGCAGAAACATGGAATGGCCGCATGGCAATGATGGGAATTTTAATTGGTCTTGGCACTGAGTTAATAACTGGACAGAGTATTCTTAGACAAATTGGTATAGGTTAGATTTTTACTTTATTTCTTCTGCCTTTATTTCAATTGTACTTTCACTAGGTTTTGTATCTATTTTATTCTTATTATTAATAATCCCTAAATCTGCACCGCAATTCATACAGGTTTCACTTAATCCTAAAGATATTGCACCACAACTACTACATGTTTTGATTTTTGACTGAAAAAAGTTAAAGCCTACAAATGCTAAAACTAATAATAAAAGAGGAATTAAAAATAAAAGTAGCAGAATATTACCTAGGAAACTTATGAAAAAGTTAATCCCAAAGATTGGAATTGCTATAAGTAAAAGTAATGAATATGTAAGCAATGTTTTATTGACTTTAATAAAAGAATTCATACTATTTATTATTCCTTATTCTTCTTTCATTCACTAAAGACATACTAGCAATAACAACGCTCCAGCACTGTCCAAAATATAAAATCACGCCTAAGAGCCAAACCCACAAAGTAAGGACAAGAAAACCTCCAATAAAACCATATGCTTGGAATCTTGCGCCAAGCGAAAGAATACTTTTACTTACCGCTAAATTTAAAGTAGTTAGGCCAATTCCAATGAGAATAGAACCTGGTAAAAGTGGTCCTAAAGGAACTTTTCTACTAGGTAAAAGAGCTTGTAATAAAAGAGCCATTAAAGAAAATCCAATAAGTGGTATTGCAAACTGACCAACTTGTAATAGCGGCAATTTTAATAACAAATCAGAAATTAGATTATTAGATTTTGAGAGATTTTCTAAAACGTTGTTTGGTATCATCCTAAGATTCGCACTAATTTGATCTAATACCATTAAGAACCCTATAAAGAATACTATTAAAAAAGCTTCAACCCTATTTCGGAGAAACCTAGAAGCTTGCTCTCTCCAAGCAGCATTTACTTTTTTTGAAGGCAATTCATCTTCCCATAGCCTATCTGAACCTCTTTGAAGAGATAAATATGCATTTCCTGCTGTGAATAGCAAAAACATGGCTCCTAGAATACCTGCTCCGAAACCTTGATCAATTAAATTAAATAATGTTGTTTCTACTAATTCAACTACTGAAGGAGGTAAAAGCTGAGCAGCAACAGAAATTATTTGTTGATCTAATCCGTCTTGTTTTCCTAAGAACCATGATGCTATTGATAAAGATATTAGAAGGATCGGGAAAAATGATTGTAGTGTGTAGTATGCAAATGCAGCACTTAAATCAATACAATCAGATTTGCTCCATCTTTCACAAGCTCCCCATAAACTTTTGATTATCCAAGCTGAACTTCGCTGCATATTAAATTTCTTCAAATATTTATCATATATATTTAATTTATTCTATCTAATTAAGAAATTTTTCAAGCAATTATTTCTTAATGATGCAACTATTTTTCCAATAGTAAATTACCCCATGGCTTTAATATTTCAATTTTTTCTATTGATTTACAAGCAATTAATGGAAAATTAACATCGCTTAAGTTTTGACCTGAAACTAAATTCAAAGGATTAATGTCTAACCATTTTATAGAACAATTTAGTTCTTCTAATAATAGCCAAGCAGCTGCAATATCCCATATCTTGGGTGTTGATTCTATTGCTCCAAAAGTTTGTCCCATCGCTACACTAGTTAGATTTAAACTAGATACACCTAAGAGTCTTATTTTCCCGGGAAATACTGAGTTAGGTTTTTTTTGTAAAATTTTTATAGATCTACTACATAAAGAAATGCATTCACTTTGGTTTTTATTTTGGTTAGGATCTATTTTTTGGTTATTTAACCAAACACCTTTACCTTTAATGGAAACAAACTTTTTTTTCAATGTAGGGATTATTAAAAAAGAAGCTTGCGGTCTACCATCAACGAACCTTGCAACTGATATAGACCAGTAAGGAATGCCTGCAGCAAAATTTGTTGTTCCATCAAGTGGATCAACCACCCAATAAGCTTTTGTATCAGGAATTAACTTCTCCCCTTCTTCACTAAGGACTCCCTCACCTGGAGCAATTGAAGCTATGCCATCTACGATTGTTTTATCACTCCATAAATCACAACTTGTTAATAATGATCCGTCTGCTTTATTACTGGCGCTAATGTTGCCAAAATCTTTGTTTTGACGTTGACTAACTAATTCAAATAAAGAATCTAATTCAGTCAGTTGCTTACTAGTTAAATTCGGTAGATTCATCTTTTTATATTGCAAATAGGTTCTATTTCTTTAATTTTATTGTTATTGATACAATTTTTACTTTTCTCAAGAAAAGTTAGTCTTTGTAATTCATCTAAATTCAAATTGTAATTGTAAATAGCATTAATATTTTTTGATTTTGCATTACTCAATTCACTTTGTCTCACAAGTACATCTTTAAGAGTCGATATTCCAACATCATATCTAAGTCTGGCAAGCCTTACAGATTCTTTACTAGATTCAATTTCTTTAAGAGAAGAAATTATTTTCTCTTCATTTAATTTAAGATTTAAGTAGGCTTTATTAATATTTGTGGCCAAAATATTTTTGAGATTTTCATAAGCATATTTTTCAGATTCTGCATCTGCAATTTTTGATTTATAAGAATTCTTATTTTGTCCGCCATCAAAAATACTCCACGCAAAATTTAGACTTATCGTATTTGTATAGCTAGATCCAGATTTTTCAGAGTCGATATTAGTTTTTAAAGAGTCCCCCTTCGAAAATGTACTTGCTAATGTATTGCTGATGTAAATATTTGGCTTATTTTGAGCTAAAAAACTATTTGCTTGGCTATTTTTGATTGATTTTTGAAGAATAAGGTTTTTTAAAGAAAGATTTTTATCTAAACCTTCATTAATATTTTTATTCAAACTATGATGCCAGAAACCTATTAAATTTTGCTCTTTATTACTTTCGAAATCCCCCTTAATGTTAAGAATCTCTCTTAGAGAAATCTCATTAATTTTGTGTTCTATTTTTTTTTCATTAAGAGATTGTTTATCTCGAGATAATTGAGCTTCTGCTTCAAGGACTTCAAATTTCGTACCAATTCCAGTATCTAACTTTGCTTTAGCATTGTTTAAACTTATCGTTGATAAATCAAGCGTAAATTTTTTATTTTTGATATCTTGATATGACTTTTGGTATTTGTGATACCTCATTCTTGATTCTTGAATTAAATCTTTCTTCTTAATCTCATAATTATTTACTGCAATTTGGTAATTTTTTTTGGCAATTTTAATTTCGGAGCCTCTAAGTGGGTCTATTAAATCCCATTTAATATTTAGAGAAGGGTTAGCAGTAAATTGTGATGTTTTTAAAGTTGCTGAGTTACTACTATAGTTTTTACTTGCAACATATTGTGGCAAACCATTGGCTTGGAAATTTAAGGATGGGTATCTTTGGGCAATTTGACTAGAAAGATTAAAGCTTGCAGAGGTTACTAAATTTTGTAATGATTTTAGTTCTTGATTATTTAGGACAATGTTTTCTATTTCTTGATAACTAATGTACGGAATATTTGATTTTTCTTCTAAAACATTATCAATAGAATTTTTCGTTTCTCTCGATAGTGCAATATCAGGGTTGATATTTAGAGCAAGTGGCAAGAATAAGATAGGATTTATTACTCTTCTAAGCATGTTTTATAGTATCGAGATATTCGATTAACCAATCAAAGTATTAATAATATCATTTGAATCATCAAGAACGTGAATTTTTGTATTTAATTGATTTTCAACTTCTTCAATATTTTTATCATCTAAAAATAAATCAGTATTAAGTTTTAACATAATAGATGGTATGTAAACAGCTTCTCCTAAATCCTTATTTTTAAGCCCATAAATTAGATCTTCTCCAGTAAGAAGACCAGTAACAACTTGATCTTGACCCCAATAAATACTTGGTAAACCATATAAATTAATTGTTAATCCATCAATTAAGTTTAATTTCTTAACTGTAGGAATTAGTGCTTCATAAACTAATTTACCTACAATCCAGCTGATTTTTTTTGGCTGTTTTATTTTTTTTGGTAGGTTGTTAGATTTCTCACTTAATATCTTAAGAAAGATTCGAATTGATCCGACTCCATTAGATTCTTGTGGCATATTTTCGTAGGTTTTATAACTAGGCAAATTTAAACCTGCTATTAAATACCATTCGTCTGCTAGCCAACAAAAACGAGTTCCAAGAGTATTTTGTAGAGAGGCTTGAATTTTCTCGATCTGTTTAATCGTTTTCGCAGCGTATTCTGGGCTTATTGATTTCAATCCATCATTTTCAGGTCTAAATTTTGTCAGTCCTACTGGAACTATTGCAACTGAAAGGACTGTCTGAAAAGTCTTTTTGTAGAATTCAGCAAGTTCCAAAATTGATTTCTCAAGAATATGTCCATCATTTATATCTGGACAAACAACAATTTGAGCATGTATTTGAATAGAGTTTTTTTCAAACCAGGAAATTTGATCAAGGATTACTCCGGCTTGTTTATTTTTTAATAATTTTTCTCTTATGGGGGGATCTGTCGCATGAACTGAAATAAAAAGTGGGGATAGTTTTTGCATAGCAATTCTTTCCCAGTCTTCTTTTTTTAAATTCGTAAGAGTTAGATAAGAGCCATATAGGAAACTTAATCTATAATCATCATCCTTTATATAGAGGCTTTTTCTTTTACCACTAGGCTGTTGATCTATAAAACAAAATGGACATCTATTATTGCATTGCTTGATCGCATCAAATAATGCATCTTTAAAATTAATACCTAAATTGACGTCTTGATCTTTTTCTATACTTATATTGTGAATTTCCTGATTTTTATCTAAAACTGATATGTCTAAAATTTCTTCACTAATGAGAATCTGATAATCAATTAAATCTCTTGGTTTTTTTCCATTAATACTGATAATTGAATCACCTGATTCAAATCCTATTTCTTGAGCAATGGAATTAGCTTCAATACTTTCAATTTCTGCAGGGTTTATTTTATAGGTAATATTAGGAACCAAAAAATCATTTGGATCTTCTTTGTAATTAATTTCTTGCCACACAATTTAAGGCCAAATACTCTTCTTCATATTCATTCTAAACTTATATATGACTCAAAGTGTATTAAATACTTTTAAAAAATAAAATATAAATTTGAAATTATGGGCTCTTAATTTATTAAAATATGTCATTCGCAGTTTTCTAAAACACGATTTAGATTGATTAAAATCCCTTTTTTAATTGAAAGAATTAATTACAAAAAATTTAGAAGTGAAAGATAAATTGAACTATGAATTGCATAAGACAGTTGATTCATACGAAAGTAGTTTTTTATCAAATCCTACATCATTAAGATTATGGTCTTCTTTTTTTGTAATTTTACCTATTTTTGTTCAAGCCCCTTGGGTTAGATTGGAACCAATAAGCGCTCTTTGTTTTACATTTGTTATTCTCTTAGTAGCACTAGTTTTGTATCAGAAAGGATCAAATAAGTGGTTTATTGTTAGTTCATTATTACTTGGTGTGTCAGGCAGTTGGCTTGGTGGATGTTTGTTCTGGGGATGGTTAAGCCCATATCCTATTTTACACATCCCTGTTGAAGCTGTAGTTCTCCCATTAGCTTTAATTGGACTCGACACTAATTGGAAAATAGGTTCAAGTTTTTATATCTCTTCTTTATTTGGAACTGCAGTTACCGACATTACAATATTTTTAATAGGGATAATGGATCAATGGAGGCAGGTAATTACGGCAGATTCTCAAACTGCACCCCAAATTCTTCAAAAAACCTCAGAGAATCTTATTCAAATAAAATCATTATCTATTATCGTTTTTGTTGCTCTTATACTTTGGTTTATTTCAAAAGAAATTTTTGATTCTGCCACGATTAATACTACAAGAGGTAAAGCACTCTTAGTTTCTAGTTATGTAATTCAAACGACATTAATTGTTGATGGCATTTTTATTGTTTTAGCAATTCTGCAACCAACTTTTAGTGGATTGGTTTAATGTTAAGACCTCCATTTTCGCAAGAACCCGTACCAATAAATAATTGGGATGTAATTGTTGTAGGAGCTGGAGCCGCTGGCCTTATGACTTGTCTTGAATTACCTCCAAATTTAAAAGTGCTTCTTTTAAATAGAAATACTAGTAAAGTCTCTTCTAGTAGATGGGCTCAAGGAGGAATCGCTTCTGTTGTGAGACAAGATGATTCATTTGATCTTCATGCTGAAGATACTTTAAAAGCAGGAGATGGACTATGTGATTTTGAAGCTGTAAAAATGCTCGTTAAAGAAGCTCCAGGATGTGTGGACAGGTTGCAGAATTTAGGGATGATTTTTGATCAAAGTTCTGATCAGCTAGCTACTACTTTAGAAGCAGCTCATTCACGAAGAAGAGTCTTACATGTTAAGGATCGTACTGGAAGAGCATTAGTTGAAGTTCTAGAGGATCATATTGAGAATCAAAAAAACATTCTTCACTGCAGGGGTGTCAGAGTAACCGAACTTTTCATTGAAAATAATGAATGTAGAGGAGTTCAGGTTCTTGATGGAGCAAATTTATATTGGATTCATTCGAGAGCTGTTGTTTTGGCTACAGGTGGGGGTGGACATTTATTTACTAATACAACAAATCCTGCTCAATCCTCAGGTGAAGGGATTGCTCTTGCATGGAAAGCAGGCGCTGCTATCGAAGATCTAGAGTTTGTACAATTTCATCCAACCGCTTTAAAATTTTATGGAGCACCTTGCTTCTTAATATCAGAGGCACTTAGAGGAGAAGGCGCAATTTTAGTTGATAAAAATGGTGAAAGTCCAGTTAAAAATCTTGAAAATCGTGATTTAGCTACTAGAGATCAGGTAAGTAGAGCAATTATGAAAAATATGCATGATAATAATGTAGACCATGTTGGCTTAGATCTTCGGTATA
>Ga0160423_10004171_pt1 | contig 11915 bp, 10 predicted proteins | sample CRUFie14St8metaG_FD_108191 | JGI IMG/M metagenome (GOLD analysis project Ga0160423, IMG submission 108191) | Marine microbial communities from the Costa Rica Dome - CRUD Field 142mm St8 metaG | ecosystem: Environmental > Aquatic > Marine > Oceanic > Photic zone | place: Costa Rica: the Eastern... | reverse complement strand
GCCTGAACCACGGCGGTTGGCAGGACAACGACATGATCGTGATCCTCAACGACAACTGCATGTCGATTGACCCCAACGTCGGGGCGCTGAAGGATTACCTCACGGACATCACCACCTCCCACACCTACAACCGCGTCAAGGATGAGGTGTGGCAGTTGCTGGGCAAGGTCTCCAAGTTTGGTCCGGATGCCCAGACCATCGCCTCCAAGGTGAGCGACATGGTCAAGGGGTCCCTGCTCAAGCAGTCCAACCTCTTCGAGTCGCTCAACTTCCGGTACTTCGGTCCCATCGACGGGCACGATGTGGAGCAGGTGGAACACGTGCTGCGCGACCTCAAGGACATTCCCGGGCCCAAACTCCTGCATCTGATCACGACCAAGGGCAAGGGTTACGCGCCGGCCGAAGCGGGCAGTCCCACCAAGTGGCATGCCCCCGGACTGTTCAACAAGGACACCGGTGAGATCATCAAGGTCGCGGCCAAGGCTCCCGAACCACCAAAGTACCAGGACGTCTTCGGCCACACCATCATCGAGCTCGCCGAGAAAGACGAGCGAATCGTGGGGGTGACCCCAGCCATGCCTACGGGCTGCTCCCTCAAGTTCATGATGGAGACCATGCCGGAGCGGGCGTTCGACGTCGGCATCGCAGAGCAGCATGCCGTCACGTTCTCCGCGGGGATGGCCACCCAAGGCATGGTGCCGTTCTGCAACATTTACAGTTCGTTCATGCAGCGGGCCTACGACCAGGTCGTCCACGATGTGGCCTTACAAAACCTCCATGTGGTGTTCTGCCTGGACCGCGGCGGCATGGCCGGTGCAGACGGACCGACCCACCACGGTGTCTTTGATCTGGCCTACATGCGCTGCATTCCCAACATGATCGTCTCCGCTCCAATGAACGAAGAGGAGCTGCGCAACCTCATGTACACGGCATCGGCAGACCATCACGGCCCCTTCAGCATCCGCTATCCGCGGGGCAAGGGGGTGATGACCGAATGGAAGACGCCCCTGCGAAAGGTCAAGGTGGGCACGGGCCGCCGCGTCCGGACCGGAGATGATGTCGCAATCCTCGGCATCGGCCACCTCGGCAACCACGCTTTGAAGGCTGCCGAGCAGTTGGAAGCAGAAGGCATTTCCGCAGCCATGTATGACATGCGCTTCGTGAAGCCGTTGGACGAGACCCTCCTGCACGAGGTGTTCGGCAAGTTTGACAAGGTCATCACGGTGGAGGACGGGTGTATCCAAGGCGGCATGGGAAGTGCTGTTCTGGAATTTGGAGCTGACCAAGGCTATGTGGCCCGCGTGGTCCGTCTCGGGGTGCCCGACCGTTGGATCGAACATGGCACGCAGCCCGAACTTTACAGTGAGTGCGGGTACAACGTGGACGACATCGCCGCCGCTGCGCGCAAGCTGGTGGGTGCCCGCGCCGGAGCCCAGAAGGCGGTCTGATCCCCCGGACCAAGTTTGTTTAAACCCCACCCGTGGAGCGACCTTCGCATCCATGGAGGAGGCCATTCGCAACCGCGTAGAAGAAAGTGGAATCGTGCAATTGGACCTATCGGCCCTGTTGCGCGCACGGACCTTGCGGGACTTGGACCTGGCGCCACAATTGTGGCAGGGTTTGGCCATCCGAGAACGAGAGTTTCGAAGCTGGCTCAAGGACCTCGATGTGACCCCTTTCAAGGAAGCGGACGTGGCCGTGTTTTGCAGCGCGGAAGCCATTTTGCCGGAGTGGGTGTGGATGCTGGTGACCTCTCGGTTGATGGGGGTGGCTCGGAGCGTGCACGATTGCGTCCCTTCAGCCCTCCAAGGGGCGGTACTGGCCCGGATCGCCGAGGAACTGGACCTTGCGGAATACGCCGATCAGCGGGTGGTGGTCAAGGGCTGTGGATTGATGTCTGGTGCAGGACCGGCCATGCGCATCGTAGAGCGGTTGCAGCCGGTGGTCAAATCGCTGATGTTCGGCGAGCCGTGTAGCACCGTTCCCGTGTACAAGTCGCGATAACCCGGGCCCTTGGAAGGGCGGTCTGGCGGGGCCTTCGGGCTAATTTTCCAGCCCCATGCTCACCGCTGAATCCGACAAGAAGCTCTTCCTGCTCGACGCCTACGCCCTCATCTTCCGGGCGTACTATGCCTTCATCCGGAACCCCCGGATCAACAGCAAGGGCCAAAACACCAGCGCCGTCTTCGGCTTTACCACCACCGTGCTGGACGTCCTGAAGAATGAAAAGCCGACCCACCTCGCGGTGGTGTTTGACCCGCCTGGCCCGACTTTCCGGCATGAAGAGTACACCGAGTACAAGGCCAACCGAGACGAGACGCCGGAGGACATTCGGGCCAGTGTGCCGCGCGTGTTGGAGGTGGCCAAGGCCATGCGCATCCCGACCATCACGATTCCCGGATACGAAGCGGACGACACCATTGGCGCCTTGTCCGTCAAGGCCGAGCAGGCGGGATTTGATGTGTACATGATGACACCGGACAAGGACTACGGACAGCTCGTGACCGAGAAGGTGCGCATGTTCCGTCCGGGCCGGTCCGGCAATCCGCCTGAAGTGTGGGGGCCCGCGGAGGTCTGTGAGCGGTTCGGCATTGAGCGCACCGGGCAGGTCATTGACTTGTTGGGCCTGATGGGCGACAGTGCAGACAACATTCCCGGGGTGCCGGGAATCGGCCCCAAAACCGCGGCGAAATTGTTGGCCAAGTATGGGTCGATGGAGACCTTGTTGGATTCCACGGCGGACCTCAAGGGCAAGCAGAAGGAGAACCTAGAGAATTTTCGAGATCAAGCCCTGCTGTCCAAGCGGCTGGCCACCATCGCCTTGGACGTCCCGGTCGAGGCCGACTTCGAGGCCATGCGGGTGCAGGACCCCGACGCGGCAAAGCTGTCGGCCGTGTTCGAGTCGCTTGAATTCCGAACGCTGGCCCGGCGCGTACTAGGCGCCTCTGCTGCACCCCTTATGCCCGCCGGCGAGGCCAAAACGGCCAGCGTGGCGCCAGCTGGCCCCACGGATGCCCAGATGGACATGTTCGGTGGAGGCGGAGATGCCGCCGCCGACGCAGCTTCGGCCGATAGCGGCATGGCGTCGTTTGACCCAGAGAAGGTGGACTATCGGATGGCCAACACACCGGTGGATTGGGCCCATGTTTGCGAGGAAGTGGCCGGCGTCGAGCGGTTCGCATTTGACACGGAAACCACAGGCCTTGACGCCCGGAAGGCCCGCATCGTGGGCATGAGCTTTTCGACGCGGGAGGGGTCCGGCTGGTATGTGCCCGTTCCCTTGGGCGCGCCGGATGCCCCGCAATCGGAGGATCCGGCCGTGAAGGACCTCATGGCGGCATTTTCATCCGTGTGGCAAGCCACGGATAAGGTGCTCGTGGCGCAGAATTGGAAGTATGACCATAAGGTGATGCGCCGGGTGGGGGTCGAGGTGCAGTGCCCGGTGTTTGACACCATGCTGGCCCACTACGTGTTGCAGCCCGACATGAAGCACGGAATGGACTACCTCGCCGAGACCGAGTTGGGGTACAAGACCATTCCCATCACCGATCTGCTCGGCAAAAAGGGCAAGAACCAGAAGACCATGGCGGACATCCCGCCGGAGGATGTGGTGAACTACGCCTGTGAGGATGCCGACATTACGTTGCGGTTGGCGAACCTATTTGAGGCCCGGATGCCCGATGGTTCGCCGGAACGCCACATCCTCGATGCGGTGGAGATGCCGCTTGTGCCGGTCTTGGCAGACATGGAAATGGAAGGCGTCCGGCTGGATGTCGACGTGCTCCACGCCATGGCGGAGGGCCTGCAGGAGGATTTACGCAAGCTGACGGAATCCATTCAGGCCCACGCCGGTGTGCCATTCTCCCTTGACTCTCCCCGCCAGTTGGGAGAGGTCCTCTTCGACCACCTCGCCATCACCGACAAGGCGAAGAAGACCAAGACAGGGCAGTACGCCACCGGGGAGGACATCCTGCAGAAACTGGTCGACACCCATCCCATCGTGGCCGAGGTGCTCGAGTACCGCCAACTGAACAAGCTGTTGTCCACCTACGTCAAGCCCTTGCCGGAGCTGGTCGACCCGGAGACCGGCCGCATCCACACCCAATACATGCAGGCCGTGGCGGCCACGGGCCGGTTGAGCAGCACCCAGCCCAACCTGCAGAACATTCCGATCCGCACCAAGCGTGGCCGGGAAATTCGAAAGGCGTTCGTCCCCCGGGATGCTGACCACGTCCTGCTCGCAGCGGACTACAGCCAGGTTGAGTTGCGCATCGTGGCGGCGTTGAGCCAGGACCGCGGATTGTGTGCGGCCTTTCTCGAAGGCGCAGACATCCACACGGCCACAGCGGCGCAGGTGTTTGGAGTGGCCGCGGAGGAAGTGGACCGGGCCCAGCGTAGCCAGGCCAAGGCGGTCAACTTCGGCATTCTCTATGGCCAGGGGGCATTCGGCCTTGCCGAGACCCTCAAGATTCCACGCCGGGAGGCCAAGGGCATCATTGAAGCGTACTTCGCTGAGTTCGCCGACCTCAAGGCATACCAGACCCGAGTGGTCGACGAGGCCAAAGAGAAAGGCTATGTCGAGACGGTGCTGGGCCGGAAGCGCTGGTTGCCCGACATCACCAGTGCCAATGCCGTGGTCCGCGGGTTTGCCGAGCGGAATGCCATCAACGCACCGATTCAAGGTTCCGCAGCCGACATCATCAAGATCGCCATGGTCCGCATCCACGAAGCCTTGAAGGAAGGTGGGTTCGCTGCTCGAATGATCCTTCAAGTGCACGACGAATTGGTCTTTGACGTCCCCATCCATGAGGTCGATGCGGTGCGGGAGTTGGTCCAATCCCACATGGAACAGGCGGTCGAGCTGGCCGTGCCACTCGAGGTGGAGGCCCAGACCGGGCAGGATTGGCTCGAGGCCCATTGACGCCTTCCCTTGCAGGGCATATCAAGACGTCTCAGCGGATTCCCACGTCGATAGGGAAGGGGGGCTGACAGCATCCACCTCAGCGCGAGGATAACTTTCCTCCCGGTTCGCCCACCGCGGTGATGCGGGGGCTCAATTTGCCGATACAAGATTCTAGATACGCCATGAAACGTGCCTTTGCCCGAATGATGAATCCGCCATCCAGCGTCCTTTGGATGGCCATCCCTGCTGCCCTTCTCCTCTTCAGCTGTGGTGACGCTGCCCAAGGTGGGGGAGCAGACGCCCCTGCTGCCAGTGAGCAGGAAATGACTGCCGAGGGCATGATGCCCGCTCGCCGTCAGAAAGCCTTCAAAAAGATTTTCCACGCGGTGCCTTCTCCCATCGAGACCGCTTTGCTGCTTGAGCGCAGCGGCATTCGCTTCGACGCTTCGGCCCTGAACGCGACCGACAAGGCGACGGGGTATGCCACCACGGAAGCACAGGCCGTCAACCTGGGCATCTATGCCGGCGACCTTAGCTACAGCGTCATCTTCAATCAGAATCAGGCTTCCGTCGAATACCTGAACACCTGCCGTCGTCTGTGTGATGGTCTCGGCGTCGGGGACATCATCAATGCCGACCTGATTGCCCGCGCTGACAACAACCGAGACATTCGAGACTCCCTCGTCAACATTGTCACCGAGACCTTCTACGAACTCAATGGCCGCTTCCGTGAGAACGGCATGGAGGAAGTCAGCGGCCTCATGGCCGCTGGAGGTTGGGTAGAAGGCGTGTATCTCGGTACCCGCAGCCTCAACACATCGACGGATGACCTCAAACTCCGCATCGCGGAGCAGAAGATGACGTTGGACAACCTGATGGGCCTGTTGTCCAGCTACGAATCCACCGAGGCGCTGGACCGGATGAAAGCCGCACTTGCTCCTGTCGAAGCGGCCTTTGCCGGAGTGAACATCACGGAGAATGCCGCAGCAGCCACTGCAGCCGAAGATGGCACGGTCGTGATCAGCGGAGGCCCGGAAGTAGAGTTCGATGCGGCCACTTTGACGGCGATTTCCGAATCCGTTGCCGCCATTCGTAACCAATACGCCCAGTAATCGTAAAGCCCCTCGCCATGACTGCGATCAAGAACATTTCCCTGACGGCGTTTTCCCTGTTGATGGTGCTCTTCAGCGCCACGGATGCCGATGCACAATGCCGGACCTTCACCAAGAAGCGCTGCCTTCCCCAATTGGAGGATTATGTCCAGAACGACAACTACAACACGGCCGTCCTGATTCCCGGTGACGAAGCCGAACTCGAACTCACGTTCTTCGGTGACCGAGCCTACCGCCTGCTCGTGTGCGGCCATCCCGTCCTTGGCGACCTGACATTCCAGGTGCTGGACAGCCGTGGCAATGGCATCTACGACAGCACGGACAAGGAGAGCAACCATTTCGATTTCCGGGTCGCCAATACCCAACAGATGACGGTCCGGGTTCAAGTGCCCTCGACTGAAGCAGTGATCGAACACGAAGGGTGCGTCAGCATCATGGTCGGCTCCAAAGGCTGAATCGGCGAATTCCACTGGCGGGAAACGCCCGATCGGTCATGCCGGTCGGGCGTTTTTCATGCCTGCCCGTTGAGGAAGTCGGTCACGACCTCGCTGAAGGCGGCGGGCTGCTCGGCGTGGAGCCAATGCCCGGCGTCGAGGGCAGCTTCCTCAAGTCGGGGAAAATGCGCGCGCAAAGCGTCCAGCCCTCGACCCACCACATAGTCCGATCGGGTTCCATAAATGGCGAGGGTGGGCAGGGACACCCGGCCCATCGGCAGGAAGGCCGTCATGTCGGCGAGGTGGCGCCGAAGGACTGGAAGGTTGTAACGCCAGGCAAATTGGTCGGGTTTGGCACGGTACAGCCCTTTGAGCAGAAATTGGCGCACTCCAGGTTCAGGGACCCTTTCAGCCAGTGCCGCGTCCACTTCACCGCGGCGTTCGAAGGCTGAAAGATCCAGGTCGGCGAGCGCGTCGAACAACGGGGTGTGGTGCGGTGGATACGCCACAGGAGCCATGTCCGCGATGATCAGCTTGCGAGAGCGTTCCGGATGGCGGTCGGCAAAGTGCATGACAGTTTTGCCGCCCATGCTGTGCCCGAGCAGGTCGGCTTTGGTGATGCCGAGGCAATCCAGCGTGTCAAGCAGGTCGATGACCATGTCGGGGTACCCGTGGCTCGGGTGGTGGGGACTGCGCCCGTGATTGCGCTGGTCGATGACCACGACGGGCCGTTGTGCTGCCCAGGCTGCCCCGAGAGTCTGCCAATTGTCGGAGGATCCGAGAAGTCCGTGAAGGACCACGAGCGGGGTGCCAGTTCCGGCCGGATCAGCGCCAAGGGTGCGGTGGAAGAGCACCATGGTCAGGAGGATCGGGGCCGCAGGGCCTCCTTGTATTGTCCCACAGCGTTTTGGAGCCCGAGGTAAAGGGCGTCCGAGATGAGGGCGTGGCCGATGGACACTTCCTCAAGCGGATGCACGGCGGCGGCAAAATCGGCGAGGTTGTCGAGGCTGAGGTCGTGGCCCGCATTGACGCCAAGGCCCGCTTCATGGGCGATGTGAGCCGCTTTGGCAAAGGGCCGGGCGGCATGGGCATCGCCGGCGGCATGGGCGATGGCAAATGCTTCCGTGTAGAGCTCAATCCGGTCTGCACCGAGGTCGGCAGCGGCTTGGATGCGGGCTGCATCGGTCTCGATGAACAGGCTGGTGCGGATTCCGGCATCTCGGAATTGTTGCAGGACCGGGCGCAGGAGATTGCCCCGCGATAAGGTGTCCCAACCAGCATTGGACGTCAGGGCATCCGGGGGGTCCGGCACAAGCGTTACCTGGTCCGGCGACACATCGAGAACGAGGCGAACGAAGTCTTCCGATGGATAGCCTTCGATGTTGAATTCGGTGTGCACCACTCTTTTGAGGGCGCGAACATCGGCGTAGGTGATGTGGCGCGCATCCGGTCGGGGGTGGACCGTGATGCCGTCCGCACCCCAGCGCTGGATGTGCTCGGCGGCGTGGACGGGGCAGGGGATCTGGCCTCCTCGGGCGTTTCGGAGGGTGGCGATCTTATTGACGTTCACGCTCAAGCGCGTGGGGAAAGTTTCCATGGACGGGAGGAGGTTGAACTTCCGGAGGACGGCTAATTTCGCAAAACCCCCGAGCAATCGGGTGCACAAGTCCACCATGCACGCAGGAAGCATCACCAACTCTGAACTCATCGCCCTCGATCCGGGAGACACCTTGGAAAAGGCGTTGCGCGCCATGGATGAACTCAAGGTGGAGCACCTTCCTGTGGTAGCGGAAGGCCAGTACCTCGGTTTGGTGGCCGAAGACCACCTGCTTGACCAGGAAGGCGAGGTCACCTTTTTGACCAATGTGCAGCTGATGCCGGTCGCCATTGCCTCGGGCCAGCACTTCCTGGAAGTCGTAGATGTCCTCTGCGAAGCGGACGTCAGCGTGGTTCCGGTGGTGGATGAGGGGCGTTACCTCGGCAGCATCGACCGGGCCCACCTCTGGCGCGCCTTCCATCACAGTTTGACCCCTTATAGTGAGGGCAGCATCCTCACGCTGGAGATGCCGTGGCAGGACTACAGCCTCGCCCAGGTGTCCCACCGCGTGGAAAGTGAAGGGGTCAAGATTCTCCAGGTTCTCGTCAGTGACGGAGCACAGCCGAACCTTGCAGAAGTGGCCTTGCGCCTCTCCACGCGGGATATCGAGCCCTTGATCGACGCGCTGCGCCGTCATGGCTATGCGGTGAGCGCTTTCTATCGCGCCGAGGAATACGCCGAAGACATGAAGAAGCGGATGGACGCCTTCATGCGCTACATGAACACCTGACCATGCCTGTCCACAACGAAGTTCGTTCTGCGCTGCTCCACGCCAAGGTGGTGGATGGTTCTGCTTGGCCAAGCATCCAGGGCGTCCTCGATGCCCTCGTGGCTGGCAATGTGACCTTGAAGGCCACCTCTGCATTTCTCACTTTGACGGGAGACCGTACAGGCCTTCCGACCATGGCGCCTTGGGCCGGTGGCGAGGAGGACAAACCGGACTTGGTGTTGTCGTTTGGGGGGGATGGGACCGTACTGGACACGGCCTCCTTGCCCGGCCTCGAACAGGTGCCGGTTCTCGGCATCAATACCGGTCGTCTCGGATTCCTGTCACACCTCACGGCCGAAGGGGCCGCTGACGCCATGCAAGGCATCCTTGCTGGGGAATACATTGTGGATTCCCGGGAAATGCTCGAGGTCTCCTGCGAAGGCATGGACCTTGAAGGCGGCGGACTCGCGCTCAATGAAGTCACCATCCACCGCCGGGATGTGGCCAGCATGATTCGCATCTCCGTGCAGCGCAACGGCAGTTTCGTCAACCGTTATTGGGCGGATGGGCTCATTGTCTCCACCGCCACCGGTTCCACAGCATACAGCCTCAGCTGTGGTGGACCCATCGTGCACCCTGCCAGCCAGGCCATCGTACTCAACCCCATTGCCCCCCACAACCTCAACGACCGTCCGCTCGTCATTCCCTCCGAGGGGGTGCTCGACATTCAGGCCGAGGGCCGGGACGATCACCTGGTGCTCACCTTAGATACGCGGTCGCACATCCTTCCGGCGCCGGCGCGGTTCACCGTCCGCAAGGCGGATCGGCCTTTCTTGCTCGTGGGGCTTCCAGGTTCTGAATTCATTGAAACGGTGCGCCGAAAGCTCCACCTCGGACTGGATGGCCGCGAGGGACCTTCCAATGCCCCGACACAAGAAAACCGACCCGGTGACCGTTGACCGGGAGTCCCACCCCATGTCCATTGCATTCCGCATCGTCCTTGTGAGCTTCGCGCTGGTGTTTGCTCTGCCTGCATCCGCACAGCGAAAATTCGAGCAGAGCAAGACCATGGGCTTGTCCTTCGGGACGGGGTACTACCTCGGGGAGCTCAATCCCAACGGCCATTTTAAAGGGCGCCTGCAGCCCGGATTCGGCGGCTTCCTGCGGTATAACCTGACCCGGCAATTTGGGATCCGGGCAGCGTTGAACCAGACCCGCCTGCGCTACCACGATGCCGATTCCGATGACCCATGGATCGCCAACCGGAACCTGCATTTCCGAAATGCCATCACAGAGGGGTCCGTTGTGGCGGAATTCAATTATTCCCGCTATCAGATCGGCAACACCAAGGACCGGTTCACGGGGTATTTGTTTGCCGGATTGTCCCTGTACAGCCACATGCCGGAAGCGGAAATCGACGGCATCTGGTACGAGCTCCAGCCTCTGGGGACGGAGGGCCAAGGCACCACTGCAGGCGGGGGGCGTTACTCGACCACGGGATTTGCCGTGCCCTTCGGATTTGGATTCAAGTGGAACCTCGGGCACTTCTCCGCCTTGAACATCGAGTGGGGCATGCGCAGGACTTGGTCGGACCACCTGGATGACGTGGCCGGGTACTATGCCAGCTTGGCCGTTTTGGAAGATGAGTCCGGTCCATTGTCGGAAATGCTCAGCGAGGAACGCCTTGAAATCGAAGGCACCCTCGAAGACCCTGCAGGACAAATGCGCGGATACAACGGGCTGGACGACCGTTTCGCGATGGTCCAAGTGTCGTTGACCTTCCGAATCGACAAGTCGCCCACCACCTGTTGGGATTGACCCGCACTCACGACTTGGGTGAGAAGAGGTGAAAAACTCCCAATCCGCGGGGGGAAACGCCGCGCTACCTTGCAGTTCACGCGCATTCGCATCACTTTCGCTGCCGCCTGCTTGGCAGGTATATCCCATGGTCGACACCCCACCCACTGCCAACTCCCTGCCGCGACACGTCGCGGTCATCATGGATGGCAACGGCCGCTGGGCGCGCGAGCGTGGTGAGGACCGCATCTTCGGACACGCCCATGGGGTCGAGAGCGTGCGTTCCGTGGTGCGTGCGGCCGGCGAGCTCGGGGTGGAGTTTCTGACACTGTATGCCTTCTCCACGGAAAATTGGTCCCGTCCACAGGCGGAGATCAATGCCCTGATGGAGTTGCTCGTCGAAAGCCTGGCTGGCGAGGTCGAGGAACTGGCCCGCAAAGGTGTCCGACTGCGTTCCACCGGCGCGCTGGACAGTTTGCCCGAAGCCTGCCGCGCGGCCTTGCGCGATGTGGAAGCCCGCACCGCACATTGCACCGACCTGACGCTCATTTTGGCGTTGAGTTACAGCGGCCGTTGGGAAATGACGGAGGCTGTGCGTGGCATCGTGCGTTCCGGGATTCCCGAGTCGGACATCACCGAAAAGACCGTCCGCGCCCACATGGGACTGCCGGATGTGCCGGACCCTGAATTGCTAATCCGCACCAGTGGGGAGCAGCGGTTGAGCAATTTCCTATTGTGGCAGCTTGCCTATGCCGAGTTGCACTTCACCACGGTCATGTGGCCGGATTTCCGGGAGGACCACTTCCGGGCGGCCGTTCACGAATTCCGGGGCCGCGAGCGCCGCTTCGGCCGAACTGGTGACCAATTGCGCCAAGCACAAGCCGGCGCCGAGAATCCCACCCGATGAAGATTTCACCGATCGCCCTCCTTAGTGCGTGCCTGTTTTGGTGCAGCGCCCTGTGGGCACAACCGGGAATCTCGACGGTTGACCTCAAGGTCCCGTCCGAGTACCGCATCGCCGGCATCACGGTGTTGGGGGCGGAGTTTACTGATGTTCAGGCGGTCAAGCTCTTCAGCGGCCTCCAAGTGGGCGATGAGGTCCTCATTCCCGGCGACCGGTTGAGCGAAGCCGTGCGCAACCTGTGGGACCAGCGCCTGTTCAGCGATGTGGCCATCGAACTCGGCGAGCGTCGGGACCGGGACGTCTACCTCGTCATCCGTGTCACGGAAATGCCCAGGTTGACCCAATATGGCTTCACCGGGGTCAAGCGCGGGGAACAGGAAACCCTTCGGGGCAAGCTCGACCTCGTTCGTGGTCAGATCGTCAATGAGAATTTGAAGGTCACCACGCGGCGCATCTTGC
>Ga0160423_10004170_pt1 | contig 11917 bp, 9 predicted proteins | sample CRUFie14St8metaG_FD_108191 | JGI IMG/M metagenome (GOLD analysis project Ga0160423, IMG submission 108191) | Marine microbial communities from the Costa Rica Dome - CRUD Field 142mm St8 metaG | ecosystem: Environmental > Aquatic > Marine > Oceanic > Photic zone | place: Costa Rica: the Eastern... | reverse complement strand
CTTTCAGCCTGCTGACCACCTGCTCGACCAGCACTTCGGGTGCCGAAGCGCCGGCTGTGACCCCGAAGCGCGACTTGCTGTCAAACCACGATGCGTCAATATCCTCAACGCTGTCGATCAGATAAGCGTCACAGCCAAGTCGTTCCGCCAACTCCTTCAAACGGTTTGAATTAGAACTGTTCGGTGAGCCGACCACCAGCAGCAGATCACATTCAAGAGCGAGTTGCTTGACCGCATCCTGACGATTCTGCGTCGCATAACAAATGTCTTTCTTGCGCGGCCCCTCGATGGCAGGAAAGCGCTCACGCAGCGCGTCAATGATGCGCGCAGTGTCATCCATTGAGAGCGTCGTCTGTGTGACGTAGGAGAGGCGAGCAGGATCCTCAACCACGAGAGTCTGCACGTCAGCGACTGATTCCACCAGATAGATATGTCCGCCCTCGCTGTCATCATACTGACCCATAGTGCCTTCCACTTCCGGATGAAACTGATGACCGATAAGAACACACTCGCGCCCGGCCCTGCTGAACTTAACCACTTCCAAGTGCACCTTGGTAACCAACGGGCAGGTGGCATCGAATATCTTGAAACCCCTGCGGTCGGCCTCTTGTTTCACCTGCTGCGAGACACCGTGGGCGCTGAAAATCACAATCGGTGATCTGTCGCGCCGATCCTTTTGCGGGATATCTTCCAGTTCATCGACGAAAATCGCGCCACGAGCGCGCAAGGTTTCTACCACAAATTTGTTGTGCACCACTTCGTGACGGACATACACCGGAGCACCGAAGATATCCAGCGCCCTGTTGACAATATCGATTGCCCGATCGACTCCTGCGCAGAATCCACGGGGGTTCGCCAGCCGTATCACCGGCGAATTGACAGCAGGCTGTAGCTGGACACTGTCAGCATTAGTCATGACAATTTCACTTCGACAACCTGCTCCTCAGGGGGAAGGACGGAGACGATTCGCGCTGTGAACACGATGGCTTTGCCCGCCAACGGGTGATTAAAATCGACCCTCACTGTCTTCTCCCCGATTGCCTTGACGACGCCGGGCAGATCGAATCCCCCCGCGTCCTTGAATGAAACAACACTACCGACCTGTGTAGTAACTAGATCGTCTTCCAGTAAATGCTCGAATTTTTCCAGAGGAAATACCTGTTCATTGCGCGGATTGCGCTCCCCGAACGCCTCTTTGGCTTCGAGGGTTGTTTCCACTTCCTCTCCCGAACAAAGACCCAACAGTACCTGCTCGAATCCGGGTAGCATCTGACCATCCCCCAAACGAAAACTTGCGGGCTTATTATCGAAATTAGAATCGATAATCCCACCATCCGGCAGTGCCAACGAAAAATGCAGGCTGACCTGCGATCCTGCAACGATTGGAGAGCTTGTGCTTGTCATCCTGATACTACGATCAGGCAAAACGTCTGAGTTCACCGTCTCCGTCAACATTACTGACGCAGCGCAGGCACAGACCCGCATGCGCTGCTTCCTGACCAATATCTTCACGATGATGCCAGCAGCGCTCGCATTTTTCATGTTCTGATGCCGTAACCCGCAGGCTCAGGCCGGCCACTTCTGTCGCAACCGCCTGTTCCGGGGGGTGTGTTCCAGCATTCACAGAAGCTCTCGACACGATCAGCACAAATCGCAGCTCTTCTCCGAGCCTAGCTAGGTCATCAGCGAGCTGGCCATCGCAGAACAGATCAACCTCAGCGCTCAAACCAGAGCCCACTGTTTTTTTAGCGCGCTGCACTTCGAGCTCTCGGTTGACGGCAGTTTTCACTTCAAGAATCCGGCGCCAGAATGCGTCATCGAATTCATCGGACTCTTCCAGGGCTAGATGTCCTTCTTCAAAATCGGAAAGAAACACCGAGTCCACCCGCTCTCCGGGTATATGTTGCCAAATCTCATCAGCAGTAAAACTCAGAATAGGCGCAATCATGCGCGAAAGCATCTCGACCACCTGCAACATGGCTGTCTGAGTCGAGCGACGTGCTCGGCTGTCGACTTGCGTGGTGTATTGACGATCTTTGATGACATCAAGATAAAACCCACCGAGTTCCGTTACGCAGAAATTGTGAATTTTCTGATAGACACTCAGGAAATTGTAGCTGTGATAATGATTAACCACTTCAGCCTGCAGCAGCTGGCATTGCCTAACGATCCAGTAGTCCAGAGCCAGCAGCTGGTCGGCCGGCAGAGCATCTTCTTCGGGTTCAAATCCGTTCAGATTCGCCAGCATGAAACGCGCCGTATTCCGTATCCTGCGGTACGCATCTGCCACCCGCTTGAAAATTTCATCTGACACAGTCATCTCACCGCGGAAATCCGTGGCAGCCACCCACAGACGCAGAATATCGGCCCCGTACTGCTGATAGATCTTTGCCGGCGCGACCGTATTGCCCAAGGATTTGGACATTTTCCGGCCCTCCGCATCCACGAAGAAACCATGAGTCAGGACCTCCCTGTAAGGGGCAGAGCCGTACATGGCAATCGCAGTCTTCAGGGACGAGTTGAACCAGCCCCGGTGCTGATCAGAACCCTCCAGATACAGGTCAGCGGGATACTGAAGTTCATCGCGTCGCTGCAGCACAGAGAAATGGGTGACCCCGGAATCAAACCAGACGTCAAGAGTGTCAGTGACCTTTTCATAGTCCTCAGCCTCTGCGCCAAGGAAGCGCTCAGCGTCTGCTTCGAACCAGGCGTCCATCCCCTGCTCTTCAATCAGAGCCGCGATTTCTTCAAACAGCGCTTCCGTACGCGGATGCAGTTCCTGTGTCTGCTTGTGGACAAACAGGGTAATCGGCACTCCCCAGGTACGCTGACGGGAAACACACCAGTCCGGACTGCCTTTGAGCATCAATTCGATCCGCGCCTCGCCCCAGTCAGGTATCCATTTAGCCCCTTTGACCGCCTCCAGCGCGGAGCCCAGCATACCTTTTTCTGTCATACTGATGAACCACTGCGGTGTCGCCCGGTAGATAAGCGGTGTTTTTGTCCGCCAGCAGTGCGCATAGCTGTGATGAATGGTCTGCTGCGAGACAAGCGCCTGCACCTGCTCCAGAACACCGATGACCTTTTCATCTACCTTGTATACGTGGTCACCGGCAAACTGCCCTGCCCCTGCGGTGAAAACACCGTGCTCATCGAGCAGATTAAGGGTGCCGATCCCGTATTTCAGCCCGACGTAGAAATCGTCGAGGCCATGATCGGGTGCCGTGTGCACCGCTCCGGTACCGGCGTCGGTGGTGACATGTTCACCCAGGATCAAGGGTACCTGACGGTCTTCGATAAAAGGGTGCTGAAGACGCTTGTGCTCCAGGCTGCTGCCACGGGCCTTGGCGATCGTTTCGTACTGATCAACGCGATAGCGCAGCATGACGTCATCCACCATATCTGCAGCCAGGATCAACAGTTCCGGGGTGCCGTCGAGCGTACACTTAACCAGAGCATAATCCAGCTCCCCGTGCAGACAGACTGCCTGATTAGAGGGAAGCGTCCAAGGTGTTGTTGTCCAAATCACCACTGAAACCGGCAATGCCTGCGCAGCAGCCGGTTGCCCGAAGCCAGTAAGCACTTCATCGCGATCAGCGGCGGCGAAGCGCACGTCGATGGCGAAGGACTGTTTATCCTGATACTCCACTTCAGCCTCAGCCAGAGCTGACGCACCGACCACGCTCCAGTAAACCGGCTTATAGCCCTTCACCAGGTGACCATTACTGGCAATCCGACCCAAAGCCCGAACGATATCAGCCTCAGTTTCGGGATTCATGGTGAGATAGGGATCATCCCAGTCACCTAAAACCCCCAATCGAATAAAACCCTGTTTTTGCGTTTCAACCTGACCGGCCGCGTAATCCCGACAGGCAGCACGAAACTCGGAAAAGCTGATTTTCTGACCTGCTTTTCCTTTTTTCTTCTCAACGTTGTGTTCAATCGGCAGACCGTGACAATCCCAGCCCGGCACATAGGGCGCATCAAAACCGCTCATTTGCCGGGATTTCACCACGAAGTCTTTCAGAGCCTTGTTAATCGCATGCCCTAAAGGCAACTCTCCATTGGCATAGGGCGGGCCATCGTGCAGGATAAATTTCGGGCGGCCCGAATTTTTTTCACAGATCCTGCTGTAAAGATCCATAGCGTCCCAATTTAACAGCATCTGTGGTTCGCGTTGCGCCAGGTTCGCCTTCATCGGGAAAGGCGTACTGGGCAGATTCAGTGTAGATTTATAGTCTGTCATAGTTGCGTCGACCGATTTCCTGACTCAGGCTCATTGGACAGCTGGCGTGCCAATCATTTCCCTCACTTTTTCGATGTCTCTGCTCATCTGGGCCTTGAGCGCATCGAGTCCATCAAATTTCATTTCTTCCCTGACCTTGCGACGGAATATCACTTCAATGGTCTCACCGTACAGATCTTCATCGAAATCAAGAAGGTGTGCTTCGAGTAAGGCCACTCTCTCATCGGTCACCGTGGGCTTGTAGCCAACATTCACCGCTGCAGTAAAGTACCGGTCGGCCAATCTCACCTCACAGGCAAAGACGCCATGCAGTGGGAGAGTCCGCCGCTGCAAATCCACGTTACAGGTCGGATAACCTAAGTTACGCGCCAGCTGTCTGCCCTGCTGAACCTCACCTGTAATTGAATAGGGCCTGCCCAGCAATTGCTCTACCAGGGTGAAATTGCTGACAGCCAGCTCCTGCCGAATATATGAACTGCTGATCCGGACGCCGTTGTACTCATAGGATGCGGTTTCCTCAACCTCAAATCCGAGCTCCGAACCACGCTGCTGGAGCAGCGCAAAATCACCTTGCCGCCTGAAGCCGAAGCGAAAATCATTGCCGATTATAAAAACGGCTACACCGAGGCCTCCAACCAAGATTTCCTCTATGTAGCTATCGGCACTCAGGCTGCTAATCTTTTCATCAAAATTCAGCTGAAATACAAAATCGACCCCGAAACTTTCCAGCAGTTCCAGCTTTTCTCGGACCACATTCAGGCGGGCCGGTGGCTCGCCCTCAGGCCCTGCAAAAAACTCTTCAGGATGCGGTTCCAGCAAAATGACCAGGGTGGGCAGATTCAACTCTTCTGCCCGCTGCTTCAGCTGATCGAGAATCAGCTGGTGCCCCAGATGCACCCCGTCAAACTTACCGATCGTAGCAACACAGCTCTGGTGAAACTGCGCAAACCGATCAGGATGGTCAAAGATGATCATTCAGGGAAAGCCCAAGGTGAAAAAGCGCGGCATTATACCGTTTTCTGTGGTAACTGTGCAGACGCAATCAGGCTGCGGAAAGCCGGTTAGTCGGGTTGGGCGCGGTCTGAGGTTCCTCCAGAAAGTGCGCGCCAGGCTTTTCGACCCAGAATCTTGGCGAATGCCGCCAGGCAAACAATCAACAGACCCTGTCCGATAATGGCAGTAACTACCGATATTGTTTCAGGTCGTGAGCTGATCAGCACCAGGTTTACCAGAGTAGCCACGGCGAGGCCGGCGGCCAGAACCGCGAGCAACAGCTGTAGCACAGAGAAGAACTTATTCATGGGCGTATTATAGGAGGCCGGCGGATGAAGCGCTAGGCGGTATTTTTGACCTCATGAAAGGATAGAAAGTATTCCAGGCCTTCCGCTCCGAGAAACTTGCTCAATGTCTTCTGGTCGGTATTTCGCGTATCGACAATAATCAGGCCTTCTAAAGAATTGTTAAAACTGGAGTGAATATTGAAACAGACAAGTTTCCCATTCAAAGACAGATAGTGTCGCAGGAGTACTGGGACCGCTTTACCGGGGTCGCAGCGACCGATCAGCTTGCTCAAAATTTTCACGTTAGCCAACTCCGCAAGCATGTCATCTGTCCAGACCCGGTTCGTGACTTCCAATGGGTTAATCGGTTCGACCAGCTGAGCAAATTCCTTTGCCCCGAAGTTGGCGAGCATCGTGTCTGCTATAAGACTTCGGGCAAGGTCGCTGTATTCTCTCGAGATACTCACCGAACCAAACAAAGTGTGATACCTGGGCATTTTAACAAGCACCTGCCCAATTCCCCGCCAGAGAAGATTCAGAGAAATCGGCCGGCGCTGATAGTCAGGGTGTAAAAAAGAGCGGCCCATTTCAATCGCGGAGCCCAGTTGCCGGATAAAAGCTTCATCATACTTATAGAGCGAGCGGCTATACAGCCCTTCAACTCCATAAGCAGCAACGATCTCGTCAACCAGACCAACCCGATAGGCTCCTGCGATACGGCACTCCGTTTTATCCCACAAAAAGAGATGTCGATAATGTGGATCAAACTCATCGGAATCCTGAGAAAGACCAGTTCCCTCTCCCACTGCACGAAACGTCTTCTCCCTAGCAATGGCGATCTGCTCCATAACCGGCCCAAGCCGATCATAAGGCGCGAAATACACATCAAATTCGTCATGCTCGACAACCCGAAAGTCATTCATCTTTGCGACCGCCCGCCGTAATTCCTCGGAGCTTTGTTCATGACTTAATTCCGAAAGCGTCTCCGGCTCGGCCGGCTTGGACAGGTCTCCCGATCTCTGCAGCGCATCTGTGGCGACACGAAGATACTGCGTCACTGCCACCGGATTCTGCAGCAATCTCAACTCCTGCGAGGGGATCGGGCGCCCGATCGTCAAGGGCAGAGTGAAGCCCTGTTTATTCGCCAGCTGCCGCGGTAGCAGAAGGGTGCGAAGGCGCGGATGCACCAGGCCGGCTCCATAGAAGTAGTTGCTGTTCCTGCCTCCGACATAGACCGGCGTGCAAGAACATTTGTATTTTTTCAGCAGCTGTCCGGCCAGTCGGTTCCATTCCCGATCCTGAATGCGGCGGTGGCTCAATTCATACGCCGACACCATTCCTGCCGGAAACAACAGGATCGCACCGTCATTCTTCAGGTGCTTGTGAACCTGCTTGATACCGCCGACATTGCCCGCCGCCGCATTACTGGACAAAACATTCACGCCGATAAATATCGGCGCCAGTTCGGGGATCAGGCGCAACAACTCATTCGTCAGCACCCGCAGATCGGGCCGGTACTGGCCTATCACCTTGGCAATTGCCATTCCTTCAAGCCCGCCCAGCGGATGGTTGGCAACGATCAGCACGGGCCCAGTCTTCGGGATCTCCTTCAACAGCTCCTCTTCATGGATCGCGATATCGATACCCAACGCATCGAGCGCATGATCGAGAAATTCGAAGGGATCGCAGTCTGGCGGGCGACCATCGTAGACCCTCGCCAGAGGCTTGAGACCCAGCAGGCTTTCAAGCGCTGAAGCGACAATTCTAGGCTTAAGAGGTAATCGACATGGATTGGTCATTATCCGGGTATTGTTCTAACAGATTCGATTCGTGTCGCCAGGCGCTATACAGCGCGCTCAAGCCGGGAGGTCGATGCCCCACGCGGCGGCTCCCAGTTTAAACAGCGTGAGATATTGCTGCAACAGTGCCCGCGCCGCTTCCCGGAGACTCGCATTCCGATCCCAGATGTGAATCGATACCGAGTTGGCTACGTTGATTTCTATGATTTCAAAATCTGATCCGGCCCGCAAAGAATCCAAACCGCGGAATTTCACATCCAGCCTGCCGTAGTGCATTCCCTGTATATCAGCAAAGATGGCATCCAGTGCCCCGGTGAGCGGCTGACTGATAAGATCAGGCGCATTTCTGAATACTGCCCCTTTGGAGTGACTGGCCGAGAACACCAGTCGATAGGGTTCGTCCCGGGGCATCACGTTTTCCCAGTTCCGCGAATGCCGGCGGCGATAAAGATGCAACAACTGTCCGGCACGGGGATCAGCGGCAACCAGTTCACCCAGTGTGCCCTGACCATCTCCCGTCACGAATGGTGTGTATTTCAAAGCCAGCGAGGTGATGCGACCGTGCTTCTCACCGGGAACTCTGACCTAGAATATTCCCGCCTCGGCCTCCCACTGACTGAGCTGCTGAAACTGCAGTTATGCTCCGGCCGGATAGGAAGCAAGACACGCTCCCAGCTCAGCTTGCGCCTCAAGAAGCTTGACACCGGCACCACGACAACCGATGTTGGGTTCCACGACTAAGGGGGATCTGAGGTCTGAATCGGCCAGACGCGGCGCGAGAATCTCAGCCTGCTCGCGTTCGGAAATCACTGAGACGGTGTAGGTAATCCACGGCAAAATCCACTGTCTGTCAGTCTCATCGGCCGCGTCGAATGCATCAGTCTTCGCCACTCTCACCATTCCTGAAAGAGAAATTGCAGGGTTTGCGATCAACGGCAGGCTCAGACTTCGACAGCAAACTAACAGCAGCAATCACTGCAAAGCAACCGGAAAATATATAGCCCACGCTGGCCAGAACTCAAAAAATGAGGTCGGGCGACCTCTGAGAACCAGCGGCGGCATACCTTGGGGACATGGGCAATCGCTTGTCTGACGCTCCGTACGCATCAGGTTATAACCGCACCGTCAACTCAAGTATCTACATTCCGGGCCGTTAATTTGCAGACTGCGGCTAGAAATTATCGGCAAATCTTTGACTATAGCGTTGACCCACCACTGACGGCGACTGGTCAATACTTTGCAGCCACTGTTATTATGGGCTGGCCGGAGCCGTGGCGCGATGCGGTCAAAGAGGAATCCGCAATGATAGGCAAGATACTGCTCACCCTAGCTGTCATAGCCGTTGCCTACCTGATGGTGCGCCGAGATTCCGAATCAAAGCTTGACACAGCAAAGTCCGCCCCCGTAAAAATTGCTGCGAGCGGTCAAAAAAAATCACCTGTCCCCACGCTGCACGACGACCTGCGAACTGCATCCTATCTGTTTTTATTTTTCATGGTGGTGGTGGGTGCTGCCCTGTATTACTACCGATGGCAGGATGACCACCAACTGATTACGGTAAGACTATTCAGCGCTGACCAGGCAGTTCCAGCCAGCTATGAAGTTTATAAGTATCAGCTGGCCGAACGCTCCTTCACTACTGTCGACGGGAGGGTCATCACGGTAGCCGGCTCTGACCGGATGGAGGTCATCGGGCTGCATGATTGACAAACAAGCCGGCGACGCTGAGACCATTGGCGGTGGTTTCAAGGCCATTAACTATGTAATGTCTATTGCGCGCCAAGTGGGTGCCCGCAAACTCAGCGCCAGCGTTCGCTCAAAGAACGCCTGCAAGGCCTGCGCTTTTGGCACCGGAGGCCAGCGCGGCGGCCTCCACAACGAGCACAGCAATCGGATTGAAATCTGCAATAAAAACATTCAGGCGCAACTGAGCGATCATCGCGCGCCCATTCCGCCACAAATCTTTCAGCAAAACAGCCTAGCGGAACTGCGCCAGCTTAGCGGCAAACAGCTCGAAGCGCTCGGACGTCTTTCACATCCGCTGTACAAGGCGCCCGGAGCCGACCGGTACGAGCTGATAGACTACGACAGGGCACTCCAGCTGGCCGGCCAGAAAATGCGCGCGACGCACCCAGACCGCAGCTTCTTTTACGGCTCCGGGCGCTCCTCCAACGAAGCCGCATTTCTTCTTCAGCTCTTTGCGCGTGTTTATGGCTGCAATCACATCAACAGTTGCTCCTATTACTGTCATCAGGCCTCAGGGATCGGACTAAGCGCCACAGTGGGTACCGGCACAGCGACCATCCACTATGCCGACCTTCACGCCGCCGACACCATTTTCGTGTTTGGTGCTAACCCTGCCTCCAACCATCCACGCTTTGTCAAAGTACTGCTCGAATGTCGACAGCGAGGGGGCAAGGTCATTGTCATCAATCCGGCTCGCGAAGCCGGTCTTGTCCGTTTTGCCTCTCCGGCCAACTTCCGTTCCATGATCGCCGGCGGAGGCGAGGTTGCCTCCCACTATGTCCAGCCTCATGTGGGTGGCGATGTCGCCTTTATCGTCGGGGTTGCCAAATGCCTGCTGGACAACAATGGCGCTGACCACCTGTTCATCAAGCAGCACACCGAAGGCTTCGAGGCCTACCGTGACTTCGTCGCACAAACCCAGTGGCAGGATATCGTGCGGGAGTCAGGCGTCGATCAAGAAACGATCGTTGAGATCAGTGAGATCTATCAGGAGTCTCAGGCAACCGTGATGGCATGGGGCATGGGTCTGACGCACCACTACAACGGTTCAGAGAATATTGAGGCGGTTATTGCGCTTGCTCTGCTCAGGGGCATGATCGGGGGTCCGGGCAAGGGCTTACTTCCGCTGCGCGGCCATTCGAACGTACAGGGTGTCAGTACCGTCGGCCTGACCCCTGCAATCAAAAGTCAGGTAATGATGGCACTTGAGCGGGAGCTCGACATTGCGCTTCCTACGGGAAAAGGCATGGATACTTTGGCCTGCGTGCAGGCAGCAGCGGCCGGACAAATTGACTTTGCTCTGCTGCTCGGAGGTAACCTTTATTCTGCTAATCCAGACTCGCGTTTTTCGGCGGAGGCGCTGGATGGAATCCCGTTCAAAGTCATGCTGAACTCCACACTAAACGAAACCCACCTCAATGGCGTTGAAGGCGAAAATCTGATCCTGCCTGTGCGGGTGAGGGACGAAGAAAAGCAGGCCACGACACAGGAAAGCATGTTTAATTTCGTTCGGCTAAGCGATGGCGGATTCGATCGTCTGCCTGCCCTGCAGTCCGAAGTGGAACTGATAGCCGGCCTCGCTGAACAGGTGATATCAGCCAGTACTTTAAAGTTTGCTGAATTCAGAAAACATCGGAATATCCGTCAGATCATCGCGAAAGTGATACCCGGTCTTGAAGATCTGGGGCGCATCGACGACAGCAAAGCAGAGTTCCACATCAAGGGTCGGCACCTCGAAACACCGCGCTTCCCGACTGAGTCACAAAAGGCGCACTTTCGTGTGCCGAAGACCACCAGCTGGCACATACGTTTCGCTGCAGGCACCCGGCTCTCAGAATTCATCCTGACCAGCGTCAGAAGTGAAGGACAGTTCAACACCATTATTTACAGTGACGAAGACAGCTACCGTCTTCAGTCTGACCGGCGGGCTCTCTTCATGCATCCGGACGATCTCGGCCAATTAGGCCTTGAAGACGGCGCTCTGGTCGACGTACACAACGACACCGGCATCATGCCCGCCCTACGGGCCACCCGATACGACATCAGACAGGGTTCGGTGATGACATATTTCCCGGAAGCCAACGTGCTAATTCCTCAGGACACTGACCCACGCAGCAGAACGCCGGGTTTCAAAAGTGTTTTGGTGAACGTCGAGCCTCATCAGCCAGAGAAGTCAAGCTCAGAGTATCTTCTTTAGTAGGCTGACCGGTATTGCACGTCGCATTAACAGGGGTACCGCAAGGGGGCCGAGAACAGGCTCACTAACGGCGAGATTTATCCTTTGAACGCAAGCTAAATTTACCTGCAGCAACCTATTCCGCTATGCTTCTACGCTTAACGCCTTCTTATCATGCAGAATTCCGAATAATCATTTCAGACACATGAGCCGTTTTACTGCTTTATTCCCGCTGTGGGCCATTCTGCTTTCCGGCGCGGCCTTCTTTTTCAGTGAACCCTTCTCATCCTTGGCCTCCTTAATTATCCCGCTGCTCGCCGGGGTGATGTTCACCATGGGTCTCACCCTGAAAACGACGGATTTTAAGCGCATCTTCCAAGACCCACGACCAATTCTCGTGGGTGTTTTGTTGCAATTCATACTGATGCCGCTGCTAGCCGTCGTGCTCGCGAAGATGTTCGGGCTCTCCACTCAGCTCACCGCCGGATTGGTGTTAGTAGGCTGCTGCGCCGGCGGCACCGCCTCTAATGTGATCAGCTATCTGGCCCGTGCCGACCTGGCCTTATCGATCAGCATGACGATTTGTTCGACCCTGGTCAGTGTCGTTGCGACTCCACTGCTGACGGGTTTCTATCTTTCCACCACAATAAACGTCGACACCGTGGGAATG
>Ga0160423_10004169_pt1 | contig 11919 bp, 11 predicted proteins | sample CRUFie14St8metaG_FD_108191 | JGI IMG/M metagenome (GOLD analysis project Ga0160423, IMG submission 108191) | Marine microbial communities from the Costa Rica Dome - CRUD Field 142mm St8 metaG | ecosystem: Environmental > Aquatic > Marine > Oceanic > Photic zone | place: Costa Rica: the Eastern... | reverse complement strand
GGAGTAGGGTTTGAAGACGGTGACGACGCCGGTGACGCCGTCACTGTCAACAACAGGTCGGAGGTTCGATCCCCGCCAATCGCGCGCCAGCCCTCTCTCACGTGACAAGACGAGGTTCGTTCGCGTGACTACGACGATGGCGGCAACCAGGCCCCTGCGGCTGGTCTACTTCGCCGTGAGGGCGAAAGCCGAGCCCTGTAGAATGATCTTGGAGCACGGTGGAGTTCCCTACGTGGACGTTTCCGTACAACAACAGGTCGGAGGTTCGATCCCCGCCAAACGCACGCGCCAGCCCTCTCTCTCGATCGATCCAGCGAACTGACTCTTCCTTTGGTTCGTTTCGTTTCGTTTTCTATTAAAGTTCAACATGCCGTGGCCCGAGGTCAAGCGCCAGGGTCTTGTCCCTTTTGGCCAGCTCCCCGTGCTCGACGTGGGCGACGGAGAGCTCGTCGCACAGGAGGCGGCCATCTGTCGGTATTGCGCGGACCTCGTGCCGGGCCTCTTGCCCTCCGACTCGCTGGAGCGGGCCAAGTGCGAGGCGCTCTTCCACGCAGCCGAGGAGCTCTTCGTGTGCAATCCACTCGTGAACGTGTACAGGGGTGAGGACTTAGAGGGAAAGAAGCGGGAGTTCCTGGACAACGTCCTGCCGCGGAGACTGCGCAACTTCGCGAGGATCCTCCGAGACTCGGGCGGGCCATTCACCATGGGGCGGAGCCCGAACTACGCCGACTTCAAGTGGTACCACCACCTCTCGAACGTCTCGCTCCTCGAGGACGGGGCGCTCAAGGCGTCGCTTGGCTCGGAGGAAGCGTCGCTCCATGACGCAGTTGTCGCTTTCATGGCGGCCGTGGAAGGCCTGGAGGGCGTGGGCGAGTACCTCAGAAGGAGGCCCAAGGCAGTGGATGTCGGCACAAAACCGATGCTCGCCCCGCCCATCTGCGGCTCGAGGTTTCAGGAGTAGCGGACCACAGGAGTGCGAGCTCTCGCACAGCACCACGCTCCTCGCGGCGTTGTTCATCCAAAAATCGTTTTAACAATTACAAACGTGAGAAGCCCCGCTCACGACGAAGCGGTCGCAAAGGCCGCGGCCTCCGGCACCCTGAAGCTCACCAGGACCATCCTCTTGTTGGGCGCGACGTCCCTCACTTCTCTGATCTCTGGCTGCTCCTTCTCCGGGAACTCGCACTGGAGGAGCTCCTCCACTCGCCTGACCACCCCGCGGAATAGCCTGGCCCTCACCTCGGCCTCGGCCACCTCGACGCCCTCGGCCGTCTCCGCCTCGCTTTGGTCGAGCTGCTTGCCCACAAAGGTATAGCAGTGGACTTGGGGCAACGCCCTGTCGCCCCACCTATCACGGTCAAAGAGACCCCTGAAGACGTCCACAAAGTCCAGCCCGGTCGCCGGGAGGTTGATCACGGCGTGATCGAACCTCGAATGCTCCGCATGAGGCGTTGGGGACTCCTCCCCCTGCTTCCTCTTGCCACTCACCCCGTCTCCCCAGACGACGTGCCTCACAAACGCCCTCGCATCCATGCAATGTACCACCGGCATGTTGCCCCCATCGAGCTTGTTGAGCCTGCAGTTGACCCGCGTGTACTCGGCGCACTTGGGGTTCAGGTCGTTCGCCACCACCCTGCAGCCCTTCTTGGCGGCGGGGATGGTGAAGGGCCCAACACCGCACGTCATATCCAACACAACCTCCCCCTTGCAGAACTTCTCCTTGATGAGCCTGTTGTGCTCGTTCTCCAGCCGGCTGTTCCAGTACACCTCCGCGAAGTTGAGCTTAAACCTAACCCCGTGCTGCACGACGACGGTCTCCATCTCGCTCGAGCCAGCGATCACTTCCATTGGCAAAACCCGAAACTCGTTCTCTATCTTCGCGGTCTTGTTCACCACCGTCCTGATCCGGTCGTTCTTATCCATGATGACCCGGCCGATCAGCCGCTTGTAAGGCAGCTGCTCGTCGCGCAAGTTCAGGTGCGCGATGTGGCCCACGGTCTCGAAGCTCGACGGAATGTCACAAACGACGTCCCTGGGCAGAAGCGAGGCAAGCACTTGGTCTGCGGTCAAGTACTCGTACCCGAGAACATGTGTATAAGGCACAGGCTCCGGCAGGCCGTGCTTTGAGATGATCTCCCGGAGTGCCTCGGGAGTGTCCTCCGCGCCGCCGCCATACCCACAGCCCTCCGCCAGCAATACCAGCTTCTCGCCCGTCGACCCACCCGGATCGGAAACTATTGTCTTCACTCGAGGCATATTGAGCAAAAGTTTTTGTTTCTCCAGAGTCGAACGGACCATCCCGATCTTGCAGAGGGGGACCCTAAGCGCCAGCAAGCTAAGCTCGCGCTTGAACTGATCGCGGTCGAACTCCCCGCTCGCCAACCCCCCTGACCCTTGGGCGCCGCTTGGCGTCGACGAAGCCTGCGCGCTCATACTTTTGCAGCGCTGGCGCGCCCGCTCGACGAACGAGAAGGGTAGGGGCGAGGCGGCCGCACGGGAACGTGACGACGGGACCGAAGGCAAACGGATCCACAGGGGAAGAGGTCGTCGTCCCAATTGGATCACCTCTCTCAGCAGCATCTGAGAGCGCGAGTGCGCGCGCTGGCCTCCACCGCTGCGCCCCCCCTCCTGCGTCCAGTAGGCTCGAAGGCTCGAGGAAGACTGCATCCAACTTTTCTGGTTTTTCCCGGGGGAAAACCAAAAAAAGACAGAAGAAAAAAAGACAAAGGCCCGCGAAAGGGAAGGGCGCGCGGGGCTGTCTGTCGGTTCGGAGCCGAGCGGAGCGGAGCGGGGTGGGTGGGTGGGTGGGGAGGGTCGATATGGTCCGCGCGTCCAAGGTATCCCAGCAGAAGAGCCCCGCGGAGTTTTTCGCGGAGAACAAAACGATAGCGGGTTTTGACACACCGGCCAAGTCGCTGTACACGTCGGTGCGAGAGCTTGTGGAGAACTCCTTGGATGCGGCGGAACGCGTAGGCGTGCTTCCCGACGTCAGCGTCACTCTCGAGGAGATCTCCCTCGAGAGGTTTCAGAAGGTGAGCGCATGCTCTCACGCTCGATCCAGTCGATGCCATTCGCGGACGATTCCCGGAGTCGCGGCGATTCCCCGCCGGAAGCGGCAGCTGGCCCCCGCTGGCTCCCGCTGGCCCGTTCGCCGCTGGCCCGTTCGCCGCTGGCTGCTGGCTCGCTTCGCCGGAGCGATTCGCCGCGGCTTCTGCTGAAGAATATGTTGTACTGACTCCCGCTATCTATAATCATACCAAACACACACCAAACCTTGGGTTAGCTGTACGGGGTGGAGGCCTCGGAGCGGGTGGATAAGGGCCTGTACAAGGATGTGGAGACCGAGAGGGAGCGCAATGCGAGGGAGAAGAAGCAGAAGCAGGCTAGGGACCGGGCGGAGAAGGACGCCAAGAAAAAGGCCGCAAAGACGGGGGAGAGCGTGGAGGACATCCTGCGGAGGCAGGAGGCGGGCAGGAAGGCCGCGGCGACCAAGTCCAGGAGGGTCTTCTACCGGCTGACGTGCAAGGACAACGGGAGCGGCATGCCCTGCGACGACATCCCTAACATGCTCGGTAGGGTGCTGAGCAGCACCAAGTACAATTCGGTGATGCAGACGAGGGGAAAGTTCGGTTTGGGTGCCAAGATGGTCCTGATCTGGTCCCAGATGCGGGTTGCTCAGCCCATGGAGGTGCGCAGCTCGATCGCTGGGCAGAACTTCATTTCGTTCCACAGGTTCAACATCGACCTGCACAAGAACGCGCCTGTGGTCCGGGAGCACAAAAAGCTCCAAAACCCGGACAACTGGACCGGCACGGAGATCAGCGTGACGATCGAGGGAAACTTTGGCAGCTACAAGCAGAAGCTCCTCAAGTACCTCAAGCTTATCGCAATCATCACGCCCTACGCCTCCTTCGACTTTCGGTACGTCGCCGAGGACGAGAAGAACTCGTTCTTTCACTCGTACACGCGGCGCACTGACCGCATGCCGGACCCGCCGAGGGAGGCGAAGCATCACCCGAGCGACGTCGACCTGGAGCTGCTGAAGAAGAAGATCGCGGGGAGCTCCCACAAAAAGCTTAGCAAGTTCTTGAGCGGCGAGTTCAGCAACATCACCGCGAGCTTGGCAGGGCGGCTGGTCACAGAGCTGGGCGGCGCGGACGGTGCCAGGGCCAAGGGCAAGGGAAACATCGACATATCCCCCAAGCAGATGACGGACACGCAGCTCCTCAGGCTGCACCAGTTCATGCAGCAGGTCAGGTTCGCCGACCCGGACGGCAAGGACCTTTCGCCGGCCGGGGAATACAACTTGAGGCTGGGTGTGATGAAGGAGCTCAACCCGGACATGGTGGCCACCCACGAGGGCTCCGCGGTCGCGCTGGAGGGCCACGCGTTCATCGTTGAGGCGGCCGTGAGCATCGGCGGGAAGGACCCCGCCATCGAGCAAAACCAGCTCAACGTGTTTCGGTTCGCCAACAGGATCCCTCTGCTCTTCGAGCAGGGCAATGACGTCATCACCAAGACGGCGAACGCGATGAAGTGGAGCCGTTACAAGATCGGGCTGGAGCAGGGCGTGGGCGTCTTCGTCAGCATCGTGAGCACGAAGATCCCGTTCAAGGGCACGAGCAAGGAGTACATCGGGGACAACGACAAGATCTCGGGGGCGGTCAAGAAGGCCCTGGAGCAATGCGCCTCTCAGCTCAGGACAAAGCTCGCAAAGAGGGAGGAGGCCAAACAGCAGGGGGAGAAGAGGAAAAACTTGGAGCTCTACATTCCTGACGTGAGCCGGGCGGTGTATGGCGTGCTCAACTCGCTCAAGGATCACGACTCGGCCAGGTCGCGGTGCGTCAGGGACGCGCACGTCGACATTCTGGACAGGGTGAAGCGCGGAAAGCTGCTGGCGTCTCACTTTGCGGGCGAGCTTGAAAAGTACGTGGATAAAAAGTACCAGGAGGACGGCCTGCAGTACCAGATGCAGAACAAGAAGAAGAACAGGGTAGAGGACGTCTTCCTCGGGCCGCTGTCATCAGAACGCGGGCTGACGCCGGCGCTGAGCAACGGGGTCTGCACCATTCAGTTCCTCGCGCAGTGACAAATTGTGTTGGATTACAAAGAAAGCGTTTTGTTTCGTTCATGCTTTTGCCCTTCTATCCTGATCACATCGTGATCAGAGCGACCTACGGGCCCTCTCCTCCCTGTACTCCGCGTCCGTGGACCACGCGTGGTAGTCCTCCTTGAGCTCCACCAGAAAGGACTTGAGGAGAGTTTTGAGGGTCTGGCTGAGCACAACGTTGCAGGACTTTTCCAGAAATTTTTTTGGCAGGAGGTTGAAGGGCGGCACGATCTCGCACCACACCTCCAGGTTCGTCGCCGCCCGCAGCAGCGACGCGTCGCCCTCCCCGCCCTCCGCCTCCCTCAACGACGTCCTCACCTTGATCCGGAGCCTGTCGTTGATGCGCATCTTCTCCACGAAAGACGAGCCCTCCACCACACACCTCATGGCCTCGATGTTCACCACAGTTTGCGGTTCCTCCGTCACTCTAACGGACATCGTGACCACGGGGGCCACCCAAACGTTGAAGAAGAGCAGCCTCGGCAGCTGGAAGAGGAACTCGTTCTCGGACACCTTGGTGATCCTGTCCGGGTCCGATATGAAGTATTGCTCTATGGGAAGCTTCAGGTAATCCTGGACCTCGACGCCGTCTCCAGTCGCCCCCAAAACGGGGACATCGCAAGACGACTTGGCGCACAGGTACGCGACCTTCTTCTTTCCGTCCTCCTCGGCGGCGTCGGTTACCACCAGGACGTCCCCCTCCCGCTCCGCCTGCGCGCGCACGTCGGTCGGTCTCCTGGCCTCGCGCCTGGCGCTCGTGGAGCAAAGCCGTGCGCTCCCGCGCCGGGATGCCGTGACCACGATCGACCCTGGACCCCTCACCATCCTCGTAGCCCTACGCAGCGCCACGCCACCCGCCAACATCCCGCCACCAAACCTGTTCTATCTGAAGTACTCTTTCCTGTCCAGACCCGACCGAAGGAGGGAGAGCCGGAAGAGGAGCTGAAGAATATGAATAGGGACTCGCGCGACGCAGTGCTGTGACTCCGCGTCCGTCGAAAGCAATGCCCGACACGAGCGCCGAGGTCAAGGGCCACTTCTGTTCCCCGTCTGTCCGCCGCGCTGGCTGCTGTGCGAAGTGGGTGACGTGCTCGTCAGGGAGATCGCCCAATCGTCGATCGTTGGATTGTGAAAAAAAAATCCACGCGGGAAAATTCGGAGGGAATTTTCGATGTTTTTTTGCGTGAGGGAATGGAGTGTTTCGAACGTCTCCCACCGAAAGATTCCACCCATATATCAGGCCAACAAGCAATTGGTACACAACTTTACGACTCCAGATTCCGACTTTGGGCAACTTTTGTAACGCACTTTCGTACACAGTTCTGTGCACACAGGGGTCGGGAGCGAGTATAGCAAAGCAGCGAAGAGCGGCCGAGCATGGCCATGACCGGGCGACGACGGAAGGTCGGGGCGAAGGAGTCCCGGGGAGATTCGGGAGCCCTGAGCGCCTCGGAACGCAACGCGCAGCTCCAGGAGCAGAGGGACGCCCTTCGGCGGAAGCTGGAGGACGTGGAGAGACAGCTCGCGTGTGGCCTAAGCGAGGAGAACAGCCTTTCGCTGGGCGTCCTGCCTCTGGAGATCTGGGTCAGGGTTGCCACCAAGCTCGACACTTTCTCGCTTTTTTCGTTCGGACAGGCCTGCAAGCTGTTCAGCGAGGTGGAGAGGGTCGTGCCGTGCGACCAAGGCCGACGGAAAGACATGCTGCTGGGCCTGCTGGCAGAGGTCCGGGACCTTTACGACGACTCGTACCCCCTCACCGAGGACTTCTTACGCTGGTTGTACGACCTGACCACCAAGAAGTGCGACATCTCGGGCCTGTCCAACTTGACGGACGAGGTCAAGAGGCACAAAGTGTTCTTCAGCCTGGCAGCGAGGCTTGGCCACCTCGGGTTCATCTCCGGCCTGCGGTCCCAGGTGCGGACCAGCAAAACGTGCCAAGACGCGTCGTGCAGCGGCGATGTCAAAAGATGTCAAAAGACGCATTGCGGTGGCATCTTCACGTTTTGGGACGAGGATACCTGCAACTACGCTGCTAGGGGAGGGCACACGGACGTCATCCAGTGGCTCCGCGCCCAGAACCCACCTTGCCCTTGGGGGCCATCCATCTGTGGGTTTGCTGCTAGGGGGGGGCACCTGGAGACCCTCAAGTATCTCAGGAAGGCGGACGCCCCGTTGAACCCCTCCATGTGCCTTTACGCAGCCGCGAGGGGCGGCCACCTGGAAACCTTAAAGTGGTTTGGAAAGATTGCCCCCGGGATCATCTGGACGGAAGACATCTGCGAGGCCTCGGCGTACGGGGGGCACCTGGACGTGCTCAAGTGGCTCAGGAGCGAGATAGGATGCCCCTGGAACAGCCAAACGTGCGCCAGCGCGTCGGAGGCCGGCCACCTGGACGTCCTGCGCTGGCTTCGCGCCAACGGATGTCCTTGGGATGAGGAAAAGTGCAAGAAGGTCGCGGGAATGAAGGGCAGGGACGACGTGGTGAGTTGGATCGCGGGGGACTGGCCGCCAAAGAAGGAGTACTGCTTGCGCAAGCCCAAGAGGAAGAAATGCCCGCTCGGGGACTGGAGAATGGGGCTGTGAGGACACGTTTTTGGTTCAATTTTGTTTTTTGTCTCTTGTCTCCACCCCGACATGCCTGTCTTGTGGTGAGGTCCAGCTTGGCCTTCCATGGGCGGCACGAGGCGGAGATTGTACTATAAGAACAAAGTACACAGGGATTCTTTTATTTTAACTTTGTAATTCAGATAACTTATTTCAGATTCGATGCGAGGCGCACCACCTCGTCAGCGCACCCATAGCAAAGGGTGAAGCCGGACCCGCCGTGACCGTAGTTGTTGACCACAACCCGCCCGTCATCGAGCCTCCTGCCCTCAACGCGCACCTCGCCCTCCCTGAATGGCCGCAAGCCCACCCAGTGGCCTACTACTTCCATCCTGTCGGTGTACTTTTTCGGCAAGAGCTTCTTGCACCTGCGGATGGTGTCCTCCACGACGTCTTGGGAGACTCCTGTGTCAAACTCGTTCTCGTCGCTGGTGCCGCCGTAAACGATGACGTCCCCTCTGGGGATCATGTACGCGCCCTCGTCCCCAGCGCCGATCGTCACGGCCTCCGTGATATGGGCCTGGTTCTTGCAGTGGATGATCTGGCCCCGCACCGGCTTCATCTTCCCATCCTTGTGGGGTTTTTATTTCGTATCCGGGAGATTGAGTGGCAGAGAGGGGTGGATGTCAGCAGGGCGAGAGGTGGATGAAGACGGCGAGGTCGGCCGCAACGACGAACCTGCTAAAGACCCTCATATCGCGTAGCGTTTCCGAGACCGGCACAGTTGACCAGCAGGTCTCCCTCCAGCTCCTCGATGGGACCGTCCACCCTCTGGCGCCTCAGCCGCCCGCCCAGCGCCGCGATCCGGTCCCTCAGGTAACCCAAAAAGATGTCGACCTGGACGATGGGCGCCTCGAACTGGTACGCCAGAAAGTCCTTCGCGTCAATATCGTAATCCGGTCCCTCAGGGCCGTACCTCTCCTCCACCTGCGCGAGCGTCAGCAGTTCAAAGGACGGGAAGTCCGGCGCCCAGGGCGGAATCTCGTTTCCGGGGGAGTAATTCTGCCACACTTTCTTCAAGGCCACGCCGTGCTCCTCGAACCCGAGGCCCTTGGCCAGGATGTCCTCATACTCTCTGCTCGTCTCGTTCGCCCAGCGGCCGGTGCGCTCGGTCGACTCGCAGAGGTACGGAAACCAGAGACCTCCCGCCCCTCCGGACGCGACGCCCTTGTTCGGGTCCCCGTCTACGTTCTCCGCCACGCAAGTCACATCGTAACCGTGCTCCAGCAGCCTCAGGGTCGTGGTCAATCCAATAATACCGGCTCCCACCACAATAGCAGTTTTATTGCTCTGACGGGACGCAGCTTGGCACACTACGACTGAGTTTTTGGAACGGCATGGGCCGCCGATATGGCGCCTCGTCCTCATGGATTCGGGTAGCGCCCGCGACGGTGACCATGCCGGCATGGACCCGCCCTTCATCCTTCCTCAGTTCTCCCGTTCCCCGCCTTGCAAGGTCTCAATTCTGGCTTAACTGGATCACGAACTGGATTGGGGCCGGGAATTGACGACGAGATCCTCTCGATCGCGATCTCGCGCTGCTGGAAGAGCCGGCCTGCTGGAGCTGACCGGCCGGACGACAGCTCCTCTCAGTGCCTCGCCGCCTCCTCCCCGAGAGTCTAGTCCTGCTGGTGCTTGGCCTCCATCGCCGACTTGACGTTCTGGGCTCCTCTTGTTGCGGAGAGAGGGGAGTGCCGTCTTGACGATGGCAGACTTGAGTAGTCTTTTGCGTCCTGCCCCGCTGCGGGCTCGATCATTCTCGTCAAGAGCACGGAGGAGCTTGGCCTGCGGGGCGGCCAGCAGCCCGCGAGCCACGCTGAAGCGGGAGGTTCTCGAGTCGGTGAAGCCGTTTCGGCCGGGCTCGTCGGAGACCTCGGTGGGCGAGGCGAGGCGAGACATCCTACGCAAGCTTGAGCTCCTTGAGGGGTCGAACGAGGCCAGCACCAGCGAGATCAGGGCGGGCCTGCAGGGCCGCTGGGTGCTCTTGTACCAGGCGCCCCTCAAGGACGACGAGCGTTTGAGCGACTACGAGAAGAAGGCGGTCACTGTGGAGGGCCCTTTCCTGTCAGCGTTCAAGCCCTTTACGAGGGACCTTTTCAGGACGCTATCGAACACGCAGAACATACGGGTAGACGAGGAGAGGATCGAGAACGTGGCGGAGTTTCGAGTCGCGGGGCGGTGGACGGGCAGGCTCAACATATTGGGAAGCGTGGTCCTCGGGAGGGACGGCGACGAGGACGAGGAGTCCAGGAGGGCCTACGTCGAGTTCTCATCCTTCGAGCTCTCGTTTGGGGACGGGGCGCCGCTCTCCGTGCCGGTCGGAAAGCTCTCCGAGCTGCTGGGAAAGTCGCCACCAAGGGGGTGGCTCCTCACCACCTATCTGGACGAGGACGTCCGCGTCGGCAGGGGGGACAAGGGGTCCATCTTTGTGGCAAAGCGGATGAAAGGGTGACATCTTTCTTTTCTTTTCTTTTTATTTTGACAAAGTACAATGTTTCCCTCAGGGTAGCGCCTCAGGCCTCCAGCAGCCTCCTCTTCTTCGGGGGCAGGACCCCGGGGCTTCCCTGCGCGGAGGCCCCGCCGCCCCCTCCCCCGTTGGCCGGGCTCCCGGGCTCCGGCCTCTTCATCCCATTGGGCTCGGGCTCTTGCTTCACTTCCCCGCCACCGCCACCGCCACCGCCGCCGTCACCTTCCGCAACACCTTCCTCCCTGGAGGCCTTGTTTTCCTTTTCTAGCTCCACCAGCCTCTCCACCATGCCGTTGTGGTGGTCCCTCAGCCTGTGGAAGAAGGTGTTGTACTCCAGGTCGTTCAGTATCCCGCGAAACTTCACGACGCTCGGGTGGCACTTGCCGGACAATATGTCCCCCATCAACCGTTTCGCGGGGTTCCCAAAGTTTATCGAGTCGTCACCCGAAAGCAGGCGGCTCAAGAAACCGCCTTCGTTCTCGTCCAGGCCCTGAGGTAGGTACTGCCTGAGGTACTGGCGCTCCTTCGAGCTAAGCACCTCGTTCCAGGTCTCCAAGCTGAGCACGGAACACAAGTCCCGCAGGGAGAAGAACGACGCGGGAAGACGGATATTATCGTGCAGGTCGATCGCCCAAGGCGTCGTGCAGAACTCTCCGCTCTCCGAGTCGCTGCAGGCCGGGTCAGTCGCCCGCGGGCCCTCCTCGTCGTTCGCGTCCCTCGTCGCCACCGAGTCCTCGTCCTCTGACTTGGTCTGCTCGTCGTCGTGCTCCTCCTGGGCATTCGCCCGGACATCATCCGCGACCCTTGTGTTGGGTGCCGCGCCCTCTTCCCCCACCTCGTCCTCCATCCTTGCCGCCAACGCCAGCGCTCTCCTTTGCTCGCCGATCCGGGGGGAGCTCTCGAGACAATTCTCAGCAGCTGGCCTGGCAGGGAGACCATTCAGCAGAGAGAGCAGATGGCGGGCGTTTCGCGAGGTTATGGCGTGCTTCGTGCGATGGGGCGCGTGTTCGAACACAGGATGGCGTCGGTGACCTCGTCGGCCTCGTCCAATGGATCTTCGAACTTCTGCTCCACGACGGGGTCGGGAATCAAGGAAATAAACGAAGAGTTCGAGGAGTTCTTCGGCCAGAAGCTAGGGACCAGTGGAACTGAAGACAAAAGTTTGCCTTCAGGCGAGGCCGAGGCGGGCGCGCAATGGCGCCAGTATGTCCCTGGGGTCGCGGAGGCAGAGGAGAGGCGGGATGATCACGTTTCGGAATCGAACCTCACGCACGTGGACCGGCGCGGGGAGTGCTCGATGGTGGACGTGGGCGGGAAGCCTGAGACGGAGAGGGTCGCTAGGGCCCGGGCGAGGGTCGCTTTGGAGCCCCACGCGTTTGACCTGGTTGCGTCGGACAAAATGAAGAAGGGGAGCGTCCTGTCTGTCGCGCAGCTGGCGGGCATCCAGGCCGCGAAGAAGACCTCGGACCTCATCCCTCTTTGCCACAACTTGTTCCTCAGCCACGTGGGCGTGACGTGCGCTTTGCGGCCCGAGACGAGCACGGTGGAGATCAACTCCGTAGCGAGGACGACGGGGAGGACGGGGGTGGAGATGGAGGCGCTCACCGCGTGCACGGTGGCGGCCCTCACGGTGTACGACATGTGCAAGGCGGCCTCGAAGGCCACCAGAATAGAGGATGTCGTCCTGCTCAGCAAGTCGGGAGGAAAGTCTGGGGATTTTCACGGCGCGGTTTGAAAG
>Ga0160423_10004168_pt1 | contig 11920 bp, 16 predicted proteins | sample CRUFie14St8metaG_FD_108191 | JGI IMG/M metagenome (GOLD analysis project Ga0160423, IMG submission 108191) | Marine microbial communities from the Costa Rica Dome - CRUD Field 142mm St8 metaG | ecosystem: Environmental > Aquatic > Marine > Oceanic > Photic zone | place: Costa Rica: the Eastern... | reverse complement strand
CATCACTGAACCTGAGTTAAAGCGTGAAATCTGGAATGCAAGGGACAATGATGGTAATACGGCTTTAATGATTGCAGTAAAAAGAACGGACCCTGACCATCAGATCGTCCAATCCCTTATAAAGAAGTATTATGAAAGTGATGATGATGATGAGTTAAAGGATCATGTTGTGAAAGAAAGCGAAAAGCTCACTGATCGTGTGTTAAAGAGTGATATCTTCAGTGCAACTAAGGCTTATGGTGATGCGGCTTTTAATGCGGCTTTAATATCTCTATTAAAAACAAAGGAGGAGAGAAGAGAGTTGTACGAGAGAATTGTCCAGCCCCTTATAGATGCAATCGCTAGCATCACTGATAATGGGTTAAAGCATGAAATCTTGAGTGCAAAGGACAATGATGGTAATACGGCTTTAATGCATGCAGCAAATAATAATAATGATACAGCTGTCGAATCCCTTAAAGATGCAATCAAAGGCATCGGTAATGATGGGTTAAAGCATGATATCTTGAGTGCAAAAGGAATTTACAGAAAAACGGCTTTAATGATTGCAGCAATTAATAATAATGATACAGCTGTCAAATCCCTTATAGATGCAATCGCTAGCATCGGTGACCCTGGGTTAAAGCGTGATATCTTGAATACAACTGACAGAGATGGTGATACAGCTTTAATATATGCTGAAAAACACAATGCTAGTGCAGCCGAAATCCTTAGAAATGCAGTCGCTAGCATCGGTCATGATGATGCTGGAAGTGATGCTAAGGGTGGTAAAAAGAAGAAGACCAAGAAAAAGAAGAATACTATGAAAAGGAAAAAAACAATTAAGAGGAAAAACACAAAAAAAAGAAGAAGACCAAGAAGCGGCGTTAGATAATATTTACTATTAAAATACTTTTATAGTAAATATACTTACTTACTTTTGGCTCTGCGTCTGGTAGGTGATTTAGATTCAGACTTTAATTTAAGAGGTGATTCAGTTCTAGCTCTAGCTCTAGCTCTACTACCATACTTTCTTCGTCTAGAACGCTTTCTAGATAATACTCTTCGTGTTCTTTTTTCTGTTTTTTTGTTATAAAATGGATTTGGTGAAGGAGTCTTAACCGCAGCTTTTGGTGAAGGTGTCCTAGACCGAGCTTTAAGAGCACTTTTGGCAGGCGATTTACCCATCGCGGCACTTTTGGATGGTTTCGCAAAATGTATTTTGTTTGGATGTGATAAAAATTCCACTTCTGTTCTACCTAAATCTGTTAATAAACCCTCATTAATAATATAACTTTTATCTAAATCGCTTATTTGATTACTTATTTTTATTGATGAACCGTGTCGTGGTCTTGGCATATATGTATAGTTATCTAATACATGTTCATTGCCATCTTGCATTTTAAATACAGAACCAAGAGGCAATTGTGCTAACATATAAGGTTCACCATGAACCAATCTTCTAATATGTGGTGGTTCTGATGGAGGTTCTTGTGACCTCCATTTGTTACTTATTAAAGCGTTGTTGTTGTTTCTTTGTAAATCATCATAACGAATATCACCTTGATAATCTTTATCATCTGAATCAAATTCAACATCAAATGCTATACCTAAATGTTTTCTACCATATTGTTCTCTAGTTAATCCTTCTTCTTCCCAAGGAGGTGGCATTCTACGCATTATATTATATTATATTATAATAATTAATTTATAAATATAGTATAATATGAATAATTTTGGTTTTGAATTTAATAGAACCAGTCAACCAGAATTTAGTGATTTTATGAATCAAAAAATATATGAGAAAATATTGTGGGAAAAAATAAAGTTGCTCGAGAATCCAGAGCTAAATCCAAATGCGAAGCCTGGTAAGAAAAAGGCAGGAGATGATGATTTAGAAGATGATGATAATAAAACAAGCAAAACAATGGAGAATATTAAGGACGGAAAAGAAAAAGACCCTGCTCCGGGTAAAAAAAAGACGATTAAAGTATTAGCAATAGTGCAGGCTCCGTATATATTCAAGAAATCAGGAGCATGGACAGGAATTGTTTACGATATATGGAAGAGTATTAAGTTGGAACTGGCAAATAAATACGAATTTAAAGAGACTTTTATAAAGACTTTAAATTATACCCGCCAAATACGTAAAATAGAAAGCGGTGAATATGATATTGCATTGACTTCTTTAACAACAAATGCTTCTAGAAGCAAGATGGTGAACTTTACGCGACCACTTTTTATAAATCAACAAAGTATTTTAACATCAAAGGACCAGAATTATTTTCAATATTTATGGAAAATAGGTGTAAATTTATTTTTGCCGCCACTGATATTGCTAGTAATTTTTGGTTTTGTTTTAGGAAATCTACTTTATTACATAGAGCCAAATAGAGGTCATAAACGAGCGATATTTTCTTCAGTAGCATCCATGTTTGGAGAGATGGGGGCAATATCAGAAAATACAAACCTGTCAGTTTCAGGTGTGCTTGTAGCATTTTTCATCATGACAATATCATACTATTTCTCTATTTTCCTACAAGCAGCAACAGTAGAAAAGTTGATTGAATTTAAACAGGCTGACGAAATAACTGTTGACAATTTACATACAAAAAAACTGCTTTATGCGAAAGGTTCTGGAATGGGTAGGGCTTTTAAACGTTTAGGAGCGAATGTGAAAGGTGTTGAGATAGATGATGTGAAAGATTTAAAGAAGAAATTTTTAGATGAGAAACCAAAGTGGGACGGTATTGCACTTGCTTTTATGGATGCTTATGCAGCCCAGGATGAAGATTTTACTATAAATAAAACAAACTTTGGATTGAATGAGGAAGCTATTGCAGTTAGAATGGGAGAGAATAGATTATTGAAAGATATCGATGTAGCAATTACTAAATTGCAAGATAGTTATGAAATTAAAAAGTATTATAATCAGTATTTCGGAGACGAATATGATTTTATGGGTATTTTATAAATTCTGATTAAAACCTACAATAAGAAATCAGTTGCAGTAAAAATAAATTGAAATACTTTTTGTCTATTGTATGAACTGTATACAAAGTATGAACAAGCAAACACTCAACACCTTCTACCACGCTATGAAGCAATCTTCTGAGAATCACAAGCCTTATCGCCATCGCAAGTCCCACAGCAAGGACCCAGAGATTCTTGCTGCGATGAAGATAAAAATGGCACTTCGCAAGGAGAAAAACAAGCACAAGCGAGACATCGCCAAGGCTCGTCTGGCTCGCGACAACTTCAGACAACTTGACACAATCAATGTTGGCGACGCCACCATTGCCGATTTGGTCGACGACCGTAGCGAGTAAGAGGACAAAAAATGTAAAATAGATATAGCGAAAAAACAAAAAAAATAATTGTATGTATATTTTTTGTTTTTTTACTTTATATATAATATAAAAGTATATAGAGCTATTGCACATTGTTATATGTGGAAGAGAATATAGGTGGTGTATTCTCTGGTTTTCCAACTAACAGCTATTTATAATGGTTAAAAAAAGTTGGTAGAAAAATTTCAACTAGCAGCAAAAATATAAATAAGAATATAACGGTTGATAGATTAGGGTGCATAGATAGTATCTCGATAGAGTTTGGTATCTAACAGCGATTAGTCTAACATAATAAATAAAGATACCAGAAAACATATTGAGAATCAAGATGGGTAGAACGGGTGAGAGCAGAGGGGGTAAAAAGTATGTTTAATCAAAGATGGTGAAAATTTCGGGTGGTGAAACAGAGTAGCCACACTAATGATTAAACAAGACTTAAGACTTGAGAATAGATTAGGCCATGTAAAAAAAAATTATATAAAAAAACATGTAGTCGAAAATTCTCATTTTATTTTTAAAAGAATTGTAAGCTTGGATACAACGACTCAGGGTGCAAAAAAGACACCATTAAAAAGAGGTTGTACAATAAACAATTCTTTGTAGGGGTATATAGTATAAAAAAACAAGTAGTGCACTGATCATGCAAACTTGAAAAAAAAATAGCGCATGTATAATAAAAATACATCTAATTATAGATTCTATCTAATTATAGAATATATCTAATTCGTATATATATTTTTTTTCGTTCGGCTCTTGTAGCTCAGTTGGTTAGAGCGTGCGGCTGTTAACCGCAAGGTCGTAGGTTCAATCCCTACCGGGAGCGTTTTTTGATGCTCCTATGGCTCAAATACTTTTATAAAGCTCCAGTGATGTAGAGGTAGCATGTCAGCCTTCCAAGCTGGATTCCCGGGTTCAATTCCCGGCTGGTGCAAATGAAATGGGTGCAAATGAAATGGGTGCAAATGAAATGGGTGCAAATGAAATGGGTGCAAATGAAATAGGTGCAAATGAAATAATATTAACATTTTGCTAATATTATTTTTATTTATATATATATAAATGCAAAGTGATATAGATGCCTTATATGAGTTAACTAGTAAAGCAACTAGCAGAAATATAGAACTAGAAAGAGATATAGAACATTTATTTGAGTTATATAACAAACAAGCTCAAAAAGATATACAACGAGGAAGAGATATAGAACATTTATATGAGTTATATAACAAACAAGCTCAAAGAAATATAAATCAGTTATATGTGTTATATAATAAATTAGCAAAATGGTCAAAAACGACATCTGAGTATATTAATAACCATGAGGTTAGATTACAAACTTTACAAAACTTAAGTCCTAGACAAAACTCAGTAATTAGGCCAGTTACAAGCGTTAGACAAAACTCACCAAGAAGTTCAACAAGAAGTTCATCAAGAAGTTCACCAAGAACTTCTCCACCAAGAATATTTTCGCCCAAGAGAGGTGGAAAATCCCGCAAGAAAAGAACTAGAAAAAGAAATCGTAAAAAAACCAAGTAAAAAATACAAGTTAATAATATGACAACATATATTGATATTTTGCCATATGAAATACAAGATAAGATATATCGTAATGTTTTTCAGAATTGTATGACTGAGTTAAGAGAGAACTACAAAAATTGGAGATGGCGTTTTGACACTAAATATACTTGTTGTGATAATATTACTTATAATGATTTTAGGGATGGCTGTTTAAAAACAATTTATCCGGATACTTTTCCATTTGAGTGTCAATATTGTCATAAACCAATGTGTCAAAAATGTTGGGTAAGGTCGCGCAGAACGGCTCGTGCAAACAGAACACATGGTTATCAAGGTTGGTGTGTGTTATGTGTGTGGAATAATATGTATCCTTAGTGTTTTCTTTCTAGTGTTTTCATATATAAATTAAAAAATAAATTTAAAAAATATTATTTACTACAAGTAAATAATGTCTGATAAAACTATTGCGACAAATAAACAAGAAATGTGCTGTGAATGTGGCACACAAATTGGTGTAGTTCGTGGGATGTGTAATCGACAACACCTATTTTGTCGCAAATGCACTGAAAAATCATTTAGACGAGCCAACAACAATGGGTGGTATAAAGAATACATATTATGGTGTGATAGTTGCATTTGGTTTGATATTAGCTAGAATAAAATGCGTTCCGTTTGGTTTAATTTAAACGGGGGAGGGGGCATATTTACTCAATATTATACAACATATAATATTCTATTAACATTACTAGTGCAAATATAATTGTCACAACTCTTACAATATTACTACGCGGACTAATGTCACCATATCCTGCAGTTGAAAATGTTATTGTTGAGAAATAAAAACGATTAAAAAATTTTTCTGGAAAATTTTTATCTTGCTCTTCATCTATACCGTTCCAATGACTACTATCATAACCTACTATTAGATATATAAATGTTAACGTAAAAAGAACTAAAATGTGAAGAATTAATTTTTTTATTATAGCTTCACTGTATCTAAATATGCCTAGACCAAAAACACTTTTGTAACTCATATATATATATTTTGATAAAAAAAACTAGAAAGATTTTATTACAATATGATTATTACAATATGATTATTATGATATGATTTTTTTCAATTCTTTTTATAATATGATTATTATTTAATATTTTGCGGTATAATTTGTTGTTAATACATAATTTTCACTCTGTGTTATCCATTCTGAAAACCATTTATTGGTATTAAGCTGTTGTTTAAGAGACCTATTACGTGCCAATTCCATCAAGAACTTCTCTCTAAAATTATTATGATTTTTTTCAATTCTTTTTATAATGTCGTAGACATCATATGAATTTTCTGTTGCTAGTTGTCTTAGTAATAGAGGTGGCGCTAAATCAAGTAATGTTGTAGGTGGCACATGCGGTGGAGGATAATTCGTTTTGAATTCTTTGCATTTCTCTGATTCATTGTTTTGCCATTTGATTTTTTCGTGCTTAATAACAATATCTCTTAATATGGGTATTTCATTGTTTATACTAAATAATGTGTCAAAAATTGTATTTTTAATTGGCGGTGGCGGCGGACAAGAACTCATTATGTATTTACAGTAGTAAATATTTTTTCTATTTCAATTTATTAAAATAATAAAACAAAAGAAAAATAAATTGAATTGGATTATCTTTAATAACATATTAGTAATGGAGTTCGTAATGGAGTTCTCGAACGCAAAAAAACTATGGAATTCATGGATGGATTATATTGGAAAATGGAGTAGTTTTGAAGAGTAAAACAATTTAAAGAAAAATATATATAATAATATAGAGGTCCGTGTAGCGCAATTGGATAGCGCGTGGGACTTCTAATCCCAAGGTTGCGGGTTCAAGTCCCGTCACGGATTTTTTTTAACATACAGTATTGAAATACTTTATGTTATTCTTCGCTATTGTTAAGTTATACACGCTTGGTTTTGCTTGCGGATTTAGTTGGTTTTCTTATTGATAAGCTATAATCTTTTAATAAATTTCTTACTTCTATATAATCTCTATTGTTTCGAACTTCTTCTGCATCATTATGGTCAATATTATCATGTATATAATCTAATACTTCCATTAAAGTATATTCATCAGCATTTGCATCATTTACTTCAGCACATTTATTAGTGTTTATATTGTATCTTATATTTCTCTCTTGTAAATTATCTAATAAAAGATTGAAATAATAAATATTCGGTTGTGCATCTACACCAAAAATTTCTTCTAATCCGGTATGACCACCCGCTATCATCATTGCATCTAAACCGAATCCATTTTGAATATTTATATCAGCACCTAGTTCAAACAATTGATTTATTAAACGCGTATATTGATTTTGTGTAAAATTTACACCTTGTTCTTGAAAAATAGCAGATGTAACTACAACAATTAAAATAGTGTTTCCTTCATCATCTTGAGTATTAATATCAAATCCACTTTCAATAAAAGTTGTAAACAAACTTGGAATCTTCCAAGAATGAGAAAACTTATTATTATCTATATTATTTGGCGTAAAATCAAAAAGTTCTCTTTCTCTTGTCAAAATCTCAAAAATCTTAATTCGTCGTTGTTTTTCTCTCTCATTTGCATGACGTAAAATTTCATATATTGATAAATTTGCCAATTCGTCACGTTTTCTTTTGGCTAAAGGTTGCTCAAATACTCCATTTCTTACCAAACGTTTAACAGCATTTAAATCACCATTTAAAATAGAACTGGAAAATTTTGACCATAAATTAGTTTTTGGGGTTGCAGATTTTATTTTTCTTGTTCTTGTTATTGTTTTTCTTTTTATTGAAGTGGGTGTTTTTGCTCGTCTAGTTGCCATATATAATATATTAATATTTTTTCTCTTACAGTGCTTTTTTAGTTTCCTCTTTCCGGAAATTCATTGTCAAAAAACATATCCCCTTGTTCTCGCAAGATTCGCATTTCCTCGTCTTCTTCTTCATTAACTAAATCAACAAATTGATTTACCATTTCATCATCTTCCCAATCAAATGTCAAAGTATAACTTCTATAGATATCAACTATACCCAACACCGGCATTCTAATCAACATCATTACTCCATAAAAAAACATTAGCATTAATAAATTAAATAGCATGTTATCTGGATTTAAAAGTCTAGATAATCTCTCTAGAGTAACATCAAGTGTTGTCATATTAGCTTCTCGTTGTAGTTGTTGGTCAATTTCTTGAAGTATTTGATTATGTTCTCTCTCTCGCTCTTGAAACATTTCTTCTCTATCTTGAATTGTTCCCAAATTGAAACCTCCACGACGGTCACTCAATTGCTGTATCTGACTCCTTATAAATATGAAACATAAGAGAGAACACAATAAATAATCAAGTCCTTCACGCCTTAGTCTTCTTCTTTCATTTCTAACTACAGTATCCATACGGCGCTGGCGTATATCTCTTTCTTGTTGTAGTTGTTGTTCTATATCTTCTTGAATTTGTTCTTCGTTAATCATAGTTCTTCTGAATTCATCTTGTAATTCTCTCTTACATAGAGGACATGATGCGCTTACTTGCCCAACACCTCCCTGTCGCGTTCGTTCTGCTGTCATTACCCAATCATTTATACAGTTTTTATGAAAATTTCGGTAATGAGTGCAACTATCACCAAACAATTTTTGAGAGGTTGAATCTGGGTTATCACTGGAATTATCTATTGGTTCCAGACATATAACACAAGTCTCTGTATCATTACCACCTGACATGTTTTTTCGCCCTGATTTGAAAGTTTTGAGACGTTGTTTTATAGCACTAGTTATTATTTTAACCGCCTTTTTATCATTTTTTAAACTTTTTTCTATGTTAAATGAATCTAAAAATTTCTGATGTGATTCTATAAATAGTTTTATACATTCTTTTAGATAGGCTTCAGTATCTGTTTTTGGTTTCATCATAAACTCTTTTAATTCAAAAAGGGGATGTTTGTTTGTAATTTTCTTATTTAAATATGTTTTAACTTTATTAGTACTTAATTTTTCATTTATTAGATATTCAAACAACTTGAATTCCTCATTATTTTTAATGGATGAACTCTTTCTTCTTCTCTGACTGGTTCGAGTCTTTTCTTTCCTAGGACTGGTTTGTCTCTTTCTCTGACTGGTTTGTCTCTTTCTACTTCTCTCACTGGTTCGAGTCTTTTCTTTCCTAGGACTGGTTTGTCTTCTTCTTGACTTGGACATATATATATATATATTGACAGTATAATAATTTTTAAGAAATGATATTAAATAGGTGTAAGTCCGTTTACTTTTGATTAATAATATTATTGTTATATTATAAATGGATTTCGCAGAAAGACAGCGTCTATTTGATAAACCTATTGGACAACCTAAAAAAACAGTTGAAGAAATAAAAGCTAATATTAAATTTTTAGAATATTGTATTAAAACAGAAGGAAAATTAATGGGAAAAAATAAAAGCTAAATATATAAATAATGACCGATGACACAAATAAAAATAATCATGTTAACAATGGTATACAAACTAACGAAATTATACCACAGTTAGATTTAGAAGCGAGTGTACATAGTCTTAAACGTTCAAATAGTATGGAAGAAATGGCTTTTCAATTTATGACAACCAGAAATAAAACAGAGCGAGACGTAGAAATTGTCAACGAAATTACAGATAATAAATTCAAGAAGATGGAATATATTGACGTTGAAAAAGAGATTGACAAAAACTATCTTAATGTTAATCATAAGTATTCATCCAGCCTTGATATTTTAGCGAGTTATCTCAAAGGGCAGAAAATTATCTATATGGAATCAAAAAATCACTGTGAGCGTCAATTAAATTACTTAATGTTGCCTGCAATATTTCTCTCTGCTGCAGCAACAATATTAGCCGGAGTGGGCGGTAATGAGCTATTTTTAGCGTGTGTTAACGCATTTATTGGTTTCTTACTGGCTTTGGTTAATTACTTGAAACTAGATGCTGCACAAGAAGCACATAAGATATCTTCTAGACAATACGACAAATTACAGTCTGGGGTTGAATTTACATCAGGTTCTATATTACTATTTCAGAATCAAATCGAAGAAGGCGAAGAAGGAAGTCATGAAGACCGTTTAAGAGAGAAACTAGGAGATGTTGAGAAAAAGATATCTGAAATAAAAGATACGAATCAATTCTTAACACCATATGCAGTAAGAACAATGTATCCGGTTATGTATAATATAAATGTATTCTCTCTAATTAAAAAGATAGAAGACCATAGAAAAAAGACGATAACAAGTCTTAAAAATGTGAAAAATGAGATATCATTTATTCAATTTATCCAAGAAAGACAGGATTATGAGCTGGATGAGGACTACAAAGATAAATTGGTTGCACTTTTTACACTTAAAAAGGATTTGATAAAGGAGATTTTGGTATTACAATCGGCCTATTCAATGATAGATACAATGTTTCTACAAGAAATTAAGAATGCAGAGGTTATAAAACGACGATGCTGTCGTAGTTGCAAGAATTGTTGTGAGCCCACATTGGTGGACCCCGAAAAAATTAACCCTTTTATAGCACAATTAATTGACCCTTTTAAACGAAATGACATTATAGAACGTCGCGAAAGTAGTTGTTGTGGTTCCTTTTGCTGTTGTAAAGGCGATAAAAAAATAATAAAGAGTAAGAATGCTGGTTCGTCTAGTGGAGATAAAAATAACGACGATTTTTGGTTTAGGTCAGATGAAAACCATTGTGAAGATGGTGCGTGTGGTGTAAAACTTGCAAGGAAAAAATCAGTGATTATTCCAACCGATAATAGCGTTTGTAAAACTAATGAAAACAAGATAGTAGGTGAAGAAATTAATATAGAGATGCAAAAGTTTAGTAAAGAGAGAACGAAAGTAAAGAATGGTGACAAAAAAAGAGAGAATGACGTACATTCTGTTGTCTAAAGAAGTAGCTATAAATAGAATTTTTGCGGGAAGTTCTATTTATAGATTTTTTGATTATTTTATGATTTTATTATAGTTTGGTTTAGTTTAGTCTTATACTGACAGACTTATTTATTGGTTTAATTAAATTTATGCAGAAAGGTCGAAGCCAAGTTCAGGACCATTATGAAGAGGCCATGGGTAGTTAACTTTAACACCACCAGTAAGATTTGCGCTATACATTCCTACAAAATCGCCCCCAACACTTCCAACTCCACTATTTCCTAAATCAACACTGATTGCAGGATCTACAGAAACACTTGCAGAACCTTGGGCACCTCCTTTCAACATGCTTAAAACTAAATAGGCAATAACTATTACAACTACACCGGTAGTAATTGAATTCCAGTCAAGCTTCATATAATATTTGTCAAGAAAATATATTTTCTCTTAAATAAATCATTTACGTCGATTTGTTCGTTTCTTATTCGATTTGCGTCGATTTGTTCGTTTTTTTTTCTTATTTGGTCGCTTTTTATATTTTCGTGTCTTTTTACCACCGCGTGTATTTGCATAATGACCTATAGTATTTAATACATCCGGAGGGATATATACATGACTATTTCCTGGTTTTTGAATTCTTCGGCTTATTAAATTTAGTGCTTCTTGTATGCGCCTTTTGCGTGCTAGATTGTCATAATAGTCTGCATACAGTGGATTTGATACTTGGCTTGCAATGGTATCATATGGGTGTCTGTTTATACTTGTTCGCACTACCGGAGGACCCAGAGTTCGTGGTGAGTCTGGGGGGCTTGGAGTAGAAGTAGTCGAGCCTGGACATCGACAGCATCTTCTTCTTGACATTTATAATTTACAACAATATTTTATTAAAATCGTGAATTTTCCCAGTCTGTTAATTTACAACGTTTACAATAGACATCTTTCTCATACATCTGTATATCGGTTATCCATTCATGATTACAATTTTGTTGTATGCGCTTTGTTAAGCAATCATACTGGGTTTTTAATTGATATAATTTTGCATTACACATTTCAATCTGATTTAATACCTCTTTTCGTTGTTTTTCTAAATCTTGATTCTCATACTCCCTTTCAAGTTCGCGATTCATTATATCTATTTATCTCTAAAATAATTATTAAATAAT
>Ga0160423_10004166_pt1 | contig 11923 bp, 6 predicted proteins | sample CRUFie14St8metaG_FD_108191 | JGI IMG/M metagenome (GOLD analysis project Ga0160423, IMG submission 108191) | Marine microbial communities from the Costa Rica Dome - CRUD Field 142mm St8 metaG | ecosystem: Environmental > Aquatic > Marine > Oceanic > Photic zone | place: Costa Rica: the Eastern... | reverse complement strand
TGGCGCTGCTGTTTTACCCAATAATGGCCCAATTTCCCATAGGTACGTCCCCCACTCCTGAACAAACCTCTTGGACGTTGGCTAGCTACAACGTACGCGCCTTTTACCAACAACGCGGCATCGCCAGTGACATTGCACAATGGACGCAATCGGAACGTATCGACATTTTGTGTACCCAAGAAATGCGTCGAAGCGCGGCCAATCCCGTAGCAGCGCACTATCCTTTTCGAGTGTACGCGCCGAACAACAGGAGAATTGGGACCGCGATCTATTCAAAATTTCCCATCATCAACCACGGCTCCTTGATGTTCGATGCTATTGAAGAAAACTCATATGCGAAACGCAGCGCGGGTTATGCTGACATCGCGCTCCCCGACGACACCATTCGCGTCATCAATATCCACCTGAGTTCAACCGGTATCAAGTACATGGACATGGAGATTGAGCACACCCGCGAGGAATGGATTGAAAAGGGCCAATTCATGGCTAAGAAAATCGCACACTCGGACAAAGACCGCGGCAAACAAGGCCGAAATATAATGAAATGGATCAACGAAAGTCCTTATCCCGTGGTACTCGCAGGGGACTTCAACTCAGTCCCGGGCGGGAATTTGTATGTACGCATGCTCTGTAAATTAGACGATCCGTACATTTTCAAGGGGTCGGGCGCATGGGGCTCCTACCTACCATTGTTGCAAAAGGGATTCCCGTTGCGCATCGATTGGACCCTAGTGGACGAACAACTGCCCTATTCTGTGCAATACCTCAGCGACGTAGCCTTCAGTGACCACCGTCCACTAATCACCACCTTTAGCGCTCCAACCGAGCCTCAAGAAGATTGAGTGCATTCAGGGCATTCGACGCTACACCCCTAACATAATCTGGATAGACGCGCAGCACCTCATCGTAAAACAAAGGTACAAATACCTGTTCTTGCATTAGATATTTATCCGCCTCGCGCATCAGAGCACTGCGTTCCTCACCCGGCGGCAGCGCACGAATCTGCTCGTACATAGCATCGTAATGTGCATCCTCATACAAACTGTAATTGGGCCCATTAGGCGCCTTATACCCGCTGTAGAAAAGCATCAAGTAATTTTCAGCATCTGGATAATCAGCAATCCAACTGGCTCGAAAAAAGCCCAAGGTACCTGTACTCTTCTGACTCCTCAATGTCGCAGAGGGAATTACATTGACGGCTATGGGCCAACCTAAACCGGCCATTTCACCCTGCACATATTCACAGAGATCGCGGTAGTTCGCCACGGTAATCAGGGTCAAATCCGGCAACTCCATCGAGGCCAACAGCGCAGCCACTGAATCCGGCGCATAAGCCGTTCCTATATTATCTTGGTATTCAGGAAGGCCAAAAGGTATGATTCCCCCACGCGCTGGAATTCCCACTCCATTGCGCAGGGACTGTATCATTTCTTCCCTATTAATCCCTGCATTAATTGCCCAACGGAGTTCCTGCGGCAACCCTTTCTCTACATTAAAAATAAAGTATTCTGTATTCAAAAAAGGAGTGCGCTCCAATCGGTGACCTCCTTGGTATCGCGATTGCAAATCTCCAGATTTGGTCAACAGGTCGTCTTTAAAGCTAGGATCGAGGTTTGGTAAAAAATCAAAGTTCCCGCTAAGGTACTCCAAGAAGGCGCTTTGCTGATCAGGCAAAAAAGACACACTTATACCGTCGAGATACGGTAACGACTGGCCTTCAGCATCCTGTTTCCAGTACTGCTCATGTTTATGAAGGACTAATTTTTCCCCATAATGCCAGCGGTGCATCATAAAAGGACCCGTACCCACCGGCGAAGTTGCGACCTCCACTGACCCAGCAGGCATCACCCCACAATACGGCATGGCCAGAAGGGACAAAAACGAAGCATTTGGAGCATATAGCTCAATGATCACCGTACCCGCCTTACTCTCATGAATATCCAAGACATCTTCTAATACCCAGCTGCCAGGAGAGGCGATAGTAGGATCTTGCAATCGCTTGAGACTGTACACGACATCTGCAGGACATAGCTTGCTTCCGTTGTGGAAGTATACATCGCGTATTGAGAACTCATAGACTCGACCATTCTCGGCGACCGACCAATGAGAAGCCAACACAGGAACTATGTCATTCTTCTCATTTAAGGCGACCAAGGATTCAAAAAGTTGCTGGACCGCCCAAATGGTACTTTTATCCTTAGCAAACGCAGGATCTAATGTGGGAATACCCACAGGCTCGTTATACCTAAACACCATTTTATCCACCTCCGTCTGCTGCCTACATCCTAACAATGTGGTGAGTACAAGGCATACAAAAAAGCCCCCTAGACAGGAGGCTTTTCGTATCGTTATGCCCGTATTAAGCATCAATGTTTGCATATTTAGCGTTGCGCTCGATGAAATCACGACGCGGCGGTACATCATCCCCCATCAACATGGAGAAGACACGATCCGCTTCCGCGCTATCGTCAATGGTTACTTGCTTCAAGATGCGTTCCTCAGGATTCATAGTAGTATCCCACAGTTGTTCTGCATTCATCTCACCAAGACCCTTGTAGCGCTGGACAGCAACACCGGAACCTGCATCTCCACCAAATTCCTGGGCAATTTGATCCCGTTGCTTATCATCCCAAGCATATGCTTGCTTAGCTCCTTTTTTCACCAAATACAATGGTGGAGTGGCGATATATACATAGCCCAATTCTACCAACTCCCGCATGTAGCGGAAGAAGAAAGTTAAGATTAACGTTGAAATGTGGCTTCCGTCCACATCGGCATCCGTCATGATTACAATCTTGTGGTAACGGAGTTTATCCATGTTCAAGGCTTTGCTATCCTCCTCTGTCCCAACACTTACACCTAATGCGGTATACATGTTCTTAATCTCTTCGTTTTCAAATACCTTGTGAGAAATAGCTTTCTCTACATTTAGAATCTTACCACGAAGCGGAAGGATCGCTTGGAAATTACGATCACGACCTTGTTTGGCCGTACCCCCTGCAGAATCACCCTCCACCAGGAAGATTTCACATACATGCGGATCTGTTTCTGAACAATCGCTCAGCTTTCCTGGCAAGCCCATAGAGGACATCGATCCTTTACGCTGCACCATTTCACGAGCTTTCTTCGCCGCCACACGAGCTTTGGCGGCCAGCAACACTTTTTGTACTATGACCTTAGCTTCGTTCGGATGCTCCTCTAAGAAATTCGTCAACATCTCGCCAACGAGCTTATCCACCGCGCCGCTGACTTCTTTATTTCCAAGTTTGGTTTTAGTCTGACCCTCAAACTGAGGCTCCATAACCTTCACAGAAATAACCGCTGTCAAACCTTCGCGGAAATCATCCCCGGCGATTTCAACTTTTTCTTTCGCCAACAAGCCACTTTCGTCCGCATATTTCTTCAAGGTACGGGTCAACGCACGGCGGAAACCTGCCAAATGCGTGCCTCCTTCGTGTGTATTAATATTGTTGACGTACGAGTGTATATTTTCGTTGTAGGATGTGTTGTAGTGCATGGCCACTTCCACTGGAATACCATCCCGCTCACCCTCCATGCACATGACCTCAGGCATAATGACCTCGCGATTACTATCGATATACTTCACAAAACCCGCTAAACCGTCTTCACTGAAGAAACGGTCGCCAGTGGGCTCGCCTTTTTCATCCAGTTCACGAAGGTCCTTTAAAGTAATGGCGACGCCTTTATTCAAGAAGGCTAATTCGCGCATGCGTTTTGCTAAGATTTCATAGTGGTATTCGGTTTCCTCGAAGATATCTTGGTCTGGCTTAAACGTAACAATAGTACCGCGGTAATCTGTAGCGCCTATTTCTCGAGTAGGATACTTGGCTACCCCGCGGGAGAATTCTACTTCATGCTTTTTGCCATCACGATGTACTTCTGCATAAAGCATAGATGATAGTGCGTTCACACAGCTTACCCCCACCCCATGCAAACCACCAGAAACCTTGTAGGAATCTTTGTCAAATTTACCCCCTGCGTGAAGGACCGTCATAACCACCTCAAGGGTAGAACGTCCATCCTTAGGGTGCATGTCCGTGGGAATCCCACGACCATCATCCTTAACGGTGATACTATTATCTTCGTTAATGGTCACGTAGATGTCCTCAGCGTGACCGGCCAGTGCTTCATCAATAGAGTTATCAACTACCTCATAAACTAGGTGATGCAATCCTCTGAGACCAATGTCTCCGATGTACATGGCGGGGCGTTTTCGAACGGCCTCTAGTCCTTCCAGAATCTGAATGGAATCACCGTCGTAATTCTTCTCTTGTTCACTCATAAATATCAGCGCGTAAGTTCGCTTAATGCTATCTTAACAAAGATAACTTTTAGGGGCTCAAAAAGCGACAAAAGGGGCCGAAGCCCCTCTTGCAGTTACCAACAAGGTTATCAACATTTTCGGGATTTCCCGAGGATTTAGGCCGTTAAAATTGGTAGTTCAACACGAACAGTCCACGCGTTCCTCGAACCTCGTAACCGCTCCATAATTGATAGCGTTGATTCAAGAGATTATAAGCCCTTAAACTCACCCCTAAATTCTCGTTAATGGTATAGCCTAAATCAAGGCTTAAATCCATGAAATCGCCCAAATCATAGATGCCCTTTTCATTATTACCCGCATAACGTCCTCCAACATATTTGAAGTTTGAGGTCAGATGTACGTCACCATGATCTACTCGCAATAAGGCACCCAAAACGCGGCCTTCAGCACCTATAAATTGATCGGCACCTGCGTAGGCATTGAGTTCGGTATACACACTGGCTGTGAAGGCATTCATGGGCAGGTTTAATTCTGCGCGCAGGCGAGAACGCGTATAGTTAGCATAGCCTAATCGAAGCGCCGCCATATCATTAATGGTCGAAGTGGTACTGTCTCGCTCGAATTGCACATCATTCACCACAAAAGCCATAGAACCTTCGAGGCGGTACTGAAGTTTTCCTGCCAACGCGCCTTGCATTCCGACGTACCCTCTGTTCTCCCCGGTTAGAGCCAAGGCCAGATCGCCGGAGATCACCGGGACATAGGCCAATAAGGCACTCAAGGTTTGCTGCTGCACACGTCCGTCCCAACCACCATAAACAGCGAGTGTCCGCTTCAATACCTCAGCTTGCAGATTGATGTTCGGGAAGATATAATATGTGCCTCGATTGTCGGCACCTTCATTGTTGATTGTGCCGGCGAAGGTCAACCCAAACTGGTAGTTCAGCATCCCGTTTTTGCCTTGCGTCTGAGGACTTAGATAAAAATGATGGTATTGATTTATGCGAGGCTCAAAAACCATTTCGGTAAGGGAGTATTGACCGAATTGGTACCCTAAATCTACATTAATTTGCGCCTCATCGGCATAGACTTCGATACAATGCATGGTTTTAGCCAAGTGCTCGTGCGCTCCAATACCTGCATTTGTGAAATGGTAAGCCACGCCACCACTACGGTAGGCAGCCGGTACTTTAGAGGTAGGATTCGAAGTTCTCAACCATTGTTGGCTCAACCCTGCACTCAAGTTCCACTCGTGCGGCGTAGGCGAAATAGTATTTGCCCCGGTAGTATCCATCATTCCATAGAAACTCACATAATCTGCATCTAATTGGAGTTGAGTTTTAAGGTTCCAATTCTTAGTTGCACGCTGAAAATCCATTAGTATGGAATTCTCATACACAGGCTGCAGTTCGTAGGCGGTATTGAGCACACCAGAACTTGCGCTTTCATGATGCGCTTTGATGCCCCAAACGTTCTTTCTCGAACGCGGGGAAGAGAAGACGATATCCGCAAAGGAACTGCTGTACATTCCACCCCCAACACTTATGCGCTGGGTAGGTAGTTTTGGCAGTTTCACACGTCCAAGTTTGATGGCAGGAATAGGATCCGGTTGGAAATCAATGGTCATCCCCTTTGGTTGAATACGAACCACCACAGGTATTTTCTCCGAGGTAGTATCAGTGAAGGAAGGCTGCTCCGAAATTTTGTGCGCCGCACGCACCTGGGCCTGGTAATCCTCCACCACCCGAATTTCTACGCTCTTTACTTCATCTCCAGTTTCTTCTTGCGCCCACAAGCTCAGTGGAGCCAAAAATAATGCGGTGTATAGAATCTTTTTCATTGCTTCAGTTGGGTTTATTCTTGGTCCAATTCTTCTAATTCTTCCACCTGCGTGGGTCCAACCTCAAGCTTATCCGAGATTTGGGCTTGCGCCTCACCAGATACCCTTTGTCTGGCGAGGTCGGATTTAAACTGTCGTGCATCCTCTACAATGGCACCTTCCGCATTATCTATGATGTAATCCAAGGTGTAGTTCGCCTGGAAATCATCCTGCAGGCCGGCGTAGTTCTTTGCCATCAACAGCAAGGACTTCCAGCGCCACTTCGGGTAGGTCGGGAGATTATCAATCATCCAGAAGATGCGCTCATTCGACGCCTCATACTTGGACTGCACATATTCGAACTGGGCCAAATAGTAATTCGACTCGGCCTGCGCCTCACCTTTAATTTCGGCAGCCACCTGGGTGTAGTATAATTTGGTATTTGCACTATCGTTCAAGGCCAAGGCACTTCGCGCGGCATTTAGCAAGGCTTCTGAGCGCCACTCTACCGGTAATCCTTCATCCTGCAGCAAGCTTTCGGCATATTGCATGATGACCGGAACATCCTCCAGCGCTTTCGCACAACGCATCAATCCCAATCTTGCACGGCGACCTTCATCCGCATTGCCGACTAAGCTAACCACCTGCTGGAAATAGGTAAAAGCGTTTTCATAATCCTCGCTCGCGTAATACATACTGGCCAAACGCTCTACCGTGCGCTTGCGGAAGCTCAATTCTCCGGAGCGTTCTACAAATTCATAACCGGCAAGAGCAACCACATCGTCCCCTTCCGCGAAAGCACATTCTGCCACATAGTAATTTGCTGGAACTCTGAAGATGCCATCTGGGAACTTGGCGATGTACTCGAGCATGCCTTTTTTAGCCCCCTCACAATCGCCAAAACTGTAGCGGTCGAAGGCTGCATTGTACAGCGTTGAATCAAGGGCACCCTGACCTATTTTTGTCCCGGTAAGAGTTTGAATCCAGTCTACGTAATCCGACAACCGATCTAGCTCTGAATATTGAATTTTAGCTAAGCTTAGTGCTTCCTTGCTCTCAGGAGTATTCGGATACTCCTCAACTACAGAAGTGAAAGCACTGAGGGCCTTCTCCCCTTTATTCTGGGTTCTGTAAATCAAGCCCAAGGCAACCTTAGCATTCTTGATGAAACGAGATTTCGAATGATCGTTTATGAAATCCGTGAAGATACTTTCCGCCTTAGCGGTATTGTCGAGCTTCATGTAGGTCTCCCCTAATTCGAAGTACGCATCCGTCGCATACACAGATTTCGGGAAGTTGCTCACAAGCGCTTCCAAAGCGATGGCCTTTTTGGCCGGCTCGTCTACCAATCCAAAACACAAGGCACGCTGGAAATAGGCGTAATCTGCATCTGCCGGTACATGACTTAGGTAAAAGTTATAATACTTGATGGCATTGTCGTACTGTCCGGTCATGAAATAAGAATCCGCCAAGCGAAGCGCTGCATCGACAGATAACCGGCTGCCTTGACGTGAACGCTCCAAGAACAACCTGAAGTTCGTCGCGGCACTACCGTAATCTTCTTTGCTGAAGTAGGTGTACCCCTTGTTGTACAAACTGCGCTTGTACTCACTAAGCATTGCAGAGCCAGGTGTTGCCTCAAAGGCATTGAGCTCCTTTAGTGCGAGGTTGTAATCCTTGTGACGGTAGTGAATTTCAGCCAACCAGTAGTGTGACAGGGCTGTATACACATTATTCAAGGGGTATTCCAAGGATTTCTCAAAATGACTTTTTGCCGCCGGATATTGGATGGCATTGAAGTGCTGCACCCCACGGAAATACGCTACTTTTTGATAAGCGCCTTGCATTGTCGGCTGCTCTAGGCCTGCGGCAGAGATGGCCTTGAGCGCACGCTCATAATCCTTTGAATTCAAATACAGGCTGGCCAAATATTCGTTGGCTTCCGTGCGGTATTTGCTCGTCGGGTAGCGCTTCAAGAAGGTTTGGAAGATGTCCAAGGGCTGCTCGAAGGGCGTGCTGCTGTCGTAGGCCAGCTTGGCGTAGTTAAAATAGGCGTCTTCGCGAATTGCATCATTGCTTCCGCTCTCGCTCGCCGTCAAAAAGGCGGTTTGTGCTTCAATCTTTTTACTAGTTTTCAGGTAACAATCTGCCAAGTGGTAGTAGGCGCTCTGCGCCATATCATCACCGCGGCTGCGGATTTTGTTGAAGCTTTGGATGGCTTCCTCGTAGCGACCTGTCTTGTACAATACAAAGCCGAGTTTGTAGTGGTCGTCATCGCTGAGCTTGCCGCCAAGGCTCTGGTGCTTCTCCAAGTATTTAGCGCTTTGTACCCAATCCTTCTTCTGGTAATACCCCTCACCGATAAGCTTGGCTATTTCCGCAGCACGGCTCTCCACCGCTTGGGCCAACAACATCTCTCCGACGCGCAGCAATTCATCTACATCTCCTGTTTTGTAGTAGACCTGGCTCAGGTAGTAAGGTACGACCCCGCCAAATTTATTATCGCCAATGAGTGCTTCAAACTGAGCAATGGCGGTGGAATATTGTTCTGCCTCATAGGCAATGTGGCCATAATAGTATTTGTGATGGGTTTGGTATTCCCCGGAGTAGGAGGTTCCTTGGAAGAATATGTTTCTGGCCTTTTCAATATCGTCCTCCATCAAGTAGCTGTAAGCGAGCTTGAAGTAGTATTCGCTCTTGAAAGAATTTGGAACATCTGCAGGATCTATGGCACTCAACCATTGCACCACCTTGCGGTAACGACGGTTATTGAAGTAATAGTTGGCCGCACTGACATGGGCCTCCTGCCATCTTGGACTAAGAGGATAGGTATTAGCAAAATACATCAGAAAGTTTTCGCTGTGCTCGTTCATCAAGTACAGTGCGCACATAGCTCGGTAATAGCTGCTTTCTTCCTTGAGAAAGCTTTGGAGCCCCAAATTTGTAGAAAGGATTACGTCAAAGCCCACGCGCGCCGCGGCATATAACCCTTCATCAAACAGGGCAACACTTTCATTGAAAGTCGCTTCATGTCCGTGCTCAAGCGCTGTTTCTTGCGCCATCGTAGCCCAGGAAAACACTAGCGAAAGTAATAAGAAGAGGTTTGTTCTCATCTATATTGAGTTTATCCTTAAAAATAAGTGTCCTCCAATGGGGAATCCTTGTGGTTAGGGACCAATTCATTGGAGTTATTCACATCTTCAAAAACGCTGCCGTTCGCCGTTTTGGTATTTATCCTACATTTGAAAATCACCCTTCAACATTGAATTTGAACGCATCCTATGGCGCTAGTATCCCTCGATAAAGCAAGCATTTTCCAAGGTAAACACTTGGTCCTTAGCAACGTAAGTTTTGACGTGCAACCCGGCAAATTCATCTACCTTATCGGACAAACGGGATCCGGCAAGAGTTCGTTGTTGAAGACACTCTACGGCGACTTACCACTTCAGGTGGGCAGCGGCCAGGTAGGAACCCACGACCTTAAGAGATTGAAGGACAAAGACATTCCGAGCCTCAGAAGAGAATTGGGTATTGTATTCCAAGATTTCCAGCTTCTCACCGACCGCACGGTGGAGGCCAACCTAGACTTTGTGCTCCGCGCCACTGGCTGGAAAGATAAAGAGGAACGTTACAAACGCATCATGGAGGTGCTTTCGTGGGTAGGCATGCAAAACAAAAAGCACAAGAGCCCGTTCGAAATTTCAGGCGGTGAGCAACAACGAGTGGCCATCGCCCGAGCGCTTTTGAACGATCCCAAGATCATTTTGGCCGATGAACCTACGGGAAATTTGGACCCGCGTACTTCAGAGGAAATAATGGCACTGCTCCTTCGTTTAACTGAGGAGAATAAGAACGTGATTATGGCCACTCACGATTATCAGATGATCCACAAGTACCACCAACGCACGCTAAAAGTTGCCGAAGGAACGGTCACAGATAACAAGGGACAAAGCGTTTAATCAATGGAGCACCAGAGCATCGACCTCAGCATTTGCATTGCCAGCTACGGCAATAATGTCGGGGCGTTAATTGAAGCGCTGCTCGGCGAAATAAAAGCCAATCCCACCCTTTCCAACACGGAAATTCACATCTCAGATCAATTTTCCGAAGCTCAACCACTACATGATAATTGGACTCAGCATCCTCGCGTGCACTACCATCACTACACTGAACAACGAGGACGCGCCGCCAACAGAAACCACCTCGTTGCCTTGAGCCAAGGCGCTCAATTGTTGTTTTTGGACGCAGATGCCCTACCGGTTCAACCGAACTTTATCGCTAAATACCTGAAGCATACAGCCCCACACACAGTCCTTGTAGGCGGTACCGCTTACCACAGTAACCACAAACAATGGCTGCGCTACAAAGTCGGGATTCAAAAAGAGTGTATTTCGGCCAATCGTCGCAGCCAAACACCCTACAGTAGTTTTTCAGCTTTCAATGTCTGCATGGACCGAGTGGTGGCTGAAACCATTGGCTTCGACGCGAATGTGCTCGAATATGGGCATGAGGATACACTTTTTGGATTGGAATTAAGGCACCGCTGTTTGCCTGTGAAACACCTGGAAAATCCTGCCTACCATTTGGGCATTGATTCGGACAAGGTGTTTATGGAAAAGACGAAAACCGCCGTTTTGGGATTGGCTGCGCTAATCAATGCAGGCAAAATAGACGAAGATGTGCGCTTGTATGCGACGTACAAGAAGTTGCAATCTTGGGGAGGTGCGGTGCTGTTACGTTGGCTTCACCCTGTTTTTGCCCGATGGATGTTCGGGCGACTCAGTGCAGGCCGAGGAACAGTAGCCATGTTTGATTTGTACAAACTGATGGTACTCTGCGCGGCACAACCTAAAGTCGGTCGTAAAATCTCATAAGCGCTTCGCTTTCTCGAGCCCAATTCAATTCTCGCTGTACCCGCTCAATTCCTTTAGCGTAAAGTTCACGCTGTGCCACGACTTGGACCATTGTATTTCTTAAGGCCTCTATATCCGTCGGCTCCACCGTTGCCCCCACACAATAGCCCTCTACAATTCGCGCCACCTCTACCAAAGGCGAGGTAACTATGGGAATGCCGCAATGCAAATAATCGAAGAGCTTGTTCGGCAAACTGAAGCGATAGTTGATGTTTGTATCCTTATCCAAACTCAAGCCTATATCGGCGGCAGCGGTATATTGTAATAATTGGGCATAGGGCACGCGACCCACAAAAAACACCTTTGACTCAAGCCCCCTCTGGCGAACACTTTCCTTTAAGGCGGGAATGGCATCTCCAGACCCCACTAACAAAAGCATCCATTCCTCCGACATCCCGTCAATAGCCTCCACGGCTTCCTCCAACCCTCGGTCCAAATTCATCCCCGAACCTTGATTGATGGCTATAATTTTATTCTCCGGTAGGCCTAATTTTCCCCTCGAAACCCGCTCAAAGCCCTCCGGCATAGGGCTGATGTTTCTAAATACTTTAGGGCGCTTGCCATAATCGGCCTCGTATAAATCTGCTATGCTCTCGTTGACCGTCCAGATGTGTTCCACACGCGGAAACAAACTCCGCTCCAATCCTTGCCACACCTTCTTCGCACATCGGCCCTCTAGCTCTGGAACACCGCAGAAATATTCATGTGTGTCGTAAATGAGGGTACTTTGAAATAATCGAGAAACCAAATAGTTTGGCAACAGCGTATCTAGGTCGTTCGATAACAAATGTGTGCTTCGATTGGTCAGTAAGAAAAAGAACAAGCGCACCTGAAGTTCCGCATAAAACAATGCACCTTTCTTAAACATCAAGGACAGACGACGTACTTGATAGGGTCGCTGGATCG
>Ga0160423_10004164_pt1 | contig 11932 bp, 8 predicted proteins | sample CRUFie14St8metaG_FD_108191 | JGI IMG/M metagenome (GOLD analysis project Ga0160423, IMG submission 108191) | Marine microbial communities from the Costa Rica Dome - CRUD Field 142mm St8 metaG | ecosystem: Environmental > Aquatic > Marine > Oceanic > Photic zone | place: Costa Rica: the Eastern... | reverse complement strand
GGGCAAACGTATCTGACAACTCTTGGTGAATCTGCGCGAGCCTGGTTTCGGCTTGCCAAGCATGTTCTTTGAGTTCTGGGGGATCGTCTGGCTCGAGAGACGCTCTGGCGGTGAGCAACTCATCAGCCATGAGAGCCGAGTCTTCGAGGAGGCTTTGATGGCGTGCGATTGCCGCCAGCCCCTCTTGCGCGGATTTCAATGCATCGTGGGTGGACGTGGGTCGACCGCGCATCGTTTCCGGCTCATCTAGGTATGCCCGAAGTGCTTCTGCCAATGCTGTGGCGTTCGGGAATCGGTCACTGGCCTTTCGGGCGAGACAGCGCATACAAATTGCGTTTAAGGCAGGCGGAATGTGACGGCTAGGAGCGCGGTCCATTGGGGGGACGACCTCTTCTTGCAGCACTTTGCCCACGATCTCTCGATTACTTTTCCCCACAAATGGAGGGCGGAGAGTGAGCAGGTGATACAAGATTGCGCCGAGCCCGTAGACATCAGTTCTTTCGTCCACTTCATCGATGAGGCCGCCAGCTTGCTCTGGTGCCATGTATGCAGGTGTTCCAATAATTTGGCCGTGCACTGTTTTCCAACGTTCGCTGGTCGAACGGGTAGAACGGGTTTCAGCACCAATGACCTTACACAGTCCCCAATCCAGGAGAACGACCTCACCAAAGTCGCCCACCATCACGTTGGATGGCTTTAAATCGCGATGGACGACCCCACGGCTGTGTGCGTAGGACACGGCGAGGCAGAGTTGATGGAAGACATTCAAAAGACGCACTCGACTGAACAAACGTTGGATCTCCGGTTTGCCTCGACGAAGACCCGATACGACGGCCTTCAAACTGCGGCCTTCTATGCGACGCATGACAAAGGCCACTTGGTCTCGCAGCCGTCCCAGTTCGTACACCGGCATAATACTGGGATGCTGCAGCTGTCCGGTCACCTGAGCCTCTTCCAGAAATCTGACCTGATCGAGGTCTCGCGTGGTTGCTTTTCGAAGTACCTTTATGGCTACAGGTCGGCCAAGATGGAGGTCCCAACCGGCCAAAATTCGCCCCATTGCGCCTCGAGCAATCTCGCCTTGAAGCTCAAATCGAGGTGTGATGTCGACCAAACGACTGATGAGGTCTTCAACACTGGGCTCATCAGCGATGGTGGCTATGCTTGCACTGCGTTCATCTGTTTCCACGGTACTGATCGCTTTATCCGCATGACCCATCAGGCCATTGATTTGTTCCATGGTGAGGCCCGCCTTGAGCAGGACTTCCTCAGGCGCTCGTCGGCCATTCAACAATGCAGATTCTACCGCAGCCAGAGTCGCCGGCGGTAAATTGACTCGCGCTCGGAGCCGACGCAGTAATTCTTCTGAGTCCACCATACCAAGCAGACTAACTTGCATTCTTTTTAAGGGAAACGATTACTCATCGAGTCTCCCCATTTAATGTCGAATGACACCACTTTTCCGTCGTGTTTCGTGTCATTGTAAGTAGGAGTTGCTTGCGTTGGATGGAAATTACGCTTTAGGCTCCCCCAACGATCACGGGAAAGACGACGTATGCTCGAGCGCTTGGCACGCAAACACTTCGAAAGAGGACGGCAATTTGAATTGCAAGATCGCGAAGATGAAGCCATGGACGAATTCCAGCGCGCGTGCGAACTCGGTCCAAGTTTTGCTGATCCCTTCTTATCCCTCGGTCGGATCAAGGCGCTCCGGGGACAACTCAGAGAAGCAGTCGCTCTGTTCGATGCGGCTGTCGAACGCAGTGACGATCCTCAAATCCGGCAATGGAGGGGCTACGTGTATGGGCGTCTTCGCAAATACCGGGAGGCGCTTGCTGACTACTCTGCGGCAGACGACGGAACCGATGAGAATATCAAGACCAATATCGCCCGAATGCTGCTCGCTCTCGGTCGATTCGACGATGCTGCGGAGGCACTCGAAAACATAGATACCCCCAGCGCGACCCAGTTGCGCGCCGCCTTGCCGCGATATACGGAATTCGTGGATGAGCCGAGCGACGATGCTCGCGCCATTCGCTACCTCTTCGGGGGCACTCTGGTGCTGGGTACTCTGGGAGATGGCGGTATCCGACTCAACAACGATCGTTACTTACTCCTGAGCGACCAGCATGTGGCTGAGACTTTGAGCCGATTCGTCGCATTTAGTACGCGCTACCGATGGTATTTTGATGGCGTGGCCGGTGACGGGGCACATCACGCACCGGTGGCGATGGCAATGGCTGAAATTCTCGGACTCCCGTACCTCAAAACGCCGCAGCCTCACACCAGCGTCCTCCTGTGTAGTGCGGTGATCAAAGGACCCGTTGAAGCCGTTCGCCTCAGTAAAAAATGGAGAGATGCAAACGTTCAAGTGATGCATTTCTGTGTGGGTCTTGAGCCCACAGGCGACCCCAGTGAGAAAGAGCCTGAAGTCATTGGTTCAGTGCATCGATGTGCAGTGCCATGGTATCGAGTGGAGCCCTACTCTAGACTCGAGCCCGAGTTGGATGTCGGGGATGACCCTGAGTCACCTTGGCCTGGTTTTAAAATTGGACCCGCCACGATCGACCCAAACAGTGAACGCGTTGCCACCGGCATTGTGGATGCCTATCGAAACAATGAAGATGGGAGCATCCGGGAGCTTCTGCTGAGATGGTATTCTCGCCACAGTCGAGTGCGTGCCTTCGATTGGACTTAGATTGATGTCTCGCATCTTCCGCTATTCGCCGACCGCGACGCTTGCTGCCATCTTCATCATGCTGGTGGAGTGCGTGCGACTCCTTCTTCTCGATACAGTTGTTTTTGGCGATTTTAACCAGGCTTTTGGAGTGTTCGTCGCCATCGCCGGTTTGGTTGGCCTTCCTCTGTGTGTCCTCGGAGCCGGGCTCCTCTCGGTGTACCCACTGGGGAGATGGGCTGTACATCGTGCATGGGGCGAGACCATGGACGATCGCGTACCAGGCTCGCAGAGATTGGCGTGGGGGCTCTACAGCCTGTTCGCCATTGGATGCTTGATGCTGATGACCCACCTTGCCGTTCTCAAACTCTGGGGACGGTTTAATAACCAAGCGTTCCTCGGTTTAGGGGTGGCACTTGTGGTTGGGGGGGGCGCGCCGATTCTGCTCTTGCTTTCCCGACCTATCACGGGACAATTGGCGGCTGTTTTGTCTAAACTCGAGCCCGTACACAGACCATGGCTTAATCCGACTCGACTGACGGGTGCATGGGTGTGGGGGGGTGGTCTAGCTTTCCTTGCAATGTGGGCCGCGACAGAGCTGTATCATCCCCTTCATAACCTCGACCTCAGACCATTCTATCTCGTGTGCGGTTGGCTGTATTCCTTGCCGTTTCTAGCCCGGCTATCGTCGATGTGGTCGTATCGCATCACTGTCACTCTTGCTCTGAGCGGTACGCTTCTATTCGTCTCGGCTTTCTTTTGGTCCGCATCATCCTTAGGTGAGAGCCAAAGTCGTATCTTGACCATCGATCAAAGAACCGTATTAGCCGGCGTCGTCCTGAGGCGTTTGGAGAGTTTTGGCGACAGTGATGGAGACGGTGTGTCCCGATGGTTCGCGGGGGGCGACTGTGACGACACAAATCCAGATATCCGGCCTGGGGTTTATGACGCCCCCGATGATGGAATTGACCAAAACTGCACAGGGAGTGACCTTCGGCTGAGTGAACCCGTTCTGCCACCACCTCAACGCGGCTCCGTCTCAGAACGTAAAGATTGGAATGTCATTCTCCTCACAATCGACGCGCTCCGTGCAGATATGATCAAGCAGGAAATGCCTCGTTTGGCTGCTTTAGCACGTCAAGGGCAGGTGTTTTCCCGCGCGTACAGCCATGGCGCCGCCACCTATTGGACGATGGCCTCGCTCCAAACCAGCAAGATGCCATCGAGACTGCATCTGGACCGCACGCAGACTCCCGTGAACTCGGAAACCTTATTGGCCGAAGTCCTCAGAAAGCATGGGTGGCACACCAGCCTTTTTGCAAACGTCACCGTTTTCTTTGTCCGCGGTCTTCGACAGGGCATGAATGTCGCAGATTACAAGACGAGTGACTTTACCGTTCACGGTGCAAAGCCTGGGTCTGAATTTCTCACGGATAGTCTTTTGGCTCACATCGACAAGTGGAGGAATCAAAGCCTCAAGGTCAAAAGAGATAAGTTTTTTATCTGGGGTCATTACTACGACCCTCATGACCCGTACTTTGACGTGCCAGGTTTCCCCAGTACCGATGGCGGTGACGAAGCCAAATACCGGGCGATTTGCAGATATGTTGATGTCCATATAGGTCGACTCATCGATGGCTTGAAAGAGCGCGATCTTTGGGACAACACCCTACTGGTTTTGACCGCGGACCATGGAGAAGAATTCGGTGATCACGGGCATCGATTTCATGGACGTACTCTCTATGAAGAGATGACGAACGTCCCCCTGATTCTCCACGTTCCGGGTCAAGACCCCGTTGATATTACGAACCCAGTCGGTCAGATGGAGATTGTGCCGACGATCCTCGACCTACTCGGGGTACCTATTCCTAAGGCCTACGAAGGGCGGAGTCGTAAAGATGAATTGACGAACGCCGGCGCCCTCGATGAGGAACCGGTTTTTCTCGAAGTGTTTCCCGACTCGAATTACAAAAGTCATCAAGTGGGCATGGTTCTCGGACATCTGAAGCTGATTTATCGATTGTCCGATAATTATTATGAACTCTATGATCTTGAGTCCGACCCGAAGGAACGTCTGAATATCGTTGATGAACATCCGGATGCATTGAATCTGAAAATGATGTTAGGGCGATACGTCGACCACCACCTCTTTGCGCTTGCACAAGGACAGAGCGGTGCCGACCGACCGCCAGGCTCTCCGCCGATGAAGGAAAAACCGAAAAAGAAGCGCAAGCGACGACCGAAGAAGAAGCCGCGGAAAAAACGGCCTAAGGCATCTCCGCCCACGAAAACGTTGAAAACGACGCCTCAGGTGGTGCCTAGGGGAAGGGGTGAGCACTCCGTTCCGACATTGGTGCCTCAAGGGGCACCGTTGTCAAAACCGCCCGGGATGAATGCAGAGAAGGCGCGAGGCGATGGGCCGGGCCGACCACGGCAGGGCAAGACCTTGGCCGCGCCAGCCGCACCGCCGTGACGTCACCAAGCTCTCTTGAGAGTGCTTCCCGGATAGTAATGTTTCAAGATTGCGTCGAAGGTGTTTGACCGCTGAGCCATGTCCATAGCGCCGTGTTGGCACATCCCGACTCCATGACCGAAACCACCTCCACGAAATGTCCATGTTTTGGGGGCACTGTCGGGCGTGCCGCCTCGACGTTTGACCAACCACATTCCGCTTCGTAAACCACCGAGGAGCTTTCGATTGTTATAGCTGCCATCCACCACATGACTGCCTCGAGTACCGGTATATTTCACGCGGAGAGCACGGCCAGAGTGACCGCGTTCCACCGCGGCAATCGTATGCACATCTCCGATGGCAGCGATGCGGTTAACCGCCTCCGTGACTTCTCGCCCTGTGCGTTTGACTCGCCATCTAAAAAGGCCTTTCCGCTTGCCACAGAATGAGGGAGGCGGCTGCTCCAAGAATTGGGCCAAATTCTCCTCTGTGAGTGGTGTTGGGTCGGCCGTTTGATTGTCCAGTTGGCCCATGGAATAGGGGAGGGGCGTACCACCCCACATTTTGTGGAACGCTTCTGAGTGCCCCCCACATGTGGAGCTGTACGTCGTATCCACTAAATCATCTCCATGGAAGAGGAGCTGCCCTCGGGTATCTTGAACTGCACGACTGGTCCGCGGATGTTTCTTCGTTGTTCCCGAGTACACTTGGCAGTGTGTTTCTGCACACAACAAATAAGGATCACTGCGGTGGCGAGTGCCGACCTTCGTGAGTAACTGGCCACGGGCAGTCACGGATTGGGCTTTGAGTGCCTCCATAGGCGCGCTGGTGTAGAGTTCCGAAGGCACCACACCTTCCAAGAGCTGTTCCGCGCTGAGTACATTGGCTGCAGCCAATAATCCATCCTGGCCGACTGTAAAATAGAGATCGCCCGCATACGTGCGGTCCATTCGACCTCGTTTGGGTGTACCATGGCCCCATTCTAAATCGATGATCTTGGTGGTTTGGCCGTCATTGGGCGTTAACCAAATCAGATCCTTACTTCTTATCTCAATGCCGCTCCGCTTTTCTCTTGCCACGAGCCAACCGCTCGGACGGGTAACAGGTTCCGCGACGACCTGGTCTTTCAACGAGAGCTGATCGGCGATGTCATAGGCCATGCGGAGCGCAGCCAAACGGGTCTTTTGGGGGGCAATGCCGATGGTAATGGTCCGGGTATCCAGAGTTTGTCCCGCCAGACCAATCAAGGCCCCGGCTTCAAATAGTTTGACTTCATAGCCTTGATCCGACCAGTGAAGGCGCCGGGCGGCAATGGTGCTCATCTTATGCGCTGGGAACCTTTCCGTTGCAAGCCACCAACGGGTTTGGCCTGCCTGGCTGGACTCCAACCGGACGGTCCATTCCGTCCGTGCCGGCGACCGCACCTGAGAGCTGGAATCCCCCGACGGCATCAGAACAGCCCCGCCTCGCGTCTTGAATTTAATCTCCTCTTGGCTTTCCGTGAGTCGTACACTCACCAAAGGCTCGCCTCGGCGGTCGAAGACCACCTGATTAGAATACAGGATATTCATTCGATCCCGACGAGTCATATCGTAACTCTGAGCGAGTGACGGGAGACACAGGATCAACGCAATGATGGCCGTACACTTCATGAAGGGAATCTACGCAAGGTCGATCACTCTCGCAAGACTGGTAAAATCTTACATCCTGAACCGGTGGCCTGTATGGTGGTGAGTATGAGCCGAAAGAAACCCCCATTGACAATTCAGCCCACGACCTTGTGGGATTATCCATCTCAGCACTATGGCAACAAAATTCAAGGAAGCGCTCAATATCGAGGTGCGACTCCATCTTATGTGATCTGGAATTTGTTGAGTCGATACACGCGAGAAGGGGATGTTGTCCTCGACCCCATGTGCGGGTCGGGTACCACCTTAGATGTCTGTACAGACCTTGGGCGGACTGGCATTGGTTATGATTTACAGCCTCAGCGAGATGACATTCAGCTGGGCGATGCACGTTCCACGGCCCTCGACGACGAGAGCGTGGACTTCGTATTCATGGACCCTCCATACTCGACCAATCTCAAATACAGCGATGACCCACGATGTATTGGACGCTTAAACGCTGCTGAGTCTGCCTACTTCGATGCTCTTGACGCAGTGTATGAAGAGGCTTTTCGGGTCCTCAAAAACCGACGGTACATGGCGGTCTACATTTGCGATGTCTGGACGAAACGGGATGGACTCTTGCCTATCGGTGCAGCCACTGTCATGCAGCTCAGCCAGAGGTTCAAGCTCATCGAACACGTGAGTGTCGTCCGACATAATCGGACCATCAAGATGGGCCAAAGACGAAAGGCTGCGGTCGATGGCAACTTTTATCTTCGAGGTTTTAACCACTTGATTATCGTGAAGAAGCAAGTGGAATCGCGTTAAGAGGGCCGGAGATGACGACTGAGCTCTAATGCCGTGAGGCTGGCATCATTCCGCGTTTTTTCTTCGCCCCTCGGACTGCCTCCGATACTTTCTCGGCCCCCCCAACCGCGACCGAGAACTGACCATGCATTTTTGAGCCCGCCCGGACCGAAAAGACGCTCCGCAGTGTCGACGTCAGGACACCCGACGGTTACTTTCTTGATGCGGGACGCATAACTCACGACGACAGGGGCATATCGGTACCAGACGTCAAAGCCCCACACACTGCTTTCCACGACCAGGACACGCGCGGTCCCTGAGAGGGCTTTTGAACCTCTCAAGACCGGTTGGCCCTCGACGAACTCTGGAATGTCGAGGCTCTCACCTCGACGACCAAAGAGAGAGACAATACCCTCTTTCGCTCGTTTCTTTCGATTTTCATCGGCACGTCGAATGCGATCAGCGTCTGAGTCTGTGACGCCCTCAGTGAGGAGTGAAACCATGGCGTCGATGCCTCGGCGAAAACCTTCTTCGGATTGAGTGAGGTGGGTCACCTGGTTAAACCATGCTAAGCCGAGGCCTGAGGGTTCCGTGAACAAGTCGATGCCGATAGGGTCTGTATCGTAGCGATTCACCAATGTGTAGAATTCCGGGTCGAGTCGATGCTTCGGCACCAATCCCGCCAGAGCAATGATCGCCAGAACTGCATCTGCATCTGGTGTTCCGGTGACCGCGAATCGAGGGTCATGAACTCGTGCTCCATACAGATCTCGACACGCGCGTAATGCCACGCCTTCGCGATGACTTTCCTCGCCATGATGGTCCATGTTGAGCGGGCCCATGACTGAACCATACTGACCAAAGGCGCATTCGATGGGTTCGTAGCCTTCATCCCTCAAACTCATCACCGTTTGGTAGTGATTGGAAAATTTGAGTTCCAATGGCACGTGGTTGGCCTGCTTCATTTTTTTGAACTGTCCTTGATATACCGGCCTTTGAGCACTCGCATATTGCGTGTGTGGCGCAGGAGAATCATCACAGCGATCGTCAGGGTGAAAAGATGAATCTCGAGCGGCCTCTCATCCATTTGTGGGAGAACGATGAATAGGCCCGCGGTGACGACACTTCCGATTGCGGGTGTGCGTGTAAAAAAGAGAAAGGTAAACCAGACAGCCGCGGAGACGATGGCGACCACTGGAAGAACGGCCGCCACAACCCCAAAGGCTGTGGCCACCCCTTTTCCGCCACTGAACTTGAGCCAAACAGGGAAGCAATGACCGAGCACCGCCATCACCCCACATACATAGGCAGAGTGATCACTCACCGAACTGAGAATCAATACTGTGGGCACCAGGCCCTTCAAAACGTCGACGCATAAGGTGATCAATCCAGCGGTTCGCCCCATGAGGCGTGTGACATTTGACGCACCGATATTTTTGCTTCCGGATGACCGGGGATCGATACCATGCATCCGACCGACGAGCACACCCGTCGGAATCGATCCGCATACGTATCCGACCAGACCATAAAGAAGAATCATCATCTGATTGTCACCTTTGCTTTGGAGAGTGCCACTCGAACGGCCTGTTCAGCCAGCCGTTTAGAGGCGGAAAACGCGTAGGTGACCGCACGGTCAGAGACATGAGACACAAGATGGATGCCTTCCGGATTTGGTCGCGACTTCAGAGCAGCCTCGAACTCTTGCGCATCGGTATGAGAGTCCCAAACCGAGTGGGTGATGCAGACCCGGTCGGTGCCTTTGGTCAAGACTTGGGTGTGGTCACCATCCCATCCTGACGCCGCCACGTCCGCACTCGGTTGGGTCACGGTTGAAGAAAGCATCTGACGCGCATGGAATTCACCGGTTGTCCCGTCCCATCGCACCCTAAATCCTTTGAGGAGAGGGTCAGGAAAAGTGACGAGGCTGGGTCGGTCTCGATCTTTATAATATTTTTCTGGATGCAGAATTTGCTCCGTCGACTCAGGAGGGTCGCGATACACATCCCGCAAACGCGCCTTTGAGTATCCGTTCTGTCTCAGAGCACCGACGAAAAGTAAGCCCTTTTGATAGGGGAAAATGAGGCTTTGTTTCACATACTCGGGGGCCCCGGCCATCGTGGGAAACTGTGGGCTGGACATTTGCATCGGGAGACTCGCTGCGACCATATTGAGCATCAGTTTCGAGGTGGCCGTATCGATGCCTCCTGTCTCAGGTTGTACATAGTTGAGCATCACGATGGTGGCATCTCCTTCCAGGAGCGCCGCATGAGCCAGAATCTGATCGTGGCTGTATACTTTGGAGTCTAACAGCTTTCCAGCGCCCCACTCCTGGTCTTGAATCGCATGAAAAATCTCATGAGCCATGACTGGACCTTGCACGAATGTATCCAGCCACGACGCGATGTACAGCTCTTGTCGGGTATGGTCATAAAAACCGGCGACTTGTTCCATGAGTAGCTTCGAAATCAAGTCCACATAATCGGTGTTGCGGGGAAGAAGACCCTGATCTTCGAGAAGCCAACCTTCCGCCTGCACTTTTTCCGGACCATATTCCTCGGCCAACCGGCGTTGAATGAATGACAAGATCTCCTCGCGCGTCTTCACCCCCATTTTGAGAGGTTTGGTGAGGCGTTGATTTCTCATTCGCTCCACGCGCTGCAAGGCGGAGGCAGCCAAGTCAGTAAGTTTTGTCTTGCTGAGTGTATCGGCTTGGGGCGAACCCAATTGGCTGAGGGCGACCAGCACCATCATCACTGTTGCAGTCATTGTCTTCTCCTTTGATGACGTCCCCAGAACGGTCCAGTCAACACTCTTTGCAGTGTCGCATATGGCATGAAATGGGATCGGGATCGATTCAATTCCTGCACCAACGTAATCCATTGGAAGATTCTGAGCGTGTTCCAATTGATTCTATCTTGAGGCTCAACCATACACGTTGAGATGAGCGCTGTCTTTTGAGCCGGTATTTGCTGGTCGCGATGGCTTGCCGGTGAATCCATTCCATTCAAATTCCGACGCGGTGACGTCGAGTAGAATTGCCACCATGTTCAGAATCGTGTTGGATGCTGAGCCACGGCACCATGTTTTCAGAGGATGTTATGAGCAGCTTAATTCGTTTCACACCGACGCCCCAGCTTGATGCACTCATCGACTTGGCTCTGGCAGAAGATATCGGATGTGGCGATGCAACGGGCGATGCGCTCATTCCTTTGGGCACCACGGCTCGAATGGAATTCGTTGCGCGTGAACCCCTCGTCCTGTGCGGTCAGCCTGTGGTGGAAAGAGTGATGCACCGGTATGGGCCACTGTCATTACGGATCACCTGGACGATGTCGGAGGGCGAGTCCGTTCCTGCAGGCTGTCGAATCGGCATGATGGAAGGACTTTTGTCCGAAATGCTCCTCTTGGAGAGAACTCTTCTCAACTTCATGCAGAGACTGTCAGGCGTCGCCACCCTGACCCGCCAGTTTGCGGACAGATTGTCGGGGACGCCCGCTCGACTCGTGGACACCCGAAAGACGCTGCCTGGCTATCGGGCGCTTGATAAGTATGCAACGCGTGTGGGCGGTGCGAGCAACCATCGGAGTGGTCTAGATGGTGGGATTCTCATCAAAGACAATCATCTTCGAGCAGCGGGCGGGGTCGCAGCGGCGATCGAAAGGGCGAGACGCATGGCATCGCACGCACTGCGGATCGAAGTTGAAGTCGAAGACCTGGACGGCCTGCAAGCGGCCGTAGACAGTGGTGCAGACGTCATCATGCTCGATAACTTTACGCCTCATCAGATTCGTGATGCCCTGGCGATCGTCGATGGGAATGCTCTGATCGAAGCCAGCGGTGGGATTGGATTAGAGAATATCCGTGACTATGCACTCACCGGCGTTGATCTCATCGCCGTCGGTGCACTGACCCACTCTGCGCGCGCCGTTGATATTGCTGCTGAAATTTTTGAGGGGTAATTCGCTGAGACTATGCGGTGGACTGCATCATTTCGTGTCTGGGCTGTGTCTGTGTTGTGCCTGTTCCAGTTTCAGCCTGTGGACGCCAGCCTTTTTGATACCCATGGATTTGGTGCGCGCGCAGTGTCTCTAGCCAATGCCGTAACAGCGCTCCGGGGTGACTATTCTGGGGTCTATTACAATCCTGCAGCGCTGGCTGGTGCGGATAATGCGCAGGCAATTTTTGGCGTCGATTGGGTCGCTCCGAATGTGGAATTCGATTTTTCGAATGTCGATGCGTCAGAACCGACTCACCTCCTCCCTACTGACAATCTCGGCATTCATTGGGGCGCTTTATTCCCGATTGGACACCTGGCAGACATTCCACTCACGTTGGGTTTGGGTGGCTATTTACCTGTTCAGAATGCCACTCGAATCGAAGTCGCTG
>Ga0160423_10004163_pt1 | contig 11933 bp, 6 predicted proteins | sample CRUFie14St8metaG_FD_108191 | JGI IMG/M metagenome (GOLD analysis project Ga0160423, IMG submission 108191) | Marine microbial communities from the Costa Rica Dome - CRUD Field 142mm St8 metaG | ecosystem: Environmental > Aquatic > Marine > Oceanic > Photic zone | place: Costa Rica: the Eastern... | reverse complement strand
GGAAACAGGTTTAGAAATTATAAGACTAAAATATTCTCTTTGATCTCTTGCCCATCCTGTTGAAAATCTATGACCCTCAAAAAGCGTATCATTAACTTTTTTAATATAGGTTTCGGTTGGCCTATCTGCACTACCTTCTCCTAGATCTATAATTATCCTAGACTTTTCAGCATCAGGAAAAATATAATTATGAAGACCTACTCTTTCAGTTGCTGTTAATTCAACATCAATATCATATCTTTCTAAATGAACCTTATAGTATCCTACCTTGGCAAATTCTTTATTTTTTCTATACAGTGATGAATAACCAGCCATGTGATTGTCTTGAGTTCCCGCTCCAGTTTTTAATTCTCCTGTTGCTGGCATTATTGTTAATTCTCCGAGATCTGACATTCCAGTCCCACTAACATTTATATGACAAAACCCCTTGACAATACTATCAGTGTGATGATATGATGATGACCAATCCCAGCCTTTGTTAAAATTTGTTGGTCCAACTTGCACGCCTCCAAACGGAACATTTGCCCCAACAAATACATGTCCATGACCCCCAGAACCAATAAATGGGTCAACATAATTGATTAGCTTCTCATCACTTTTTAAAAATGCTGCACATGAGATAAAAATAATTGCAAATACTGTGTAGATAATTTTTTTCATTTTCTTATTGTTAGTTATAACTAGGTGGTTTGATCAAATTTAAGTTAGATGAATTATTTTCTGAAATACTAAAATCTAAAACTCCACCATTTTTAATTTTATTCCACCAGATCCAAGTTGAATTTTGTTCAATTCCATCAAATTTCAATGAATTTATGAAATAATTTTTTGATTTATTTTTTTTAATTTTTAAAATTTTATCATCTGGGAGACTGATGTCAATAGAGTTAAATTGAGGTATATTTATCGAAAATCCGCCAATCCCAGGAATCAAAGGATAAAGTCCGACGGACGCAAAAACATACCAAGCACCCATCGTACCTAAATCGTCATTTCCCGGAAGTCCATCTTCTTCACTACTGTACATTTCATTTAATATTCTTTCAATTGTTTTTGAGGTCTTTTCAGGTTTATTTACCCAGTTATAAATCCATGGCACTTGAAAATCTGGTTCATTTCCAGCTGCAAACCAATCCTCTTCATATTCTGCATCAAGTTTAACAAATAAAGAATCAAGCCTTTTCTCTGCAAACCTTGCTCCCCCAATTGTATCAATGAGTTTATTTAAATTATGAGGAACCATCCAGAAATAATTTTTGTAAGTACCCTCCCGCCAGTCGTGTGTTTTATCTTTCCATACCCCATTAGGAAATCTAGAATTCAACCACTTCGTTTTTGAATTATAGTTGTTTTTCCAATTTTGAGATCTATTTTTAAAATACTTGTAATCCTCTTTATTTGCTACAGCATTTAATGCGAATTGAGCAATTGCAAAATCAGCTGATGCATACTCAAGAGACATCGACGCAAATGTATGACCATTGTTAATATATTCTTCCAGGTAAGGTCTAACTTCTTGCTTTTGAGAATATAGCCTTGGTATTAGTGCACCCTTTTTCATATATCTGTAAGCAGTTTCCAAATCAAAGTCATCCCCACCAAACGCATATGAATTAGATATTAAAATTGGAGTAGGGTCCCCCTGCATTATTCCTGTTTCAATATTTGCTAATATCCACCTTCCATAGCCTCCAGCTTGTTCAGCAAAATCTACTAGAGATTGCATCATATCACTGCTTTTTTTAGGAAATAACATAGCAATTAATTGGCCTTGAGTTCTGTAAGTATCCCAAACACTGAAAGAGCTATATTGCTCACTATCTTCTTTTGTTTTATGAACTTTAAAATCAGCACCCATATACTCGCCGTTAGTATCACTGACAATATTTGGATGAATTAATGAATGATAAAAATGGGTGTAAAATTGTTTTGTTCTATCTTCATTTTTTGATTTAATTTTTATAGTGGAAAGATATTTATCCCACTCTTTAGAAGTTTCTCTTTGATATTCCTCAAATGTCAAATGCTTCTTCTCGTTTCTTAAATTTTCTTTCGCATTTTCAATTGAAACAAAGGATATTGCTATTCTATAATTTATTTTATGAATTTCATCAGTATCGAATGTAAAGTAAGCTCCACTGTTTTTTCCAGAACTACTTTTTTTAGTAGATAGTTTTTTTTCTTTCCAAGTACCATTATATGTAGAAGGTCTATCAAATTCAGCTGCAAAATAAATCTTATAGTCGGATTCAGTTCCACAAAAATCACCACCTCGTGTATAGCCTTCACAGCTTGAATCTGAAGTAATCTTTACAAAAGCATCTTTTATATTTTCTGGTGGAGAAGAGTTTATACCTGTACCAATTATTAAGGTTCCATAATTTGAATTTTCAAAACTAAATCTACCGATTCCTGATCTTTTAGTTACCGTTAAATCAACACCAATATTGTCATTCATTTTTAATGATAGGTGACCTGCTTTTGCTTTTTCTACCTTTTGATATTTTTCAAATGAATTCATATCGTTCGGAGATTTTTCTATAGTGCCACTTAAAGGTATAATTGGAAAATTTCCCAGATTTGAACACCCAGCCCCATTAAGTTGAGTAATTACAAATCCTTTATTTGCTGAAAAAAAAGTAGGAGTAAACTGAACCATTCCAAAAGGATATGTAGCACCAATAAAATTATATCCACATGCTAAACCGTTTCCTTTGGAACCAATTTTTGTATCAACTAAGGAAGAATATTCTTGTCCAAAGGCAAGTCTAAAAAATATCAGAAAAATTAATATGACTATATTTTTTTTTGAAATAGACATCAATTAATCAATTGGAAAAATTCCAAATCCTGAAAATCCAATTTCAATAAATTGGCATGCACTCCCACCAACGGTATCTATATATCTTATTCTAATAAATCTTGATTTAACTAAATTATCAATTTCAAATTCGATACTGCTGTTATTTTCACCGTTTAAAGTAACAGATTTTAATAATACCCATTGTGCATTTTCAAATGATTCTGTTGTGACTGGTTCTGAAACTACTGAATTCTCAAAACTTTCAAATTCAGGGAATGTTTCAGAATTAATAAGGTCCAACCTTCCCCATATTTCTAAATGGTTTGGGGTATTATTACTAAAAGAACTCCAGGACGGCCTAAAATCTAGTTCAACTTCACTCAAGTAAGTTGATATCCCTAAATCAATTGTAAAATGACCAGGAATTGCATTTTCACCAGAATGATAACTATATGTGTCACTAGAGCTTAAAGCATTATTATCAAACAAATAATTTTGTGGTTGAGCACCATAAAAAGTTCCAGGATTATCACTTGGTAGATTTAGTAATGAAAATTGAGATTTATCTAAACTAATGGTTGAAATATTCTGACCATAAAATGTTAGCTCTGTATACTTCACACCCTCACCACCAACACTTGAAATAGTTCGTATCCTTATAAATCTTTTGAGAGATGAACTACTAGGAAAAATTATGCTAGAATTATCTGTTTCATCACCCAAAATTTCTTCCTCTGTTAGTAGTACCCATCCGGCATTTATAAATTCATTTTCATTACTTGAATTAGTTTCCGCAAAATTAATATTATCTCTACCCCAAACCTGAATTAATGTTGGGTTGTTAGATGAATCTACATTAGGGTCAATAAAATTAAAATCAACTCTTCTTAAATCTGTCATAACTCCCAAATCAACAGTGAAATGACTAGGGTTGCTATTCGGACCTGAGTTGTATGTATATGTATCATTTCCATTCCAATCGGTACTGTTATCAAAGAGGTAATTATCAGGATCAGCTCCATAGAAGGTTCCAGGATTATCACTTGGCATACCAACTAGTCTAATATAATTTTTATCTAATAGTGTATATGGTAATTCAGGCATTGTATAATTTAGAGCCTCAAGTGCTATTGAGTCAATTCCATCTAGCCCAGATTGAATAACCGAAGTAGTAATCATGTTCCCGTTAGGTTTATATTGGTGTATTTTTTTTCTGTTATCTTCAAAAAACAGAGTATCTCTGGAAATTTCATCTAACTCATTTTCATAATCAAGAAGGGTGAAAATTACATTTTCAGATTGTGCATTTCCAATGAAATTAGCATACATCCCATCATCCTCAAATGTATAATCAACTAATTCTCTTGGATCCTGATCTGAAACAAAAATATCACCAACTGAACTGCCGGCTACTGTTTGTGATACTGAAAGATTACCTAATTCATCTTGTGTGGTTACATTAAATTCGTATGACTTTTCGTCAAGATTTTCAAGAATCATTGTATAAATTCCATCATTTATATTTTCATCATCTATATCATGAAACTCAGTTTGATCATCATATTCAATAATAATCTGATTTGAATTACCAAGAAATTGAGTCTGCCCTTCTAATTGAGCTCTATAATATCCAGGTTTTATTTTTAAAGTATCAAGTTTTCCAGCATAAACTTGCTCACCCTGTAAATACTCTTCATGGATTGAATCCATATCGCCACAAGAATAATTAGCAAAAACTAAAAAAACTAAAAATTTTAAAATATTTTTTCTATACATTTTATTAGTTTATAATACTTCCCCAGAATGATAATTCACCTATTACAGTTACCATTTGATTATTCCATGATTCAATATTAACAAGCCTTATGTATCTAATATTATATTGTCTTGCTTGATAATCAAACACAAAATCCTCTCCATTATCCTGAAACTCATAGTCTTCAACTGTATTAGAACCAGGTGGCAATCCAGAAGGCTTAAATGATTCAAAAGTTCCAAGATCAATCCAACCATCACCTGGATTATTCGGATTATATATTGGTAAACCATTAAGATTTTCCCTTCCATATATTTTAAATACTTTTGGGTTTCCATGTTTATATAATTCTGATCCACCTCTTTGATACAATTTGAATCTGTTTAGTTTAGCGGTTTGTCCTAGATCAAGTGTTAGCTGATGAGGTAGAGGTAAAAAATTTGTATGCCCACAATTCCATTGATTACTCCAATATCCATCCCATATTTGGTTAGCTGTAAAACCATACTCACTAAAACTTTCATCCCCTGGCATTGATTCTATAGCCCAATATGCTTTTTCCATGAAGATATCCTCTAGGGGAGTTGCCTCAAAACTTCTTGTAGTTGTTTGATTACCCCAGCGATCTTCAACATAAATTACAAAAGTTGTGGGAACAGAATCATAACCCCTAAAACTATAAGAGCTACTAGCTTGACTTGTGTAAAAAGACTCTCTGAAAACTAAATTTCCGTCTTGGTCAATTGTTGAAAGGTTTAATGAAACTTCAGCTCTTGTGGGATTCTCATATGAAATATTAATCCCTCCAAAATCATCATTTCCAATCATAGAATTTAAAATAGCATGAATAGGTGCTTCCAAGGGAGATATGTTAACAGTTGTTGGAATAGACTCGTTTTCTCCTCTATCCACTGCGATTACGTCAACTGGATAAGTACCCTCTTCTGCAAACCCCACAATATTTAAAGAATCAATAACAGATGAAACAATAACTTGTCTTTCAATTTCATTTTCGTCTTGAAAAGCAGCCTTTACGTATAAAAGATCTTCATCAGATGGAGGCGTAAAGTAAATGATCGCTCCCCCTGGTGTATTTACTACTTCATTAATTGTTACAGGACCGGGATTAATATTATCACTTCCGTAGGGGCCATGCTCTGAATCATCTACACAGCTGATTATAAAAATTATAAATAAACCTATATACTTTATTTTATTCATGTTATTATAAATAAATGTTACCATCCTGGATTTTGAACTAAATTAGGGTTTCTTAAAAGTTCATTTTGACTAATTGGCCATAAATAATCTTTCTTTAAAAAATTTCTATAATATATATTTTCAATTTCATAAAATCCTTCTACGTCTGATCTTAAAATATTCCATCCTCTTATGGGTCTACTAAAATAATCCTCAGCCATCTTCCATCTTCTTATGTCCCAATACCTATATCCTTCTAACGCTAATTCAATCATTCTTTCTTGTTGAATTATTTCTCTCATACCTTCTTTTGTTGTTGGCTTACTTGGATTGTTTGAAAATTGAGCCCATGTATTTATTATGTCTCCTCCAACATCCAATCCTGCATTATGCCTAACTGCTTGAATATATTCATAAACATCGTTGTTAGGACTATCATTTATTTCATTTAACGCCTCAGCATAATTCAAATATAAATCAGCCATTCTTATTATAGGAAATGAGTATCCCTTTATTGTTGAACCTTGCAGTGAAATTATATTTTCAAAATGAACAAGTTTTTTAGAAAAATACCCTGTAATTGAATATATTTCAAAACCATTTTTTCCAGATGGCGCCCCAGCTTTTGCATTTAAATGTGGTATTTGTTCAATATTTTGAGTCTCTAACGAAAACCATTTCCCTCCATCAAAACCTATTGTTGAATAAAAACGTGGTTCCCTATTTAAATGGAGTTCTGCAGTACTGTAGTTACTTTCCACATAATATTTATGAAATTCATCATCTTGACTTATTGATGTAACATTATATCTGTTATCGAAATCCCAGGTTAAATCTTCATTAATTGGCACTCCATTTTTTGTATAAAAAGTTTCAACCATATTTAATGTTGGGGCATGTGATTTTTTAGTATAATTAAATAAAGCTTGATGGTCAGCAGTCCATCTTGGCTGACTCCATTGTTGTAAATCACCTGTCCAAGCTGGCTCAAATGCCCAAACTATACCTGTATTAAAAGGATCAGTTATACCAGCTCTATTTGTTAGCTCTTGCCTTATGGTTTCATTGATATCTCCATTAATAGGCACTTGATCTGTAAACTCATATAAAGAATGTCCATTAGAGTGAGCTTCATCAATTGCATCAGCAAGTGCATCCTTTGCTTTAACCCATTTATTTTCATCATAGGTTTGATTAACTAAATGATTTCCATCGGAATCTAGTAATTCGCTAAAATCAGAGTTACCGTTAAAAATAGGGCTAGCAGCAAGAACTAAAGCTTTAGCCTTTATTGCTTTTGCAACGGGTAATGTAATTCTACCTTGTTCAGTATATATATAATTAATAATTCCAGGTAATGCCTCACTTTCGATAACCTCGTCAATTAATTCAACTATGTATTCTGTAACATCATCAACGGAATTTCTTGGTACCTGACTTTCTTCTAATGATGCACCTACATATAAATTATCTCTGATAATCGGGATTGGGCCATACATTCTTAGAAGCCAGAAATGATAAAATGCCTTTAAAACTTTAACCTCAGCCAACCATCTTTGTCTTTCTTCTTCCTCTAATCCTGGGACTGAAACTAAATTTTCTAAAAATATATTACAATCTCTTAGTCCAACAAAAAGACTATGAGGAGCACCTCTTCCACCTTCCCAATAATTTAGATATGGAGAAGATGAGTTTTGTAATCCCTTAGCAATTCTAAAACTAGTTTCATTATTCATATAAAAATCATTTTCTGCATAATACCAAATTTCATCTCCAGCAATAAGGGAAAAGTTTTGCTCAACATGGGCGTGTTCTGGAATATAAGTATAACAAGTAGATAAAAATCTTTCAGCAGTCGCCCTATTATTGAATGCTAAATCTAATGTGGCTATGTTGTCAGGAACAACATTTAAAAAATCTTTTTCACATGAGGAAATGGAAAAAATGAACATTACTAATATATACCTTTTAAACTTCATTTTAAAAATTCATGTTTAATCCCAAGTTAACGCCTTTCTGAATTGGATACCCTAATCCATTCCCCCCCATTTCAACATCCCAAATTTTAAATTTACTAAATGTAAATAAATTTGTTCCACTAAGATAAATTCTTAATGCGTCCAATTTTAGTTTTTTAATATTCTCTGTGTTAATCGAATAACCAAGTTCCAAAGATTTTAATCTTAAAAACCCTCCATCTCTTAACCACCAAGTACTATTTCTGTTATTATTATCGATTAATTGGTCAGATAATCTTGGCCATGCAGCATATAAATTTCTGTCATTTTCTGACCAATGATCATTAGCCCATGCTGATAATAATGCATTATTTCCAATGGCGCCACCTGCAGTATCAATAAAAGGCGATGTTCTATATGCATCAATAAAGAATGATGATCTTGCGGAGCCTTGAAAGAAGAAGGAAAAGTCAAAATTTTTATAACTGCTTGAAATTCCAAATCCATAAATAATTTCAGGGGTTGTTGGATAACCAATTGGCACTTCATCATTAATATCTATAATACCATCATTATTTATGTCTTTATATTTAATGTCACCAGGCATATATTCACCAAAAGTTTGGATAGGAGAGTTAGCAATATCAGCATCATCAATAAATAGTCTCTCAGCAATATATCCAAATGGTTGAGAGAGATTGAGCCCAATTCTAGATCTCCATGGTAAACCCGCTGAAACATAATCTAGCTCATCATACACTTCATATTTGCTTGTAGCGTAAGAAAAATTAGCTCTTGCTGAAATAAAAAAATCATTTCTAAAATCTTCTTTGTAATCTATCGTAAATTCAAATCCCTTTGAGGATGCCTCACCAACATTTGCTCTTATTGGCGCCTGAAGCCCAAGTGTTGCTGGTGTCTGAGCCCGATCCATTAAAATATTTGAACGATATTCGGTAAAATAATCAGCCTGAAAATCAATTTTATCAAATAACCCTAGCTCAAAACCTATATTCATCATTCTCGCTTTTTCCCAGGTAATTTGGTCATTTGCATATCTGTCAATGCTTACTCCGTTAATCCAATTACTAAATTCTTGTCCAAACATTGACCCCATAGATCCATCGTTAAGATTTACTTGTGATATATAAAAAAATCTATCTTCTGCACTACCAATTTGATCATTTCCAACTAATCCGTAGGTCCCTTTTAATTTAAGTTTGGTAATACTATTCTCAAATTTTTTCATAAAATTTTCATTTGAGATATACCATCCAAATCCAAATGAAGGGAAAAAACCAAATCTTTCACTTCTTGCAAATCTTTCTGAGCCATTTAAACCAAAATTAAATTCAGCAAAATATTTACTTTCATAAGCATAAGTGAATCTACCAGAAAGTCCAAGGTTTCTATAAGGAAGGGATGTTTGTAAATTTCCATTATTTGCATATTTTAATTCTCGTAAAATCCCAACTAACATTCCGGAAACATTGTGTTTTTCTTTAAATATTCTATTATAATTTAAAGACCCTTCAAAATATACAGAGTTAGAAATTATTTTTGCTCCTTCATTATATTCTAAATACTCTGTGCCTTGGTTGGGGTTCAATGCTATAAGTGAATAAATATCACTTTGAAAATCATAGTTAGCCAATGTATAATAAAATGGATTGTATTTTCTCTCAAGATTATAAAAAGAATATCGAGAGGTATTAATTAGCGCTCTCGCCTTAAGACCCTCAGTGATAAAGTTTAAATTTTGTTTTAATTCAACGGTTGCCAAAACATTATTATAACTTTCATCTTTATATCCTCGAACCATATTTGCATAAGGATTAAGATAATCACCAAATTGACCATAATTTCCAAAAAGTATATGGGTTGAATTTATATAATTTGCATCAGGGTAGTAATACTTTGGATATAAAACTGGATTAGTTTGCATTGCCTGCTTATATATCTCTTCACCACCATTTAAAGGGCCGTTATAATCATCAAAATTTCCGTTAAATCTGACAGCAACTTCAGTTGTTGGCGTTAGATTTATATTTACGTTAGACCTAAGGGATATTCTATTAAAATTTATATTATTGTTAAAATTATTTTGAGGCTCAATCTTTAAGTTTCCGTTATCAGTATTTACTGTTGCTGCTAAATAATACCTCGCAACCTTGCCACCCCCACTTACATTAAAATTAAACCTACTATTTAGCGTATAATCTTCAAGTAATTCGTTGAACCAATTAACCGTAGGATAGGCCATTTTATTTCTGTTTGGGTCTTGAGAAATTAAAATTTTCTCTAGAGAATATATTCTTCCACCCAAAGGATCCCTAGTAGCAAGTGCTTCATTGTGCAATAACATATAAGTAATAGGGTCAGCTATAGAAACTTTTTTTGTTGCAGAGGAATATGCTTTTTCATATCTAATATTTAATTTAACTTTCCCTTGTTTGCCCTCCTTAGTTGTAACCATTATGACTCCATTTGCACCCCTAGCTCCATAAAGTGCAGTAGCTGTAGCATCTTTCATTATAGAAAAACTAGCTATGTCGTCTGGCTGAAGTCTAGCTAAGTCGGTAGATGTTGTTTCAATGCCATCAATTAAAATTAAAGGCGATCTTGCATAACCAAATGTGCTTACTCCTCTAATAAAAAATTCAGCATTATCTCTTCCGGGCTCACCACTTCTTTGGTAAGAAATTAATCCGGCAACTCTACCCGCTAAAGAAGTTGTAAGATTACTTGAAGGAATTCTAAGTTCCGTCGGATCTACTGAAGTAACAGCAGCAATAACACTCTCCTTTTTTTGTTCCCCATATGCAACAACTGTTACTTCCTCCAATCCAAACAAATCCTCCTCTAGAGTAATGTTGAGGTTTGACTGTCCGTTTAGCTTAATCTCCTGTGTTATAAATCCAATATAGCTAATGATTAACGTTGAATTTGGATTTGCCTTAATAATAAAATTACCATCAAAATCGGTTACCGCTCCGTTGTATACACTAGAATCTTCTACAATATTTACTCCTGGAATTGGGGAACCCGTTTTGTCAGAAATAGTTCCAGTGATAATTAAATTTTGAGAAAATATACTGTGATTAAGTAAAGCAATAATTAAAATGGATATTCTTAAAAACAACTTTAACATTAGTTTTTTTTTATAAAAAAAGGGAATTATTTCATTGAGTTTAAATAAAACTACTAAAACGATTTCGTAGTCTAAATTTATTTATATAACTTAACAATTACAAACTTATAAATTCAAACTTATGAACAAAATTACATTAATTTTTCTGCTAACTTTTTTCTTTTCATTTTCTTCTTTTAGTCAAGTTACTGTTGGAGAAAACGGAAAGATAGAATTAAAAGCAGGAGCAACCCTTGATGTTGCTGGTTTAGAAATTACACCAACTGGTGATTATGATATTGGTTCAGGAGTAACTATTCAAAAATCTAACACTTCTGTTACTTTGCCAAACGGCGAAAGTATGCTTAGATCATATTATATGGATCCTATGCTGGAAGGCTTAAGTGGTACATTGGTGTTTAATTATGAAGAAGATGACATGAATGGCATTACACATGATGCTGACATGGTTGTAGTTGATGACTTAGGTAATTCTATGGAATATGAGGATACCGATGACTTAGACTTTCAAATTACTTCTGAATTTGAAGAACCAACTAATTTTGCAATTGTCACTGCGGAAGAAGCAACATTAAGTGTAGAAACTTTGGACGGAGATATGATGATTTCTCTTTATCCAAATCCAACATCATCAATATTGAATATCCAATTCGACAAGGACCTTAAAACAACAATTTATAATATGTTGGGTCAAGAAATTATTCAATCAGAACAAAAACAGATTGACGTTTCAGGTTTACAAAGAGGTACATATATAGTATTAATTCAGAATCTTGAAACAAATAACATTACAAACTTTAAACTTATAAAAGAATAAATTAAAACTAAAAATTATGAAAAAAACAACTTTAATTTTTACAGTATTGTTTGCCTTTATAGCTAATGATGCTGTCGCACAAGAAGGCGTCCCTTTTGGAGGCTCTGATGATAACTTAAAACCACCAGCTACTATTTTTGTTCAGAATGGAGCAAACACTGATAATCCTGGCGGTGTTTTTAATGGAATAATTTATAGACATGGTCGTGGGGGAGCTGCTAGAAATAACAATGGAGACTCTAATGGTG
>Ga0160423_10004162_pt1 | contig 11933 bp, 8 predicted proteins | sample CRUFie14St8metaG_FD_108191 | JGI IMG/M metagenome (GOLD analysis project Ga0160423, IMG submission 108191) | Marine microbial communities from the Costa Rica Dome - CRUD Field 142mm St8 metaG | ecosystem: Environmental > Aquatic > Marine > Oceanic > Photic zone | place: Costa Rica: the Eastern... | reverse complement strand
GTTCAAGAATTTGATGACACTCCGGGTGCAGAAAGAATTCACACATATCACAGAGCAGGAACCTTCGAGGAGATTCATCCCGATGGAAGTAAAGTTATAAAAGTTGTAGGCGATGAGTATGAATTATACTTGGGTAAAAAGTTTGTTCACATCACCGGAAACACAAATATACTGATTGGTCCATCAGAGGGGGAAGCAACAGAAAATATTGGAAACCTTACATTGTATGTGAAAGGTGACGCAGATATTCAAGTCGATGGAGATGCTGATCTTGAGGTGGGTAAAAACCTTAGAGCAAATGTTTCTAGACAAGTTGAAATAAACTCTGGACAAAACATGAGTTTTGTTGCTGAGGGAAACATAGCATTTAGAAGCGGGGGTAACTTTGTCTCAGTATCAGATAAAGAAACAAAATTCATATCCAGTGAAAGTGTTACTATAAAAACCAACGAAAAAGCAAACATTAGTGCAGACGATGATGTTATCGTGAAAGGCAAAAAGATCAGGTTAAACTAATGGCAGCAGTAGCAGTAGGACAAGGTAGAAGTTCGATTAGCACCAATCATTTGTGCAACTCTGTCACGACAACAGATCGATGTTCGTCGGATGTTCTCGCAGAGGGTATAGGAATAGTGCGTAATTCAGATAGAAGTAAAACACACCTGATTCCTAGAGGCGATTCGTGTGGAACACACACACCATCGATCATTGCAAACTCTAGTGTGATTGTAAACGGCAGACCAGCAGCAAAAGTCGGTGATCGTCACGGAGATTGTGGTAGCATAACCACTGGTATAACAAGTGTGGACATAGGGAGATAATTATGGCATTACCAAATATACCATCGTTTCCAACTAACCCCATAACAGAGGGTGCAATTGAACCACTACAGGCAGATGCACAAGATGCGTTTCAGTCTGTTCTTGATGGTGATGCATTTAAAAATCCTTTTGAGGGTGCGACTAATGTTTTAGAAACCAATTTAAATATTCTTAAAAATAGACTTAATGATGCAGTCTTTGAAGATGCTTTTGGGAATCCTATTGGTGATATTGGTAGTTTAAAAGATGCTATTCCACGAGCAGTCACAGGATTGACAAACCTCAAGGAACACACTGATTTTCTAAAGGATCCTGAGCAACTTGCTGAAAGACTTGGTGTCATGAACTCTTATAATAAAATTAAACAATCACTTAGTGGCGACATAAGTTCTCAAGATGCATGCACTGCGTTCTCAGAGGGATTTATTGCTGTTCAACAAGCAAAAACAAAAATTGAAGTATTGACTGCTGGTCTTGACGACTTTGATGATTTTGTTACGACTGCAATTAGCACAGGTGTTCTGGGTCCAAATGCAACAGCAAGGATTGCTGCTATCAACAATCTTGTAAACAGTGTAGATAATTTTGTTGAGTCTATTATTGATGAAGAAAACAATGCGTTCGAGCAAGCAAAACTTTTTGTAAACTCGTATTCAATATCACAGCAGTTCATCGATGCAGATCCGTGTGTAGGCGCACTTAGTCAAATTGTAGGAACTGATAAGTTTGTTGGAGCAATCGATAAAGCAAAAGATGTATTTGCTGCGGTGGGTGCGGTAGAGATCGTCGCACAAAATATCGAAGGTGTTGCAGAGAGCATTAATAATCTAGGTGAATTTGCAAGTGAGAAAAGTCAAGATACTCTTGCTGAATATGGAGATCCTGAGTCAAATGAGGCACCACCACCCGAAGAACCTGTAGAGGTGACACAACCACTTGTTGTTGGATTTCCTAGTCCACTTGAGGCACCAAGTGGATCATCATATGAAATTACCTCTGCGGTGGTTTATGATCAGTTGGTTCTCAACGAAAAGCAGTTTACGAAAGATGACATTCTTTCATATGCTAAGGGAAGAATCACCGATGCAACACCGGATGAGATTGATGAAATATTCGAGGATCTGCATGAACCGATTATCGATAGATCACAGACATTCGCAGAACTTCGTAGAATACACAGTTTGATAACAGGTTTTGTTTCGGACAGAGAGTCATTTATAAAAAGTGTCCCAAGCGAAAGATTACTTACACAGAGAAGAGAGTTTGAGGAAGGTCTGAAGAACCAATCAGGATTGGTATAAATAGGGGGTCAGAGGAGAGAATATGACAAACATTAATTGTACCAGTTGCACAGAAAGAAGAAGACGACATGAACAACTTAGCGGAGCAAACTCTGATCTTCAGAATACATCTACGTTCCGTTCAACCAGAAGTCCTGAGTTTCAGCATACTCCACGACTTAGGAATATTAGTCAAAACTTAGGTAAGACATACACGCTGGATCAGTCTTTAGTGGATCCGGGTAACACAACTTTACCTTACAATTCATTTTCTGTTAAATATCAATCGCAATTAGATTATCAAGAGTATGTGAATACAAATCTCACTGAAACATTGATCTCTGAAAATTACGGTATTACAGCAGGTGCATTCGTTGGTATTGGTGACATTCCCGCATGTTCTGAAAAAAATAGTGGGGAACTTCCCGACGATGTGAGTTGTGGTTGTGCGCATGATCCACTACCAGAACTTTACGCATATCCACCGGGAGATCCTGCTGGATCAAGATCATATCCGTGGACATATCCGTATCTGTTTAGTCCACCTTTGTTTAGAGAGAACTGCTCTAATCTTAATATGAACTTAGGATGTTACAGAGCAATTGAAAAAATGCCTAAGTTCCCAACATGGTATAGACCAAATGATGCAACTATCAGAGTTGTATCAAGTAGATTCCCTAGATGTCCTGACAGTAGAGGAGGTTACTTCCCGAATGGTTATATTTGGTCGGGTGCAAGTGGAGAGGGATGTCAAACAAACCCGTGGTCATGTAGAGTTGAGTGCTGGCCCGGTGGTGCGTTATTTGTTCCGACTGCACCAGAGACAAACTCTGTGGAGAATCCAAAAACAAAAAAGAAAGTAGATACCGTAAGAGCAGCAACATTCTACGACGATCCCAATGATCCTGTTTGGTGGCCTAGGTGGCATCCAACGCAAACACAACCGTTCCCACCAGATTGGCCCTATGATGGTTGCGGTTCCAATCAAGGTGTTCTTACGGATACCCGCGTAAATCCCGATGGTATTGATCCTTGCACAGAGTGTCAATACTTTGAGTGGGATCCTCACTGTGGTAGAGATCCAAAGGTTCCACCACCACAAGGTGTTCATCCCTATAACGAAAGAGCAACGAGAGGATGCTGGAGAATTAGAAAAGCACCACCCGGATGGTGTGGTGGAGATGAATTTACAACAGGTCCGTGCGATCAACCTGCACCAAATGATATTGAGTGCGGAACCTGCTGCGAAAGATTACGAGATGAAACTGGTAACTTAAACTGGACTTGGGTTTGTGGACCATCGGGAGAATCCTTACCTTCTACAACATCAGTTAGTTCTGCTGTTTCCATGCGAGGACAAACTGCTCGTACAACGACACCATCTACTCCTTCAACTCCTTCTACACCGTCAACTCCATCAACTCCTTCTACACCATACACTCCACCTCCATCTAGTTCTCCTCCGTCATCTTCTGGTAGTGGGTATTAATTATGACCACTGCTGTTCCGTTTTCGGTCAATGGTTACTATCCACTTTATAATAGTGCCCAGTCCGCAGTTGACGCAAGTCCAACTCCAACTCAAGCGAGAAACGAAGAGGAGAGACAATTAGGATTTATTGGGTATCACACACACGTTTTAGATGGCGTCACATATTTTATGCCAAACGGTCTTGATGATATTGGACAGCAGTTTCATGGAAACTATGTCGATGATACTATTGCTGGGACTTTTAGAGGGGACTACGAAAGGTTCGTTAATGGTGGTGATCTTAAACAATATTATGAGGGAGACACCGTTACCTACGAGGGACAACTTTTTGTCGCCTTGCGTAATACAATAGGAGGACTGGGTATCAACGGACCCGACTGGGAATCGCAAGTTGCTGATACAGTCACAATTGATAAAATAGATGATGGTGCGATCACTCCTGTAAAACTAGAGGGATCTGCAATCGTAACACGACTAAACGGTCTAACAGGAGATCGTCATGTGGTTTCTAAGTTCAATGGTGTTACGGGAGATGTGCATGGTGTAAGTAAACTCAATGGTTTGACTGGTGAACAGCACGCAGTATCAAAACTCAATGGACTAACAGGAGAACAGCACGCAGTATCAAAACTTAACGGATTGACAGGCGAACAGCACGCTGTGTCAAAGTTCAACGGTGCAACTGGAGAAGTTCATGGTGTAAGCAAACTAAATGGACTCACCGGAGAGCAACATGCAGTTTCTAAGTTAAATGGTTTGACTGGTGAACAACATGCGGTATCAAAATTCAATGGTGTTACTGGTGAAGTTCATGGAGTTTCTAAATTAAATGGTTTGACTGGTGAGCAACATGCGGTATCAAAATTCAATGGTGTTACTGGTGAGGTTCATGCTGTAAGTAAACTTAATGGTTTGACCGGAGAGCAACACGCTGTTTCAAAATTCAATGGTACTACAGGTGAGATTCATGGTGTATCCAAAGTTAATGGTCTAACAGGAGAAGTTTCAGCAGAGTTTGCTCCATTCAGATATGACATTGAAAGACCTGATTCTTCATCACTCGGTTCGGTTGAAGGTGCGGGTCAACTTACTTTTGGTGGAGAAACTACCTCACCCAATGGTTTTATAAATGAAATTAGATTTAATGAGATTGATTCTAGAGGTCGAGACGCCACTTCGGTAATGAGACGATTCGGTTTTGCGGGGGGATACTTTGAATTGCTTGACAGCGATGGTGGCGTAATATTTGCAGCAACAAAAGAGTATGGATCGGTTGTTTCTTCAGTGGGGGTTCCCGGTGGAACTATGTTAACATGGCCTTCGACTGGAGTATCAGGCGATGTGGATGTTATTGAAAATGCATATCAGGTCGGTGGTTATCAAATAATTGCTGATGATGACGACGGTGCTTTTCCCATAGCGGGTTTAAATGCTGCATCTGCGGACTCAGGATTTACTGCTGCTTACTTTTTGAGAATTATACCAAACGCACAAGAGATGGTTCCTAGATTCAATGGACTAACGGGAGATGTTCATGGTGTGTCAAAGTTCAATGGTGCTACTGGTGAAGTTCATGGTGTAAGTAAACTCAACGGACTAACAGGTGAACAACATGCTGTATCAAAGTTCAATGGTGCTACTGGTGAAGTTCATGGTGTGTCTAAACTTAACGGACTAACGGGCGAACAACACGCCGTATCAAAGTTTAATGGTGTCACTGGTGAAGTTCATGGTGTATCGAAACTCAATGGTTCAACCGGAGAGTTACATGCGGTTACTACACTGAATGGTATAAGCGGGACAGTCGAAAGTATTAGAAAAAATACAGCGTTGTTTAATCTACAGTCATCATCTGCAATCACAGCAAGTGACCAACACTTCTTTGCTGCACACGTTGTTCCGTATGGTTGTAGGGGTGAATTGTTTGGTGTGGTTGGATCAACAGGTGGATTCAAAGTTTCACTTATGAAAGCAGCAGCAACCGAGTTCGGAAAAACATTTGGTGCTGTATCATCTAGCGTTGTAGCGACAATCACCGGAAACTCAGGAGCAAATACAAGACTTGGTGCAACAGCAGCGATATCTACGTTAACTCCCGCAATCGATGCAAATAGTTTATTATTTTTAAAAATTGATTCTAACGCAGGCGGTGCAACAAGCATGAATGCATTCTTCACTTATTTTGGTACAACAGGATAAGGAGTTATAGATGGCACTCACTAATGTTTACTATTCACCATCGGGAGCAGGTTCACAAGACGGATCAAATGCTGCAAACGCAAAGGCAGCAATCACGGGAACTTCGTGGACAACTGACATCGAAGGGGAAACACGACAAAACACTCGTTGGATTTTTCTTGCTGGAACCTACACTGTAACCGAGGAGTTGGTCCCAACATCCACCGACCCAAACGCAGACAATCCACACTTCTGGGTTGGTGCAGATGCAGACGGTAATCTTCTCGAACCAAAGTGGTCTGACGATTCGCAAGCACATCTTGACACCACAGACTATCCAAAGATTATCCGAACAAACAACGGCACGATTTTTGATGCTACTGGAATCGCAACGATTTACAAATGTTTGTATTTAGAAAACACAAGCACAGCATTCAATCAGGGTAGTGTTCTCAACTCTACTTTTTCAGAAACAAGACAAAACTTTCACCACGGTTTGTTTATGAAGTTTGGCGTAAACGGTAATGCAAGTGCGAGCAATAACAACGCACGGGTTCATTCCAACTTTGGTGGAAAAATGGTAATGTGTGAGTTAGTCGCAAGTGGGACAAAGTATGATGTTATTCATCATGGTGGGGGAACTCACAAGTCCACAATCATCAACTGTCGATTGTATGGTTCAGGAACATCAGGTAGCGGTAATGGGCATGGTAGTAAAAGTGATACCGATGCTCACCAAGTCATAAACTGTGTTATTGATAATGTTCACGGAGATGGTGTTGATCTGCAATCAACAGGAGCGGAGAGAAGCGGAACATTTGTCAATAATACAATCACAAGATGTGGGGGGAATGGAATTAACGGCGAAAGCACTGCTGATGCCACTGGAGGTGTTGTAATAGAAAACTGTATCTTTTACGATATTGGTGGTCATGCTGTTACTGCACACGCAGATGATGACGATAAACAATATGGCACACAGATTGGTATTGGTGATGCAACATCCGGTAATTTTAACAACCTTGATGAATATGAAAATACCTATACAGTCACCGCAGTATCACCAGCAGATTTTGTAGATTATGCAAATCAAGACTATCGCATCCAGAGGAACTCTGCACTCTACAAATCTAATAATGGTATGAACTTTGGTGCCATACAAAATGAAGATTTCGAGTTTGTTTCTGCCTCATAAATACTAAATAGTCACACGGAGATGCATAAATGGACATAGACATATTCAACTCATGGGCAGATGCCGGGACTGTTTTTGCTGCTTTGGTCGGTGGTGTCATGGTATTTTTGTACCCGTATCTCCAGAAAATTAAAAAATCCAAGTTCCTACAGAGAACGTCTTTTGATTGGTCTACACACACGCAGTTGCACGAAACTCTTACTGAGTTGAGAATGCAAACAGATTGTGCGAGGACGCAGATAGTTCAGTTTCATAATGGTGGTGAGTTTTTTGATGGGATATCCATGCAGAAAATGTCATTAACTCATGAATCTCTTGCTAACGGTTGCTCATCAGAAATGGGAATCAAGAAAGATGTTCTCCTCTCACTTTGTATGGGACAACTAAAACTTTTGGTGGATAATAATCCTACCATCCATGTAGTAGGAATGATGGAAGAATCGTGGTGTAAAAAGTTCATGCAAACAAATAATGTTGTCGCGTTTAGTTTTCTCCCTCTCAGAAAAAACAAAGAGATCATAGGTTACTTGATGTGTCAGTGGTGTAGTTGGACAAAAGCAGATATGATTGAAGATGAACAAGTTCATGATTTTGTTGAGCAAGCAAGAGATGTGGTGGAGATCACATTGGAGAGACAACTAAAAAATAGGAAGGTCTAATGGCGTACGGAACTGATCAATCTACTAAATTCTCAAAGGGAAAACGATTCGTTGACTTGGATTATGATTTCAAAGCAAATCCACTGACGGGGGATCTTGTTCTTAAAACAAACGACCAAGCAGTGAAGAACTCAGTTCGTGCTTTGATAAATACAAACAAATACGATAGAGTGTTTCAACCGTCAATACAATCCCGACTAAGAAAATTACTTTTTGAACAAATCACGCCTCTTCTTGGAATAAATATTAAGTCAAATATAGAAGATGTTATTCGTCTACATGAACCCCGCGTGCAACTTCAATCAATAGTGGTGAATACCTTTGAGGATCAAAATGCGATTGAAATTACGATTCAGTATAACATCTTAAATGAAGAACAGATTTCTGTTCTTTCAGTAACAATGGAGAGGTCACGGTAATGGCAACAGGCGGAAATATCCCAGTAACAAACTTGGACTTCTTTGAAATCAAAGATAGTCTTAAGTCTTTTCTTTCAAATCAAGATCAGTTCAAAGACTACGACTTTGATGGTTCTGCTTTGTCAACTTTGCTTGATGTGTTGTCATATAATACCCACTACATGGGTTTCTACGCAAATATGGTTGCGAATGAATCTTTCTTAGATTCTGCTGTTACGAGAAACGCGGTTGTTTCTATCGCAAAACAATTAGGTTATACCCCCACCTCAACACAAGCAGCAAGAGCAGAAGTTCAAATATCCTATAGCGGCGCGACCCCGGACTTTCTTCCTGCGGGAACAATCTTCAATGCAACAGATCAAAGTGGAAGATCATATACTTTTGTGAATCCAGATGTTGTTACGATTGGTGCAACAGGGGGATCGGGCGATAACGTTGCAGGAGCAACAGCAAGTATTGTCGAAGGATCGCTGCGAACCATCTCTTTTGTGTATGATGGCAGCAAAGGAACGAATCAAAAGTTTACGATTCCTAATAGAAGCGTGGACAATCGTTATCTTAAGGTTCGTGTGCAAAACTCAACCTCAGACTCCACAGGGTTTGGTACTCCGTGGACAAAAGCAACAAATTATGCAGGTCTTACCTCTGGTTCAAACTCATACTTCCTAGAAGAGTCCACTGATGGACTGTTTGAAATTTACTTTGGTGATGGTATAATTGGAAACAAACCAAATCATGGTAATGTAATCACCGTGGATTATCACTACACTAATGGCGCTATTGCAAATGGGATTGGTAGAAACGATGTTGAAACTGGAAGAAGATCATTTACACTTAATCCAAGTGCAACTGTTGATGTGACCTCATTTGCACAGGGTGGAGGAGAAAATGAGTCAATCGATTCTGTCAGATACTTTGCACCTAGAGTTTATCAGGCGCAAGATCGTGCAGTAACCACAGAGGACTATTCCACACTCATTCAAACGCAGTACGCTGATACTGAGTCTGTTTTTGTTTACGGTGGAGAGGATGCTATTCCCCCACAGTACGGAAAAGTTTTTGTTGCGATTAAACCACTTTCGGGAACAAAACTCTCTGACTCTGAAAAAGACTCTGTTGCAAGATCCGTTTTGCAAGAGAAAAATATTGTCAGCATCATTCCAGAGATCATTGATCCAGAATACGTCTATCTTAAATTTAAAACAAATGTTATCTTTGATCCTGCTCGAACAGGCGCAGGATCAGAAGGCATCAAAACTTTGGTGAAGGACAAGTTGCTTTCTTTTGTTGACAGAAGACTTGAAAGATTTGGTGAACATTTATACTACTCAAGACTCCTCTCAGAGATTGATAATCTTGATGATTCGATTGTAGGAAACGAAACCTCAATCAAAATGCAAAAGTGGTTGGAACCAATTTTAGGTTTCCCCGGTGGTTATACTATAAACTTCTATAACCCCATTTTCAATCCACATACAGGACACGCAGTCGCATCCGTCGAAAGCACCATGTTCAAATATCGTGATGCTGATGGTATCATTCGTGAGGTAAACATTGAGGATGATGGAGCAGGTAAACTAATTATTGTTAGAAAAACATCAGGTCAAAAAATCAAGATGTTTGAAATCGGAACTGTGAATTATTCTACAGGTTCTCTTGAATTGGTTTCTTTTAATCCCGTGACAGATGATACAAGTTCTTTAATTAAGTTCACAGCAACACCTAGAGATCAAAACATCATGTCTAGTAGAAATATTATTCTAACAATCGATAGAGCAGATAGCACAACTACAGATGTTTCAATAGAAATCGCAGGTCGAAGAACACTTGACACTACGGAAATCACTCCCCAAGTTATCACTACTACGTCAGTTGCCTCAACAACTAGAACAACTCCGTCATCTGCACCCGCAACATCGGGTGGTCAGTCCTATACCACAGGTGGTGGAGGTGGTGGTTCAGATTCATCCGGTTCCGGTAATGGCGGAGGCGGAGGAGGCGGCGGTGGTGGATACGGTGGTTATTAAGGAGATTAGTCCATGTTGATTCTTGGTCCTGACTTACAAAGTGCATTTGGGATTAGTGGTCCTACAGCAGATACTAGACCACTTGAACAAAGACTAGGTGTCACCTTTGATTCCACCGTTCCAGATAATACTGGTACATTTATTTCCCCACATATTGAGTCTCAACTTCCAGAGTTTGTCCGTTCAAACCATGCTACTTTTAGTGCTTTCTTGGAAGCATATTACGAGTGGTTAGAGCAAAGTGTAAACGTATTTGGTAGAACCACTCTATTACAAGACATTACAGACATCGATAAAACTCTTGACGAGTTCGTTATCAATTTCAAAAGACAGTATCTTTTAAATTTTCCTGAAACGCTTGCGACTGATGTTGATGGAAATAAAGTAAACGAAGCAACACTTCTAAAAAACATTAGAGACTTTTATGGAACTAAGGGATCTGAAAAAGCATATCAGTTTTTGTTCAGAGTATTGTATGACAGTGATTGTGGATTCTACTATCCTAAAACAGATATACTAAAAGCATCTGATGGTTTCTGGGTGCAAGAAACAGCGATTAAAGTTACAAGTATCAATGGTCTTAATAACTTCAAGATGCGAGGAAGATCGATCAGTCAGATTGATCGATTTACTCTAGAAACGACAGCAACCGCAAGAGTCACTCGCGTCAATCAATATAGCATTGGACCCCACGAAGTCACAGAGTTATTTTTAGATACAATCGTGGGTGAGTTCAATTCGGGAGAAAATATCGAATGTGAACTGGAAGATGGAACAGTTCTTGGTGAAGTCACATATGGTTTGTTTTCTGATATTACTGTAACGGACGCAGGGGAAAAATATCGCCTTGGTGATAAAGTTGTTCCCGACGAATCTGCTGTTTCGCAAAGAGAGATTCCGTTTGGTATGCCGGGTGGTGATGCAGGTTTCCCCGGTGGATCCGGTGATAATTATAGTTCACCAAGTGTGGTGTCCCAGAAATTAGGATTAGGTGGAACCGGAAAAATCACCGAGGTTTCTCTTAAAGGATCTGTTAAAAATGCAATCGTCGATAATGGTGGTGTAAATTACACCGAACCAATCCCAGTAAGATTTGTTGGTGGTAACGGAGCAGGTCGTGGTGTGATGACTCCAAAAGCAACAATCACATACACTGGATACTATAAAAATAATAATGGTAAGTTGAGTTCCAACAAACGACTTCAGGACAATGAATTTTATCAAGACTTCTCGTATGTTCTCAAAGCAGAAACATCACTCGATACTTATAGAGAAGTTATAAGAAAACTGATTCACCCCGCAGGTCTTAGAGTGTTTGGTAACATCTCTATTTTTAAGGAAATCAAAAGTCTTAATCCTTTTCATGCGGAGAAGCAATCGTATGAAATTCCAATCATTGGTCACTATACACCGTATAGATTTGAAACAACAGCAAACTTGAGAGCAAACGGAGTTACCGCAGCAGCATCGGGACCGGGAGCAGGTTTTTCGGGTGCTACTGGAAACTCAACTAATGGACAAACGTTTGGTGATTTGTATTTCATAGGTTACAATCCCGGTTCAACTTTCGATTATCATGTGTTCGGAGAAACTGGAGGAAAACTTATTGTTCGAGGTCCATCTCTCACAGCAGGGAGTTTCTTTGCAGGACTGCAAGTTAGTGGTGACACATCAGGTGCAAGTGGAGAGGTTTACTCATTCCATGTATTTACTGGAACTGCTGGAGATACGTTAGGCATTCTTCGACTTAGCAGCATCCCCGGTTCTCGTCCTGATGGTTTCACCACTGGAGAACTTATTGGTGTAACGAGTGCGGCAGCAAGTGGAACTGCTGCGGGTGGTGGATGGACTGCTGAAATTATT
>Ga0160423_10004161_pt1 | contig 11934 bp, 11 predicted proteins | sample CRUFie14St8metaG_FD_108191 | JGI IMG/M metagenome (GOLD analysis project Ga0160423, IMG submission 108191) | Marine microbial communities from the Costa Rica Dome - CRUD Field 142mm St8 metaG | ecosystem: Environmental > Aquatic > Marine > Oceanic > Photic zone | place: Costa Rica: the Eastern... | reverse complement strand
TTTGAAGCTGCTTCTTTTTTATTGCTAGGAGCTCTTATAGGCGCAACAACCTTATCAAGGAAAGATGATTAGTGGAGAGCCTTAGTAATTATTTGATTATTAGCTCAACCCTTTTTTCATTAGGGCTATTTGGAGTAGTGACGAGAAGAAACGGTGTGGCTGTTCTTATGGGCGTAGAATTAATTCTAAATGCTGCTAATCTTAATTTTTTAGCTTTTGCAAGGTTTGGCGGAATGAATATGTCGGGCCATGTCTATGCTTTATTTGTTATTGTTCTCGCAGCGGCTGAAGCAGCGGTTGCGCTAGCGATCATTATTAATATTTTTAACAATTTCAATACTATTAACATTGACGATGTAAGTGAGATGAAATTATGATGGCGGGTAATTTTATCACGAACGCATGCTTATTGATTCTATTTTTACCTTTGTGTGCTTTTCTAATTAATATTTTTTTTGGCAAGCGTTTACCGAGACAAGGTGATTGGATTTCAATAATCGCGATTGTTACTACCTTAATCCTTTCTTTATCTCTTTTCATAGGAATGCTTTCAAGTTGGAATTATAAATTTTCACATGAAATTTATTTTTCGTGGATTGATTTGGGTGCGTTTAAAATTGATCTTGGATTTTGGGTCGACAATATTACCATTGTAATGTTATTAGTCGTTTCGCTTATCTCGACTATGACTCATATTTTTTCACTTGAATATATGAAAGGCGATATTCGTTACAATCGATACTACGCCTACCTAGGTCTATTTACATTTTCTATGAATGGAATTGTTCTCGCAAACAATCTGATGTCTCTCTACATATTTTGGGAGCTTGTTGGCGTTAGCTCTTATCTGTTAATTGGTCATTGGTTTGAAAAGCACTCTGCTGCAGATGCCAGTAAAAAAGCCTTTTTAACAAACCGTGTCGGAGATATCGGTTTTTTCATTGGTATAATGCTAATGTTTACAGCTATTGGTTCTTTTAATTTTCAAGAGATATTTACGGGTGTTTCAAATGGCATGATCTCTGGATCTCTATTAACCTTTGCAGGTCTCGGGCTTTTTATGGGCGCTGTTGGAAAGTCCTCTCAATTTCCTCTCCATATCTGGTTACCAGATGCAATGGAAGGACCAACCCCTGTTTCAGCATTAATGCATGCTGCTACGATGGTCGCTGCTGGTGTATATCTAACGGTAAGACTTTTTCCTGTATTTACCCCTGATGCCCTTCTGGTCATTGCATATATTGGTGGTTTCACAGCTATCTTTGCCGCAACAATTGCGATCACGCAAAATGATATAAAAAAAGTTTTAGCATACTCAACAGTTAGTCAGTTAGGATATATGATATTGGCTGTCGGCGTTGGTAATTATACAGCTGCATTTTTTCATCTTTTAACGCATGCCATGTTTAAAGCATGCTTGTTTTATGGTTCAGGGTCTGTTATTCATGCAATGCATCATTCCTTGCATGAGCTCCATGATCACGATACCGATCCTCAAGATATGAGAAATATGGGAGGCTTCAAAGGTAAAATGCCAATTACAAGCCTAACTATGACTATTGCTACTCTCGCAATTGCTGGTGTTCCATTTTTCTCAGGCTTTTTATCAAAAGATGCTATTTTAGCTGGAACATTATATTTTGTAGATCATCACCCTGAACATTGGGTTTTGGCTTTTTTTGGCTTCGGCGCTGCTGCAATCACTGCCTTTTACATGTTTAGACTGATTTTTCTTACTTTCTATGGCACACCCAAAATGCCTAAAGTTTTTGAGGGAATTCATGAGTCTCCTAAGGTCATGACTTACCCATTGATCGTTCTTGCAGCATTGAGCTTTTTTATTTTTTATACCCTTCCATATTTCAATCCATTTGCAGATTATGGTTGGTTTACCAAATTAATTAAAGCCATAAACTCAGCAGTTCCTGGAAACCCAACGGCAAAAGAAATTTACGATGGAGTTCATGATGCTCACTATATAGCTATGGCTCTGTCTTTACTGGTTGCTTCATTCGGCATAGGGCTTTCTTTTTTAATGTATTTCAAAAATAAACTCTCTCCAGAAAATTGGGCAAAAAGATTTGGCGTACTTTACAAGCTTTCGAATAATAAATATTATTTTGATGAGAATTATAATAGGTTTTTGTATCAGCCATTTTTAAGGCTTTGTAACGCGGTTGCTTATATAGATTGGGATTTATATGACAAATATTTTATAAATGGATTTGGATATATTGCCAAATTGTTATCAAAAATTACTGGCCGTCTTGATTATGAAGGATTGGATCAGACCTTAGTTGACGGTTTTGGAAGAACTGCTAATAGTGCTGGTAAAAATTTAAAGACAGTTCAGACCGGTAGATTGCAAAACTACATGCTTTTTGCATTGATTGGCGTCATAATAATTTTGGTTTTTCAAATAACCTAGCGACTTTATAAAGGAAGAGACATGGATCATTTACTCAGTTGGATCATTTGGTTACCTATTGTTGGTATGGGTATTATAGCTTTTATCCCAAGAGATAAGCCTAATCTCATAAAACAAACTGCAGCATTAGTATCTGGTATTCAGTTATTGCTGGCCATTTATTTGTGGAGTGTTTTTGATGCAAGCAATGGAAATTTGCAATTTATGGAGCGAGCAGAATGGATACCTTCGTTTAATATCACCTATATTTTGGGAGTCGATGGATTAAGTCTTCCTATGGTATTTCTTATGGCCCTAATAGGATTCATTGGGATTTTTGTTAGCTGGAACATTACCAACGCAGTCAAGGGTTATTTTTCACTATTCCTTCTTTTGAATACTGGAGTTATGGGTGTTTTTCTAGCGCTTGATTTCTTTCTGTTCTATATTTTTTGGGAGGTTATGTTGTTGCCAATGTATTTCCTTATTGGTATGTGGGGAGGACCTCAACGTGAATATGCTGCAATTAAATTCTTTATATACACCCTTGCAGGCTCTGTATTAATGCTCATTGCAGTATTGGCGCTTTATTTTACTTGTGGAAATACTTTTGATATGCTGTTATTGATGGAGAGGGCACCAGTCGCTCTTGATGGAATGTTATGGTGGGGAATGAGTGCTATTAAGGTAATATGGGTGTTGCTCTTTATAGGTTTTGCAATAAAAGTACCAGTCTTCCCATTTCATACATGGCTACCTTTAGCTCATGTTGAGGCTCCAACAGCTATCTCAGTTATACTTGCTGGCGTATTGCTTAAGCTAGGGGTTTACGGAATGCTTAGGATAAATTATACAATGCTGCCGGATGGCGTCTTCTGGTTTGCTGGAGCACTCGCGGTTCTTGGTTTGATAAATGTCATTTGGGGGGCGATGTGCGCTCTAGCTCAGAAAGATCTAAAGAAGCTGGTAGCTTACTCATCTGTTAATCACATGGGCTACACTCTTCTTGGTATGGCTGCGGTAATTGCTGCAGCGGAAATGAATGGATCAAACCTAATTAGTGCACAAGCTGGTGTTGGTGGCGCAGTATTTCAAATGTTTAACCATGGTACAATCTCTGCAATGCTATTTATTTTAGTTGGTGTTATCTATGATAGAGCACATCACAGAGATATTGAAGGTTTTGGAGGACTTGCTTCGCAGATGCCAATTTACACGGCTTTTGTTGCTGTTGCTTTTTTCGCTGGATTAGGCTTGCCAGGTTTCAGTGGATTTGTAAGTGAAGCAATGATTTTTATTGGCGCTTTCCCTGTTTTTAGAACCGTTGTGATAATTTCTACTTTAGGTATATTATTGAACGCTGCTTATTTCCTTTGGGCATTCCAGAGGATGTTCTTTGGTCCTGCAAATGAAAAATATAATGAGATTCCAGAAATAAACAGAAGAGAGATCTTAACTTTAATACCTCTCGCTGTAATTACCTTAATTCTTGGTGTTTATCCCAGACCGTTTTTAGATCTTATCGCATCTACTTTAAACGTATTAATTGAATCTGTCGTCATGTATGGTGGCATTGCACAGGTCATGCAATAGGCTATAGATGAATAATCTAAACAGTTTAGCTTTCTTTTGGCCAGAATTGCTTTTAAGCGTAACTATACTTACAGCAATAATTGCTGATCTTTTTTATTCAAGAAAAGATTCATTTAAAGTAGCGTTTTGGTCACTTGGAGGCATGTTTTTAACATATATTGCCATTAGAATTCAAGATGTTGAGCCCACAAGTTTATTTATGAATACCGTTGCTCACGATCCTTTTTCACAATTCTTTAAAATTTTAATTCTTATTTCCACCGCTGTAGTAATGTTGATGAGTCTCGTTTCAGGAGAATTAAAGAAATACAGAATAGGAGAATATTTCAGCATCATGACAATTATGACATTTGGTTTATTTCTAATGTCATCATCGATTGATGTGCTGATGGTCTATCTATCTATTGAAATTGTTTCAATCATGTCCTTCTTTCTCGCAGGTTATTTAAAAAGAAATTCATTAAGTAACGAAGCTTCACTTAAATATGTAATTTATGGAGCTTTTTCATCTGGCATAATGCTTTATGGCTTAAGCATACTGTTTGGACTTACTGGCTCCACCAATTTTTTCGAAATGCAAAAAGCGATTTCCATGCTCGGTCCAGAATCAAATCCAGCTTTGGTACTTTCTACTGTTTTTATATTGGTAGGTTTTGGGTATAAAATATCTGCAGTTCCTTTTCATTTTTGGACCCCAGATGTATATGAAGGTTCTCCTTCAACAATAACAGCCTACCTTTCTATAGCGCCAAAAGCAGCTGGTTTTGCTCTTATGTTACGTTTTTTTAATCAAGTTTTTGGGAGTGTTTCCGATGGTGTCTCAACTTCTTGGGTTGCGATTAATGATTTACCATGGCCAGAATTAATTGCTGTATTGTCTGCAGCTACAATGACAGTTGGCAACTTAGTTGCAATACAGCAAAACAATGTAAAAAGAATGTTGGCATATTCAAGTATTGCCCATGCAGGCTACATGATGATGGCTTTACCATTAATGTCAAACTCATCCATTGAAGGCATAATGATGTATTTGATTATGTATCTATTCATGAATTTAGGCGCATTCTTTGTGGTTATATATGTTAATGACCAAGTTGGCGGTGAAGAGTTTAGCAGCTTTGATGGACTAGGTTGGAAGATGCCCTATGTAGCTATTCCAATGACACTTTTCATGGTTGCTCTTACAGGTTTACCTCCCACCGCTGGTTTCATTGGAAAGTTTTATATTTTTGCAGCAGTAATTGAATCTGGATCTCGATTTTATTGGTTAGCGTTCGTAGGCGTAATTAACAGTGTTATCTCTTTGTACTATTATATAAGAGTTGTTAAGCATATGTACTTATCGGGTGAGCGCAGCGATGAATTCATCAACCCATCTTCTAAGCTTGTTTTAGGCATTCTGTTGGTGTTAGCTATTCCAAGTTTTGTGTTTGGATGGTATTTCAGCCCAATTGCAGATTGGGTTTCTAGATCGACTATCATGTTTCAAGGAATGTGAGAAAAAAATTAGGGGAATAAATAATTGGCTGATATAAATATAATTAAAGGTCATGATATTAAGATTTCTGGGAAACCAAGAAACGAGCTAATTGGTGGAGATAGACCAAAAAGTGTTGCTATAAAACCTTATCAGTTTCGAGGCATAAAGCCAAAGCTTCTTATTAAAGAAGGTGATTCGGTAAAGATCGGCACACCCATCTTCAAGTGCAAGACAAACGATCAAATTATTTTTCCATCGCCAGCTTGTGGTAAAATAATAGAAGTGCAATACGGAGAGAGAAGACGTATTGAGAAAATTGAGATTGAGATCTCAGAAGAAGAGGTTTATGAAAAAAATGACTCGTTTAGATTGAAAGAGATTGAAGAGCTCAGCGCTGAACAGGTGATGTCGAAACTATCTACTGGGGGCCTTGTGCCATTTATTCGTAAAAGACCTTTTAATAAAATTGCTGATCCTACAAATCTCCCTAGGGATATTTTTATTTCTGGATGGAACACCGCTCCCTTATCTGTAAATCTCGACCTAGCATTAAGAGGTCGTAGATCGCAGTTCCAAGCAGGTGTGTCAATTTTAAATAAGATAACAAACGGCAATGTGCATTTATCTTATTACGAAGATTCAGTTTCAGAGACATTAATTGGTCTTGATGACGTTGTTAGTCATACTATTCGAGGTCCACATCCAGCTGGGAATGTCGGTATCCATATCCATCATATTGCGCCATTAAGCTCCAACGATCATGTTTGGGTTATTAATGCTCAAGATGTTGCTAGAATAGGCAGCTTCTTTTTAACCGGCGAGCTAGATGTTTCGCTAATCATTACCTTAGGTGGTCCGAGTGTGTTGAATCCTATTCATATAAAATCTCGATTGGGCGCACCTGTCTCTCTTTATTTGGAGGATAATATAAAGGATGGAGAACAAAGAATCATATCTGGCGATGTTTTGACCGGTGATAAAATAGATTTTGATGATTTTTTAGGTTTTTATGACTCCTCAATAACTGTTCTGCCAGAGGGCGGAGAAAGGGAGTTTATTGGGATGCTAAGACCTGGGACCGCGATGTCTAGGTATAGTTTGACCAATGCTTTTTTAGGAACTTTAAAGGGTGGATATGATTTTAATACCTTAAAAAATGGGAGTGAAAGATATATGGTACCTATAAATTCATGGGAAGAAGTTTTGCCTATGGACATTTTGCCAAACCCTCTTTATAGAGCTATCCTCGTAGAGGACGTTGAGGAGATGGAGCAACTTGGTATTTATGAATGCGAAGAAGAGGACTTTGCACTTTGCAGTTTTGCTTGTCCAAGTAAAATTGATTTAGGTAAAACAATAAGAGATGGTCTTGATCTCATGGAGCGTGAAGCTTAAATGTTAAAGTTTCTTCAAAATATTCTAGACAAATCAAAACCCCATTTTGAAAAAGGGGGCAAATTTGAAAGCTTGTATCCTGTCTTCGAAGCTACTGATACAATTTTGTTTTCAACAAATGAGGTAACGGAGTCTGGTCCTCATATTCGAGACAGTATTGATACAAAGCGAATAATGATTCTTGTGGTTATCTCACTAATTCCTTTGTATATATTTGGTGCTGCGAATGTGGGATATCAAAATGCTGTAGCTTTTGAGCTGGAGAGATCAGCATGGCAAAATTTTTGGGTTGGTTTTGGAAAAATCATTCCAATAATCGCTGTAACATTTGCTTCGGGTGCGTTTTGGGAGCTGCTCTTTGCTATTGTTAGGAAACACCCTGTTAGTGAGGGGTTTCTTGTAACGTGCGCTTTGATTCCTTTGACAATGCCTCCCGGTATTCCATTATGGCAAATTGCTATCGCAACTTCATTTGGTATTGTGATCGGGAAGGAGATTTTTGGTGGTGTAGGCATGAACATCTTTAATCCTGCGCTTATGGCTCGAGTATTTATCTTTTTCACTTACCCAACTAAAATTTCTGGTGACAAAGTATGGATTGCTGGTCCGGATGGTTACTCAGGGGCAACTGCTTTGGCTGTTCCTGCTAGCGAACAAGGCCAGAATGCTGTTTCTTTACTGCAAAATGTTGGTCAGTTTGATTTTTCGTGGTGGAATCTTTTTTGGGGATGGGTACCGGGATCGATAGGAGAAACTAGTAAGATTCTTATTTTATTAAGCGCATTTTTCTTAATGTACGTTAAGATAATCAATTTTCGCGTTGTTTTTGGAGCCGTCATTGGACTAGTTGCTACCGCTATTTTAACGAATTTGTTTTCCCCATTATCTACAAATACAATGTTCTCTATCCCACCACATTTTCACTTGGTAATGGGTAGTTTTTTATTTGGAACTATTTTTATGGCTACAGAACCGGTAACTGGATGTCATACCAATCAAGGTAGATGGATTTACGGCATCATTTTTGGTTCATTGACGGTTATCATTAGATCAATAAATCCAGCGTACCCTGAGGGTGTCATGTTATCTATTTTATTTGTGAACGCTTTTGCTGCACTTATAGATTGGTTCGTCGTTCAGTCAAACATTAAAAGAAGGGCTGCGCGCCATGCACAGTAATAAGTATACGATAATCTTTACTATGCTAATAACTATGGTTTTAGCATTTGTTCTTTCTTCTGTCTACTCTTCACTTGAAGAGCAAACAGAAAGGAACGTTCAAGCAGATATCAAGAAAAATATACTTAGTTCACTTGGTTTTGTTCCTAGCGAAGACATGCCTTGGACCACAGAAAACGTTGAAACAATCTTTACCAGTTCAATAACATCTTTTGTCATTGATAAAAATGGGGATATTGTCGATGGAATGATTCCTGAAGATATAGATCCCAAGGTAGACAAGAATGTTTTTCCTTTATATAAAAAAATGACTGATGGTAAGGTTGATGGCTTTGCTATTCCTATTTCAGGAAAAGGGCTTTGGGGAACAATGTACGGATATTTTGCTATCGAACCTGATGGTGCTACTGCTAAAGGTATTACCTTTTATAAGCACGTTGAAACCCCTGGACTAGGAGCAGAAGTTGATAAGCCGTGGTTTCAACAGAACTATAAAGGGAAAAAGTTTGTTGATGAGAACGGTGACTTAATCGGAATTCAAACGGTAAAAGGTAAAGTTGATGAATCTTCTGAAGAGTCATATCATCAAGTTGATGGAATCTCAGGCGCAACCATCACTTCGCGGGGTTTAAATAAATTTCTTCTCAAAGATTTAGAGGCCTACAACCCATATCTCGAGCGAATTAGAAAGGACTATAATAGCTAATGGCATTGTTAAGTAAATCTTCGAAGGCAGCTGTATCTGATCCTTTAATGAGCAATAATCCTATAAGTTTACAGGTTCTTGGAATTTGTTCAGCATTAGCGGTAACTACTAAGCTGGACATTGCTTTTGTTATGACTTTGGCCGTAATTGCTGTATTGTGTATCTCGAACACTGTTATTTCGCTTTTAAGGAATATGATACCTTCAAAAGTGAGAATTATTGTACAGTTATCGGTAATAGCCTCAATGGTTATTTTAACGGATCTAATACTGCAAGCCTATATGTACGACATTAGCAAACAATTAACCGTTTTTGTTTCACTGATAATTACAAATTGTATTATCATGGGCAGAGCTGAGGCATTTGCAATGCAGAATGGTCCCTGGAAATCGTTTCTTGATGGCTTGGGTAACGGTTTAGGTTATGGAATTATTCTTATTGCTGTTGCTTTTTTTAGAGAGCTTTTAGGTAGTGGAACTATTTATGGCTTCAAAGTGATTCCTGACGCTATGTATGCCGCGGGATATGAAAATATGGGCTTGATGGTTCTTAGTCCAGGAGCATTTATCATTCTTGGTTTGATTGTATGGGCTCAAAGAATTTTAGGAAATGTTGAAGAGGAGTAGACATTGGAACATTATTTAAGTTTAATTACAAAAGCAGTATTCATTGAAAATATATTATTAGCGTATTTTTTAGGAATGTGTTCGTTTTTAGCCGTTTCAAAAAAAGTTGATGCATCTATAGGTCTAGGTTTTGCTGTAATCTTTGTTCTAACAATTACAGCCCCAGTAAATTGGTTTTTATATGGATTCCTTTTGGGTGACGGCGCACTTTCGTGGCTTGGCTTTCCAGATGTCAATTTAAGTTTTTTGAAGCCAATAGTTTTCATTGCTGTGATCGCAGCAATGGTTCAACTTGTCGAAATGATCATTGACAATTTCTCACCATCACTTTACCAAAGTTTGGGAATTTTTCTTCCATTGATTGCTGTGAATTGTTCCATACTGGGTGGATCTTTATTTCTTGTTGAGCGTAACTATACATTGATGGAGTCTGTAGTATTTGGTTTTGGCTCGGGATTGGGATGGTTTTTAGCAATAGTTGCTATGGCGTCAATCAGATATCGGTTACGCTATTCAAATGTTCCAGCTAAATTAAGAGGCGTTGGTATTACAATGCTTTTAACAGGTTTAATTTCAATTGCATTTATGTCATTTGGGGGTATTCAACTATGATAACTGCATCAACATTCTTAAGCGTTGCCATTTTTACCGGGGTAATACTGATCCTCGTTTTAATGTTAAATCTTGCTGAGTCAAAACTTTTACCGCAAGGAGATATTACATTAAATATTAATGGTGATGATGATAAGTCAATTAAGGTAAGGCCTGGATCAACCCTTCTATCTGCTTTGGCGACAGAGAGTATATTTCTACCCTCTGCCTGTGGAGGAGGAGGTACTTGTGCCATGTGCAAATGCCAGATTAGTGAAGGCGGTGGTGAAATTTTACCTACAGAAAAAGGTCACATTAATCGATCAGAAGCAAAAGATAACTGGAGATTGGCATGTCAGGTAAAAATAAAAGAGGATATGAAAGTGCAGGTCCCGGATGAGATCTTTAATATTCAAAAATGGGATTGCACTGTCAGGTCGAATAAGAATGTTGCTACTTTTATAAAAGAGCTTGTTCTAGAGCTTCCTAAAGGCGAAAACCTTGATTTTACTGCTGGCGGTTACATTCAAATAGACATTCCTGAGTACCATAACTTAAAGTTTAAAGACTTCAACGTTGAAAAAGAATACCATGAAGACTGGGATAAATTCAAGATTTGGGATGTCATTGCTAATAATGATGAAGATTGCTTTAGGGCATATTCAATGGCAAATCACCCTGCAGAGGGAAATATAATAATGTTAAATGTTAGAATAGCCACACCTCCTCCAGCATTATGGGATCAAGTTCCGCCAGGGATTGCATCGTCATACATTTTTAACCTAAAAGAAGGGGACAAGGTCACAATATCTGGTCCTTTCGGAGAATTTTTTGCTAAGGATACTGAGCGTGAGATGATATATTTAGGCGGTGGTGCTGGAATGGCTCCGATGAGAAGTCATTTATTTGATCTGCTTGACACCCAAAAGACCAAACGGAAAATCACATTCTTTTACGGTGCCCGTTCTGCAAGAGAAATGTTTTATCATGACGATTTTCTAAGGCTTGAACGAGAATATCCTAACTTTAAATACGTTGTTGGCTTATCGGAACCAATGCCCGAAGATAACTGGGAAGGCCCTACTGGCTTCATACATAATGTGGCTCACGATGAATATTTAAAGGACCATGAAGACCCATCAGAAATTGAATATTACATGTGCGGGCCTCCAATGATGATAGATGCTTGCGATAAAATGCTATATGATCTGGGTGTAGAAAGAGATATGATTGCTTATGATAGTTTTGGTTAAATCATCATCAAAACTATTTTCTAACCATAGCTCAATAACCCTTTATCTTTTCCTTACCTTTTTTTTGGTAAGTTGCGAAGGAAACAAAACCTATGCTGATATCACTGGTCCAGCAATGGGTACTTCTTACACTATACGCTTGGTACCAAAAAGGGGTTTGAATCAAAACACTGATCTCATTAAAGCAAAGATTGACTCAACATTAGATTCAATAAACGATCAAATGTCAACTTATGTTGCAAATAGTGAAATTTCACTATTTAATAAGTTAAGTAAAGATGCTGCAATTGTAATTGCAGATAATTTTAAACAAGTGATTATGCGATCAATATTTTGGTCGAAGCAATCAAATGGCGCATTTGATATTTCATCTCTTCCATTAACAGAAGCTTGGAAAACAGGTAAAAAAGATAGAGAGTATGAAGACAAATGGGAACCCCCATCAGATCTTGATATAATTACCGCATTAGATAAAGTTGGATATAAAAAAATTAAGATTTACCAAAATTCTCTTATCAAAGCATTTAAAGGACAGCAAATTGATGTAAATGCTATAGCCAAAGGATGGGGGGTTGATCATCTGTTTGCTTTAATTGAATCATTCGGTTATAGCAATTTCATGGTTGAAATTGGGGGAGAGGTTGGGGTTTCGGGAAAAATATAAAAAAAAAACCTTGGGCGATTGGGAACGGTTATTCCGCCGG
>Ga0160423_10004159_pt1 | contig 11938 bp, 6 predicted proteins | sample CRUFie14St8metaG_FD_108191 | JGI IMG/M metagenome (GOLD analysis project Ga0160423, IMG submission 108191) | Marine microbial communities from the Costa Rica Dome - CRUD Field 142mm St8 metaG | ecosystem: Environmental > Aquatic > Marine > Oceanic > Photic zone | place: Costa Rica: the Eastern... | reverse complement strand
AGAGCTTCGTCGATGGAGTCATAATTATTGTCCATAATATATCAATAATCCTCTTTTTTAGTGGGACTGAACTCTCTAGAGTCTCCTAAAAACTCCCAGTTTTCGGTAAATCCAAAATCATCACCAGGTTCAGCATCGATTGGATCTGGAACAGCCGTATATCTCATTTCACGTTTTGCTGTCTTAGTATTCGTGTCTGCATACAAATCAACCTGAACTTTTCTAATAAGTCCATCAGTGCTATCTGCGATAGGACCGAACAGATATGTTTTAGCAGTAAATCTTAAAGTATAAATTAGTGCTCTGCGAGTTTGAAATGAACCCTCATAATCATCTTGAAAATCTATACTATCCAATACGATAGGAACATCTCTTTTTTCACCTATTGATTCTACTAAATCCACAGTAACATTAAATGATGGTTGAAAAAATGGTAATATTTGTTCGACTATTTGAAGGGCATCATCATTCAATTTTGTAAAAATATTTAATTCAAATCCAATATTATAAGGAACTGGCATAAAGACTTTTTTTACTTTAGAATCATCTGATACTGTTTTAAATGTTTGTGTGATTCCAGTTTTTCTTGTCGAATCATATGCAATATTATTCATCTCAAAAGACATTCTGGGCAAAGTAATTGCAACAGGTTTTGTTAAATCTTCTTGCTGTTCAATTTTTGCAAGAAATTTCTGCATTGGTCCATAAGATAATCCAACTTTCATATCAGAAATTACACTTTCGGAATTATCTTTATGTTTGATATGAATATCATTAAAAAGAGTTCCAAATGCTATAATTGTTTTTCTAATTATTTCGTTATAATAGTATGTTCCTAACATTAATACGTACCAAATGGATTTGCTTCTGTAAAGTCTAATATTTTATCTGCTTCGAATTCAAAATCATCATTATCGGAATATTCATCACTTGTAGAAGTATCCAAATCAAATGATTTTAAAGTGTAAACCGCAGAAGAAGATGATCCAACTATGTTTTCACCTTCACTAAACGTTCCACTATTTAGTGAAACTCTTAGTGTCTTATCAATATCCTGTCCAGGATTAGTCCAAGATTTAACTTCAGCAGTAACTCCCGAAAGAGAACCGGTTACAGTTTCCGAGACAATGTAAGTTCCAATTCCGATAGATGGTGGTGGAGAAACTGTAATATTTGGTTTGGATGTATATCCAGAACCTGCATTTGTTAGTAGTACCTCGGAAACTCTTCCACCAGAAATTCTAGTAATTGCCGTTGCGGTTGTTCCTCCACCGACTGGTGGATCTATCGTAATAGTTGGTGCTTGATAATATCTATCTCCCCTATCTGTAACATCAATCCTAAGAATAGGACTTTCGGATATAATACAAGTTGCAATTGCACCAGAACCACCTCCTCCAGTAATAGTCACTGTGGGGGGTTCAGTATATCCATATCCAGTATTTGTAATAACTATCTCTTTAATAGATAACGCATCTCCAACTGAAGTGGTTATTGCAACTGCGGTAGCTGTCAGAGAAAATTCATCAACTCCTATAGCACCAGTAATTGTGCTGGTGTCCACATCTGCAAAAAGTGGAGATCCAGAACCTGGAGGACTTATCGTTACCGTAGGAATTCCTGTATAATTAAATCCATCGTTTAGTAGAACAACATTAGTAACACCTGAGAAACCCGGAATAAGTATAGAGTCACATTCTGCCGTTCCACCAAAAGCAACCAATTTCAAATCGGTAATGTAACCAACATCTTCTAGAACATCATCGATTTCAGGGATTCCAGTATCAATTTCTTCATCCTCATATTCAAAGAGTTCGCAAGATAATTCATAAACATAATTTTTACCTAATTGGTAAAATGGTTTTTCTACTTCAACTCTTTTAATTTCAAAAAACCTTTCTCCTAATGGAAAATAAATTAAATCTCCTTCTTTTGGTCTATCAACAAATGCTAAATCTTCTCCAGGATAATATACTCTAGATATTGAAGCAATCTCTGCTAGATATGGAGAAATAGATTCTTCAAATCTTTCTTTGGAAAGAACTAAACTTATTTCATTTTTAAGTCTTAGTCCAAACTTAGTCATGATATCACTATCAGGTGCATATCCATCATAGTTATTCAAATATGCTTCAATAGCAAAACTTGTATCGAATTTTGATGATTGAACCTCATTGAGTATATTATCAGTTTTCAGGAGTTTTCTTGGAATATAGAAAACTTCTATTCCATAAATTTTCAATTGTTCGTTTATTAAATCCTGTACTAGATTTTGTTCTCCAGCAGAACCTTGAAGAAAGAAAGGATTCAGTGCCATAATTATCCAATAAAATCTAAAGGTGGTAATTCATATTCAGAGGACATTCTCTGCTTAATGTCATCTAAATCTCTCTGAGCATCTTCATATATTTGTCTTCCATTCAATTCAATTCCACCGGGAAGTTTAACTCCATTGAATTTCATTAAATTTTGACCCCACTGTCTTTTTATCACAGCAGTTAAATATTTTTTTACAAATGAATCATTATATATTTGGGTAAATGAATCTGGATCTAATGCTCTATAACAATCGATTACAAAAAATGTATCCTTCGATTGTGCTCCCCAATCTATATCCAAATATAATCTATCTTGCCTTTTATTAAACCTTATCTGTTTATCAGTTGTAAGTAGAAAATCAATATCTTCCAAATATGTTTTAGTCATTGCATACTGTAAAAGATTTACAGAATTGAAATAATACAAATCATTCAAAAATAATTGATATTTAATACTAAACATTCCACCAGAAATTGAACTAGTATCAAATTTAAATATCTTCTCGATTCCTATAACAGATTCTGGGACTTGTATATAATTAGAATTTTCATAAAAATTGAATGTTGTTGCAGATCCAACTATTGTTGAAGTTCCAGTGGTAGTAACAATTCCAACTCCATCTGTTCCACTTGCCTTTCCTCTATCAATATCGTCTTGAGAAACTTTGTATTTTAAATACATCCTCTCAACACCATCATAATGTCTTTCATTAAAGTATTGAATGGTATCATCTACTAGATCATCTATTTGATCATCATCCACATTAATTTCTAATACAGGAGCTCCTAATTGTCTTAAACAATAATCTATCAATCCTTGTTTTGTACTTGGTTTTGACATCAGTAAACTCCTCCATCAAGAATGCTTGTCCATGTGACAACTCCTGATGGTTCGTCAGTTGTTAATATAAAATTACTGGTATCTATTGAACTAAAAGTACTTCCACTACTTACTAGTTTTCCTTCCGTTGTAAAATATCCAACACCATTTGGTCCATTGAAATTATTTTCATAAATTAAATACTCATCAACATATAATTCTGAACCTACAAATAAATCACCCCTAAATGTGGTGACTCCGATTACATCAATATTTTGTGACGTAACAGTATCAGTTACATTAATATTTTTTAAAAATCTAAATGTATCTGTTGTAATAAATTTGGATGTATTTGCATTATATTCTAGAGAAAAACCATCTGCTAGAGACGATACATCAACATCACTTAAATCTACTATTCTAGATACAGATGATCCACTAATATTTGAAAGGACTTTTATTACTCCTTGTCCACCAATTCTATCTGGTATACTTGGCATTACCTTGTTACCCCCGCTCTTACTAAAGCCATACCTTCAAATGCTTTATATTTTTTTCCTCCAGAATTTAGTCCCCCGATTTCAATAAGAACATCATAAACATATCTACCGGGTTTTATATTTAGAGTTTGCTCATCAGTCAATGAAAGTTCAATAATACCAACTTCAGAATCTAAAACTGTGGAAGCAAAAGAAACTGCTGTTGAACTAGAGGGACTTTTTCTTAATTGTGCAGTAACACCATATCCAGTAATATTAACACCGGAATTGGTTCTAGAGTCACCTAAGGCAAAAGAACTGGAAAAATCAAATCCCTGCTCAATCACAATATTAGATGCATAAACTGCCATTATCTTTATAAATTATAATCCTTTAGATATTTATACCATCAGATAAGGAAGGTTCTATCTATTCAAAAATTCTTTCAATAAAGATTTAATTTCTTCAATATCTTTTTTCATATTATCTAATTCTTCTTTTTCAGAATTTTTTCGTTTCACTTTATTCATGTATCTATTATAGGAAACATCGTCACAATTAATAATTGCTCCAGTATCCTCATCTCTGTAAAGATGAGGATGATCTTTAACTTTAATTAAATTCTTCATGCTAATGCAATTGTTCGAAGATCACTAATAATTGGTGAGTTTGCTTGGTCTGTTCCCGACATGATAATTTTTATTGAATAACCACTGAATTCTCCCAAATTATCTGCAGTGAACTCGTATTCTAAGAATTGATTAGCAGAACTTGCAGGAACTTTGATATCAGATTTACCGTTATTCAGAGCTGGATCAACAACTTTAAATCCACCATCCGAAGTTGATACAAGATTTTCATGTCCTGGGAATAATTCAAATTCTTGCTCTATCTCCGAGGAATCATCTCTGACAAGACTGTAAAGAACCCTAATATCTGAGGATGCAGGTCTAAATGCACCAAGTATAACCTTTAAGGAAGATGCTGGTTTGGATAATCCAATAGTATTAGAAACATAGATTGCTGAATGTGGATCATTTAAAATAGAATTGACTCTAGAATCAGTGGTAAAGTTTGTAACAGGTCTATTTAAATAATTTGATGCAAATTGAACAGTAGAATCTTCCAAATTTATAATTGGAGACAAGTTTTCATCTGTGCTATTTAATGTAATTGCTGTTGTAAATGATCTTCTACCAGAAACATTATTGAATGCTGGTTGCTGCAATTCATTGACTCTAGAACATACTATCCTAGTTGATTTTAAGTTATTGAAGGAGTTCAACTCTACAGGTTCCACTTCATTTAGAAGTTGGAAGGAAGTTTCACTACCATCAATACTAGTTCCGGTTGTTGTTCTAACTACGGCACTTACTGAAGTTGAATCTCCAGGTGCCTGAACAAAGAATCTTGGATTTACTGAGTTGAATTGAATATTTTCGGTTGCAAAGACATCATTTCCACCACCGACAAATTTTCTGTTAAATGATAATTGTGGTAGAGTTGCAGTATCTGCAGATCTATTTACTCCATATGTAGCACTTCTGTCTACTTCAATGTAATATCCATTAGAATCAATTTCAATATCAGAAATATCATAGATTACATTATTAATTCTTCTTAAAGACACTCCATTAAACTCATATTTTTGAACCTCAGCATTGATTTCATGTGATTCAACTTTTCCTTCAACACCTCTACCAATAGTTGTTAATTGATTTGAAGATACTCCTTCATAACTTATAACTTCATCCCCAATTTTTACATATCCTGGATTAGAAGCACTAACAGGTAATCCTTCAAAGGTTTCGAAAACAGATGAATTTTCAACAGATACTGAAGTTGAACCTGAAGATACTGATAAATTTACAGTAAGAATTGATGGTGAAACATCAGATTTAACCCCATTCAATTGTAATTTATTATTATTGGCATACATTCCATGATTAAAATGACTCACTTCTAAGAAATTTCCAGAATTTACACCTGTGCCTTCTGTTGCACTTGTGATTTGAGTGCTACCTAGAGATACAATGGTTGTATCAGTATCATAATAACTTACTCCAGCACCAACTGGAAATGCATTTCCTCCACCTACTTCACCTTGTACATCAGTCAAGTAAAGTGTATCTCTTCCAGTAATTGCACTAATAGTAATTAATGCACCTCTTCCAGTTGTGCCACTAGTAACAGTTACTACATCACCAACTTCATATCCAGTTCCATCAGCAGTTCTCGTAATTCCAGTAATTACACCATTTGTCTGTGTAATAGATAGTCTTAATCCACTACCATTTCCAACAATATTGGTTGTTGCTAAGTTCGACTGATTTGTATAATTTTCCCCACCATTAGTAGTTGTAATACCAGTAACTGGTCCACCAGCATATTCAATATAACCATAGCTATTTGGAATGGAACCAGCAATTTTTCGACCAGTATTTAATATATCAATCAGGTCAGAATCGGTGAATGTTGTAACACCAAGAGTTGTAGTTTTTGGAACACCTGTAACTGGATTTGCAAGTAAATTATTTACATATCCATTGCTTTGATCTAAGGGTGGATTTCCAAAATATGCAATACCGGTATTTGCGGTAAATTTTGCTTTATAAAGTTTGAATTTGAGATCCAATTCTTGTGTAGGTGTCCAAATAGATCCATTTTGTGATTTGAATAAACTACCAAGTGCAAATTGCTTAGTATAAATTACTGATTCTGCATCAGGTAGAGATTGCGTATTAACAGTTTTCTCTCCCATTTTTGCAATCCAAACTTCATATTCATCTGAAGTAGGTGCAAGTAAAACTACGGCATATTCATTTCCTGGAGCAAGATACTTTGGTTCATCAAATGTGACTCTTGTTGCAGTTTCTCCAGTTGTTGATGTTGCAATTTCATCCGGATATAATGTTTTTGATTCACCAACCAAATTTAAAGTTGGAATACCGAGTTCTACCGTTCTTATTTGAACTTCAAGAGGTTCATTTCCTGCTGGTTTGTTGGCAAAATACAAATCCAACTCGGTAAGAACTACACCTTTATCATCACTACTAAATCCGTTAAGATCTGGAGCATCAATATCTCTACCAACAACAAATGATTGTGCGAGAGGATCTGATCTTCTTGCTCTTACAACTTCACGTCTAGTTGTTGTTACAGTTGTAGTACGCCTTAATGTAGTTTCAATGGTTCTGGTTACTGTGGTTTGTATTTGTCTTGTTAGAAGAGTTCCAACAGCACTATAAGATCCTTGTCCAGTAGAAATTAACTTACTTCCTGGTAATGGTTTAGCATTTGTAGAACTACTAGTCAATAAGTATGTCTTTTTACCAGTGAGAATTCTTGGATTTGGTGCTGGATTTGTGTGTGGATTCTTGATAAAGAATGATCCAAAAAGATCTCCATAATTATCAGATATCAATCTTAAATTCTTTACGTATGCAATTGCACCACTAGTTTGTCCAACGATCTTTGCTCCTTTGGTAACATATCCAAAAAATCTGCCTTGTGCTTCATTAGATAATGAATTTAGATCAATATTTAATGTTTTGGATGACTGACTATATGAATTTGGTAAATTTTCTTTTCTTGCGTAAGGATTAATATTATAAGTTCTTGATGGAGATTTAAAAGATCCTTCTTTGTGATTGGAATTAGCAAGTCTAAAACGACCTATTTCACTACCATTTTCATATACCTTTATTGTTTCTCCAGATGTAAATGCACTTTCCGAAGAACCAGAATTTTCTAAAGATGTACTATTTGCAATTTCTAAAAGTTTTGGTATAAAGTCAACATTACTATGACTATCTAAGAACTGATAGTGCCTTGTTAAGGGTTTCAGTGATCTTCCAAAGAAAGAAACATTTCTAGATCTAATGTATTGCTCATCACCACTTGAGATTAGAACATCTCTTGATCTTACATTAACTCTAGTTCTAGAATTTCTTGAAGTTTGTACTCTAGAACTGGAATTTGTTTCAATTGTTCTTGTTTCTGTAACTTCTGTTCCCTCGCCAGTTTCAGTTCTTACAGAGGGAAGAGTTACAGTATTTCTAATAGTGTTAGTAACAACATTAGTAGTTCTTCTTGTTATATTCCTAACAGATGGTGGAATATAAATGGTTCTAATCCAAAAATCATTCTCTGGGGATAATTTTACATTTCCAACATATTCTATTACATGGAATGGATTGACATTTTCGACACGAGTAGCAAGTGGTTGCTCTAACCAATCTATGGAATCATATTTTAAAGTAACAACATTTCCAGTTTTTTGAATATTTGGATCTAACAATTCATAGTTAGTTGTTAAATCCAAATCTTCTTCAGGAATTTCTGAGGAAGGTAAAACTCTTTGTCTCAAGGAATTAGAAAGAAGTCTTGGTCTTAATTGACCTTCACTAATATCTGCTGATGTCAGATTTTGATCACTACTTGTTCTATCAGTAAAATTATCTACAAAGAAACCAGACTTAAACCTATTGTTGCCATCTTCATCTTCAACACGCAATGCTTCAGTACTGACCTCCAATAAACTTAAAGATGTAACTCTTTCTAAGTTTTCTATTCTATCTTCGAGTTGACCAATATCTCTCATAGTATATCTTCTATTGTCAACCAAATCAATAGAAACATTATCAGGATTGTAAAGATATGGTGGAAGTACAATAGTTGCCAATTCCATCAAACTTTGGTCATTACTTGGAGATGGTTTTGGTTCCTTTGCAGAAACACCTTTACTGATGATAAGATTTTCAAATTTGTCTAGATATAATTTATCAATTCTAGGAAGATAAAACTCATATCCAAGTATTGAACTTTCTCCAGGTTTTAAATTGAAATTTGTGGTAAATGTTCTTGAGTCAAAATTAAATGGTGAAGCAGTTGTTGAAGCATAATCAACAACTCTTGGTCTAAAATCTAATGTGTCAGAAGCTCTAATATTATTAGGTCCGATTGTAGGAATATCATTTAAAAATCTATCAGAATCATAACTTAAAACAGTAAATACATCTCCAGTGTCTGATGCAGGAACCACATAATGATCAAAAACAACCAATAATCTCTTAGATGGTTCTGAATCTGTTGTTCTAATCAACCTCGAATAGTCATAATATTCATTTTTTTGGCCACCATCGAGAACAAAATTGTCTGTTATATTATTATATTTTCCTAATGTAATTGATTGGACAGTAGATATAATATTAGATTCCTTGAATGTTACAGTTTCTCCAGCAATAAAAGTATTTTGGTTTAGATATACTACACCTAGTTTATTAGCACCACCTGATGATGGTGAAGAACTATTATTTGTTACAACTCTTCCAACCGCTCCACTCTCAGATCCAATTATATTTTCACCAATAATAGCATCTGTTCCAACATTAGATATTGAAGAGAACTCAATTGCATCTAATGTAGGATCTGCAGTATTTGTTGATTCGTATACTACAAGAACTTTTGAAACATCAGGAACATTTAATGAAATTTGATCGTCTTGAACTCTAAGTCCATAATATTGATTATATGTTAGTCCATCATTAATTGATATACTGGATGCAGATCCAGATTGTACTAATTTTGAAAGATTAACTACTTTTATTGCACTTCTGGTAAAGTTTTTAATTTTACTTTGAATTCCATTCTTTTTAAGAGTTGTATTTACAACTATATCTGCTTCACTGGTTTCCAATGCTTCAATTTCTACTCCAGATCCTCCTCCAGTAAGAGTAAATGCATCAGAAGTTATTGTTCCAATTCCACCTCCAGTATAATGAACAGAATATCTTTCCTGGTCAAATGATTCGTAAAATGCACTTGTAATACCAGTTGGTAGTCCAAATACCATTTCACCAGAACCATTAGTTGATTCTCCAGTTATTTGTTTTGTTATTGCTAACTGTGAATTTGAAAGATCTACTGAAGAAATATTGGATTCTGGGAGGTTTGCATAAAGAAAACCATTTTCACTATTTTTTACTTCTGCTACTCTAAGATTTGCTGTGTAATTTCCACTAGAAATTGCGGTTCCAGTAAATACTCCATTGACACTAGAAATATTAGTAATAGTTAATGATGCCAGATCTGAAGAAATTGCTGTAATTCTATTATACCTTAAACCATTTCCCTGTATTACACTAATTAAATCACCTACTTTAACTCCAGAGAATAATTTTCCCGGACTTGTTACCGTTGTAGAAGCAACATTAATTTCTGAAATTCCATTAGAGAAATTTTTAGGATTTAATACTGCATCTGCTTTAAAATTTGGAAAACCTGATACACCAGTCTTGCTAACAGATTTTAATTGATTAATATTATTTTGTATAAAACTTGTAATTGTCAATGCTGTTTCAATTCCATTAACAATTAATTTTTCTCCAGTTACAAAAGTTCCTGAAGTTTGGGAAAGATTCAAACTTGAAGCAGATTGACCAAGAACAACAAAACCACTTGCTCCACTACTTTTTCCCTTTATAAAGGAAGAAGTTGGAATTTCAGTTGCCGTTACACTTCTATTAAAAGTTACATTTGTAAAAGTTTGAATGTCATAAAGATATAAATCCCATTGAGTTGATGCATCGGTGTATGCAGCATCAGTCAAATTGAAAGTATATATTCTAGCAATACCGATTTTTGTTCCTCCCGACCCATCATCTTGAAGTTGATTGAATAAATCTAAAGTTTCATTTTCTTTCGGAGCACCACTGACATTATTAACTCTAAGCAAATGTCCCATCTCAAATGGGATATTAGTGCTGCTTATACTTTCAATATCTCTTGGTTTTTCTACATCTATAGCAGTTTCTGCATCTAGAGTAACATCATATCCATCAACGTATGCTTTTCCAGGACTTACCTGCAAGCACATTAAGTCATCTGATGGAATATTTCCTTGCTCTGTAATTTCTCCTTCCAAGTATAAACCATCATTGTCAATTTGATCATTTAGAGAATTAAGTGCTTTAACACTAAACTCATCTATAGCATAGTGTCCAGATTCATCAAATGTTCTTTCTGCAATAAAATCTCTTATTAAATTATAAACAGGTTTATTTTCAATTTTTTTAATTTTTCCTTCATCTACTCTTAAAATTTCTACAAAATCAGTATCTGTGTTATTAGATATTTCTTTTTTTGTGAGCGTTAGTGCTATTTTTAATCTATCTGCTCCTGGTGCCGCAAAATTAGTAAAACCACTGGCATTATCATATAAAGATGAATCATCTTTTGCATTTACAATCGTTTCAGATATTTTTAGTCCTACTCTATACGAAGGAGTATTAGTATAATAGTCTAATATAAGTGTTTGCTTAGAAACTTCTACAAATGTTCCTCTAATAAAATAGACACCATTATCAATAAATGCTGCAGAACCTGTGGATGTTGCATCTTGAGAAATTAATGATGCAAATGCAGTTCCTGAATTAATTGTGGTGTTTCCATATGTGACATTTTCACTTGCAAATAACTGTTCTCCATCTTGAAATGTATCTGCTTCTGAATCCTCTCCGGATTCCCCATATTTCACATAAATTGTGACATCAGTTACTAAATCACTATCAGATGTAAGTGCAACTTCTTGAATAGATGCTGTTACTCCTGAAAGTTGTCCGGTAATTTTCTTTCCAATAAAATTCTTAATATAAACAGATATGTCTATTCCTAAATTAATAGAATTTAATTTTACTGCAGAAAACTGATTATCAAAAGTTACAGATCCTGGAAGAACCATGGACCCTTCTTTAAAAATATTACCACCAAAAGACTCTACTTGATTTTGTAGAATGGACTGAAGAGTTGTTAGTTCTCTAGCCTGGACTGGAAATCCTGGTTTGAATAAAACTTTATAAAAGTTTTTATCCCCATCAAAATCATCATAATATGGGCTTATATTTAAGTCTGTTTTTTGTGCCATCTTTTTTTAGAATTCCAGAATAATTTTGATGTCTTCTTTTTGTCTAGAGTCTCTCTGAACTTCGGGTCTGTTATCGATATAGATTATAGTGCCCGTCTTTTTATTTATCTCCGGATCTGCAAGACCATTTGTAAAAGTAACTCCCAGATTGATCTGCTTATTATTAACAACTAAAACACTACCACTAAAATTATCAATACTTGAAGAACCTCCACTAGTATTAAATTCAATGTCATTAGTAGAATCGAATGCTATTGTATTTGTTGTGCTAGCACTAAGTGTTTGATCTTCATTATTTCCATAACATAATGATCTATCTTGATAATATTTTAAGATCTTAGTATCCTTATCAAAAGATGCTACATATCCTTTTGCTCCAGATACAGATTGAGGTATT
>Ga0160423_10004158_pt1 | contig 11939 bp, 7 predicted proteins | sample CRUFie14St8metaG_FD_108191 | JGI IMG/M metagenome (GOLD analysis project Ga0160423, IMG submission 108191) | Marine microbial communities from the Costa Rica Dome - CRUD Field 142mm St8 metaG | ecosystem: Environmental > Aquatic > Marine > Oceanic > Photic zone | place: Costa Rica: the Eastern... | reverse complement strand
TGGGGAGAAGAGCGCTGCGTTTACCCGGCCAGTGTGGTGAAACTTTTTTATGCCGTTGCGGTGGAGCAGTGGCTGCAGCGTGATCTCATCCCCGATGGCGATGAGCTGCAGCGAGCTCTGAGGGACATGATTGCCGACTCCAGTAATGACGCAACCGGCCTGATTGTGGATCTGCTCAGTGGTACCAGCAGTGGCCCAGAGCTTCATGGGGAGCGGTGGTCGCTTTGGCAACGACAGCGCCGTCTGGTGAATGACTGGCTGAGCGAGCTCAACTGGCCGGAGCTGGAGGCAATTAACTGTTGCCAGAAGACATGGGGCGATGGTCCCTACGGCCGTGAGCGTCGGTTTTACGGTGATGACAACGCCAATCGAAATGCCCTCAGCACCGCCGCTACCGCCCGGATGCTGGAGGCTGTGATGACCGGTGCAGTGGTATCTCCACCGGCGTGCCGGCGGTTGAGGACTCTTCTTGATCGGTCGCTGGATCCAGCCCAACGCCAGGCTGATCCCGAGAATCAGGTGGATGGTTTTCTGGGGGAAGGGTTGCCCGGAGATTGCCAGCTGTGGAGCAAGGCCGGATGGATGAGCCAGGCGCGCCATGATGCCGCCTGGTTTCAACAGTTGGGTCAACCTCCGATGTTGTTGGTGGCGTTCTCGACGGGGACGGATCGTGCCAAGGATGAGCGGCTACTTCCTGATCTGGCCCACCTGCTCCACAAGGGGGATGCCCAAGAAGCTGCCTGATCAATCAGCGATGACTTGGAACGGAGAGGGAGGGATTCCTCCTGAACCCCTGACAGACTGCATGGGAAGGGATGGCACCACCTTGTCGCGTTTGCGGTTGATTTCCCCCACAAAATTCCCTATGAGCTAAAAATGTCAAACAGTTGCAACCTGATTGCCATAAATATGCACTTAAATGCATTGCAAATACTGCCATCTTAAGCCGCAATTAGAGCAATAGTTCGTAATCGAGTCTAATAATTTACTTGCTCGTTAATACTTTGGCTTACTAGATTATGGGCCTGAATAAGAAATTGCTGATCCTGAGAGAGGTCATGCGTTGCGGACTGTGATTCGGATTCGGCCGTTTCAGATCAAGTCGAAGTCGAACAGCGAGATAATGGAATTTCATGGGTTCTGAATACCAGTCACGGACATGGCAATAAATCCTGGCAGTCGAAACGCAGCAGAGAGGGGCTTGGAATGGTGGCCGAACGCATTGCCAGATTCACCACTCTGGCGCTGGATGCCACTCCTGCTGGCAATTCAGGCGCAACAGCCTGAACATTGGCGCTGGAAGCTCGACAATGCGAACGATCCAGATAGTAAAAATTTACTTTCGGACGTGCTTGGTGGCAATGAAAGTACGGATGAAGAAAAATATGATTTGTTGGTAATGAATCAATGGTGCAGCGGTTTTAATCAGATTGAGCATTCATCTTCAAATGAGAAATGTTCAATCCAGAATCTAAAAGAGGGTGGCCTTCTACTGTCTCCACCAAGCAACTCAATATTAAGTAGAGAAGCGAACAAAGACCTTTTATGGGTGCAACCAGGTATCGCCATTTACAAGCAACAAAATAGTGTGTGGTTGATAAATCTAGAGGGACAATTATCGCGACTGCTGGAACGAGGATTGTATCTGCAAAGATTGGCTGATAGCAACGCGAGGAACTTACGAAGGCGCTTACAAGAACGTAACCAGCTTCTGCTTAGTTATGCACAGCGAGTGAATGAGATGAAAAGGTCGAGCTCATGGCGATTGACAAGACCTTTAAGACAACTTGCTGATCAATTGCGCAAACAGAAACCAGCGATTGATCTACCGGAAATACCGCCATTGTCCCTCGCAGAGGATATGTCAACAATACGGTCACCTATAGATGCAACAAGGGAGCATATTAAAAATGCAAAAGCGAAGACATTGTCCGAGCAACAGGGGAAACAACTTCACCGCGATGACCAAAGGACTATTCTCATTGTGATCCATGAGGCATCCATAACTGGTGCTCCAATTCTTGCCTGGAACCTTACCAATGAGCTGAAAAACGATCACAATTTAGTCATCATAAGCCTCAGAAGAGGTTCTCTCGAACGAGACCTACTCAATAATTGCACCTGGCTGATTACACCCAGTGATAACGATCAGCCATTTGATTACGAACTCGCAGGACCACTCCTGGAACATTTGATAAAGACAGAGAACCTGACCTGGGCACTGGTTAACTCTATCGAGACCTGGCGGTGGCCCAAAATGCTTCATCAGCATGGAATTTCATGCGTGATGTTGATCCATGAATTTGCAACCTACTGCACCGAGAAAGATGCATTTAAAAATGCCTGTCTTTGGTCAACAAAGGTGGTGTTTTCCTCTCCAGCAACCCATACCGACATGAAACGTGTTTTCCCTGAACTTAAGGAAACGCCGATCGAAATGCTGCCCCAGGGGCGATGTCAAATACCAGGCCATACCTTCCAAACAGAGTCGATTTCACTGAAAGCGCCGTTTCATCTGAGTTCCATACCAGAGCTGAACAAATGTCATAGCGAGGAATGGCTCGATACATGCTCCCTCATCGTTGGCAGCGGGACATTGGCACCTCGCAAAGGGGTAGATCTCTTCATCAGCGTCTGTAGTCGAGTTATCCGGACCACCACGCAACCTGTGCTGTGTCTTTGGCTAGCAGGGCCTGATCGTACCTCTGACTACAAGGCGACAAGGATGTGGTGCGATGACCAGATTCGTCGAAGCGGCATCGAGGGACGCGTGGTGATCATCCATGTACATGAGCATTACGAAAGCCTGATGCGCAGGGCTGATCTGTTTTTACTCACGTCACGCTTAGATCCTCTGCCCAATGTCACTCTTGATTCGCTGCATAACGGCATTCCAACGCTGACCTTTTCCCAGGCCTCAGGGACGGCAAGCTGGCTTGAACGTGATTCATGGCTTAGCGAACGCTGCGTGGCTCCATACCTCGACACTACCGCTATGGCCGAACAGGCTCAACACCTGCTGAACAACGAGAAAGAGCGAATGAAAGTGGGAAGCAAGGTCAAAGATCTGGCTCAAAAGACATTCTCAATGCGGAGCTACAACCAGCAGATTCGTAACCTTGGTGACCTTTGTGTTGAGTATAAAAAACAGAAAGAGAAAACCATTCAGCAGATCATCAATTCGAAGGTTTTTGATCCTGAAGTGGCCATATTTCCTCTCAGCTCAGAGGTAGAGATGGTACCAATGATTAGCCAATATCTGCAATGTTGGAATCGCAAGATTCAGTTGCGCAAACCATTCGCTGGGTTTCATCCAGGTCTCTTTGCCGACCATCATCCGAATATTCAAGGTGACCCCTTACAGGCATGGTTGAAGCAGGATCGACCACTGGGGCCTTGGCAGCAGAGGGTTTTATTTCCGAGTTCTGACTCAACGAGTTTAAGGACAACAAATCTACGGACTGGCATCCACATTCATGTGCATCACCTCGACCTTTTCGAGGAGATACTTGAGCGAATCGCATTCAACCGAACCCAACCGAAACTATGGATCAGTGTTACCAATCCAGAATTCGAATGCTCCATTTCAAAATTGTTATACGATCGTGGGTTGAATGTTGCCAAGCTTCACTGTTATACAAACCATGGTCGTAATTTTGGGCCTCTCTTGCAGGGATTAGGACAAGAACTTGATAAACACTGCGATTTGTATGCACACTTGCACACGAAACGGAGCCAACATTTAAATCCAATCTTCACTACCCAATGGCGTAAGTTTCTGTTGGACCACCTGCTTGGTCAGGATGGATGTCCAGTCATGGATTCCATCATCAATACATTCGAACATGACCCGAATCTTGGGATGGTCTATGCCGATGATCCCCACTGCATTGGCTGGACAGAAAATCAAGGAAGTGCACGCTTAATCATGAACAAACTTGGGCTCAGCTTAGAAGAACAAAACTTCGTCATGCCTCCAAAGATTACAACCGTGGACTTCCCGATTGGAAGCATGTTTTGGATGCGTTCTCGTTGCTTAAGTAGAGTATGGACCAGTAGATGGCTGAAGGATGCAATACCGAAAGAACCTTTGGCTAATGACGGAACGGTATTGCATGCTCTTGAACGACTCATACCTGCACTATGTCGTCTATCTGGCTTTACAACCGCTGTTACTCATATCCCCGGCTCAAAACGCTGAAGCAACGATTTACAGTATTAAGACAAATTAGATAATCAATCCCAAGCTACAGATAACAAATTTTTTAACTATCAACCAATGGCATCCCAGAACAAATCATTGTCTGCGCAGCAATCATTAACCAGTACAAGACAAATCCTACGTTGGGGCTATCGCCACTTACCATTGTCAACTAGTTTAAAGCGAGGCATCTGGCGAAGAATTCAAATCTTAAAAATGCGTAGCAACATTCAAGCAAGTCTGAGATATGCAAACTATATACCTAAATTAAGCAGCAACAATCCCGATGACATTAAAGGCAGGATAAGAAAGCTATATTTTCCGCAACACCAAAATAATATCGATATTAGTATTATTATTCCTTGCTATAATCAACTCAGATACACCATTCATTGCCTTCAGTCTCTGATTGTGAGCCCAAGCAGAGCAAAATGCGAAATCATCGTCGTCAATGATGCTTCGCCTCATGACGATTATTCATTATTAAATGAAGTCCCAGGCTTAGTCTTGATTCACAATAAAAATAATCTTGGTTACCTGAAGAGCTGTAATAAGGCTGCTAAAATAGCAAAAGGGAAATTTATTTATTTGCTGAATAATGATACATGTGTGACAAACGGCAGCATTGATCAGCTCATTGATACGTTTTCAAAGCAGCCTAATGCTGGCCTTGTGGGATCAAAGCTTATGTATCCCAATGGAATCCTACAAGAAGCAGGCGGAATCGTCTGGAAAGATGGATCCGCCTGGAACTATGGACGTTTTGAAATTGGACATGAACCTCAATATAACTACCTGAGATCAGTTGATTATTGCTCAGCCGCATCAGTCATGATCCCTCGAGATTTATTTATCACTCTAGGTGGATTCGACGCTATTTATCAGCCTGCATACTATGAAGATACCGACTTGGCGATGAAAATCCGACAGTCGGGGAGAGATGTGCTTTACCAACCGAAATCCGAAATCATTCATTTTGAAGGTGTAAGTCACGGCACAGATACTAGTCAGGGCCTCAAAAAACACCAGTTAATTAATCAAAATACCTTTAAAACAAGGTGGAAAGAAAAACTTGGTGATCACCGATCCAATGGAGTCGAGCCAGAACATGAGAAAGATCGCAACTTCAACCAGCGAGTGTTACTCATCGATAAATGCACTCCTTCGCCTGATCGAGATGCAGGCTCCGTGGTTTTATTGAATCTAATGTTGATGCTTAGGCATTTAGGCTATCAACCAACCTTCATTCCAGATGACAACTATGCATTCGTAGAACCATATACACCCTTATCTCAAAGCCTAGGTATTGAATGCTTGTATGCTCCACATGTCAAAAATGTTCGTCAACATGTGAAGAAACAAGGGCAACGTTACGATCTGGTGATTCTTTTCCGTCCTGACTTAACGACGACTCATCTTGACACGATCAGAAAATACTGCCCTAAGGCCAAAATAATTTATTATCCACATGACTTGCACTTCGTCAGAATGACTCGTGAAGGAAGTCTCTTGAATAAAAAACATTTACTTAAGTATGCAGAAAAAAGCCGTGCTATTGAGTTTGATAATACTAAAAAATCTGATTGCACTATTGTCGTGAGCACAAACGAGCGAGATCAATTGCGAAGCTATCTTCCAGAATCACGTATCGACTTTCTACCGCTGGTTTTTAGCGAGAAAAGCGAATGCCAGAAAATGCCCTGTTTCGGAAAGACTGATATGGTTTTTATTGGTAATTTCAACCACACCCCAAATGCTGATGCCGTGCGTTGGTTCGCAAAGGATATTTTGCCCCTGATTACCCGCCAATTACCAGACGCCCGTTTCCACATCGTGGGAGCCAATCCTCCCAGAGATATTTCAGAATTGAGCAGTGAGTCAATTATTATTCATGGCTTCGTACATGATCTCGATGCTCTCTTGGGCACTATGTCTTTATCAGTAGTTCCATTGAGATTTGGTGCAGGCATGAAAGGGAAAGTTGGGTCGGCGTTGCGCTGTGGCCTACCAGTCGTCAGCACAAGCATTGGTTGCGAAGGCATGTGTTTGTCTACAGGAGAAGGAGCCATCATCGCGGACAACTCGGACAGCTTCGCTGATGCAGTAATTAAAGCTCTGAGCTCACAAGGTTTATGGAATGAGCTCAGTGAAAGAGGGAAAGCTGCTTGTGAAAAACTCTGGGGCAAACAAGCAGCCATCGATCGCTTCAAACACATTCTTAGCAATCTTGGCTTGCCGACAGATAACACACGCTCATTGGAGCATCTAAAATTGTATCCCTTTGACAACGATTGGCCTCTAGGTTGATCGTATTGACTGGAATTATTCTATAATTTCTGTTGTTTTGTCTCCCCTAATCGTGAGTAATGATGGCAACGGGCAGATCAATGCACCGACCCTCTGTGGCTATGCGCCGTGTTAGATCAGCATCACTCTTGAGTTGATAAATAGGTTCACTTGCTTGATAATCGTTCACTAAGACTGCATAGCGGAAGTGCGGCTTAAACTCTGAGAGACAAGCTTTCTCGGCTTTCACTTCTGACAAAGAGAGGTGATACGTCACTAAAACAATCATTAATGAAAGTTTTGATGTCTAACTCTTGACCTAGAACCTGCAAAGTCTTTGGTTTAGGCAACGACCGTGTCGATCTGCACTTAGCCAGAATTTGTAGAAACAGTCGCTGCAGACTCCTCCCAAAGCCATCACAGTGACCACGATCAACTGCGCGTTCCTGTGATACCGGATTATCCATTCAGGAGCATTAATTAACCAACCCAACTCTACGGTGGAGATCAAGGCACATTTGATCAAGAAGTACAAGCGCTGAAGAAGCCTTCGGCAGGGCTCCCAGGGCCAATGTAGAAATGAATAAGCACCAAGAAACTTTTCCAGCACAAGGAAAACGACAAGAACGATCCATCTATCAGTCTGGACAAGCAAGACCGTGTCTTCGCGGCGCAGGATCGATGCCAACCAGTCCCCACTGAGTAACCAAACGCGATCGAGGCCGTCGCTTAGCCAATGCAAGGAATGACGACGATTCATGGCTGCTATGCAACCTCACGCTCAAGGCCAAAGCACGCTCCATCCGTACTAAGCCATTCACCAGGAACAGAGTCCCACATTGAAGGCGGGGTGGGTCTTCCTTCAAAACTATGACCAGGCAGTCTGTATCGGCTGGAGCAGCATGATGGCCCTTCGGTCATCGGTTGTTCTTGGACGATTCAAACCTTGCCCAGAGAGAGCTTTGGTGATTCAATCCGCCATAATTGTCTGAGACAATGGAGTCATAGGGCAAAGCATTAGTCACTTAAGAATGAACGTGAGATTTCTTTCCAGTCTCTGGACCAACCGTGAGCTTTGGTGGCGGTTGACTGAACGCGAAATCCAGGGCCGCTACCGAGGATCTGCCCTTGGGATTCTGTGGAGTTTCATAACGCCTTTAGCCATGCTTGCGGTGTATACCTTCGTATTTTCACAGGTGTTTAAGGCACGCTGGGGCACGCTTGATGAAGCAGGACCGCTCGGATTTGCTATTAATCTTTTTGCAGGATTGATTGTTTTTAATTTATTCAGCGAGTGTAATAATAGAGCCCCAAGCTTAATCTACTCAAACCCAAATTATGTAAAAAAAGTGATTTTCCCCTTGGAAACACTGGGCAGTGTCGCTGTCGCCAACGCAGGATTTCATGCTCTCACAAGCTTATCGATACTGCTCGTTTTTGAACTTATTGCCATGCATCAAATACCACTCACAGTCTTTTGGCTACCGCTCGTTTGGTTGCCGCTGATTTTCTTGTCATTGGCAGGAACCTGGATTCTCTCAGCAGCAGGAGTCTTCCTTCGTGATATCGGGCAATTAATTAGTGTGGTTTTGAATATGCTGATGTTTCTGAGTCCAATATTCTTTCCAGTGTCAGCACTCCCGGAACGGTGGCAGCCCTTTCTCAGATTGAATCCTTTGGCAGTGATTATCGAGCAAACAAGACGTGTCACAATTCAAGGAACAAATCCACAACCCTTTTACATTATCATTGGAACTATAATAACTTTATTTTGCTGTGAAGCAAGTTTTCGACTCTTCCAGAAATCAAAACGAGCTTTTGCAGACGTTCTCTGAGCTAAATAATATGATTTTGTCTCCAAATAGCTCTATTAATGTCCAGAATTTAGGAAAATGTTTTCAAATTTATGACAATCCGAAAGATCGTTTGAATCAAGCACTCTGGCGTGGTCGTCGCCAATATTACAGGGAATTTTGGGCCCTTCAAGACATCAACTTTGACTTACGCAAAGGTGAAAGTCTTGGCGTGGTAGGTCGTAATGGCAGCGGCAAAAGTACCCTTCTTCAACTGATCTGTGGAACATTAACACCGACAATTGGACAGGTAAAGGCTAATGGACGAGTTGCTGCCCTACTTGAACTAGGAAGTGGCTTCAACCCAGAATTCACTGGTCGCGAAAATGTGTTTTTGAATGCCTCAATGTTGGGATTGAGCGAAGAAAAAATAGACGCACGCCTCGATGACATACTGGCATTTGCTGACATTGGGGACTTCATTGACCAACCCTTAAAGGCTTACTCAAGTGGTATGTCTGTTCGTTTAGCTTTTGCCGTGATTGCACATGTCAATGCTGATATTTTGATTGTGGACGAAGCATTGTCCGTTGGTGATGTTTTCTTTAACCAAAAGTGTATGCGATTTATCAATCGTTTTCGAGAGAACGGAACTCTACTTTTCGTAAGCCACGATGCATCAGCCGTGACATCACTATGCGATCGAGCACTTCTCCTTGACCGTGGAAAGCAAATATCCTTGGGTACACCAAAACAAATTCTCAATGAATACACACGTCAGCTCTATACCAGCAATCAGTTTATTGACAGCAGCGACCTTAATCAAACAAATGCTGAAAATAAGAATGATAAGAAGAACGACGAATCGACCTGGATTGATTATCGATCAGCATTGATTAACTCTTCCGAGCAAGCAAACCTATTAAACATCACTCAGTTCAAGGAAGAATTATTGACTCGTGAAAGCTTTGGCAATGGCAAAGCAACGATCATTGATGCAAAACTTGTTGAAGCATGTGCCAAACAACCTCTGATGTGTGCCCATGGCGGAGAGCGGGTTATTCTTCAAATTGATGCTAAGGCTAATGAACATATTGAAAAACCAATTGTGGGGTTCTTGCTCAAAAATGCAAAAGGTATGACATTGCTTGGTGATAACACATTAAATAGTTACCAAAGCTTACTTGGCAAAAGCCCCCCATGCGTCGACGCAAATGATAATTACCGCATAGAATTTGAATTTACATTGCCAATGCTTCAAAAAGGCTGCTATTCATTAACTATATGTTTGGCAGAAGGTAATCAAGAAGATCATGACCTATTGCAGTGGATGAATGATGCTGTCATCCTAGAATCCATCAACAATTCCATTGCCGCTGGTCTTGCAGGCGTCCCAATGCATCGCATTGACTTTAGTGTTATGAAAGATAGCGGGCAAGAAACGTGATATCTCCATCATTGACACTGATTCCCGATTACATCGGACCATCCACTTGGTGGCAGCATGTGCCAATCGCTCACTGGTTGATGTGTGAAGTCAAGCCACAAATAGTTGTTGAGCTCGGAACACACTATGGAGTGTCATTCTTCGCTTTTTGCGAGGCTGCCGCTGCCTATTCAAAATCTAGTTTCCTCTATGCAGTTGACACCTGGGAAGGCGATTCTCAGGCAGGCCACTATGGCAAGGATGTTTTTGAGAAGGTGCAACTTCATGCTGATCGAAATCACAGATTACAATCTCGCCTCATTCGTTCAACATTTGACGACGCCGCTCAATATTTCAACGACCAATCGATTGATCTGCTGCACATCGACGGATTGCACACCTACGACGCAGTGAAGCATGATTATGAAACTTGGCTGCCAAAGTTAAGGGATGATTCGATTATCCTTTTTCATGACATCAATGTTCGCGAGCGCGACTTTGGTGTGTGGAAGTTCTGGCAAGAGTTGAAGGCTAATCATGCCAGTCATGAAATTGCGAATGGCCATGGTCTTGGTGTGCTCATCCGTGGCGATCGATTGCCTGAAACGATTGCAAAATTGCCAGAAGTTTTACCAATTCTACAAAGTAAAGGCGTACTTTTGGAAATGCTGGCAGAGCTAAGCTCTGAGGGCAGTTTTGAGAAACGTCTTAGCCAAGAGCAAGTAAATCATCTCATTGCTGAGAATGAAGAACTACGTCAAGAATCAGTCAATAACCAAGCTCAACTTAGCAATATTTTGAATTCCAGGACCTGGAGATATACGCAAAGACTCCTCTCGCTCCTGCCTTACCGCTTCAAACGCTCGTGATCAGCATGGATTAGTTACTGCTTTTTCAGTTAGAGCTTTTCTTGTCGGATTTTATGCTGCTCCTTTTGGTCAATTAAGATTGAATATCTTTTATTCTTCTATGCATCACTGGGTGAAGGAGGGGAGGCAATATTCCATTGTCTTGGAGAAGTTGGCACATAGCTATTTTGACCAACGGAGTCATCCTGGAGTTGCTTAACAAGGTCAGTGCTCTCCTTGAGGAGGTGCGGCAGCTCAAGAAGCAACTCGTGATCGCAAAGGATAAGAAAAGATCTCTGAGGGCGGGGAGGCCTCAGAGGTCTTTTCTCTCTCGCTCTCGACCCCACCATTTTTAACCTGTTGTTCTCCCATGAGGAGTGGGAGTACTGTTTAAAGAAGTAGTGGCAACCGTTTAAGATTCAGTCGCTGTACATACAATGAAGATCTACCAGCAGTGAAACCTATTTGGTGATGGTAGGAGGTGGGTGAGCGGAGAAAGCAGAGATGAAGGTAGAGCGGGTTTAGAAGTCCAAAGTCCATTGTCCTAAAGAACACTCTCTGATCCAGTCGCTTCTCCCTCAGAAGTATCTACTCATCTCTGAGGTTCTGTACTGGTTAGCAGGTTGCATCCAATAGTTTCTATCCATTCGTATTCGGAACCTCGTACCTGAACGGGAAATAGTAGTTTTTGAACGCAAGAGCAACAGAATCAAGGAGTCACGCGAGGCTTATCTCCCAGAACACCTGACGGAACAACTTTTTCTCCAGAACAATGTCACCGGAGCTAGAAGTGCCTAATCCTTTTTTTTTTTAACTAGTTGCCAGCCGTCCTAGTGAGCCGGATTAGGCGTCCTCTCAGCACTCAGTCCCTGACAAGGAGCTCCGTCCTGTCAGCAACCGGAATGGTTAATTGGGTATCTCCTCACACTCATTTTGACGTACTAAAATTACCGAGCTGTATTGGAAGAGATGGTCACAATCTTGTTTGTTTTAGTCTTTTCAAATATGTAATAAGCGCGCTCATCTTATTGATTTTAATCAACACCTATCTCATTGATATAATTAACACATGCTAAAATTGATCTTAGCCTATATGCTTTGACATGCGTATAACTAGTGCTATAATATTTTAGAGTTTTTTTTATCTTGCTTCAGAAATTATACATATATATTGGAACTGGCAAGACAGGCACGACTTCTTTGCAGTCTTTTTTTGAAGAATATTCTCACTTAGCTTCATCTTTATCTTATTGGGGTATTAACCTGGAGAAATGTCTAGGTGATAATAATTCCGATTGCTGCTACAGGTGGCAAATAAAGGAAGGGATTTCTGTTATCCAGGAATCAGATCCGGAAGTTTTCAATAATCAACTTCTTGTTGCCTT
>Ga0160423_10004155_pt1 | contig 11941 bp, 5 predicted proteins | sample CRUFie14St8metaG_FD_108191 | JGI IMG/M metagenome (GOLD analysis project Ga0160423, IMG submission 108191) | Marine microbial communities from the Costa Rica Dome - CRUD Field 142mm St8 metaG | ecosystem: Environmental > Aquatic > Marine > Oceanic > Photic zone | place: Costa Rica: the Eastern... | reverse complement strand
TCTTTTTTCATTTGTTCAATTAAATCATCTTTATCTTTTAATAATTTCTTTTGAACTCTTCTTGCTTCAAATACTGTACTATTAGTATTTATAACAGCTTTAGTATTTGTATCTTTTACAAATCCGTCTAATTCTTTTACTTTTTTCTTAGCCATATTTTATCCTACGTAGCACATATTGCTCTGAAGTCCTTAATCCTTGGTACTAAGCTTGAGTTACTAGACATAAGAACTATCTTAAACTGAATAGTACTAAAACTCTTATTACTTAATGTAGATTCTACAACATCATATCTGATTTCACTAAAGCCACCTTCATTTACTGGAATAGGGTCAGTAGGAGTTGCTTCAATAAAGTCTTTATCATTTATATCTCCTGCTTCACCACCTTCTAATATTCTATAGAATAGTTTTATATCTCCAGCACCAGGTTTGTTTGCATCAAAGAATACTGTAAATGAATCTGCTTCTTCTGCCAACTCTACCTTTCTTGTAATATATCTACATAACTCAGTACCACCTCTTGCTGATGTTTCTACTACACTATTTGATTTACCAATAATATTTTGTATAGTATGTAATGATAATCTATTCATATCGATTACAGGAGACAGTGCTTCATTAGTAGAAGTCATTGTTGCTGTAATCTCTATTGAACCATCAGTAAGGTTTGTAATATTACTTTCGTTTACTGGTGATGCAATTAATTTTGGAGCATTAAAGAAATAATTTCTATTCGGTAACATTGGGAATGCATCTGCTACACTAGCACCTCCATAAGCAGTTTCCGAACCATCAACACTTGTACCATTAACCATTCTAGTAGAGAATGTAACTTGTGTTCCTGGTAATTGAAGATTTTGAATTACTGGGTACATAACATTTACCAATCTATTCTCACTTGCCGTTACAGTTGTTCCGCCACCTGCACCAGTAGCGGTTGCAGTATCAGAATTCTTTGCTGTAATCTGATAACTATTATGTGTTACATTACTGATAGCAAAGTTACCTTCTAAGTTAGTATGTGTAATACCATTTACGTCTGCACTACCACTTAATGCTAATGTTACATCAGATCCTGTTTCATACATACCATGATTAGGATGGTTAACTGTAACTACAGCACTACCACTTGTTGTTGTAAATGGATTACTTGGTAGCTTTCTTACAGGTACTGCATCATTTATAAATGTTATTGTATTTGTTTGTCCTGTTTTAAATGAAGCTCTTTTTAATTTAAATTTTAAATCTTTACTTTGTTCTGGAGTCCATGTTGAAGCATTTTGTGAACTAAAGAATACACCACCATAAGGTTGTTTTGCAATAGTAAAGTTAGCAGTTGTTAAATCTTGTCCACCCATTTCAGCAACATATACTTCATAGTTATCACATTGAGATGTAATTACTACTGCGTATTCTGTATCTTGTGCTAGATAAACAGGATGATCAAAGGCAAAGTTAGTTGCTACATCAGCATTTCCTAAACCATTATTTGCACTAGCATCTGATGGTAAATTAACATCGGCTGGATATAATATCTTATCTGCACCCGGCACAATCTTTTGAGTAGGTATACCATTTTCTACAGATCTTATACTTACTCTTACAGGAATGTTTGCATCTTTCTTTCTAAAGAATAAATCTACTGACTTAACAAATATTCCACCATCTTTATCAACTAAGAATGTTTCTGCTAATGGGTCAACCCATGTAGTTGTTTCTACTTCTCTATCTTCTACTAATTCTGTCTGTACTAATCTTGGTACCTTTGTTGATATAATTGTTTCTTCTACTGATTCAATTAATCCTCTTGCCGCATATTGAGCTTCGGCAAATGTTGTTTCTGTACTTTTATTATTAAAAGAGCTATCTGATAATCTAAATTCTCTTGTACCTGTTGCAAATTTTAATGCATCATTCCTTGGTATAACAAAAGAACCTTCTACTTTACCAGATGCATCTGTTATTAAATTTCCAGCAGTAGATGGGTGAGCAGTCTCACCTTCATGAGTTACTACACCTGTTTGATCGGAGAATTCATAAGGATTAGAATTACTAAATGTTTCTTCTCTTACAAAATTAGATACATCTACACCATCAAAGAATGGAAATACTCTAGTGTTTGGCTTCATTAATTGAGCCTTAAAGTTTATTTCTCTGGATCTAATAAATGGTACGAAGTTAATTTCAACAACTCTTTCTCCTGTTGACCTTTCTACTGTATCAAATGTTAATTCTGTATTAAGTCCAGTTCTTGACTGATGTTGTGTTTCAGTTATTGTTCTTGCGTTTCTATTAAAGTTACCAAAACGTCTCCACCATATATCTTCATCTTCAATATCTCTAACACCTCTTTCGTTTATTTCAGAACCTGACCAATTTGTTTGCCATTCATTCCACACTGTACCAAGAATACCAAGCTCTTCAGCCATTTCTCTAAATTGGTCAAATGCATCTGAATCATCTACAATGATTTGTGGTCTTACATCTGTTTCTTTCCATTCGTCAGAATCTGGAGAAAGTTCTATCATACCACCCCATGTAAATACATTATAAGGGTTTACATTAGAAGCGAACGATGAGTATGGTTGGTCAACAAATACTTTATCAGTACTTTCCATTTCCATAGTAACTATTGAACCGTTCTTCACACAGTTACCAGTGTCACCAGTCTTTCGTATTAAGTTAACATTTCTTTCATCAAACTTAGGTCTTAATACACCATTTGTTTTATCAATAGAAGATGCATAGTCAGGATTAGATACATCAGCAATACCGTGTCCTCTAAATCCATCTACTATAAATCCATTTTTTAATCTTGGATTGCTACCTTCAAATAATTGTACGTCAGCAGCTGATTGTTCTAATAAAGATAAAGATGTATAATATTCTAGGTTCTTTATTCTTTTATCGAGATGACCGATATCTTTCATTGTGTATCTTCTATTATCGATAATCTCTGGTTTTAGTTCTTTAAGATCGAATATATATGGTCCAAGTTTTAAATCGTATATGCCCATACTATCATTTGGTGTTTGTGGTGCTTTAGGATTTAAATCTGATATACCTTTTTCTACTTTATAATCACCATCTCTAGTTAAATATAATTTATCAATCCTTGGCATAAAGTGAGTAAGCTCAGATGTTGTAGCTGAATTTGGCTTAGGTGGTCTTGCATTTCTACCACCAGTACTTGTAAAGTTTGCACCTGCATTATCTTTTCTTGGTCTGAAATCAATTGCGTCTCTTAATTGAATTGGACCGTAAGCAGAATTAAATATTGGAATCTCTTCATATGTAGTACCAGGATTATTACCTTCATCATTCCTATAAGAGTTTACAGTAAAGTAATCTCCAGTACCATGTTGCCAATATTTAAATGTTGCTGTTATATTACCAGGATTAGGGAACCCAGGTTTTAAAATAATTCTACCTACATCATAAAAGTTATCTCTTTGACCATTATCTAATGTAAACCTATTTGTAATATCAACATTATTTGCATCTAGTACTTGAGTAAGTTCTGCAATATCTGCTTTACCCAAACTACGGATTCCATTTGTTAATGCACCTGCTGATAGTGTTCCATTCTTCTTCTCTTTACTATTAGGTTCTAGGTTAACTTGAACATCGGCCATTACTTTTAATCTAGCAGAGCCTGGAGTAACACCACTTACATCTGTAAATGTTAAACTTGTCGCACCGTCTGTACCTGTAATCGTTGGTGTAACATCAATTACACCAGTACCTAATGATGCAGTAATACTTGAAACATTTACAAAGGTTTCATTAGCAGTATCACCTACTGAAATAATAGCAGAATTGTTTACTTCGAATACTTCTTTTACAATATATGATATTGAATAAGCTGATGTTTCTGAACCATTAGACATTGTCTTTAATGTGTGAACTGCTTCTGCAGGAAGTTTAAATACTAATCCGTTATTACCTACATCAAATAAATTACCAGCACTTGATAAATCACCAATAAAGTTTTGAGTTGTTCCTGATTGGTCTACTGAACGAACAGAACTGAATACATTTGAGCCTGACATATTAATATCAAATAAGTATAATCTTAATTCTCCACTTACAAATTCTAATGCTCTAGCTCTTGCTGTACCTATAATACTTCCGCCTTGTCCAGTTGCACTATGTAAGTTTAATGTAGTAAATGTATTAACATCAGGCATACCTTTTACTGTAGTTGCATCTAATTTAATAAAGTTACCTACTGGTAAACTTGTTGTTGCATTATCAATTGTAAATTTATCTGAAGCAGCTCTTGGTTTTTCTACTGTAACTGGTCTAATGATATTTGTTTTTACTCTATTACCTTTTACATATGCTGTATTACCTTCAACTAATACAACAAGTCTGTCATTACCAAACGTTGTGGCGGCTGAAGTATTTGCAGCATCACCATCTGAAATAATTTGTGCAGTAGTTTTAAATCCGTTATTTGTTCCTGTGTTTAAATATTCTTTAATTGTAATCTGATATGGTTCAATACTATAATCACCACTCTCTTCAAATGTTCTTAATGCTAATCTCTTTGTTAATTCTGTATCAAGAGTTTTATCTGTTTCATCTACAAATGCTATGCCATCTTTAACTGTTAATAAAGTAACATAAGAAGCTTCACCTAAATTAGAATCTGCTCTTGTTACTAAACCAGCAGGGTCAGCATCTGTAATAAGTTGTTTAATTAATGTTGTACCAATTTTATATCTTTGTGCACCAGGCGCAGCCTCGTTTGGAGTACCGGATGCGTTATCTAATAATGAAGTATCGGTAGAAGAATTTATAATTTCCTCTACAACTTTAAGTGCAACTATATAATCATTATGTGTTTGGTACTTATCTAGTATTAGTGATTGTTCTTGAACATATACAAAGTTACCTGCAATAAAATAAACCCCTTCTTCTATGTTGACTATAACACCTCTTCCTGTTGGTGTGTCTGAGTTTGGTTTTACTTTACCGAATAATACTGTTCCGGTTGTTGTTCTAATTTCTTCAGCTGGTGTAAATACAGATGTTGTGTTATTAGTACCTGAGTTTATATATTTAATATAAAGAGTTGCGGGGTCACTACCTCCTGCTGGCTCAACAGCTTGAACAGTAGCTTGGACTCCAGATGTATCACCTACGATTGTTTTACCTACATAGTTAGCTAAATCAGTATCTGTATTTTGAGAACCTTGTGTGCTATGAGTAAAAGATGATTCTAATTTTAAAAATTCATATTCATTATTTAAAGTTACTTTACCGTCGACAACTCTTGAACCATCTTTAAAATTGTATTGACCAAACCTATCTAGCTGAGCTTGTAATAAAGTTTGTAATTGAGTTAATTCTCTTGCTTGAACAGCGTGTCCTGGTCTAAATAATATACGATGAAAGTTTTTTGATTCAACAAAATCGTCAAACCCTCCGGTCACATCGCTTTTATGATATATGTTTGTCGTTGCCATAAATATTTCCTACTATTATTAAAATTCTATAATAACTTTAATGTCTTCAATCTGTGTTGCACTTCTACTAATTGGAGCTCTATGTTCTAAGAATAAGAGTTCTCCCGATCTTCTATCAACACCGGTACCTGATACAACATTTGCATTAGATGATTCTAATACTAAAGCTGTAGTCGATGTTTGTCCTGTAATAGTTTCTCCATCATCAAATGGTTCAAATCCTGTTTTATCATTCTGATGATAATACACAATACCGTTTGCTGTATCTACTTCAGTTACAAATGCGGTTGGTGTGTTAGCACTTCCACCGACAATAACTTCATCTACTTGTAAGTTAGCTATTGTACCAGATGCTATATCTAAACCACTCATTGGTTTAATTACATCAGCAGTAGCTGCAGCACCTTCATAAGCATTAGCGTTATGTACTTGTGGATCTTTTAGTAACAGAACTTGTCTGAAATCATTACCTACAGTAATATCATCACCTGATGCATTATCAAGTTTAGCATTTAATGATATAAAGAAAGAACCTAATTCTCTTACAGGGTCTGTACCATGTCCTTGCTTAGGTGATATAACTGCTCTAGCTTCAGCAACTGTATCTGGAGTACCACCTGAAAAAGAAATCTTAGCTACTCTATAATCTGTTCCTTTATCTGTTAAAGTAATAGAAGCAACTGTTTGACTTCCACCTGACCCAGCCATTGTTACTTGAGCTGGTTGAACATCAGCACCAGTTCCGTCTCCACTAATATCAACCGTTGGTTTACTATCATAGTTAGTTCCACCACCTGTGACAACTATTCTTTCAATACCACCTGCTTTAGCATGTAGTGCAGAAGCCTTTTGGTTTAGATATTGAGCGTAATCTGCTTCTGATAAAGCAGCCTCTGCAGTACTATCACTACTATAATCAGATGATTGTCCACCTGCTCTTGGGTCTATAGTTTTAACTGGCATATAAGATGTAGTGAGAAACTTTTCTGCATCTGCCGTTGAAATAGTATACATATATTTCCATATATAACCATCTGACTCTGCAGTTGGTTCAGTTAATGTTTGTACTGGTTGTATTGTTGATGCATTAGTTGGAGCAAAGATACATTTGTATACTTTAAACTCTGATGTTAATACATAAAATGTTTTATCGAAAATATTAGGATCATTTGAATCCCAATCATCGTATGTTCTTCCTGATGTCCAGTCATATCTGTTTACTACATGTGATATGTCACTTGCCGCGACTTTCTTTAATGCAAGTAGGTTAGCTCTTGCCTGACCTTCATCGTCCAAATGATCATTTGGTAGATATAATGGTGAGACAGGATCATCTGTAACGTCTGATGTGCTAGGTGACCATGCATCTGCTTTACCAATACCAACGTATACTTTATCCGTACCTACATCTGCCTTAAAGTTTTCTGCGTTTAAAACTCTAAAATTTGATGTTACTATTGCTGCCATAATTGTTTCCCTTCTTATTCAATGTCTATAAAAGTAGACGTGTTATATTTATTTATATTAGTTGAGTCTATAGTTTGAAGAGTATTGTCCCCTAAAAACTCAATTGTTTGGTTACTATCAAACAATCTAGACGTTGTGAAGAAGTTACTTGGACCTCTTCTTTGTTTATATCCATTATTTATAATGGTTCTAAAATTACTATTTCGTATCTTAACTTCATGAGCTGGTAACTGTTTAGTATTACCAGTTGATTCCTGAGTTATTGTCCAGCTTTGTCCTGAATTTAAAACACCTATTTTTAGCAGACCACCATTATATAATGTTCTTGCTCGAACAGAACCAGGTCCTGTTGGATTTGTTTGTTTACCAGTATATGGGTTTTCTTCTGCGTGGTTTAATTGAAGTAATATTGTTTCAGGTGTTTCCTTAACTCTATTTTCATTCATTGATGAACTATTGATTCTTAAACCAGGATCTCTAATATAACCATGTCCTACATTAGTTATATTAATTGCAGATATTTCACCTTCAGAATCTAAAGTAAATGTACCAGTTGCTTGAACGTTTGTTGATAATAAAGCACCATCAGCATCAGTAGATGTTGGTGCATCTATTACAATTACTGGTGCAGATGAATATGTCTTATCTGCTCTACCTATCATTTCTAATGTTGATATCTTACCAGCATTTGTGTTAGGCGCGACTGAAGCAAACAATTGAGCCCAATTATTTCCTGCACTACTAATAGTAATACCATCTGTTTGTAATCTACCTTTACTATCAATTGTTATACTGATACTTGGATTTGTCCCTGTCTGACCTGACTTAGGTGTTCCATTAAATGTAATTGCAGGAGCTGATGCATAACCATAACCTGGGTTTAATATTTCTACCGCAGTCACAGCTCCAGAATTATTTAGTGTTAAAGATATCTGAGCATTACGATGTATCTTAGCTTCTACATTAGGTAAATATTGAGAAGCAAACATTTCTACAATTAATGGTACATCTTCTGGTCCAATAATACCAGGTTGGTTATCTGGCATCCTACTCAATAAATTATTAATAGCTGATTCAACAAACTCTAGGAATATTAATATTTCTGAAAAGTATATAAATCCAGATGGATGTACTAATCTATCAAAAGCATGTTCCCAATCACTAACATTAACCCCAGACTTAATTAAGTAACTAAACTTTTGAAATTTAAAACTATCATGAAGCTTTATACTATCTGATAAGAATCCTTTATTATTTAAATACTGTCCGCCTCTAGGTAAAGAAGAATTGACATCCCACGAACCTGAAGATGGTATTAAAGTTTTATCAAAAGGAAACTCTACCTCAGCTGTATCATTAAATAATAATCTAAAAAAGATTTCAATAGATTCTCTAGATCCTCTAAGTTTATAAAAGTCTATTATTTGTTTATAGAGATTTCTTTTGTTAACTGTTATAGACCTTGGAACTGTAGCTGCTATTTCTTTTTGCATTAGTTCCAAATAATTTAAACCATTATTATCAATGTCCATTGCCTCTTCAATAGTATTCATAACATAAGATGGTCCAGGACCTACCCAGTTAGTAATTGGAGTTACCAATGTAGCAATTTGTCCTTCATATAAAAATGGAGAGCTTGGATCATTATTATCTAATCTATCACCTAACTTTTTACTATCGACTGGTACATTTAGAATAGTTAATGTTTTACCTGTTTGGTTTGTTGTACCTGCTAATGAACCTGGTAATTCGTTACCATTACTAATCTTTACATTTGTACCAGATAGCGGAATAGTATCAATGTTACCAGTGACTGCGTTCCTTACTGTAAGAACTGAGTCAGCACCAGTAGGATCATTAAAGAATTTATTATTTTCATTCTTAGGGTCTGATACTCTAACTCGTATTGAACCATTAGCAACTCTATCTGTAAATGTTTCATTCTCTGAGAATATGAATTCGTCCATATTCATAAATGTATAATAAGCTTCTAAAAATTTCTTTAGCTTCTCATTATCATTAACAATATTCTCTGGTAATAATTGGTCTAAACGTATATCTTCTTTAGTACCTTCCAGCGTAGAAGTACTATTTTCTAAAACGCCTGGAGAATATGTCTTTCTATATGGCATTATTTAATTCTCGATGTTGTTGTATAATCAATAGAACCTGAAGAACCACCGACTGCAATTGTATCAACCTGTGGTTTAATTATAACCTTATCATTTATTATAGATAACAATTGATTTCTCTTCGGTGCTATATCTAAACTATTAGGCACTACTGTAATTGTAATTGCTGTAGCATCATCAGGTGTAAAAGTATTTAAAAGAACTGTTCCTTTCTCTGGATCTAATTCACCAGCATTAGGTACGACAGTAATATTATTACCATCAACTATTTTATAAACTATTACTTGTCGCTTAGTACTTCCTGATATTGGTACATCACCAAAGAAGTGATCGATGCCACCAACTTTAAATGCACTTGATGTTAAAATGAATCTTGATGATTGACCTGATAAAAAGAACGGCGCAGCAAAGGTTAATAGTTTTGAATTAATTACATTTGCTGTTGGTGTAAATGTTTGAAACATTCTAGGACGTAATGTTGAGTTAATAATTGATGGGTCACAATTATCAATTGCCTTTGTTAATTGTGAGTATCTAAATACACCATCAAATTTATTTAAGTTATCAAAATTATAATCTGTAATAGTATCTCTTACAACAGACTGTAAATCTACATCACTTCTATCTGTAAGGTTTGGATTAAATTTAAAGAATACATCTAATTCTAAATTAGTAGTTTCAGGATCCACAATCTCTGGAATAATTGAAACAATATTTTTACCTTTTAATATACTATCTGTAATTGTTGATTTTTCTGAATCAGTTAACGTAGCTGCTAACAAAGGTTTGATTGCAATATAAACTCTACCATATTCTGGGGGATCATTATCTTCACCGCCCCAAGTAGATATACTATCTACATTAGCAAAGTTCTTTTTAATGATAGAAGCATAGTCTTCCGAAGTAACTGCTCTGTTCTGAGTAATAAATGTTAGCGGAGCATTGAATCGAATACTCTCTGTTGTTTCTTTTTCTACTCCACCGATTGAAGGACTAACAGTTACAGGTGCATCTGCAGTAAATCCTGCTACACTATCAATCATTGAGAATGTTGTTGCACCATTACTTTCTGTACCACTTGTAATAATATAATCAATCGTAACAACTTCGTTATTCGTTGGCTTACGACCAGTTACACCATCACCGAAATATATCTCATAGAAACCGCTTGGATTTTCTTGTAAGTAATATACTTTTGACTCAGAATCAACTTTATCTAAAGATTCGAATGGTGTATAGATGTCAAAGCTATTACTGTTTTCGTTACTCTGTACTCTGACTCGTAATGTAGAGGTATCTGCATTGACATCAGATAACTGAAACTTCTGATTCTCAATATCGTTATCGACTCTATACTTGAGTTCTCTGAGCTCACCTTCTACTAAAGTAACATTATTGAAAATATACTTTTCACCAATATCGTTTACTGTATTATTATTGAGAACGAGATATTTGTATTCTTCGCCATCAGGTAATACTGTTCTTAACTTAGTACCACGAGCTAATGTTAATGGATTGTCGAAGTTATGGCCATCACCAGCAGAGCCTGTTAGGTCTACTGTAATATTGACAACGGCACGAGGCGATAAATCTGAACGAGGTACATACCCTAATAATTTCGCACGGGTAACAACATTACCGCGAATCTGCGCAGAATCCAAAAAGGATTCGTTTAAACTGTAATGAGCATTCAGCGCATTATAATGAGTATTATATGCGAGAACGTCTAAGAGTATATTTAAACCACTACCTTCAAAGTCATAACTACTAAATTCGTTTTGACGTTTGAGAAAGTTCTTTAAATTATTTTTAATATCATCGAAATCTAATTCGGTTACTTTTAAATTGGTTGCCATAATTCTACCTTAATCTTCTTAGTACTATATCAATGCTTTCTTCGATATCATTCTCTTTAATACGAAAATTTACAATTACCTTGTATGCATTGTCGTCTGTTTTGTCTATAATTTGTACTCCGAGTAAATCTACACGAGGCTCAAATCTTTTAATCACTCGCTTTATATTATCTCGCATCGAGATCTTAGTAAAGTGGTCAGCCGGTTCAAACAACAACGAACGAAGGTTAGCACCTTTCGTTACTGCAAACGGCCTCTCGTAAAAATTAGAAACGAGCAAATTTTTCAGAGCATTACCTATCGCTACATCATCGCGTAGTGGAACAATATCTTTACGGATTGGGTGTATAGTTAAAGATAAATCTAAATCTGTCCATTGCTTCTTTCGCGAATCAACTCTCGATTTTCTATAATTATCGTTTACTTGTTTATCTGATAGGTTTGCCATATAGTTATTTATAATAGTTAACAAGGAGTTTTGCTTGTTTAGAGTATCAAAATTGCGGGTAAAAAATTTTTTATACCCTTTGTTATCAAACGCTTAAACTCTATAATTAAACGTTGAGGTCCTTAGAATATCTCCTGACCATTATACCACCGATATATGGATGGACATTGCCAACCTATATTTAAACGCTATAATGGTTCATCAGCAACCGTAGTTTCGATTGTTCTTGTAGGTCCATCGCCGTCTTGTAGAGTACCACCTACCTGTCTATGTTTATGCGTAGCCAACGTTGGTTTATTACCAGCAGATGTACTAATATCGCCAATCGCATGAAGTGTTCCATCTATTGTTGTATTACCCTTAACAAATATAGAGCCATCACTCTGTAGTCTTATAAATGAACCGGAAGAATGTTTTATATCAATAGACTCACTACCAGCTGTATTATTAACGTGTAGTGTATGTCCTGCCTCTGTAGTGTATATTTTATTATCTACATCGGCGCCCTTTGGTATATCTTGTACACCTTCTGTTTGTGTAGCGATAGACCCCATGACAACAG
>Ga0160423_10004153_pt1 | contig 11948 bp, 9 predicted proteins | sample CRUFie14St8metaG_FD_108191 | JGI IMG/M metagenome (GOLD analysis project Ga0160423, IMG submission 108191) | Marine microbial communities from the Costa Rica Dome - CRUD Field 142mm St8 metaG | ecosystem: Environmental > Aquatic > Marine > Oceanic > Photic zone | place: Costa Rica: the Eastern... | reverse complement strand
TGCTGGAGTCCGTTGAAGGAGGGGAAACACTTGGGCGCTGGAGCGTGGTGGCCTGCGACCCTCTCTGGACGCTGTCAGCCCGACGCGATGGGCTGGAGAGAACCTGGAGGGACAGCCATCGCGAGACGTTCAGCGGCAATCCCTTCGATTGCCTGAGAAGCTGCCTGGATCCCTACAAGCCAGCGACTCTGCCCGGATTACCTCCGCTGGGTCAGCTCTACGGGATGTGGGGTTATGAGCTGATCCGCTGGATCGAGCCCAGCGTTCCTGTGCATCCACCGAGCAGCGACGCCCCACCCGATGGCCTGTGGATGCTGATGGACAGCATCTTGATCTTTGACCAGGTGAAACGCCTGATCACCGCAGTGGCATACGGAGATCTCAGCGGCCAGCGCAATGCAGCCAGCAGCCCAGAAGAAGCCTGGGAAGGAGCGATGGCGCGGATCAACAGCCTGCGTGAACGCATGGCCGAGCCTTTACCGCCCGTGCGTCCTTTGAACTGGAGGCCAGACCGGGGCGCGGCCCCAACCACCACGAGCAATCGCACCCGGGAGGACTTTCACCAGGCGGTTGATCAGGCACGTGACCACATCGCTGCTGGCGACGCCTTCCAGCTGGTGGTCAGTCAGCGACTCAGCGCTGATGTTGACCATCCACCGCTGGATCTGTATCGCAGCCTGCGGATGATCAATCCCTCGCCCTACATGGCGTTCTTCGACTTCGGTGATTGGCAGCTGATCGGCTCCAGCCCTGAGGTGATGGTGAAAGCGGAACCCGATCAAGGGGGGATCCGCACCGTGCTTCGGCCGATTGCCGGGACAAGACCTCGAGGTGGCAATGCCGTTGAAGACCGAAACTTCGAAGCCGACCTCCTGGCCGATCCCAAGGAACGCGCAGAACATGTGATGCTCGTTGATCTCGGTCGCAATGACCTCGGCAGGGTCTGCACTCCCGGTTCGGTTTCCGTGCGCGAACTGATGGTGATTGAGCGCTATTCCCACGTGATGCACATCGTGAGTGAAGTGGAGGGTCGTCTCGCCCCAGGCAAGGACATCTGGGATCTGTTGATGGCCTCCTTCCCGGCAGGGACGGTGAGTGGGGCTCCCAAGATCAGGGCGATGCAGCTCATTCACGACCTTGAACCAGACGCCCGAGGGCCCTATTCCGGGGTCTATGGCTCGGTGGACCTCGCCGGGGCTCTCAACACCGCCATCACCATCCGCACCATGGTGGTGAAGCCCAGGGCAGGCGGAGGATGGACCCTGCAAGTACAGGCCGGGGCAGGAATCGTGGCCGACTCTCAACCCGAATCGGAGTTTCAGGAAACCCTCAACAAGGCGCGTGGAATGCTCACAGCCCTGGCCTGTCTCGAGGACGTCGGTGCATGACCCGAAACAGGTTGCTGAAAGGCTTTGAAGTGGAGCTGTTCACCGGCCGATCCGATGGCCGCAATGTGGGCATCGCAGCGCGTGCCAAGCAGGAACTGCAGGGCTTCGTCACGGAGCCGGATCATCGCAATCTCGAATATGTGACCGATCCACTGGCGGATTACGACGGGATTGCAGAGGCCTTGCTGGCGCCTCGCCGCACACTTCGTCGCTGGCTGATCGAGCAGGATCTCACCCTCTTGCCAGGCAGCACCCTCAGCCTCGGTGACACTGATCGTTTTGAGCGATCAGACCCCGACAACCCCTATCACTCCCTGATCGAAACCACCTACGGCACAGACGTGGTGACAGCGAGCATCCATATCAATCTCGGGATTGACAATCCTGCAGATCTGTTCGCTGCACTGCGTCTTGTGCGCTGCGAAGCCGCTCTGTTGCTCTCCCTGAGTGCCAGCTCACCCTTCCTCAATGGCCAAGTCACCGGAGCGCATTCGCAGCGCTGGCTCCAGTTCCCGCTCACACCGTCCCGTGTTCCTCTGTTCGTTGATCACGAGCACTTCATCACCTGGACCAATCAGCAGATTCAGGCCGGGACCATGCACAACGTCAGACACCTGTGGACCTCTGTGCGACCGAACGGACCGGACCGTCCACACCAACTGAACCGCATCGAGCTGCGCATCTGCGATCTGATCACAGACCCCGATGTGCTGATTGCCGTAACAACCCTGCTGGAGCTGAGGGTGCAGCAGGTCCTGCGGGAACCGGAGCAGCATGACCCACTGCGCAGCAGTGCACTGAATCTGCAGCAGCTGGAAGAACTGAGCATGAGCAACGATCGCGCCGCGGCCCGCTCCAGCCTCGAGGCCACCTTGCACAACTGGCGAGACGGACGCGAACGCTCCTGCAGAGACTGGCTGGAGCACCTGATCGAGACCGTGACACCGCTTGCTCAGGAGCTGGGACTGCAGCAACAACTGGATCCCCTCTCAGCCGTGTTGAACGACGGCAATCAGGCCATGCGCTGGCTGCAGGGTATCCACGCCGGAGGAAGCATCGAATCGGTTCTGCGCGAAAGCATCACAGCCATGCGGGAGGAGGAGATGCGTGGTGTTTGCACCCCAGCCGAACGCACTTTGGGATGATCATGACGACTCCAGATCCCGATCCGCGCTCAATGTCCTCCTCCCCCGCAATGATTCCTGCGAGCGATCAGCCCAGGGCTGCGGTTCAGGAGACATCTGGCAACGGCCATCTGCTGCAGCAGCGCCTGGCTCTGGTGGAGGATCTCTGGCAGACCGTGCTGCGCAGCGAATGTCCCGCTGAACAGGCTGAGCGCCTGCTGCGCATGAAGCAGCTGAGTGATCCGGCCGTCCCCGAACCCAGTTCCGTCAGCTCGGATTCCGTGGTCTCCTTGATCCGGGACATGGACCTTTCGGAAGCAATCGCAGCCGCCAGGGCCTTCTCTCTGTATTTCCAGCTCGTGAACATCCTCGAGCAGCGCATCGAGGAGGACAGCTACCTCGAGAGCATCGTTCGTTCACAGGAACTGGCCGAGCAGGTCGATCCCTTCGCACCGCCACTCGCGACCCAGACGGAACCCGCCACGTTCAGCGAACTGTTCGAGCGTCTCAGGCGGCTGAACGTGCCACCCGCTCAGCTGGAGACCCTCCTACAGGAACTCGACATCCGACTCGTCTTCACGGCCCATCCCACCGAAATCGTCCGCCATACGGTGAGGCACAAGCAGCGAAGGGTCGCCAGTCTCCTGCAACAGCTTGAGGCGGCAGCCGAGACCAGTGCGCTAGAGGCCGCCGGCATCCGTCTGCAGCTTGAGGAGGAGATCCGTCTGTGGTGGCGCACCGATGAACTGCACCAGTTCAAGCCCTCGGTACTGGATGAGGTCGATTACGCCCTGCACTATTTCCAGCAGGTGCTGTTCGATGCGATGCCGCAGCTGCGTCGACGCCTCACCACAGCTCTTGCGGGCAGCTACCCCGATGTCCAGCTGCCCCCGTCATCGTTCTGCACTTTCGGCTCCTGGGTTGGGTCAGATCGCGACGGCAACCCCTCCGTCACCACCGACATCACCTGGCGGACAGCCTGCTATCAGCGTCAGTTGATGCTGGACCGCTACATCAGTGCTGTCCAGAGCCTGCGCGACCAGCTCAGCATCTCCATGCAATGGAGTCAGGTCAGCGCACCACTGCTCGAATCGCTGGAGATGGATCGGTTTCGCTTCCCCGAGGTTTATGAGGAGCGAGCCACCCGCTACCGCCTCGAGCCCTACCGGCTGAAGATGAGCTTCATGCTCGAACGGCTGCGTCTGACACAGCTGCGCAACGACCAGCTGGCGGATGCCGGATGGAGAGCTCCCGCGGAAAGCCTGCAACCCTGCGCTCCCGACAGTCAGCCGAGCGAAGCCCTTCACTACGGCTCGGTTGCCGAATTCCGCAGTGATCTTGAGCTGATCCGAACAAGCCTGGTGAGCACCGATCTCACCTGCGAGCCCCTCGACACCCTGCTGACGCAGGTTCACATCTACGGCTTCTCCCTTGCCGGTCTTGACATCCGCCAGGAGAGCACACGCCACAGTGATGCTCTCGATGAACTCAGCCGCTACCTGAATCCAGATCAGGCCTATGGAGACCTGAATGAGCAGGAGCGGGTGAACTGGTTGCTGCAGGAACTCCAGACGCGCCGACCGCTGATTCCTCCGGCAGTTGATTGGTCAGCCACCACAGCGGAAACCGTGGATGTGTTTCGGATGCTGCACCGTCTCCAGGACGAGTTCGGCAGCCGAATCTGTCGCACCTACGTGATCTCCATGAGTCACAGCGTCTCCGATTTGCTGGAGGTGCTGCTGCTGGCCAAGGAAGCGGGACTGGTGGATCCATCCGCCGGCCATGCAGATCTGCTGGTGGTGCCCCTGTTCGAAACGGTTGAGGACCTTCAGCGAGCACCTGAAGTGATGGAAGAGCTGTTCAAGACATCGCTCTACCGAAACTTGCTGCCCCGCGTGGGCAGCCAGGGGCTTCCGCTGCAGGAACTGATGCTCGGTTATTCCGACAGCAACAAGGATTCAGGCTTCCTGTCGAGCAACTGGGAGATTCACAAGGCTCAGATTGCTCTTCAGGATCTGGCTGCACGTCATGGCGTGGCGCTGCGTCTCTTCCACGGCCGCGGTGGTTCCGTGGGCAGGGGCGGTGGCCCGGCCTACCAGGCGATCCTGGCTCAGCCAAGCGGCACGCTTCAGGGAAGAATCAAGATCACCGAGCAGGGGGAGGTTCTGGCTTCCAAATACAGCCTGCCTGAGCTGGCCCTCTACAACCTTGAGACGGTCACCACAGCCGTGGTGCAGAACAGCCTGGTGACCAATCAGCTGGATGCCACGCCGAGCTGGAACGAGCTGATGGCCCGGCTGGCGAAATGCTCACGCCGCCATTACAGGGCCCTGGTGCATGACAATCCCGACCTGGTGGCCTTCTTCGAACAGGTGACTCCGATTGAGGAAATCAGCAAACTGCAGATCTCCAGTCGACCGGCACGGCGGAAATCGGGTGCCAGGGATCTGTCCAGCCTCCGTGCCATTCCCTGGGTGTTCGGCTGGACCCAGAGCCGGTTCCTGCTGCCCAGCTGGTTCGGCGTGGGAACAGCTCTCAGCGAGGAACTGCAAGCGGATCCAGAGCAGATGACCCTGCTGCGCACCCTTCACCAGAGATGGCCCTTCTTCCGGATGCTGATTTCCAAAGTGGAAATGACGCTCTCCAAGGTGGACCTCGATTTGGCCCGCCATTACGTCACCAGCCTTGGAAGCGCCAGCCATCGCGACGCCTTTGAGCGCATCTACACGACGATCGCTGATGAGTACACACTCACCCGCCGCCTGGTGCTGGAGATCACCAGACAGGACAGATTGCTGGATGCCGACCCCGCATTGCAGCTGTCGGTGAACCTGCGCAATCGCACCATCGTCCCCCTGGGCTTCCTGCAGGTCGCCCTGCTCAAACGTCTGCGTGATCAGAACCGTCAGCCGCCCATGAGCGAGTTTCCGAGCGACGGCGACGGGCGGACCTATAGCCGCAGCGAGCTGCTGCGGGGTGCCCTGCTCACCATCAACGGCATCGCCGCCGGCATGCGCAACACCGGTTGAGTGGCACTGCTTCCCTTTCGTCAACAGGCCGCCGTTCCACGACTTCCGGAGCGCTACAGCGCCAGCATGGAGTTCGTGCCTGACGGGGCCAGCATCAATGCCCTGCTCGAGGACTGCGGCGATCAACCCCATCCCGTGGAGCGCTGGCCGCTCGCCCTGCAGCGCAGTATCTGGCACCTGAGCATTCTCGACATCCAGGAGCAGCGGCTTGTGGGTTTCGTGAGAGCAACGAGCGATCAGGCGCTCAATGCCAATCTCTGGAATCTGGCGGCCGCTTCAGGTCCCGACCAATCCCAACTGCTGGCGGTGCTGGTTCACCGTTCGCTGGCATGCCTGCGCAGAGATCTGCCGGGATGCAGCATTTCCATTGCCGCACCGGCTCAGGCGCTGGACGCACTGAAATCACGCGGATTCATCCTCGACCCCGGTGGCATCAGGGCCATGGGTCTACGGCTCCGATGAACGGTCGATCTTTCTGAACACGAGCATGGAGGGACTCGAACCCCCGACCCTCAGAACCGGAATCTGATGCTCTATCCAACTGAGCTACATGCCCCCGCGGCGGCTGGGAGAACAACCGCGATCCAGTTACCTTAGCCACACACCGCACCCGGAACGATTCGGCTTCTCCGGCTCGAACTGCAGGAGTTCCGCAACCACTGCCATCTGCAGCTGGAGATTGATGCGCCCCGGCTGCTGGTGATCGGCAGCAACGGCGTTGGCAAATCCAACCTGCTCGAATCAGTGGAACTGCTGGGCAGCCTTCGCTCCCATCGGTCGAGTCAGGATGCGGACCTGATCCACTGGGATGCCTCCCGAGCGCTGCTCAGGGCCACCTGCGTGGATGAGGATGTCGTGGAGCTCGAACTGCGACGACGCGGGGGTCGACAGGCACGACGCAACGGCAAGGTGCTGCAGCGTCAGATGGATCTGATCGGGCCGCTGCGCTGTGTCGGGTTCAGTGCGCTGGATCTGCATCTGGTGCGCGGGGAGCCCGCCCTGAGGCGCCAGTGGCTGGATCGAGTGGTCTTGCAGCTGGAGCCGGTCTATGGCGATCTGATCGGGCGCTACAACCGTCTGCTGCGACAACGCAGCCAGTTCTGGAGACGAGGCGGTCTGGCCACATCGCTGGAACAGCAGGTGCTGCTGGACAGCTTCGACACCCAGATGGCACTGGTCTGCACACGCATTCATCGCCGCCGTCGCCGCGCACTGGCTCGACTGGAACCCCTCGCCGCTGCCTGGCAGCTACGTCTCAGCCAGGGCCATGAACAACTGGAGCTGCGGTACAACCCAGGGAGCCTGCTCGAAGGGGAGGAAGCCGAGGAACCCTGGAGGCTGTCAATCGAGGAACAGCTGCGCCGGCAGCGGCCGGAAGAGGAGAGGCTGGGCAGCTGCAGGGTGGGTCCCCATCGCGACGAAATCGACCTGATGCTGAATGGGACTGCGGCGCGCCGCTTCGGATCCGCCGGTCAGCAGCGCACGGTTGTGCTGGCACTGAAGCTGGCTGAACTGGAATTGGTGGGAGAGCTCTGTGGCCATCCGCCTCTGCTGCTGCTGGATGACGTGCTGGCTGAACTGGATCCACGCCGCCAGCTGGCCCTGCTGGAGGCCGTGGGTGATTCCCACCAATGCCTCGTGAGCGCCACACATCTGGACGCCTTCGAGGGGGGTTGGCGCCAACGCTCGCAGATTCTCAACGCTGATCACTTGAGAAACGGGATGAGAAAAAGCTAGGGTCTGGAGCCCTTTGCCTTGATGCCCTGATGGAGCAGACCCTGTCATGCCTGCATCCCAACCCGGGATGGGACGACGCGTTGACCGTTTCAGCCCCCAGCGCCGACCAGGCGAGTGCGACTGACATGGTGGGCAAACATTGCATCCTTGAGCTCTACGGCTGCGATCAGCGCAAGCTCGACGACGAAGCCTTCCTGAGAACCACCATCACGACGGCAGCAAAACGTGCCGGTGCCACTCTTCTCAATCTCATCACCCACCGATTCGAACCACAGGGTGTGACCGGACTCGCCCTACTGGCTGAGTCGCACATCTCAATCCACACCTGGCCTGAAAATGGCTACGCCGCTGTTGATGTATTCACCTGCGGTGATCACACCATGCCTGAGTCAGCCTGTGAACACCTGCGGGCAGAGCTTGGTGCAACGAGGCATGCCCTGCGCAGTTTTCTGCGTGAGACACCCGCAGCAGTGGCTGAAGTTCAACGAACACCGAGTGTCCAGGCCGGATGAACCCACCTTCAACCGGGTCAGACCCGGTTGAGCTTGCCGCTCACCAGGCCTTCAAGGTCGAGGCTCACACTGGTGAAGCCCAGTTCGAGCATGGCCCGAACCAGATCCTTCCTGAGTTCAGGAACCAGCAGTTCAGCCAGGCGCTCCTGAGGGATTTCGATCCGTGCCGAGAGTCCCTGGGAGCGAACTCTGACGCGAGCAAACCCCCGTTGGATCAGCCAGGCTTCAGCCTGGCCGACCTGTCTGAGCCGGTCATGGCTGATCACTTCGCCATAGGGAAACCGAGAGGCCAGGCAAGGCTGAGCGGGCTTGTCCCACCAGGGAAATCCCAGGGCTCTCGACAGGCGCCGCACACACGACTTGTCAATCTGCAGATCCGCCAGGGGAGAGCCCACTCCCGCTTCAATGGCCGCCTCCAGACCAGGGCGATGATCGCCGAGGTCGTCGAGATTCACACCATCCAGCACCCTCGCCCCTTGAGCTGCCTGAGCGATTGGAGCGAGATGGCTGTGCAGCTCGCGTTTGCAGGCGTAGCAGCGATCCCTGGGATTGCTGCTGTAAGCGGGGTCTTCAAGCTCGCGGGTTTCCACTTCGCGATGCTGGATATCCAGCCAATGCGCCTGTTGGCGAGCTTCTGCCAGCAGATGGGGAGCCAGCGAAGGAGAGACGCCGGTGATGGCGCATGCCTGATCACCGAGCTGCTCTCGGGCAATCGCAGCAACCAAGGTGCTGTCCACCCCACCGGAGTAGGCCACGAACACCCGATCGCATCGAAGAATCCACTTGCGAAGCTGCTGGAGCCTCTGCTCGTCTTCGATCGAGAGAGGCTCCAGCAGGCGGAAGGTCTCGAAAGCCACTGCTGAAAGCGGGAATCTCGGTATGCTCCGATCGTAAGAAGCGCCATCCAAAAACTGACGATGGACGCAGTCCAGTCATCCGATAGCTCCAGCGGAGCTCGTCGCCGCAGCAATCCAGGCATCGGCATCGTCACAGCCGCGGACAGCCGGGAGCGCAGTCTTGGCCAACTGCATGTCTATGACGGAGAAGGCAAAGGCAAGAGCCAGGCAGCACTAGGCGTGGTTCTGCGCACCATCGGGCTCGGGATCTGCGAACAGCGCCGAACCCGGGTCCTGCTTCTGCGTTTCCTGAAAGGCCCAGGCCGTGCCTACGACGAAGATGCCGCCATCGAGGCACTTCAGCAGGGATTTCCTCACCTCATCGATCAGGTCAGAACAGGTCGCGCTGACTACTTCAACGCCGATGAGGCAACCAAATTCGACCAGCAGGAAGCCCAGAGAGGGTGGGATATCGCCCGCGGTGCCATCGCCAGCGCGCTTTACTCCGTTGTGGTTCTGGACGAACTGAACCCGGTGCTCGATCTCGGGCTGCTCGACATCAATGACGTGGTGAAGACTCTCTCGGCACGACCGGAGGGCATGGAAATCATCGTCACCGGTCGAGCTGCATCCCAGCCATTGATTCAGATCGCCGATCTGCACTCCGAGATGCGCGCCCACCGGCGGATCGAGCCCAAGGACGACTCGCTGCTTCCATTTCCCTCACCGGGCGGAATCGAGATCTACACCGGAGAAGGCAAGGGCAAATCGACCAGTGCTCTGGGCAAGGGCCTGCAAGCGATTGGGCGTGGTATCAGCCAGGACAAAAGCCACCGCGTGCTGATCCTGCAATGGCTCAAAGGCGGCAACGGCTACACCGAAGATGCTGCGATTGCAGCTCTGCGCGAGAGCTATCCGCACCTGGTGGACCACCTGCGCTCCGGACGGGACGCGATCGTCTGGCGGGGCCAGCAGGAGCCGATCGACTACGTGGAAGCCGAGCGCGCCTGGGAGATTGCCCGAGCAGCCATCGCCAGCGGCCTCTACAAGACAGTCATTCTTGACGAACTCAATCCCACCGTCGATCTGGAGCTGCTGCCGGTCGAACCGATCGTGCAGGCCCTCGTCCGCAAACCCGCAGAGACCGAAGTGATCATCACGGGCCGCTGCAAAAACCCACCGGCCTACTTCGATCTTGCGAGTGTTCACTCGGAGATGGTCTGCCACAAGCACTACGCCGAACAGGGCGTCGACCTCAAGCGAGGGGTTGACTACTGATGGTCTGAACCAGGGAGAGACTCCGGTGAAGCATTTGGAATCAGCTCAGTAACGGGGAACAGCGGTATCCACCTCCTGCGACCAGGCATCAATCCCGCCCAAGACATTGGTGGCTTCGAGTCCTTGCTGGGCAAGCAGCTCCACCGCTCGCGCTGAACGCCCACCCAGCTTGCAGTGGACATAAATCTGACGGGTACCGGCAAGACTTCGAATCTCGTCGATCCCCTCTCCACTCTCGATTCTTGCGAGCGGAACCAATTGCGCGCCGGGAATCACAGCGATGTCGGCCTCCGATGAATTCCGCACATCGATCAGCACCAGCTCACCTGGCGTATCCAACAGTGCGCTGAGTTCCTTCACGGAAATGCTGTTCACGCTCGACACCTCCTGATGACGGCCAGGGCCGCCAACGCCACAGAACGCCTCATAGTCAATCAGGGCTGTAATGGGATCACGAGTCGGTCGACGCTGCAGACGAAGCTCACGGAAACGCATGGCCAGGCCATCTACAAGCAGCAGCCTGCCGTCAAGAGATTCACCGATACCCGTGAGCAACTTGATGGTTTCCGTGGCCTGGATCAGACCAATCAGCCCCGGCATCACGCCAACAACGCCTCCATCAGCACACGAAGGCACGAGACCAGGCGGAGGAGGCTCCGGCACCAGATCGCGGTAATCCGGTGACTGGGGGCCCTTGTTGAACACACTGACCTGCCCTTCAAAGCGCTGAACCGACCCGTACACCCAGGGCTTGTTCAGCAAAGCGCAGACGTCGTTGATCAGATAGCGGGTGGGGAAGTTGTCAGATCCATCGACCACCAGGTCATGGGCCTCGATCAGCTCGATGGCATTGGCTGTTGTGAGCCGGCAGGCATGTTCCTCAACACAGCAATGGGAATTGAGATCCACAAGCCTCTGACGGGCAGAGCCTGTCTTGGGCTGGCCGATGGTCATCTCCCCGTGAATCACCTGTCTCTGGAGGTTGGAGACCTCCACGCTGTCGTCATCGACGATGCCGATGCGACCGACACCGGCCGCGGCCAGGTACAGCAGAAGAGGTGAGCCCAGACCCCCTGCCCCAACACACAGCACCGATGCTGTTTTCAACCGCTGCTGACCGTTCAGCCCCAGTTCCGGAAGGGTGAGATGACGGGCGTAACGCCCCCGCTCCGCCGAACTCAGATCGGGATCTGGAAGGTGTTCCGTCATTGCAGAGGCAGGGATCGCTCATCAGGACACGAATTCACAGTGTCTCCCAAAACCGAATCCCCGCAGATCACCATGGAGAGAGCCCTGACATGGCTGCCGAGTGGCCCATGCAGCCACCAGGCACCGACGCCAGCGGCACCGCCATCAATGACCATGACCCCCTCAGCGGCGGCCCACTGCCTGTCCACTGCGCTGGGAACAGGCTGTCCCCCGGGATGGGAATGGGCACTGCCAAGAACCCGCAGGCCCCTCTGGCGCGACCATCGCTGCGCCGCGATTTGCTCACGGGGATCAAGCGCAAACCGTGAACGGCGATCGGGGGAGAACCGCTCCTGATCGCCATCTGCCGCGATCGATTCGCTGAGCCCCGCAAATCCTGGATGCCAGACATTGCAGCAGGGCCACACCATGCGCACAGTGATTTCAGGCTTCAACTCACCGAGCAGCAATGCACAACCTTCTTCCGGTGCAACGGCCCCGAGGGAGGTCCTGAGAATCATCAGACAATCGAGATCGATGCAGAGCCGGCATGGCATTCCACTGAGCTTGCCGATATCGTCGCGGGGTATTAGTTCCCAGCCTAGGCGTCATGAGCGACGAAACCACTACGCAGTCGACTGAAACCGCTGCTGGCGACAACGTCGCATTCGCCGAGCGATACAAAGACATCCTTGGCAAGGTGAACGAAACTCTCGACAAGGTCGATTGGAGTCAGGCAGGGCGCATCGGCAAGGTTGTTGGCATTTTTGCCGCTGTGATCGTTGCCCAGATCCTGATCAAAGGCATTCTCGACACGATCAATTTGCTGCCGGTTGTCCCGGGCCTGCTGGAACTG
>Ga0160423_10004148_pt1 | contig 11950 bp, 16 predicted proteins | sample CRUFie14St8metaG_FD_108191 | JGI IMG/M metagenome (GOLD analysis project Ga0160423, IMG submission 108191) | Marine microbial communities from the Costa Rica Dome - CRUD Field 142mm St8 metaG | ecosystem: Environmental > Aquatic > Marine > Oceanic > Photic zone | place: Costa Rica: the Eastern... | reverse complement strand
GCAGACGCTCTAGTCACTCTTGGTAGTTTAACAATGGGCTTTACCGCCGGAACAGCTACAGCTACAGGTGGAACAGGCGTTATTGTTAGTGTAACAGGTCTTTCATCGAGTTTTGCTACAGGTACAGAAACAGTTTCAGCTAGTTCATTAGTCAATGTGACAGGACTTGACTTAACAATAGTAACAGGTAATCCTTTCTCTACACCATGGGCAAATGTTGTTACTGGTGCAAGTAATACATGGACAGAAGTAAACGCAGCTTAGAAACTTAGTGAATAAAAATATAATTGTAGGAGTACATGTACTTCATCATGATGGATGTATTGCCACTTATGATTTAAACACACAAGAGTTTAAATATTTAAAATTTGAAAGAATTTCAGGTATAAAATGTGATGCACATATTAACTTTGATTATTGGGAAAAATATTTAAATCATTTAAATTATGATGTTCAAGACGTCAATTATCTGTCTTTAATAAACTGTTATGATTTTCCAACTGAACTTTATTTACCAAGTTTACCTAGTTTAAAAGACGAAATTATAATTATTGATCATCATTTAGCTCATCATTTATCTACTGAGGGTAAAAATTCATTGATAATAGACGGAGTGGGAAGTCAGGAAGATAATCTTACAGTATTTAAAAATGATAAAGAAGTTTTTAAACTTAATAGATCACAGTACAAATCTTTAGGATTATCTCTTTGTCAATTGTGGTATAAGTTTGGTTTTAAAAAATCTTCAGACGCATTTTCACATCTTGATTATGCGGGACACACAATGGCACTTTCAGCTTTTGGTCGAAATTTTTCTAGCGAAATAGATTATAATTTTATTTTTGAAGAAGAAGTAAATATTAAATTATTTTTAGAAAAATCAAAAATACACAACTGTAATGATTATGTAACTAGTCTACATTTTTATCATTACAAAAAGATAAAAAACATTCTTAATAATTTTTTTTCTAAACAAGATGAAATATTTATTTCAGGTGGCGTAGGACACAATATAATTTTAAATACTCTTCTTAAATACGATTTTCATAATATTAAAGCCACTCCTCATTGTGGTGATGAGGGATTAGTTTTTGGAGCTATTAAATATGTGCTACAGAATAAATTAAAACAAAAGTTTCAAGTTCAGAACTATTATCAAAATGATGATAATTTTGGTTACGCAACAAAAGAAACTATTAAAAAGGTAGCAAATTTTTTGCATCAAGGAAAATTAGTTATGTGGGGTCAAGGATGGGGAGAAGTAGGTCCAAGAGCATTGGGCTATCGATCCATATTAATGAACCCCTGCACGCCTAATGCTAAAGAAATTGTTAACGAAAAAATAAAAAAAAGAATATGGTTCAGACCTTATGGAGCTAGTGTTTTAAAAAGGTGTTATAAAGATTATTTTGATTTGAATTTTGATAGTCCTTGGATGCTTTACCAAGCAAAGGTAAAAAATCCTGTTAAATTTCAAAATATTACACATGCTGATGGTACATGTAGAATACAAACGGTCGATACTAATGATAACCCTCCTTACCTAAAACTTTTAAAAGCTTTTGGTGAATTATCAGGGTATCCCGTGCTCTTAAACACCTCAATGAATTTGCCAGGAAAACCTATTGTAGGAACTAGAAAACAAGCTAAAATAATGTTTGACAATTCTCAAGCTGATGTATTAGTAATGGGAGATGAGATATACACAAAATAGTTGTCTTATTAGGTAAAAAAGATATATTTTAAAGAGGTTTAAAACATGGCAAGTACATTTTCAGATAGACTTAAATTAGAACTTATGGCAACTGGCGCTAACGCCAATACATGGGGAACTAACACTAACAACAATCTTAACGTTTTAGACGCTTTCGCTGGCGGATATTTATCTAAATCTGTAGCAGGTTCTGCTGACGTTACTCTTACCACTGCTAATGCAGATCCAGCAGCAGAAGCCTCTAATAAAGTAGTAGAATTCACCGGAGCTCTTACTGGAGACATTAAAGTATTTGTTCCCGCTGTAGAAAATAATTACATTTTTTTTAACAATACCACAGGTTCTCAAACTCTTTCAGTAGCACCAACTGGTCACGCAGGTAACGCTGTTGCAATTACTCAAGGTGCACATACAATCATGTATGTAACAAACAACAATAAAGTTGTTGACCTCTTTGCAGGATCTTTAGGAACAGTCGGTGTTAAAGGTGCAGCAACTTTTAATGATGATGTTACTGTTGCAACAGGTAAAAAAGTTGTTACCGAAAATATTACACTTAATTCAAATGGTGTGGTCGCCGCTACATCATACACAGGTAGTGGTGCAGATTTGACAGGTATTGACCCCTTCCCATCAACAACATCCATGATTTTTAACCAAGCATCTGCTCCAACAGGTTGGACAAAGCAAACAGCAGCAGGATTATCCGATGCCGCTATGGCAGTTGTTACAGGTTCAGGGGGTGGCACTGGTGGTTCAGATACCTTCTTTACAACTTTTGCGAGTAGTAGAAATACAGACTTAACATCGGCAACTGTTTCTGTTTCAGGAACTGTTGGAGACACAACCTTATCTACACCTACAATTGCATCTCACAGTCACCAGTTGAGAGGTAGATTTAATAACAATCCTAACGCTTCACAACCAACACCTGTTGCGGGACCTATATATTTCGGTAACACAGGAAGTAAATCACAAGCAGGTAGTGCCATAAATAGTGCAGGTGGTGGTGGTACTCACTCGCATCCATTCAGTGTTGGAAGTTCATCTTTAGGTGGCACAATCTCAATGCCTAATATGGATGTTAAATACGCAAACGTAATTATCGCTAACAAAGATTAATGCCCATATTTGACCCTGATGGGAAGTGTCCACTTTTGAATAAGAAGTGCATAAAACACAAGTGTGTTTGGTATAATATGCTTCAAGGAGCACATCCTCAGACAGGAATGCCCGTTCAAGAGTGGGGATGTTCTATAGCTTGGATGCCCCTATTAATGGTTGAAAATGCTAAACATATTCAAGGCACTCAAGCGGCAACTGAATCTTTTAGAAATGAAATGGTGAAGTCTAATAAGGCCATGGAAGGTATATTTAAAAGCAGCGATTCAGCTAAAAATTTGATGTTAAATGCCACTACTATATTTGAGTTAATAGGCAATCATCAAAAAGCTGTTGAAAATAATGATCCTAAAATGGAGGATGAAACTATTAGACAATTAAGCAATAATAAGATAAAAGTTAAGAAAGGAAAAAAAGATGGCAACAACAGTAAATAACACAACATCTAATTCAAGAATAACAATTATTTTTGATGCAGGTGTAAACTATGATAATGAAAATAACGGACCTAGAATAGGCACAGGAGATACTGAATCTGATGTTATGATCGACAACAAAGCTTATTACAATATTCGATCACATACTGAGATTAATGCTGAAGTTCACGCTTTACAGTGGAATTCAACTACAAACACTGGTGTGTTAGAGTATGTTGATAATAGAGAAAATGAGTCTTTATCTTCTTTTCCTCAATGGGCAACTAACGTTGTTATAAGATGTGAAGCTCAAGACGCTTGGCAAAATTCTTATGACACATCAATGGCTTCAGAAGATGCTGACGTACAAGCAAACGCTACATCTACTGCAAATACAGCAAGAACTGATTATCTTAGTGCTCACAGTATTACTTACTAATAATACTGTAAGAAAATAAATGAGAGAATACGTTTTAGAGATAAAAAAATTAATTCCACAAAATATTTGTAATAAAATAATATCCTATGTTGATCATAGTTATGTTAGTGCTGGAATAAATGGATCAGATAAACCTGTCAAAGAAATCAGAAACTGCACTACAAAAAGTCTTTTAGATCCTAAGACATTTGGTAATAAAATAATAACAAATTATTTGAAAGACTCAGTTTTCACTGTTGCAGAAAATTATAAAAAAAAAATTGAACACTTTGATTTTAAAGAAATATCACAAATGGATATTTTAAGATATGAAGCTAATGAATATGATGCGGGATATAAATTTCACGTAGATTTTGGACATGGACATAGTCAAAGGTCTTTATCTATTTCAATTTGTCTTAATAATGAATATCAAGGAGGAGAGTTTGTTTTTGATTTTTATAAAGAACAAAATTTTCAAATACCACAAAATGTTGGTGACGCAATTGCATTTCCATCTAATTTTATGTTTCCTCATCAGGTCAATAAAATCACAGAAGGTACGAGGTACGCTATAATAGCGTGGGTAATTTAATGGAACCAATTTTCATAAATAATTTTTTACCAGAGCAGGTATTAAATATTTGTCGTTCGTATCTTATGATAAAATTAAATAATAAAACTTCTTTTTCAGTTGACCAAACAACCAATTCTCTTGTTACGGATTACTCAGATTATTTAATGGAAACAATTATGGATTTAAGCACACCTGTCATAGAACAAAATGTAGGTAAAAAATTATGGCCAACTTACTCATTTTTACGAGTATACGATAAAGGATCTGATTTAAAACCACACACTGACAGACCCTCATGTGAATATACCGTTGCTCTTTGTTTAGGTTCAGATCCAGAAGATAAGCCCTATAATATATTTTTAGGGGAGGAGGATTCATCTTCCGACTATAAACATATTGATATGGAAACAAAAGAAATGAAATCTTATAGAATAGAAAAAAAATATCCTATGACAGTTAATGACGCCTTAATTTTTCAAGGTCAAGGAAAAAGTCACTGGAGAGAAACTTGTTCTCATGATCATTTTATCACTGTTTTTCTTCACTATGTTGATCAAGAAGGAGATCTAGCAGATTATAAGTTTGATCAAAGAACGCATCTAGGAAAACAAAAACCAAGTAAATGATTATTTATACTGGTCTTCCCAGAAGTGGTACAAATCTTTTAAAAAATATCTTATCACAAAACAACGAGCTGTTTGTAGATCACGAATCAGTATTATTTTACATAATATTCCAAGTTTTAAATGCACCTAGATTAGAAAATCTTGATAAACATTTTAACTATTTGGAAAATGAAATAACTTTAAAAAATAAAATTAATAATTTTATAATTGGTGGTATATCAAAATTAGAATCACTTAAAAATAAAACATATATAGATCATAACAAAGCTTGGTTAAAAGTTCTACCTTACTTAATACATTTAAACTACAAGGTTATTATATCTGTAAGAAATATTAAAGATATTTTAGGTTCTATAGAAAATCAAAGAAAAGATAATGTTATTTTTGACGACCTATCTTTTGTAAATCTTAACTGTACCAACCCTTTGTTAGAGAGAATTGATTATTATACACAAAATATACCTGGTTTACATTGGGGCATAAGTTTTATTAATGAACTTTGTCAAAACACTCGTTTACAAAAAAATGTACTTATCATTAAATATGAAGACTTAACCTCTAACCCTCAAAAAACATTAAATAATGTCTATGATTTTATAGGTATTAAAAAGTTTGACCATGATTTTAAAGATATTAAAGAAGAAGGTTTTCCAGATATGCATGTAGCAGATAGGCTTTTGTTTAGTCACAAAGTAAATAAACAAATTAAAGAAGGTAAAACTTATTCTTATGACTCAACAACAAATGATTTTTTAAATCAAAAATTTTTTTCATATTTAAAATTCTTAGGGTATATAAATTAATGTTTAAGACCACTGTTATAGATAACTTTTTAAATGATAAAGATTTATTAAATTATTTTTTTGCTAATATCATGGATGGAGGTATGAAACTAAGCTATACTAATTATGGAGCTGAAGAAAAAAGAATTGATGCTTTTACCTCAGCAGAGGATAATACTAATTTTTTTCTACCTTGTATTTATGATCTTTATAAAAAGGTTAGTGTAATACATGAACAAAATTTTAAAAATACAAACTCTTTTATAAATAGATGGCATTTAAATGTTCATCCCACAGGATATGATGGTGATCTTCATACAGATAATAAAATAGACGGACTTCCTACTTACTTGTATTTTGTGACCCCTGATTGGGGACCGAGGTTTGGTGGTGAATTTATTATTTATAATAATAATAATTTAGCTGAGGAGGTTGTTTCTTTTGTACCAGATAGATTAGTAATTTTTAATGGTTCGAGACCACATAGAGGCTTAGCACCAACACGTTTAAGCTCCTTATTAAGGATTACAATTGCTTTTCAAACACAACCAATAAATATAGAGGAGAAAATTAATGATTAAGCCAGAGGAACTAAAAGATAAAAACTTCAAAGTATTTTTAGGAATGCCTATGTATGGTGGAATGTTATCAGAGGCCACTTTACACGGTTTGTTAGAATTACAGTCTTGGAGTGTGGCTCGTAATATAGGTTTAAGAATACAAACCATGGGTAATGAAAGTTTAATTACAAGAGCTAGAAATACTATTGTTTCTATGATGATGGATCAACAAGATTTTGTTGCAACACATCTTTTATTTATTGATGCTGATATAGGTTTCAAACCAGAAAATATCGAAAGATTATTATGCGCTGATAAAGAGGTTGTCTGTGGTATTTATCCAAGAAAACACCTTTATCTTAACAAAATAAAAAAAATCTTAGAAGAAAATCCTAACGCAGATGAAGGAGAGATAGAGGCGAAAGCTTTAGGTTACAATGTAAATTTTGATGATCCACTAAATCTAAAAGGTGAAAATGGTTATTTTCCTGTGAATGAAGCGGCAACAGGAATGATGCTTGTAAAACGAGAAGTATTTAGAACTATGTTTAAAAAGTTTCCCGAAAGAAAGTACGAATCAGATCAAATAGTAAATGGTGGATATTATAAGTCTGATAATTGTTATGACTTATTTGCAGTAGGGCCATATGATACCCCAAAAGATGGGAAATCTCAGATTAGGTACCTATCAGAAGACTACTACTTTTCAAGGCTGTGGCAAGAATGTGGTGGCAAAATTTGGGCAGATTTAGCGATGCCATTAACTCACTTTGGTAACAGAGCATTTAAAGGTCATGTGGGAACATTGGTTGCTAAAAAAGAGTAATTTATATATATTGACACAATGCCATTAGTTAATTTTAGACCAGCACCAGGCATTAATAAAGAAGTAACCGACTACACGGGCGAAGGCAAGTGGACAGACGGTGATAACGTACGCTTTTTTCAAGGATTGCCACAAAAAATCAAAGGATGGGAGAAGTTTATCTCTACAACTTTAGTGGGTGTTGCTCGTGATCAACACGCATGGGTAGCCTTAGATGGCACTAGATATAATGCTGTTGGCACTGATAGAAAATTATATGTAATTGAGGAGGGTAGAGCATACGACATAACTCCTATAAGAGAAACACAAGCCCTAACTAATCCATTCACCACAAATGCAACCACATCCGTTGTTGTAACAGACACAGCACATGGCGCTCAAAAGGGTGACTTTGTTACTTTTGATTCTTTTTCAGCGATTGATGGTTTAGACATGAATAAAGAATTTGAAATCACATCGGTCGCTAATAATAATGCTTACATAGTAACTACAACGGCCGCTGCTTCAGGATCTACATCTGGAGGTGGAGGTTCGGGCAATGCAAAATATCAAATTAGTATTGGCCCTGAAACATCTGTGCCGGCTTTTGGTTGGGGTACAGATACATGGGGATCAAGCACATGGGGTACTCCTTCCTCTACATCTAACGTTACATTGGAAGCAAGACAATGGTCATTAGATAATTTTGGTGAGGATTTAATTGCAACAGTTTTAAACGGTGGTGCTTTTAAGTGGGATACTTCCACTGGTGTTAGCACAAGAGCTGCAGCAATATCAGGTGCACCAACAGCGTCTAGATTAAGTTTAGTCTCAACACCTGATAGACACTTAGTATTTATGGGAACAGAAAACACGATTGGCACAACAGGTTCACAAGATGATTTATTAATTAGATTTTCTGATCAAGAAGATATTACTACCTATCAACCTACCGCAGAAAATACTGCAGGTTCATTAAGAATAGCTGACGGATCACGAATAGTGGCTGCTGAAAGATCCAGAGGTCAGTTATTAGTTTGGACAGACACCTCATTACACGCAATGCAATTTATTGGTCCGCCTTTTACATTTGGTTTAAGACAACTTGGACAGAATTGTGGTATCGTAGGTATACACGCAGGTCTTGATTTAAATGGTGTAGCGTACTGGATGTCTCAAGACTCATTCTTTCTCTTTGATGGTACGGTAAAAAAATTACCGTGCACTGTGGAACAATTTGTTTTTGATAATTTGAATGTTACTGGTGCTGAAAATGCTTTTGTTGGACATAATGGTGAGTTTAATGAAATCATGTGGTTTTATCCAAGGACAGGATCGGATACAATTAACGCTGTTGTTGCTTATAATTATTTGGAACAAACTTGGTGGACAGGAACTTTAGATAGAACAACTTGGATAGATAGAGAAGTTTATGAGAACCCTGTGGCTTCGGATTATTTACCAACGACCACGGCCAATAATGAAACAATCTCTGGCTTAACAGATGGCGCAACACAAATGTTCTTACACGAAACAGGTAATGACGCAGACGGAACAGCAATGACAGCTTTTGTCAAATCAGGATCAGTTGAGATAGGTGAGGGTAACGAATTATTATTTGTTCAAAAACTCATACCCGATGTTCAAAATCAAGCAGGTACTTTAAACTTTAAATTAGAATTTAAAAACTATCCAAACACAAGCACCAGCACAATTAAAACAGCTACTTTTACCGATGCAACAGAATTTGTAAGTTTACGAGGTAGAGGTAGAGAGTTTACAGTTAATGTAGTCTCCAACACAACAGGAACTGCATGGAGATTAGGTACACAACGTTTTGACATACAACCAGATGGTAGAAGATAAAACTTGTTAGAAAACATATTTAGCACACCTATCGAACATTTAGGTGTAAAAGACACAGTTTTTATTTGCGAAGTAAATCGTTTATATGAAGAATGTGAAAAAAACGATTACTTTAAAAATAATTGGATGCCCGACAATGATACTACTCCCACCACATTTGCCTCACAAAACAATATATTAGGTAATCATGAATATTTAAAAAATTTTATAGAAAGAAAAGCTGAAGGATATCTAGATAACGTAGGAGCCGATTATGCTAAAGTAAGAATAAATAATTCTTGGTTCAATAAACAAACAAAATCTCAATCTGTTGGTTTTCATAACCACAGAGACGCTAATTTTCCACAAACTATTTCTGGGGTATTTTATGTCAGAGCCACTAGCGATCCAGATCAAGGTAAAATAGTTTTTAAATCTCCAAATCCTTTTGATTTTGAATTTCCCTCTAATTTAGGTAATATTAAATATAATTGTGAAGTTAAATTTTTAGCAATACAGAATAATCTGATGTTTTTTCCCAGCACAATAACTCATAAAGTAACTCCTAATTACACAGAAAATGAAAGAATAGTTTTAAGCTTTAATATTGAGATAATAAATTAAAGAGTATAAACTATAATAATATGGCAAAATTAACTTTACAACGATTTCCAGATCCTAGACCTGAGTATGATGCTCAGCAAGCTGCTGAATTAATAAGACAGTTAGAAGAAATGATACAACAGTTAAACACACAATATACTCAAGACACACAAGAGGAGGCCACAAGAAGGACGTGGTTTTTTAATTAATGGCAGACGTGTTTAAAAGATTTATAGCGAACTTAACTACAACTGATTTAACTACAATTTTTACTGTGCCCACCGCAAACGTGGCAGCTACTCCACCCACACCGGTGTCAACATTTATCGTAAAAACTATAAATACACACAATTATGATGGATCAAGCGCAGTGACAGTTAACATTGATCACAATGACGGAAGTAATGATCTACAAGTTTTTCAAGTAGATGTATCAGCGTCAGACACAAACACTATTTCAACTTCTATGGTCTATCAAGAAGGAGATGCTATGAAACTACAAGCAAACGCAGCTTCTAGAGCAATGGTTGAAGTATCAGTATTAGAAGTAAAGCAACAACAATAATTGAATAAAAAAATTACTTTTACTTCTCCTTTAAAAGGTTTTGTATCAGAACCTAAACCATCACTGGTTTACATACCTAAATCATATAAAGAGTTACATTCATTTAATAAAACTATAACTGAACCTTCAGTGAAAAAATGCATACCTTTTTTAGATGCTTTAACAACTGGATATATAATACCTTTTCCAACAGATATTGAAGTATTTGTAACAAAAGATGAAATGAAGTTTAATATACATAATAGTATTCCTAAAAACTTTCATGATTTAGTTGGAGTGGATGAACATCCAATAAACCAAGTAAGTAAAGATATAATGCACCCTAATAGGACAGTTGATGGTGTTTTTAAATTTTTAAATCCTTGGCATATAAAAACTCCCGTAGGATATAGTTGTTTGTTTGTTACTCCTTTTAATCACGTGCTACCGTTTGATTTAGTATCAGGAGTGGTAGATACAGATACTTATCTCTTAAATATACATTTTCCTTTTTATTGGACACATAGATTAGATGAAAGATTAGTAATTAAAGAAGGAAGTCCTATGGCTATGGTTTTTCCTTTTAAAAGGGAATCTTGGAAAATGGAAACAAAGATATGTGAGTTATCATACGAAAAAAAGAATTTAATAAATTTTGACATATTTAAAAAAATAGCTGATAATTATAAGAATAAATTTTGGTCAAAGAAATCGTATAAATAATGTATTTAATAACAAATGTCCCACAGAACATATCTGATAAATTAGACGAAGTCATAAATAAGAAGCACACCGAAAGAGCCAACAAAGATTTAGCAGGTAACATACAAAAAGAGTTTATGATTCCTGATGGTAAACCTATTGTTTGGCCATTAATTGATCAGTGCATAAAAGCTCATTTTGAAAAGTATCCAACTTATTACGCACGAATAAGTGGTATGCAAAAGAAAAAAGAATTTAGATTAGAATTACATAGTTTATGGGTAAATTATCAAAGTAAATATGAATTTAATCCTGTGCACATTCATGATGGATTATTTAGTTTTGTTATTTGGCACAAAGTTCCTTATCACATGAAAGATGAAAAAGCTCGTTTCCCACATATGAAAGAGGGTGAAATTAGAGCAGGGCATTTTGTTTTTCTAATGAACAATGACATGGGTAATATTATATCTCATGCCATACCTGCGGATAAAGAATGGGAAGGCAAGATGGCTTTGTTTCCTGCTTCACTCAATCATCAAGTTTATCCTTTTTACACATCAGATGATTATAGGATTTCAATTTCAGGCAACATAGGTTTTGCCTCGTGAAGTATTATATTTTTGGTTTACAAAACACACATACAAAATTAGCAAGACAATATATTGATGTAAATTTTTTTGCTAAGAATGGTAATGTAAATGATTTTGGGCATTGGTCTTGGAATCATAATGGTGATTCAGAACAAGCCACCGCACACTTATTTCAAAATACACCTTTAATTTTTACCTATAAGTCTCCTCACAAATGGATGAACAGTATCATTGAAAATGATGAAGAATTTATTAACAAATATTCTTTGACTCAATTTCCTGATTATCACGATCCAAGACTTTTAGTTGAAACAAAAAATGAGTTTTGGAGCTTACCTAGGGCCATAGAGCTTTGGTGTGAGTTTCATATCAACTGGATTAGATATCTACATCGGTCTAATTATGTCATTATGAATCAAGATAGAATGTCGGATCAGCCCTATATTATTGACTTTTTGTCTAAGATTAACTTAAAGCTAGAGCTAGAAAAAAAGATGCCTAATTGGACATTAATTAAGAATGACAACACCACAGAAAAAAACTTTTTAACCGACTTACAACACAAGTATATAAGCAAGAAAGTTCCTAACGAAATCATTGATTTCTTTGAAAACTAAGGTTAAAACTATAATATGGCGAAAAT
>Ga0160423_10004147_pt1 | contig 11951 bp, 17 predicted proteins | sample CRUFie14St8metaG_FD_108191 | JGI IMG/M metagenome (GOLD analysis project Ga0160423, IMG submission 108191) | Marine microbial communities from the Costa Rica Dome - CRUD Field 142mm St8 metaG | ecosystem: Environmental > Aquatic > Marine > Oceanic > Photic zone | place: Costa Rica: the Eastern... | reverse complement strand
TCTGAGAGAGCAAGAAGACGATTATTTAAACTAGCTGAGGATAAAACAGATGGTTATATCGTTAGACAAATGATTAATGAGTTTGATGATGTTATTGAGAACTCACTAGCCAAGAGCCAAATCCCGCAACTTAAAATTGCCAGAGAAGCCAATCGTCGTTACAGAAACTCTGAAGCCATTGAAGAAGCATTTAATAAGGTGGACATTAAAACAGGTAAGCGCACTGATGCCTACCGTAAAGTTGCTGAAAGTCTCCTTAAAAACAGTCGGCAGATGAAGTACTTTACACCAGACGAGCAAGCGGTCTTACAGCAGATGGCCTCAGGAACTGCTTCTCAACGGTTGCTTAATACCTTAGGGCGTTTTGATTTTAGTGCTAAAGGGCTTGCAGGGGCTATCAATTTGTTTACTCTGGCAAGTGCTCCTTGGACTGCTTTGCTATTTGTAGGCACGGGTGGTGCTCGTTATATAGCCGATAGAAAAGCTATTACATCGGCTAAGAAACTTATTGCCAAAGCAGGTGGTGTAGAAGCCGTTAAAAAAGCATCTCAGAACCCTAATATCGGAACAACAGCGATTGGCGGTGTGACTGCTAATGATATTAGTGAAGCCTTAGAACTTGGGGAAGAATAATGGCTAGTTACTTGGACATATACCGCAAAAATCTTGCTAAAGTTCAAAGTGAATTCGATACCGGAAACAGAGGACTATTTGAGTACCTGTTAGGCACAGCGGCGTATGGTTTAGGAAAACCCGCCGCAGACCTCATAGGCGTACCCATTGGTTTTGCTATAGATCAAATTCCAGACTCAGCTAAACAAAGTATGGTCAAGATGGCTCAAGAAGCCGGGTTACCTGAAGCCGCCCAATATGTCGGAGAAAAGATAGACGAATATGTCCCTGAGAGGCTTCAGAGAGGCGTAGGAGAGGCGACAATGTTTGCGGAAGCCTTCCCTATGTTCCGGGCAACAGGAGTTCTTAGAGACCCTGCGGCAAGCGGTATGTTTTTGTCAAGCGGAGAGGTTTACAAAAAAGGTAACTATCAGCCTGAGGAAGTTCCGCTAAACGTTGTTGAAGAGGTCGCGGGTTCAGCGGTAGGAGCACCCATCAGAGCCGCCTCTGATAAAGGAAACTTATTTGGGGGTCTAAATTTAGGTGATGCCGCTAAATTAACCTCAGGTATGACAGTAGATCAGCTACTGAAAAATACAGAAAATGCCTACAAGTTTATGAAAGGAACGGTCGAGTGGGGAGCAAAGGGGCTTGGGCGTGTGGCTAACTTAATGTTCAACCCAACGGCTCGTGCTTTGTACACTGAACGGGGCATTTCTCCCGTATTCAACACATACTATGAGATGTACAAAAAAGCTGAAGCGGCAAACGATAAAGATGCGGCTAATCAAGCTCTTCAGCTTGCTCAATCTCAAATACAACAAATGGCAAACATAAGAAAACAAGCAGGTGCCAAATCTCGTGGAGAAGACGCAACTGCTGATTTTATCAATGCGGCTACAGACCCTGATGCTCCTTCAGCATACTTCAACGCTGGGGAAACTGGGTCTGGGTGGTATCACTCTTCTACATCCAATGCCAAGTCTGTTATTAATGGAATTAGTAAAGCTGACTCAGATATCATTGAAGAACATATCATGCGAGTTTGGTCACAAACCAACCCAAATAAAACCAATATTATTGTCAAAACACCTCGTTCAGATTATACGGGAAATCATTTCAAAGATGTTCTTAGTCGAAACAAAAATGTAACTCGCGTTGCAGAACTATTTGCTAATGAAAAAGGTGACTTTGTTAGTTTTAATTCGGGGGAAGAACTTGCAGAGGCTATTGGAAAATTAAACGAATCTAATAAAAAGTACCAACGAAAAAGAGGTGATAATAAACCGGGAGACCTTAAAAGAGATCCAACTACTGGAAAGAAACAAGGTAATTTATTTAGCATTGAACGTGTAGAAGAAGATGGCGTTTGGCTCCAGATGTCTAAAGCAGGGGAAGCTAAAGTTGAAGGCGGCGTTAATATGCTAATTAAAGTGGGTATTGACGGTAACTTAACCGGCGTTATGTCAGACCTCCATGATTTTATGGAAAAAGCCCCAACAGGAAAGATTGCCAATAAAGTAGGGCTTAATCGTAGATTAACCAGAACGGGACTGCCTCAAATCCCAGATGTTCCGAATGTATTCATGCAGATGGCGTTGCCAAATAATGTGGTTGCTGTATCTCCTCCTATGCAGTCTAATGTTGTTTCGATCACCGGACAGACTTTTAATCAAAAAACTAAAGATGCTATGGGGCTACGACAGGCCGACACAACGCCTATTCCTGAAGCCGCTAGAAAAGAAGCTACTAAAAAACGAGTAGAAGAAGCGGCGAAGATAAAGCCCTCTAGGAGAGAAGTAGCCCGTGAATCAATTCCTGTGGCTCAGAACGTAGCTTTGGTCGGAGGGGGCACTGCATCAGCACTAGAGCCTGACGACGATCTGATGACAGGTTCTTTATAAAAAAGCCCTCCTAAGAGGGCCAAAGGAGTCACGGCTAGCTACTCAAAAATGTCAAACACCTCACCAATCATTATTTTAAAGAAGGGGACATTGATTACGTATCCATCAAAGAAATACACATTGGAATCCTCAATATCTTGTCCTTCTTTCCACCCCAAAATAGGCTGACTATGTACTGTCTCTGCAGACAGCCCGAATACATTATGAAATCTAGCGGATATCACGACTATAAATCTCCTTAGCTTTACCAGCCCCAAGTTCCTGTCATTCCTTGAGCGTTGTAGTCCGTCACACGCTTTTCAAAGAAGTTACTAATACTAGACCCTCCAATCAACTCCTCCATCCACGGGAGAGGGTTGTCCTTAACTTTCCAATTCGACTTGAGACCCAATTGGATAAGCCTTCTATCTGCAAGGTAACGTATATACTGCTTAACTTCTCCCGCACTAAGTCCTTCCAAAGCTCCCATCTCGTATGCAAGATCAATAACCTTGTCTTCAAGTTTGACAGCTTGCCTAAACATCTCATAAATTTCTTTCTTAAAGTCATCATTAACAATCCTTGGATGTTCCTCACAAAACGCCCTAAATAGTTTTGCCATTCCCTCAGTGTGTTGAGATTCATCCCTAACTGACCACTCCACAACCGTACACATTCCCGGCATCTTGCCAAAGCGTTGATAGTTCAGTAACATGGCAAATGCACTAAACAATGACATCCCTTCATTTAGAACCGTGCGGGCAATGGCTAATCCTGTCCCTGAGAGAGAATGTACATCTATGTTACCCATAAATTCAACTTTATCAGCCATCTGTTGATATTCTAAAAACGTGGTAAACTCCTCCTCAGGCAACCCTAAAGTGTCATTCAAGAGCGCGTAGGCTCTTTGGTGGATGAACTCTCGACTTGCAAAGGCTGTAAGCATAGCCCGGATTTCATTGTTCTTAAACTTGGGTATATAATACTCCAAGTAGTTTGTCCCAACCGCAACGTCTGTTTGCGTAAAAAGCCGCAAGATTTGGGTGATATGGTTTTTTTCTTGCTCCGATAGTTTTCCCGACTTCCAATGATTAACATCGGTCTGCAAATCCAGTTCATCCTCAATCCAGTGTATCCTCTCGTGTTCCGTAGCATACGTAACTGCCCACGGATATTTAAAGGGTTTATATGTAGTATTTAGTTCCAGTAAACTCATCTAGTTCGCGCTCCAATAGTTGATTTTTTTTCATTAGTTGTTTTATGACTGCGTAGCAATCATTTAGTAATTGTTTATTAAACGGGTCAAGGTCTTTTATCGACTCAAGCCGCTGTAGTATATTCTCCTCTATCCCTGACATGCTACACAACTCTCCTCTTCTACAAAATCTTCCAATGCCATTCTAGCTACTTTTGTTCCAACTTTCTCTGCTGTAACACCTGACGTAGTACGCAAATAGTATAGCCCCTTGAGACCCTCTTTCCACGCCTTGAGATGTACTTGATTGACGAAAGTCTTGTCTGTCCCAGATGGGAAGAATACGTTGACGCTTTGGCCTTGGCAGATAAACTCCTGTCGCTTGGCGGCATGTTCAACAACCCACGTCTGATCCAGTTCAAACGCCGTCTTAAATGTGGCTTTTTCTGCGTCGCTAAGGAATTCCAGATGCTGAACTGAGCCTTCACTTTGAATGATAGATGCCCATACGTTCTTGGTATTCTTACCATAAGACTCTAAGACCTCCTCCAGATACGAATTACGTACAGTATGGCTACCGGCACGAGTACGGTGAACATAGCAGTTACTAATACGTGGTTCAATGCTAGCACTGCACCCGCATAAGATACTACTATTAGCGTTAGGAGCAATAGCCAACAGATGCATATTTCTAACACCATAACCCACTCCATCAGGACACTCGCCACGTTCCACAGCGAGTTGGTAGGTGGCTTCCGTAGACTGCGTTTTGATATCTTTGAACAATTTGTAGTTTTCACTTGCGGCTTGCCATGATTCCCAAGCTATTCCTTTGCTTTGTAAGTATCCATGGAATCCCATTGCTCCAAGGCCGACTGAGCGTTCTCTGTAAGCTGAGTAGATAGCTTTTCCCAATTCTTCTGGTGCGTGGTCAATAAAGTATTGAAGCACGTTGTCCAAGAATCGGATAAGGTCTCCAACCATGCCGCTTGTTCGCCACTCATCGTATTTTTCAAGGTTGACTGAGGAGAGGCAACAGACTGCTGTGCGGTCTTCACTTGTTGCGAGATGGATTTCATTGCAGAGGTTACTGCCATTAATTGACAATCCAAGTTTTCTCTGAGCTTCCGGTAAGTGTCTTCTGGCTGTGTCGATAAAGTTAATGTAAGGACTGCCAGTTCGGAACCTAGCCTCAAGGATTCGTTGCCACAGTTCACGAGCTTTAACTGTATTTCTTGCAATTCCTGTATGTGGGTCTTTAAGTTGCCACTCTGCATCATTTATTACACTCTCCATAAAATCATCAGTCACGTTGACTGCATTAAACAAATTAAAACACTTGCGATTAATATCGCCGCCAGTAGGTACTTTAAAGGAAATAAACTCCTCGATATCAGGATGGCTTACGTCTAGGTATGCGGCGTAGCTTCCCTTCCGTGTCTTCCCCTGTTTGTACGCTGTCATCTGGCTGTCCACTACTTTCATGAACGGTATCGGGCCGGGGGCTTTGTCGCTGATACCTCTCACGTCCCCCCAGTGCCCACCCACACCTCCTCCCTTTACGGAAAGCCATGCTACTTCACCATTATGTTCAATAAGGCTACCCAAGTTGTCACCCACATAAGTGAGGAAACAAGAAATAGGAAGGCCACGGTTACCTCCATCTCTGTCAGGAGCGTTCGAGAGGACAGGCGACGCAAACATAAACCAACCTTTTGAAGCATAATCATAAATCCTTTGTCCAAAATCGAGATCACCGCCACAATAGGCCACACTAGCACGAGCAAAAGCCTCCTGAGGAGAGGTTTCATGGTCGAGCATATAATAGTCACGCATGAGCGTATCTGCTTGTTTACTAAGTCTATTATCTCTTTCATAATCAATCGTTATCCCTAGGTAGTTTGTCATTGATTTTTTGTACCTCAAAAGTAATTGGGCGAACCTACTATTTTACCATATTTCTATGAGCTTGTCCAGATAGTGTTTTGCTTTTTGCAGGTCTAATTTACCGCCTTTATCTTGAAAACGTGCCATGTACTTGATAACATTACCCAAAATAAATCCACGAAATTGTTCTTCTGTCATCCAACATTCCATAGCATCCCAAGGCTGTATATCCTTGCTTGTATAGTGTGATCCACCGCATTGATGATTCCTAGCCATTTCTCCAAAATCACTCATCTTGTAAATCCTCAAGGAAGTAATCGAGTTTAGCCTCTACCTTATCATTAAACCTATCGACCAGTTCCTCAGAGGTGATCTCAAGCACCTCCAAGACACTGATCTCATCCTGCTGTTTGAGCCGATCACATACGTCCGTAAATGTTAGCATACTTCCGCTTCCTTAAGTAACGCAGTAACGGTCTCGACAGTGTAATACCTAAAACCGTTTTTGTCAGCCCATTCAGCCATTGTGAACCTAGTACCATCTTTCCTTCTCCTTGCTCTTGGCATTGGTGTGTCTGGGTGATAAAACACAAACACAATTTCCTCGTTAGTCCAAAGACTCCTCCGAATGTCGATATACTTACGAGCTTCCTCAGAGTCCCTAAAGCGACCTTTTGCTTCTATGAGGTACGGCCCTAGTACAAAATCAGGCTCATACGTCTTGGACTGTACATAACCCCTAGAAACAGTATGATAGTCACAGTCTTTTAACACACCTACGTGCAGTTCGTACTCAAACCAACTGTCGTAGCCCTTAGGAGGTCTCCCCTTAGCTTTTGCCATAAGGAGTCTCCAGATTGATTTCTTGAACTTTAGGCTCGTTCTTAACATCGGTTAAAAACCTTATACCAGTAGAATAAAGAAATCCTCTTAAGGATGGGTAACAATGGCGCTTGTAACCGCAGTACGAGCAACCCGTAGTGAGCTTTTTGTTTCCAGATTTCCCATCGTCCACAGGCTCGTAACATAAGCCCGGCGGCTCCGGTAGCTCCACTAGCTTTTTTACATGACGAACTCTTTCTGCAATGTCGTAGCTAATAACAGAGTGTACAGGCGCTTTTATGTCCTCCTCGTCATACTCAAGATAGCATAGGTGTCCATTTTGCTTGTCAATGGCAATCCATCCATACTTTGTGTCTCCCTCAGAGTGAGCATAAGCTTTTAATTGAGCTACGTAGCCAAACGGATCATCAAAGGCCAACGTAGCGTCCTTAAACTTCTTGAAGCCGTAGGTTGAGGTAGACTTAATATCAACCAAGCGACCATCAATGCGGGCATCCATAGAACCCCGAACACCTTCGACTTCACAGGCTTTCTGTTCATCCTCTACAGTGTGTCCTGACAGTCTAGTGAGAAAAAGTATAAACTCCTCAAGCATATGTCCATACATAAATTTTATGTAGGTGTGTGGTGTGATCTTTTCTTGAGTATATCCATTAGCAGAGTACCAGAGTTGCCGATCTTTTTTGCCGATAGCACTAAGGCGTAACTTACGCCTATCCCGATAAGTAGCTGGTTTAAACTCTTTCTTCATCAGGTTTTTCATGGCCTCGCCGAAACGATCAATCTCCGCATCTACATCCACACCCTCAGGTGTGTTACGATCTTTCATCAGTTTATAGATATCATCTATAAGCGTGGTGATCTGTTTATCCATAATCCTGCTCAATCAAAGTTTCTTTGATAACCGAATGACCAAGCATTTGTGCGGCATGGTTCAAACGAAATTGCAAAGCATTCGCATGGCGGCTTAACCTATGAACGAAATCCATTAGTTTTTGAACATCCTCAGTACCAATTGCCAACTCTGACAATTGCTCTGCAAAGTCTTCTACTGAGTTAATATTTTTTGACACTTGTTTTGCCTCTTTAACATCTTGTGACATTTGTTTCCCCTTTTTACTAGCTTGTGGCATTTGTTTCTCCTTACTATCCTATTAGTATAACACATTAATGTGTCTGTGCCCAGTTATTTCCAATTTTATATTCACCGTCCAATGGACACTTCATATCAAAGGCAATCCCTGCGGCCTTAATAGACTCAACCATCAGGTATCCTACTTTGTCAGCGTGGTTGGCTCTAGCCTCTATCTGGTACTCGTCATGGATAGACCCCAGAAGCTTGTAATCAAGATTCCACTTTGGAGCATATTGCGAAAAGATAGCTAACGCCTTTTTCATAATCACAGCACCCGCTGACTGAAGCAAAGTATTCAAGGCACTATGTTCACTTCGGATGTGAAGGCATCGTCCATCCAATCCTCGTAAGTAACCTCTTTGGGCGGCAATGGTGACTCTTTCTCTAAGTTCTGCAAGTGCGGGAGTATTGTCGAGAAAGCGTTGTCTAAGTTTCGCTCCAAGTCTCTGACCTCCATCCACAATAGAACCGATTTTAGCGTCTCCTGCTCCGTAGAGGAAGGCGTATATAAATGTCTTTGCTTGAGCGCGTGTAGACAGCCCTGCATTGATTTGATTTGCTGTATGAACATCTCCGTTGAGGATTTCATTTGTGTACTCCTTATCATTCATGTAATGAGCCAGCATCCGTAGCTCAAGGCCAGAAGCATCCACTCCGACTAGCTTACGTCCCTCTGGAACAACCCAAAGAGCACGACACTCTGCCCCATACGGAACTCCTACGGCAGGTACTTGGGCCATGTTAGGGCTACTATGCGTCATACGTCCTGTGACTGCCCCGATAGCGTTGACCTGTCCATGCACTCTACCGTCATCTTCGACTGCGTCAAGCCACGATTGAACTTGTGCGATCCGCTTCTGAACCATGAGATACTCCGCAATAAGTTGTGCCTCAGGTATATTAGTAACAGTCTCCAGTGTCTTCTCGTCAACAATAGGCTGACCAGTTTCCGTAAACTTCTGAGGCTTCCAACCGAATCGCCTAAGATACCTCCCAATTTGCTGTCGTGATCCTAGGTTAAACTCAGGCCAATCCAAACGGCTAAAAGAACCGCCGACGTTATTCCAAGAATTTCCAAGAAACTTAAGACCGACAGAAGAGAGATCACCGTTCTTTTTGTACTTTGGATGTACCTGTTTAACAAATGTAGGTAGCGGCTTAAACTTTTCATGTACGGTATCTTCAAGTTCATTTTGTTTCTCCTTTAGTTCTGCAACGAGATCAAACGCTTGTCTTTGATTGAGGAGCCATCCGTTAGACATTTGCTTATGTATTTCGTGCTGTACTTCATGCTCCAAATCAACAGACGTATCTCCAAATGGGTCAAGGGCTTTTTCAAGAAAGGACAGAGTTTTTTCAGTAACTCTAACATCTTGACGGCAGTACTCAAGCATCTCGTGTGTAAGCGCAGTCCAATCACAATAGTCTCCTTTTGCAAACTTCAGTCGTTCACCCCAAGCGGCAAGCGAATGCCCACCCTCCAGACTTGGGTTATACAAACGTGACAGCACCAATGTGTCTGTAACGCCCCCAGTTATATTCACACCTAGGATTCGCTCGACCGCAGGAATATCGTAGTTAATGATGTTATGACCTACGTGTTCAGTCACGTCGGCAAACAACTCCTCTACCATCTCCTTTGTAGGCATCTCAAGCGTGTACATCTTATCGTCCTTGATAGCACACAAGCACCATATAATGTTGGGCTTGAGACCATCAGTTTCAATGTCCCAGATACAACGCATTAAAACTCCTCTATATTATTAGCGTCGTGAACTTCAGGTTTTACTCCACGCTCTACTCGACCTGTCAAAGCATTATAGTAGAGCCACCCAGCACTGCCGGTAATCCCTGTACGACGGCACTTGACCACCTGTACCTGTGTGCTATTCCGTGCGTACTCGTCCTCTGCCATCTTGTCTCGACTCAGAAGGATTGTGTTAAAGGCAATTTGATTGATTGACCCTGATCCCTTGAGATCATACTCGTTGACGTTGTGAGGATTCGTCAGGCTAGGCTTACGCATATGACTGACAACAATAACGGACACATCAGTCTCCTTAACGAGCTTGAGAAGTCGATCCATGAAGTCATCAATGGTCTTGTTCTCATTACTTGTCACAGCCGCCTGTAGCGGATCAATGATAATCACGTCGCACCCGCTACCCTTGACCATTGCCCGGAGCTTCAGGAACAACTCGTCCGTATCCACCGCACCGTTATGATCTAACAGTAGTATCCGCCCATCCGTGATGATCTCCGAACGCAACTTGTCAAAGTCGATATTCTTGCGATCTTCAAGCGACAGGTTGTGCCCTGTGTGAATCGTCAACAGATTCTCCACGGCTTCTCCATTTGAGGCCTCAAGAAACGCACAACCTACTCGTTTAGTTGTGTTCTTCCAGAAGTGATACGCAATCTCGTTGACCATAGTGGTCTTACCAACAGAAGTTAATGCACCGACCACAGTGATCTCTCCTGCGGCTATACCACCGTTCAGCATCGAGTTCAGCATACCAAAGCTTTCAGGGAACGGAATGATCTCCTCAGTACCACGCTTGATGAAGTCCCCCCAAGCGTCCTCTAAGGTTATTACCCCGGTCATTCGGTATGTCTTAGCCTCCCACCACTGAGCCGTGAACGCCCTGACCTTGTTGTTCATCAGGTAGTCGGAAGCGTCCTTAAAGTCCGTCAGGTTGACGATCTTTGCTTTGTTGGGGGACAGTACTTGAGCACATTTCTCAGCCGCTTCACGGCCCGCAGAATCGCTGTCAAAACAAATGACCACATTCTCAAAGCCCTCAAGCCACTCTAGGTTCTTCTTGAAGTCCTTAATAGCTCCCGCCGCGCCTTTGGACACAGAGACAACCGGGTAACGCCCAAGCATCTCATAAGCCGCCAGTGCGTCCAGTTCGCCCTCCACGACGGTCACATAGCGACCGCCTGTGTTAAACAATTGCTGACCGAACAGTGTGTTGGTCTTAAGATCACCCTGAGCACGGAAGGTCTTGGTAGCGACCTCCCGAACCTTACAGCCGACTAATGTACCCTGTCCATTGTAGTAGGGGTAATATTGCGAGTGTTCGTCAGAATGTACGTTGAACTTCCTCGCAGTTGCTTCCGATATCTTTCGATCTGGAATCGCTTGAGTGGTTCCATACATTTCCACTGGCTTAGTGTACGACACAACATTACTAGCGGTCTCCACAAATGTAGCCTCCTTAAAATAGGTTTGACATTTAAAACAATATCCATGCCCGTCCGTGTAGACTGCGAGAGCATCACTACTCCCGCACTTCTTACAGGACTCGTGGCGAACAAACGAGTCATTAGAACTCTCCATCGTCATCCAGTGCAACCTCGCCCTTCTCTACGACTCGAATCGCCTGCAGGTAAGGGGCGACACCATGAACGGGGTGCTCGTTGCCTAGGTTATACTTGACACGCACCTTGTCACCATAGCGGACAGATGAACGGCTTACTGGCTCACCTTCATTATCAATGACCGCAAAATCTTCAAACTTGGTAGCGAACTTCCGTTGCGCTTGATTTTTGTACATCTTAAGCTTGATACCCTCTTTCTCAAGCTTCTCAGCTTCAGAGTCGTCGAGAGTTAAGACAAGCGAATATTTGCCCGTTGATTGGCCGTTGTAGACCTCGTGAGCGTCCAAGTTAGCGAACGCGACTACCCCATTAATTACAGACATTATCAGACCTCCTCAGGTTCTGGTGTTGCTAGGCGAATACTTTTTAAAACCGCGCCTAGTTCTAATAAACGCTTGCCTGACATTTCAGACAGTAAAGCGTCCCATTGTGGCTCAGGGTCTTCGATCTGGTCAAAGACTCTGCGCCTTAATTCTAATATTATAATCGCTGTTGAGATATCAGTCAACATATTTTTTAACCTCATTTAGAAACTCTCTATACTCTAAAGTATACATTATTTTTTTCTTTACGTTAATCTTTTTGATATTACTCCTCAGGTTCTTTCTTAGAACTTTGGAATTCTTTAGTAACATTATACTCTCCTTTGAGTTCCAAGTCAAACACTGCTTGACGTGTTGCTGTTAGACACTCTAAACAGAGATCAAAATACCCATCAATCTGAGTGTCCTTAAGTGTTGCCTCATAGTCGGACAACTCGACATCGCAAGCCCTACATCTCATCGTTTATTCTTCCATTGTTGAACTATATATCCTAACACACCGCCAAAGAACGATGCAAGAGCAATTGTGCCAATCATTAGTAACGCTAAGTCTTGAAAAGTTACGATTTCCATTTTTTAATAGCCTCCTCTAGCCTACGGTCGTGTAAAGCACCCCTAGGACTTCGTAAAAGCTCCTGTGAGCGACGTTCGTAATATTCTGATAGTCCCCTATTGTTTTGCCAATTATA
>Ga0160423_10004146_pt1 | contig 11951 bp, 2 predicted proteins | sample CRUFie14St8metaG_FD_108191 | JGI IMG/M metagenome (GOLD analysis project Ga0160423, IMG submission 108191) | Marine microbial communities from the Costa Rica Dome - CRUD Field 142mm St8 metaG | ecosystem: Environmental > Aquatic > Marine > Oceanic > Photic zone | place: Costa Rica: the Eastern... | reverse complement strand
TCTGTAGGCACAAATTGTTATCTTGTTGACACAATTAAAAGAGCTAGTAATGGAACTATTGCTAGCACATTTACCGTAAAAGATGATCAAATATTTAAAACATTACCATCAAATCAATTATTAAGATTATTTGATAATGTACCTAAAAAAGCATTAGCACAAGAAATTACTGCTAATAGATTAATATATGGTAATTATACAGAAAATTTTAATTTAATAGATTCTAGTAACGCAGATGTAAAACCTGTTTTTGAAATAGAATTAAAAAATAGATATAACCCAGGCTCTTCAAATAGAGATGAAAGACAATCTATAAAATCAAAAAGAACATATCAGTTTGGTATCGTATATATGGACGAGTTTGGTAGGCAAACACCAGTATTAACTGATGATAGTGGTATAATAAAAGTTGATCAAGAAAGCGCTTCATTTATGACGCAATTTACAGTTAAAACAACTTCTAATGCGCCCGCGTTTGCTAATTCATATAAGTATTTTATAAAAGAAATTTCGTCTACAACTCATAATTTTATTGGTGATAGTTTTTATCAAGACAAAGAAGGTTTTATATATATAGCTGTGCCATCTGCAGATGTTAATAAAGTTAATGTAGAAGACTCTATAATATTAAAAAAGAAAAGAGGAAATAATGTTTCTGATATTACAGAAGAATTTAAAGTATTAGATAAATTTACAACAGGGCCGCCGCCTTTTTTAGCAAAGCCTTTAAAAGAAGTATATGTTCCAGATGTATTTGTATTTAGTAAAAACCTTGAGCAAGATAGAGATTTACACGTACTAAAACCTGGTTCATCACCTGTTCCGGGTAGAAATAGAATAACAGTTGGTGCAATGTATAAATTGCAAGAAACAAATATTGATAATGGTCAGGAGATTGGCAATGATACTAAAAGAGGCGTTAGCGTTCAGGCTTATGCGCTTTTAAATCCAGGGGCAAAAGTAAAATTTGTTACTGGTTCGGGAGAAACGGATGTGTATACAATAGCAAATAAAGAGTTAGATTTAGGAGACGATAATGATTTTGAATTACATTTTACTGAAGAATTTGGTGATGATGTAAAAATTCTTTATGATGATTTTGACAGAGATAAGCTACTAAACCCTAGTGGCGATGTAGATGTTGGCGCTACATTAGTTGGCGGAGATTCATCTTTAAATGTAAGTACTACTGACGGTGGAAAACATTATGGAGGTGGTATAAAAATGGTTGTTGTTGATACGGTTGATGAAAGCGGTAAAGAAGAATATCAAGGTAAATTTTTTATAAAAATAAAAAATAGTTCTAACCTATTAGAAGAATTAAAAGGTGAAGAAGATTTAAATAACCTACAAGTATTAAGCACAATATCTTTAGACGGTAATCAGACTGATGACGATCCAAGGCAATTTCATATGTATGGTGGAGGTTTAGCAAATAGCGACTCATCTATAACAAGAATTGGTGGCTCTGACCCAAAAACGCCAATGGACGGCGGTTTTAGAGGAGATACAAATCATGCAGGTGGTCAAACTGCAACTGATGGCCAATCTTTTAACCCTTCAAGAGGGTTTATTACTAACACAGAACTAGATCAAGGGTATCATTTTTGTATAAGAACAGATCAACCATATGCTAATAAAGCTTCAAAATATGCAACATTACCTTTAATTACTGGTTTAGAAAAAGCACCATCTAATAAAAATCTTTATAATACAGATAATCCTGTTTATTTAAAATTTGATAGATCAAGAACACAAATTGCAGCGGGTCAAGCAGCGGATAATAATATATATAAAATAGAAAGAGTATTTAAATATCTTGAAAGAGGTGGAAGTCTTTCCCAGTTTGACGATGGAGATGCAGTTTATTTAATAAAACTAGATAAAAATTTAGCTCAAAATTTAATTTTTAATGGGGATATAGAGCCCGCAACAACTGGCACAGAAGCTAATATAATGCAAATATCAATATTAGAATTTAGAAAAGAAGATCAATTAATAGGTATACCCGAACCACCTATATTTGAAGTATTACCAAAAGATGATACTGATATTGATATATATTTTGAAACACAAGAAATATTTACAGTATCTAGTAATCATGGTAATGACAATGTACTTTCTTATTATAATTGTTTTACTTTTGAAAATGGTGTTGAATCATTAACTATTAGAGACGATTTCAATACACCTGCAATTGGTAAAGGAGTAAGAGTATCTACAGTTTTTGAAGATAAACCATATATTGAAGAAACATTAAAAAATAATTTAATATTTTCTCAAATATATAATGGTAAAAACGCAATAAATAGATTAAATCAATTTATTATTGCTGAAGATATTACAAAAGAAATAAATCCAGATTATGGAAGTATTCAATTATTACATACAAGATATAATGACGTAATAGCTTATTGCGAAAATAAAGTTGTAAAAATATTAACAAATAAAGACGCATTATTTAATGCTGACGGAAATGTTAATATAACATCGAATAAAGCTGTATTAGGACAAGCTATGCCTTATAATTCAAATTATGGCATATCTACTAATCCAGAAAGCTTTGCGGCATATACACATAGATCTTATTTTACTGATAAAAAAAGAGGTGTAGTTGTAAGACATTCTATGGACGGTATGGAAGAAATATCTGGTTATGGAATGAAGGACTTTTTTAGAGACGCTTTAGCTGCTAATAACGGGTTAATGGTTGGCTCATATGATGTTAGAAAGCATCAATATAATATTAGTACGCATGAAAGTAACGCTAATAGTACAGTTTCATTTTCAGAATCTATAAATGGATGGGTAAGTAAAAAATCATTTATACCAGAAGCTGGTTTTAGTTTAGAAAATAAATATTTTACATTTAAAAATGGCCATATATTTGAACATCACGTTGGTACAAGAAATACTTTTTATGGTAGCGCAACAACACCATTTGTAGAATTTTTATTAAATACATCACCTGCTAATATGAAAAACTTTAGAACATTAAATTATGAAGGTGATAGTGGTTGGACATGCTCTAGCATTGTTACAGACCAGCAAGATGGCGTTGTTTCTTCATTTATTGAAAAAGAAAATAAATATTTCAACTATATAAAAGGTGTTACTGAAACGCAAAGCACAATAGATACAAAAGCTTATAATGTACAAGGCGTTGGTGATTGGGCGAGTAATGCTAGTGGTGGTGGTAATTTAAGAGTATATACTTTTGCAAATACAGTGCCGCAAGATTTACAAATTGGGGATGATTTATATTATGTACACCCAAGCAGTAGTGCTAATACTAGAATAGGGCCCGTAACAGCTATTACATCAACAACAGTTACAGTTGATTTTACCACAACATCATCGCCACCATCATCACCTGCATATTTTATATTTTATGTTAAAAATGCAGAATGGCAAACAAGCGGCTTATTAGGCTACTTTGCAACAGTTAAAATGCAGAATACGTCAACAGATTCTAAAGAAATATATTCTGTTGGCAGCGAAATTAGTATAAGTAGTTAATACGTAATAATAAATATATAAAAAAAATTAAAAATGAGTATTACAAATTTAATATCGCCTAACCAGATTATGGCAGGTTACAATATGGCTCTTCAAAATCCTATATTTCAGCCAGGGGGTATAACGGCTAGTGTAATAAATTCAACGTTAAGCTCTCAAAACCCAGCTATTACCGCTTCAGGCGCAGCGGCCCCTAGGGTAGGTATACCAAATATAGGCTCGCAAATTCTTTTAAATTCTGCTTTTAATAGACCAGCTGCAGGTGCTAATGTTGGTGGAGGTGGAGGCGGAGCTAATGTAACTCCATCACCTACGCCACAGGTACCTCCGTTTAATCCATCTGCTACATTAGCAAAAATGGGTGGCGCTCAGATTTTAGGTGGTGCTGTAAAAGCCGTAGGTAGTTTAATTGGCGGCGGCGCAAGAAGACGTGAACAAAGAGCAGCTAGAGAAGAATTAGCCGCTAAGCAGGCTAGCTATGAATCATTAGATACCTCGAATCCATATAAAAACATTACAAATACATTTGAAAATTTAACCGTAAACACGCAGGCGGCTGATTTTGCTGCTCAACAAAGTGCGCAGGGCGCAGCTAATATTATGAATAATTTAGCCGCAGCAGCAGGCGGCGGGGGTGTAGCAGCATTAGCGCAATCATTAGCTAATTCGCAAGCACAAGCAGCACAGCAGGCTTCAGCACAAATTGGCGCACAAGAGCAAAGAAATCAATTATTAGGCGCACAAGGCGAACAAAGAAGACAACAATTAGTTGCGGCCGGTGAAAGACAATCTCAAAAATTAGAATTTGAAAAACAAGGAACATTACTAGGAATGGCACAACAAAGAAAAGCCGCAGCAGATCAAGCAAGAAAAGACGCAACAGATGCGTTAGTTGGAGGAATTGCGCAAGTTGGAATGGGGGCTGCAATGGGTGGTTTTGGCCCAGATGGATTAGGCAGTATATTTTAAATAAAAAATTATGGCGAATAAAGCATTAATATTAGGTGCCGCAATGGCATATAAAAATCAAGGATCACCAATTGTTGGTAGTATAACTAAAGCTGTTGACGCGAGCTTAGGCAGTTATTTAAAAATTATGGAAGCCGAACAGCAAAAACTTTCAAAGGCTAGTCTTGTTACACAACAATATCTTGATTCATTACCTGCAAATCCTGAAATAGATTTGTTAGATGATAATTTATCAACTATGTTTACCTCTGAATTAAATTCTGCTAGAAATGAAATAGGCAGGCTTAATATGATTAGATATGCTGATCCTTTTACTTATTCGCCAGGTTCTGAAGCATATACAAATATAACATCAGCTATTAAAGCTCAAGAAAAAATTTTAAAAGATAGATTAATTGAAGCTACAACATTGCAACAATCTAAAGCAAACTGGGTTAATGAGCATAGTGTAATTTCTGAAACATGGAAACGTCTTAATGACAAAACATATAAAGCTTTAACAAATATATTAAGCCCAGGAAAAGAAGACTATACAGCAACAAGAGATAAAGATGGCAAATTAGTTTTTTCTACAATATATGATGGTGAAAAAATTGATATTAAAGTAGAAGATTTAGACTGGGGGCAATTTCCTCAGCCTGAAATAAATAAAATAAATGAGTTTTTTGAAATAGCACAAAATGCTGGCCAACAAGGTTTAGATTTAGGCACAGGTCAAGTAAATATGATGAGAACATATTTTGATAGCGTTTTAAAATCAAATGAAAATGCATTGTTTTCATTAATGTTTGATGAATTACCTATGGGTAAAATAGATCAAAAAATGGCATTATTTACAGAAGAAGATTTTGAAAAAATGTTTCCAAATGCAGATTATAGTGACCAAACAACTTGGCCAGATATAAATGAAATGAGAAATCAAACCGTAAATACAATTATTAGTAAAATTATAGAAGAAAATAAAAATTTTAAAAATAAATCAGGTTCTCAATTTGCTAAAGGGTTTAATGAGTTTGCATTTAACTATGCAGAATTCAAAAACGGAATAGCACCTATGCAAAATAGTAGTAAAGAAGAAATATTAGAATATATTGTAAAAAAGAGCCCATATAGCGGAATAATAAATGCAACTGATAAAAACGGTAAAATATTTTTTGGAACAGGAAGTCCTCAAACGCAAGCATTAAGAGCGTTTGATATTAATGATGAAATTGAAACATTTAAAAATACTGGGAATCCTACATCATTGGTAACTAAATTAATTAGAGAGCTTTATGCTGGTGATGATCAAGCTAATAATATTACACAGCTTATTTCTCAATTTGAAAATTTATCAACCCCTGAGCAGCAGGAATATTTCTCAAATATATTAAGAGGTACTAATTAAAATTAAATATGGCAATAGACGAAAAACTAATACGTGCTTTATATAAAGAATTTGACCCAAATTTAAGTGCAAATAAAGTTGAAGCGCAAATTAGATTTATAAACAGAACATATACGTCGCAAGATAAATTTGTAGAAGATTTTTATAGCCAATATGAAACAGAGCTTACACCTAAAATTAAAAAAAATATATCTATATATTTTGGTGGTTTTAAGCCTGATGTGCAGCCAACTATAGATGTTGATGATATAGATATTTCAGTATCACCAGAAGCAGCAGAATTAATATCAATCGCAGAATTAACATCTGCGGAACAGTTAGAGGTAAATAAAAAATTTGGTTCTAATAAAAATCCAGATTTTAATTATTTTACTAGAAAAAATTACGAATTTGCCCCAACTATTGAGCAAATGCGCGATATGGGAATACCCGGTATGGTTGAAGGAATTGATTATGATCCTGTTAAAATTAAAGAAACTAATTTTATGTTGTTTGATGATTTAGGAATTACGCAAGAACAACATAATAATAATTTTAATAATCAAATAGAGCTTTTATTAAATCCTTCAGAATATTCTGATTTTTTAAATGAAAATGAAATTAATAATAATAATGCTTGGAAAAATAAAAATAATATTAATTTTACTTCTTTAGAGGGTATTACTAATATTAATCAAAGAAATGCAATTAACGAAGAAGTTAATAAAAGATTACTTGAGAAATATAAAAATGATTTTATTACTAAAATAAAAAGTAGTAAGATTGATAATTATATAAGAAATAATGCAGATTTATATACAGAAAAGAAAACAACAGTAACAAGTGTAAGAGAGGGGTTTAGCACAACTAGCACAACAATAGTTCCTGATTATGAAAAATTTTCTAATATAGAAAAAATATTATATAAAGATATTGAAAAATTTAAAGACGCGAATAAAGAGTTAAAAAAATTATATGATGAAAATGAAAAGCTTAGATTAGAAATTGAAACTTATTTTGAAGAAGTATCTAAAGCTAAAGAAAATGATGAAAATTTTGAAATTGATATAGATGAAAGCTATGCAATAAAAGAAAAAATGGCATTATATGAAGCCAATAAAAATGTTTTATTAGAAATAATACCTAAATTAGAAGTTCAAGGAGATGGTTTTCAATCATTAGGTGTAGCTGCTGATTTATATTCAAGAGATTATGATTTATTGAAAAAAAATTTAGCAACAACAGCATTAGGTGTTGGTGATATAGGAGTTTCGCTTGGTACATTTTTTGGAGCAGTACCAATTCAAATAGCAGAAAGTATTTTTAAATTTGCAGGAGAAGAAATTGATATTGTTGATAATATAAGCTTATCATGGAATAATTTTAAGCAAGGTGTTAAAAATTCTTATGCCCCTGATATTAAATTTGCTGACGCATTTAAAAATGGTGGTGAAAATTTTGGACAATTTGTTGCTCAAGAAATTGCTACGCAAATACCTATATTTGCAACAATGTATGCTGGAGGTGGTTTTGGTACTTTTATTGGTAGAAGATTTTTTGGAGCTGCAACATCAAGAGCAATTGGCACGGCGGGCACTATTGGGGCAGGTACTACAATAGGTATTTCAAGTGGTACTCAGCAATATTTAGATATGACTTTTGAAGAGCTAAATGACCCATTTTTAGAATATAGTGAAGCTGAAAAATTTTTAACTTCTGTTGGATATGGTACAGCTGAAGGGCTTTTTGGTACTGCTCCTACATATTTACTATTAAGAAATACAGCAAATGTTTTTGCAAAAAGTCAAATTAAAGAAGGTATAAAAAATTATACTTTAAAAAATATTGCATTTCCAATGGTTGCAGAGCCTTTATCTGAAGGTATAACGCAAGTTAGTCAAAATATTCTTACTGGCAGACCTGCGTTTGAAAATGTAGACCATGCAATGTTTTCTGGGTTTATGTTTAGCGTATTCTTAAATTCAGCACCAGCAGTCGCAGGACGTGTAATGCAGAAATTTAGTAGTAAAGTAGATTATGATGCTTTTATGGAGGCTGGCAATGAAATCAAAAGCATTGAAAAAGCATTAAAAAGAAAAAATTCTAGATTTAAAAAAGGCACAAATGAATTTAACCAAATGGTTTCTAGACGTGGTGAATTAAAAAGAAAACAAAGAAGTTTATTAAGTAATTCTTTTAATAATATTAGAACAAAGGTTACAAAAAGATCATTTAACAAATTTTTAAATTTAACATCAGAGCAGCAATCTTTAGTATTGCAGGGCCAAAAAATTGTTGATGAAGGTGGTTTATTTTTAAGTAAAGAAGATCAAATACTTTTAGAGTCAATACAAAGAAAAATTAAGGGGTATGACGTAGCATTAAACATATATAAAGATGAAAAAAGATTTGGTAATGAATTTTCTCTTTTACAAGGTGAAAATGCTGATTTATATGATTCTTATATAAAAAGAGCTAAAGACAGGCTAAAGCAAAAAGGTGTTAAAGAATTTGATGCTCTAGCTGAATATGAAGAAGCATCTAATATATATTTTGAAGATCAATTTGATCTATATACACAAAATGCAAAAAATAATTATGGTTCTAATTTTAAAGTTTTTAATACTAATAAAGAACTTATTGAATATATTGAAAACAATCCTGAATTAAATGAAAGATATAGTAAGTCAAAAACAATTTCATTTAAAGATAAAAACGGAAAAATTAAAAAAATAAAATTAGGTAAAACTGTAAAGCAAGCAATATTAGACGGTGATATTAATGGTATTTCTGAAATTATAACTAAAAAAGATAGAAGATATAAAGCTGGTAGTAGAAAAAATACAATAGAATTAATATCTAAAGAAAACTCTTTAAATAATGAAAGAGCAGGAACAGGGTATCATGAACTAACGCATGGCATTTTATTTAGGGCTTTAGGGGTAGATTCAGCAAGATTTAAAAATATTGCAGAAGATATATTAGAAACATTAAAAGTAAGCAATCCTAAGCTATATACTCAAATGACTCAAAGTATTGGTGGCCAACAAGCAGATGTGGCTAATCCAGAAGAAGTTATAGTAAACTTTATAGAAAGAGTTGCAGAAGGCAAAATAGATGAAAAATTTGTTGGGGTGGTTGCTGAAGCATTAAGCAGAGAATCTGGTTTAAATATAAACTTTAGAAGCTCCGCAGATACTATAAAGTTTTTATTTGATTTAGGTTTAAAAATTAAAGATGGCGATTTTAAGTTATCGGATATAAAAGCGGTTAAAGAAAACTTAGAAGGTCAACTTAATGATGCAAATGAAAAGGTTGATAATATTAAAATAACAAAATTTTCAAATTCTGACGCAAATATAATACAAAAAATATTTGATAATTTAGGTGTTGAAGGTGTACAACAAATAGCAGAAAATAAATATATTAAAAAGCTTTTAAATAATATAAGCGCAAAATATAGAAATGTACCAGGATATAATACATATAGAAAAGAATTTGAAGACGGGTTAATTAATGACCCGGTTTACGGAATATTAGGCTCATTATTAGATTATAACCCGCAAAAAAATCCAGTATTAATATCACATATTGCGGCTAGACTAAAACAAAGAAGTAAAACAATTGCTTCGCAAATATTTCCTCAGTTTTTTGAGGAAGATGTTACAGAAGTTAAAAATGTAACAGAAGACGTTACAAAGCCCGAAGTATTAAAACAAAGGGAAAGCCTTAGAATATCGTTAGGGCTTAGCACGGACGTTATAAACCGCGTTAAACAAGCTGTATTGAAGACATTTGGCGGTAAATTACCTAATGTTACAAGTAAAAACTTTAGAAGTGAGCTACAAAAATCTTTTAGAGTATTTTTAAAGAAAACAATTGCTAAGAATGTATTAAAGCAGGGGGCTGAATATAAAGCATTTTTAGAAAATAATTTTGAACAAATATATAGTGTATTATCGCAAAATACAATTAGAAAAAGATTTAAAGCTTTTGCCGAGCCTGTATTAGATAAAGACGGTAAACAATTAAGAGAAAAAACACCTGAAGGTAATAAAATATTTGTAAAAAGAAAAATTACTAAGAAAGAATTTGTAGATTACTTTTTAGGTGAAAATGTAGGTAGGTCAACGCAAGGAACAAGAAAAACAGCATTAGCAGAAGCGCTGGCTGAAGAAATTGCATTTGACGCAAGCTTAGATGTATTAAGAGACCCAACGCCTATAGATGCAGCTGGTAATACTATATTAAATAGAGTTGAGCAAATAATAGAAATTAATGGCGAACAATTTAGTGAAAATTATTTAGCACAAGTTGCAAAAGAAATTGATAGAGCTACAGGTTTTAAATTTAGTGATTCAAGCGAAGGTATAACTGTTTTAGATTTTGACGATACAGTTGCGGTATCTAAAAGTAAAGTTATTGTTAATATGCCAGATAAAAGCACCAGAGAGCTAACACCTGCGCAATTTGCAAAAGAACATGAAGGCTTGAAAAAAGACGGAGCAGAATTTGATTTTAGTCAATTTAATAAAGTTATAGGCGGTGAAAAAGGACCTTTATTTGGTAGATTACAAAAAGCTGTAAATAAATTTGGCAATAAAAATGTATTTATATTAACAGCAAGGCCGCAGGAAGCAGCACCCGCAATAAAACAATGGTTAGAATCACAAGGAATAGCTTTATCAGAAAAGAATATAGTCGGATTATCTGACGGTTCAGCGCAAGCAAAAGCGGATTGGATATTAGGTAAAGCACAAGAAGGTTTTAATAATTTTTATTTTGCGGATGATGTATTAGAAAATACATATGCTGTTGAACAAGTGTTATCGCAAATTGATGTAAAATATAGAGTTGATAGTCAATTTAGTGATTCAGGTGTGAATATTGAAAGAAAAAATATTAAACAATTATTAGAATCTTTTGATGGTGATTTAGGAACCTTTAATGATTTCTTTAAAGCACTAATTATAGGACAAAGAAACTACGAAATTGATTCTAAAGGTAGAGTTGCAGATCGTAAAGGCCAAGCATTAGAATATTATGTTTCGCAAGAAATAAAAGGTATATTAGGCGATAGAGTTGAAATTGTAAATGAAGATTCTTTAAAAATATTAAAAACAGGAGATACAGGTATTGATATTAGGCTTAAAATTGATGGAGGCCCTGAATTTGGTATAGAAATTAAAGATAAATTTACTGACAGGGTTGGATCTAAAAGTGGATATTCACCTACAACAGAAGCTTGGGGCGGCGATGTAGCTGGAAGAGTTGTAACAACATATGAAGAATTAAAATCTAGACTTGAAGACAAACTCAATGAACTTAATATACCATATGAAACTAATGAACAGGGGGATGTTTTTATAGATGATAAAATTAATGGAAAAAAAGTAACTGATATATTAAAAGATAACGGTTTTAAATTTTCAGATCAAGAATTAGATTTTACTATGGATGGATTGCAGTCTGTTGCAGATTTATATGCTAAAAAAGGCGGTCAATATATATTATTTGGCGACAAGGGTATATTTTCTTTAAATGATAATCCGTTAAATTCAAACGTAGAGTCTTTAGTTGGAATTGGGCAACAGTTCGGTTTAAATACTTCAATAAAAACAACTCTTAAAACAAGCGATGTAAACAAAGCTGGTAAAAGAAAATTTTTCTTTAGAAGTTATTTAAGTATTGTTGATTCAAACGGAAAAAAAGGAAGTAAATTAGTTCCTCAAAGTTTACAAGCAACAGATGTTTTTTCTAAATTTAGCGATAGTTCAGCAATAAATTTAGATAACGAAATAAATAATATAATAGAAAAAAGTTCTGGTATTAAAAATATTGTGCGCTATTCTGATACTAAAGGAAGATTATTAGGCAAACAAGGATTTTTTAGAAATACTTTAAGAGGTGGTTTCTTATTTAATTTTAGAGCTGATGACCTAAAAGGTTTAACATATGAAATTATAAAAAATATACGTGGCGCTGAAGGTAATGCTGCAATACAATTTTTTAAAGAATATTTACATAGGCCATTTGATAAAGGAATGCAACAAATTCAATTTGAGCAAATAAAGTTAATGGATGATTTTAAAAAATT
>Ga0160423_10004142_pt1 | contig 11956 bp, 10 predicted proteins | sample CRUFie14St8metaG_FD_108191 | JGI IMG/M metagenome (GOLD analysis project Ga0160423, IMG submission 108191) | Marine microbial communities from the Costa Rica Dome - CRUD Field 142mm St8 metaG | ecosystem: Environmental > Aquatic > Marine > Oceanic > Photic zone | place: Costa Rica: the Eastern... | reverse complement strand
TTGACTTGAGCATTGCTCAGCCAGCCCGAGAGCGATGGGAACACTGTGGCCAGCGGCAACGATATTGACCCTGATCTGATCAGCGGATTGCAGGTGTTGAAGAATGCCAGCAAGAAGATCACGAAGAACGTTCGCGTCGTAGGCAATCGCCGGGCGTTCACTGTCTCCAAATCCTGCCCAGTCGAAGCTCACCAGCTGGCAGCGTTCATCCATGGCATCAGCAAAGGCATGCCACTCACCACGGCTCGACACGGTGCTCAAGGCAGGTAGCAGCAGCCAAAGTTCGCCGTTTTCGCAACCGCGACGTTCCAGAGTGATGCGAACGTTGCGGCCGTTCAGCTTGATCTGGATATTTTCGGGAACACCACCGATCCGGGAATGCAGGTTCATGGTGATTTCAACGGCGTCGACTGATTGCAGGACTCCAGCTTCGGTCTGGACCAGGGAACCAGCCATGGATGTTGCAAAGATTTTTCGAGCCTCACTCGATCGGCCTCTCGCAAAGCAAAGGCCACCTGCGATGCACAGGTGGCCTGATCGGTCTTAACAGGCGCTCAGACTCAGGGTTGGAAGGCTCTTCTCTCAAGATCGCAGTCTCCATTGGGGGGCAGCCCCTGACGGCGCATGGCCTGAACTTCCGCTCTTGCGGCTCTCAGATCAGCGCGGAAAACCGGATCGTTCTGCAGCTGGGCCACGGTGCCTGAGGCGATGATCTGGCTGGCCTGAACATCACTCAGCCAGTGCACATTGCAGATGTAGCGGCTCTTTCCGTACTCGATTCCTCTGGCCAGGATTGCATCGCGACGTTCCGGTGCGAGCTCACTGAGAACCAGTGCCCATGCCCATCCGGTAGCAGTGTGGCCGGATGGGTAGGAGCCATCGCCTCTCAGCAGGGTTTCCTCGTCGGGTGTGCAGATCGGCTGGCCGTTGACCATGAACGGCCTGGGGCGCTGATAGTTGTTTTTAGCCTTGTAGGTCGCCAGGCCGGCGTCGGTCAGTGTGCGTCGCAGCAGGGTGTAAAGCCTCGGTGTTCCTTCCTTGGTGATCGGCACACCGAGGGTGCAGGAGTAGATCGCTGCGGCTTCAGGAAAATTCAGGTTGGCATCAATGGCGGCCACGTCCCAGCGCGGGCCTCCCTGCAGAGGAAAGGTCGATTCGGCATTGGCCACATCAAGGTCGTACTCGATGGACCCCTTCATGGGGTGTGCAGGCAGAAGCTTCAACGAATCGGGCACTGACTCAGGTGCCAGATATCCCTCGAGCAGGCCGTGTTTCAGGGTTTTGAGATTCTCCGGTGAACCAACATCGGGTTCGCAGTGAGTCGGCGCCTGTGCCCCGGCCGGCAGACCTGAAACACTGATACCGGCAATCAATCCCACGGCAGCGCAGCCAGACGCGAATCGACTCATCAAGGGTTGTTGTTGTTCTCGCAATCAATGCTTAGCAATCATCCAGATTCATTAACAACCAGCAGATCTTGAGGTCTGCACTCGTTGGATCTTTCTTGCCCTCAATGGATTGTCAGCTGCGGGGCTTGATCAGCAATGTCACTCCAGATGCTGTGATTACAACCGTGAGTACTCCAAGCAGCCCTGGATAAAACGACTGCAGGTTGATCCAGCCAAAACTGCCGGTGTGGATCTTGAGTAACCAGAACGCGTCAATTCCCTGTTCCAGCAGAAGGCTGTACAGGGATCCACTGATTGCCGTGAGCAGCAACGGCGCCGCTGCGATCGGAACGAGCCAGCGGTGAATGCGTCGAGCCTGACGCTGTGCACTGGGACTTCGCTTCATTGTTTGCGCAGTTGTTGGTGCAGTTCCCGCTCATTGGCGCATGGCATCCAGCGACCGTTGTTCTCATGTACCGCGTTACAGCCGATCTGTTCAGCGCGTTGGCGTGCTTCGGCTTCTGTTTTGTAGAGGCCTTTGCTGTGGGCCAGTACGGGTCCAGACATCGCAACACCGGAAAGGCCGACAATCGTTGTGCATGCAATCGTCAGAGCTGACAAAGCCATGATTCAGGAATTCAGGTGAATGATGAGCTCCTCTCGCTTGTGCAATCGGCTTGAGGTGCATCAATCTTGCCCGCGCTGAGTATGCCCTGGTTGTTGTTGAAGCAGTATTGAGGTCATCTGTCGTGAGTGCACGCGATGTCACAACAGTGGTCGCTGATAACCATTCTCACCACAATGGAGTCAACAACGGATTGTGTATGCGCGCTCTTGCTTTCACGTGTATGGCTTTCATGGCCGCCATCCCCGCTCTCAACGAAGGTCCAGTGTTGGCCCATGCCGGACACGGCGATGAGTTTGTTCAGACCGGTTCCGTCGGCCAGGTGAAGGCCAACCCCAACCGCGATCAGATGCTCGGAATCGTTTCCGAAAAGCCCAAAGTGGAGACCAACGGCCAGTTGAGTGTTCCCAACGTCGCCATTGTCAAAGCCAATGGTCAGCCCTATGTGTTCGTCTTCAGCGGAACCACCTACGACCCGGTTGTGATCAAGCCCGGCTCTGTTTCAGTCGATCGCACCGTGGTCCTCGACGGTGTGACGGCAGACGAGAAGATCGTGGTCTCCGGTGCGTTGTCGATCTTCGCTGAATCTCAGAAGAACAAGCGCTGAAACCCGTCGTTGTCTGTCTGTCTTTCGGCGATTCAATAGTTCATCGATGTTCAACAATCTGCTGAACAAGATTCTGCGTTGGTCGATCGCCCGCAGATGGCTGGTGCTGATCAGCTCCCTGCTCATCAGTCTCATCGGCGTGATCAACGTTCTGCAGATGCCGTTGGACGTGTTTCCGCCGTTTGCACCACCTCAGGTTGAAATCCAGACCGTTGCACCAGGTCTCGCACCTGAACAGGTCGAGCATCAGATCAGTGAGCCGATCGAGGCGGCTGTGAACGGACTTGCCGGGGTCGATCTGGTTCGATCCGCGTCCAAGCCCGGTCTGTCGATGGTGCAGGTGGTGTTTCGTGATTCAGCCAGCCTGGAGCGTGCCCGGCTGGCGGTGTCGGAACGGTTGCAGCAAGTGCGGATGCAACTTCCCGAGTCGGCTGAGGCTCCGGAAATTTCGCCGTTGCTTTCACCGCTGGGAACAATTCTTCAATACGCCTTCACACTTCCGGAAACCGCCTCCGCTGAGCAGGTCCTGCAGCTGCGCAACATCGTGCAGCGCACCTTTGAACATCCGCTGTTGGCCATTCCCGGTGTGGCCCAGATCACGATCTATGGGGGTGACAGTCCGCAGACCCAGGTGCAGCTTGATCTCAAGGCTCTGCAGGCTCAGGATGTCGACTTGAATGAGCTGGTTGAAGCCGCTCGCAATGCTCAGTTCAACGGACGCGGCGGGGTTCAGATTTCCGGTGGTCAGGAGCGTCTGATCCTCAGCGACCATGGCATCAGTCAAGACGATGACATCACGCGTTCCGTGGTGCGTGCGGGAGATGGTCGTGCCATTCCCCTCGGTTCGCTTGCGGAAGTGAGATCCGGAGCGGCCATGCGTCGCGGTGCGGCCAGCCTGAATGGACAACCGGCTGTTGTGTTGATGATCAACAAACAGCCTGATGTGGATACACCTCAGCTGACGCGCACCGTGGAAGACAGCATGCGCCAGCTTCAGACATCGCTTCCAGCTGATGTCTCGGTCACTCAGACATTCCGTCAGGCGAAATTCATTGAGATCGCCATCCGCAACGTCAGTGAATCTCTCCTGCTCGGAGTGGTGATCGTCGCGGTTGTGCTTCTGCTGTTTTTGATGAACTGGCGAACGGCCTTGATCGCCCTCAGTGCCATTCCACTGTCGCTCCTTGTTGGGCTCTTGTTGATGCGCGGGCTCGGCCTGCAACTCAACACAATGACCCTTGGTGGTCTGGTGGTGGCGATCGGCTCTGTTGTCGACGATGCGATCGTCGACATGGAGAACTGCTATCGGGGTCTGCGCAGCAACCGGCTTCAGAACCAGCCGTTGCATCCTCTTGAAGTGGTGTTCAACACCTCGGTTGAAGTGCGACAGCCGGTGCTGTTCTCCACTTTGATCATTGTTGTGGTGTTCGCACCGATCTTCACGCTCAGTGGTGTGGAGGGGCGAATCTTCATGCCCATGGGAATCGCCTATGTGCTGTCGATTGTTGCTTCGACGGCTGTGGCTCTCACCTTGTCACCTGCACTCTGTGCCCTGCTGCTGAGTCGTGCCCCCTTGCCGGCTGCCGCGTCATGGGTGGAATCCCGTGCTCAGAGTCTGTACAGACCCCTGCTCGAGCTTGTCCTGAGATCCCCTCGCCGGGTGCTCGTGATGGCCGTGTCTGTGGTGATTGCCACTCTGTTGATTCTTCCCAGCCTCGGCAGGGTTTTTCTGCCTGAATTCCGGGAGCAGTCACTGGTCAACTCCATGGTGCTGTATCCCGGAGTCTCGCTGGAGATGACCAGCCGAGCGGGTCGACTGCTTTCCAAGCAGCTCCAGTCCAGTGACGATGTGGAGTGGGTACAGGTGAGAGCGGGCCGGGCACCGGGTGATGCCGATGGCGCCGGGGTGAACATCGGCCACGTGGATCTTGAGTTGAGTGATCAGGCCATGCGAGATCGTCCCGCCGCCATTGCCCGCATCCGTGAAGTGTTCGCTGGCCTGCCTGGTGTGGCACCCAACGTGGGTGGATTCATCTCCCATCGCATGGATGAGGTCCTGTCAGGGGTTCGCAGTGCCATTGCGATCAAGATCGCCGGTCCCGACCTTGAGGAGCTGCGTAATCTCGGAGAACAGGTCCGTGATGCGGTGGGCGAGGTTTCCGGTGTCGTTGATCTGCAGCTGGAGCCGCAGTTGCCCGTGCCTCAGATTCAGCTCCGGATTGATCGTGAGGCGGCATTGCGGGAAGGGGTCAGCGTCGCAGCACTGGCACGAGCCGCTGAAGTGGCCCTGCATGGAACGGCCGTCGGCCACGTGTCATCCTCCGGCGTCGCTGTCCCGCTTGTCGTGACACTTCCCAGGGACCAGCAGGGTGACCTGCAGTCACTGCAGAAACTTCCGATTCGCACCGCCAATGGTCTGTTGAAGCCGCTCGGCGATTTCATGACCTTCGAACAGACGACGGGGCCCAATGAGGTCAATCGCGAGGATGTCTCCCGGCGAATCGTTGTATCAGCCAATGTCGCCGGACGCCCTCTGGGCCCGGTGGTGAATGACATCCGTCGCCGTGTGAAGCAGTCGGTGACACTTCCTTCCGGTTACACCCTGCGCTATGGCGGCCAGTTTGAGTCTGAACAGCGAGCCACCCGCTCTCTGGTGCTCTACAGCCTGCTTGCCGCTGTGTTGATTGCAGCAGTGATGGTGGTCGCTGTTCGCTCTCTGCCAGCGACGGTCGCCATCCTGCTCAATCTCCCCCTTGCGCTGGTCGGGGGACTGGTTGCCGTTCTTCTCAGTGGTGGTGTGCTGTCCGTGGCATCGCTGATCGGCTTCATCACCCTGTTCGGCGTGGCAGTCCGTAACGGGCTGTTGCTCGTGGACAACTACAACCGACGCCACCAGAGCGGAGAAAGCCTGAAGGAGTTGATCCGTGCCGGCACCCTTGATCGTCTCAATGCGATTCTGATGACCGCTCTCACATCGTCCCTGGGGATGCTGCCTCTGGCGCTGGCCTTCGGAGCTGGCAACGAGATCCTGCAGCCGTTGGCGATCGTGGTGCTGGGTGGCCTGATCACCTCGACCCTGCTGACGCTGGTGGTGATTCCGGCCCTTTATGCACGGTTTGGATCCAGGTTGCTTGCAGAGGCGAGCCGCTGAATGTTCCGGTGTCGTTTTAAGCAACCATGGCTAGCAAAGGATGCTGCTCATTCGTCAGCGACATCCCATCGCTGATCGATTTTCGCGTCGATGGAGATGCAACAACGACCTCCAGGAGGCCGGCCGGCCCATGATGCGGCCCAACGTCATCTCAAGGCCTGTCGCCTGCGCGCGAAACGGGCCCGTCAGGGCTGGCGGCCCTGGATGTTGTTCGGTGTTGCGTCGCTCTTCTATTTCTATGAATTCTTTGCACGGGTCGCTCCTGGGGTATTGCACTCAGAGCTGATGAAGGTGTCCGGCGCGAGTGAAGGCGCGTTCGGCTTCTCCATGAGTCTTTATTTTCTGGCCTATGCACCGGCTCAGTTGCTCGTTGGGAGGCTGCTCGACCGACATGGTGTTCGTGCCGTTGCGGCGCCGGCATCGCTACTTGTTGCACTCGGATGCCTCCTCTTCGCCTCATCGGACAACATTGTTCTGATGGGTCTGGGTCGTTTTCTTCAGGGGCTCGGCAGTTCCGTGGCCTATCTGGGCGTGATCTATCTCTCACTGATCTGGCTGCCCCCTCAGCGTCACGGCATGGTTCCGGGGATGGTCACCGCCATCGGAACGCTGGGGGCGGCGACTGCCCAGCTGCCTCTGCTGTTGATTTCAGATCAGTTCGGTTGGCGAATGCCGTTGTTGATCGGCTCTGTGGCGGGCGTCATCATCGCCAGTCTGATCTGGTGTTACCTGCCAAGACGGCCGAGCTGGTTTGTGGAGCTCATGCGGGAGGACGGTTTCGATCCACGGAGTCCCGAACCGATGGGCTTCCAGCTCAACAGGATTCTCCATCAACCCAGCCTCTGGATTCTCTCGCTTGCCGCTGCAGGCATCTATCTGCCGGTTTCTGTGATCGGTGATCTCTGGGGTGTGTCGTTCTTCGGAATCGAGGCCGGTCTTCCCAGTGACCAAGCGAGTCTGATCACCACCGTGGTGTTCATCAGCTTCGCCATCGGCGCCATGGTGGCCGGCCACTGGTCCGATCGCATCGGCCGCCGCAAAGTTCTGTTTTCATCAGGGGCCATCAGTGCCGCCAGCTTCGCTCTGCTGCTCTGCTTCACAAGTCGCTTGCCGGTCAGCGTTGTGGTTGTTCTGGTCGGAGCGCTTGGGTTCACCTCCGGCAGTCAGCAACTGGCTTTCGTGATGGTTGCCGACACCGCCAAGCGGCATACGCGAGCGATCACACTCGCTTTCGTCAATTTCGTTGTGATGTTCTTCCCGGTGATTGTGCAGCCGACCGTCGGTCTTTTTTCTCAGTGGGGCTTGCCGGCCGGTGCCAGACCGTCATCGATGCAGGAGCTGCAGGGATATTCGGTTGTGGTCGTGGGCATGCTGGCCGCGGCCGGCCTGAGTCTTCTTGTGCAGGACACCGTGCCGCGAGCTGACGAAGACGTTGTGTTGAGCCATTGAACCCAGACAGGTTGCCGCTGTGAGTGAATCGTCTCCGACTGTTGATGTGCTCGTCACCGGCGGTAACGGACGCGTTGGTGCATCAACGGTGCGCTGGCTTCACACGCTCTCCTGTCGATGGCCTGAAAGTGTGCCACTCAGGCTTGCCATCGGAGGGCGCAGCAGGACCAAATTTGAAGCTGTGCGGAAGCGGCTGAAGCTCCCGGAGCTTGTTTTCAGATCGGTGGATCTCGATGCGGGAATGGAGTCGCTTGTCACAGCTGTTCACGGCGCCAGGCTTGTGGTGCACACGGCAGGACCGTTTCAGGGGCGAACGCAACCTGATCTGCTCCGGGCCTGTATCGCCGCGGGGGTTCCCTATTGCGATGTCTGCGATGAGTTCAGCCTCAGTCGTCACGCCAAGGGCCTCTTCGGAGATGCTGTTGCAGCGGGTGTACCAGCCGTGGTGTCGTGCGGTATCTGGCCTGGCGTCAGTGCGCTGATGGCGGCTGAAGCCGTTCAACAACTTGGTGGACCGCAGATCTGCGAAGGCTTGGAGCTCAGCTTTTTCACGGCCGGCACCGGTGGTGCAGGACCCACCATCGTCAGTGCCACCTTCCTGCTGCTGGCCACAAGGGTGTTGACCTACGTGGACGGCATGCTCACTGAAAAAGAGCCATGGACCGAGCGCCGGGTCGTTGATTTCGGTGCAGGTGTGGGCAGGCACGCCTGTCTGCTGCTCGATAACCCCGACGTGCCCACGACCGTTGAATCACTGGCTGTTGCCAACTGCGCGTCGCGTTTCGGCACTGCACCAGGGGTCTGGAACAGTCTTTTCGCCGTCATGAAGCTGCTGCCGCGTGAGCTACTGATCAATCGCGCTGCGATGCAGGCTGTTGCCCTGTTTTCAATGCCCGTCATCAGGGTTGTCGACAAGCTCGTTGGTGCCACCAATGCCATGCGTATTGATGCTGTCAGCAAGGCTGATGCCGGATCAGGCATGCCTTTGAAGGTCACGCTGCGTTGTGTGCATGCGGATCTCGAAGACTGTGTCGGTCAGGCCACAGCTGCATTCGCGATGGAAATGCTGCGCGGTCGTGCAGGTGCCTCCTCCGCCGAGCAGACCATTCCCGCAGGTGTCTGGTACCCGGTTGAGCTGCAGGCAAAGGCACGCACCAACATCCTTGAGGTGGCCAGAGAAAACGCACTGGTCTGGGAGATCTGAGTCAGGAGCAGGATGATCACTGGGGTCTCTGCCGCGAGATGCAGCGGAACCCCAGGTGGCTGGTGCTTTCTCCGGCTTCCTGTGGAGAGCGGGCAGCTGGGCGGAAGCGGAGGCAGTACTGAGGTGAACAGAGGTGTGAGCCGCCTTTGATGATTTTCAGGTCGCCGCCGGCTTCAGATCCTGAGCAACAGCAATGGTCACTGGGAGTGTCCTGCCAGGAACTTTCCGTCCACTCCCAGACGTTTCCCGCCATATCGAAGAGGCCGTAGCCATTGGCAGGAAAGGTTCCGACCGGTGAGGTGCCCTTCCATCCATGGGCCCCATGATTGTCAAACGGGAAGTCACCCTGCCAGGTGTTGGCAAACAGTGTTTCCCCTTGATTGGGCTCCTCTCCCCAGGTGTAGGTGGCACCTTCGATTCCTCCACGCGCACACCATTCCCATTCCGGCTCCTGAGGCAGTGCAAGCCCGGCCCAGGCCGCATAGGCGCGGGCGTCGTGCAGGGAGACATGCACGACGGGATGATCCATCCGTGCCTTCAGATCAGATTCCGGCCCCTCGGGGTGATGCCAGCTGGCACCTGGAATCCAGGCCCACCACTTTCTCCAGTCGTTGAGTGCCACCGGACCCTCTGTTCCAACGAACACCACGGAACCTTCACGGTCATTTCTCTCAGCGGTTGTGACGTATCCGCTGTCGCTGACGAAGTCCCTGAACTGTGCGTTCGTCACCAGCTTCGCCTGGATCAGAACATTGTCGATCTCCACCGATGTGGTCGGTGATTCCTCGATGTAGAACGCGGTGGATCCCATCAAAAGAGATCCACCACGAACCAGAACGAGGTCTTGCGTTTTGGCTTTGTTCAACTGCGATTCTCTCGGCTTCGTTACTGGGGAAACGACGTCATGCTGAAAGTCGGAGGGTTTGGATGCTCCTTGATGGAGGTTAGATAGTTGCCGACGATTTTCATGTACGGACCCAGGACCCAGGCACATGTTCCGACCACATTGAATTCCTCCTTGGGGTCCCGTTCGATATGGAACAGCGATGGATATCCCATCCCTTCAGCCCGGTAGGCACAGACGCCCAGTGACGATGGGTTGGTCTGCGACTGGATCACCTGCTTCGGGTAAATACGCCATTGTTTCCAGCGAACAGCGGCAACTTCACCACCGATGAAGCTGATCAGATGATCGCGGCTCGATTGTTCGCTTTCACCCTTGAAGAATTTCAATTGATTGACGCCGTCATAGGCACGATCGTCCGGGAGCTTTGAGCCCAGCATTCCTGCGATCGTTGGCACGAAATCGTGAATCGACACCATTTCATTGCTTTTCCGGGCAGGGATGTTGCCTGGCCAGGACACCATGCCAGGAACCCGCAGGGATCCCTCGAGCACGTCGCCGACTTCGCCCCGGAAGGGACCCGGTGAACTGCCCTTGAAGTCGGTGCTGATCACCTGATTCTGAACCGGCCCGTTGTCTGACAGGTAGATGATGATTGTGTTGTCTCTGATTCCCGCTGCTTCGACAGCGGCCACCACCTGTCCCACACGATGGTCGTGTTCCATGAGCATGTCCCCGTAGGGACCTGACGACGACCGGTTCTCGAAGTCACGGTGCGCTCCCTCCGGATAGTGAACGTGGGACCATCCGACGTAGAGAAAGAAAGGATCGTCGCCAGCAGACTTCTCTTTGATGAATGACGTCGCTGCATCGGCGATGTCATGTTCGACATGACGTCGGTAGTCGAGGTCGTAAGGGCGAACACGACGCAGGCTTCCGTCATCGTTCGACTCCCAGATGTGCGACTGCGCCGCTTCGATCTGCTCCTCACTCAGGCCTGAGCGACGCATCGTCTGGGGATAGAGGGTGGCATCGGTGGTTTCCAGAATGCCGACGCGATAGGAGTCGAATCCCTGGTTGGTGGGAATGCTCTGCTCCTCTTCGCCGAGATGCCACTTGCCGACCATTCCAGTGGCGTAGCCGTTCTCCTTGCAGATTTCCGCCAGCGTCAACTCTCCTGCCTGGAGTGTGCTGGGAGTTCCGCCCACAATGATGCTGTTCAATCCGGAGCGGACGCTGTAACGGCCGGTCATCAAACCAGCGCGAGAAGGCGTGCAGCCGGGCTCCACGAAGAACTGGGTCAACATCAGGCTTTTCTCAGCCAGATCATCCAGATTCGGTGTCGGCATGCCGCGAAGATCGCCGCCGCTGCCGTAGCAGCCGAGATCACCGAAGCCGATGTTGTCGGCGAGCATTAAAACGATGTTTGGCCGCTCGGTATCGGCCTTCCAGGAAAGGTTCCCAACGGTTCCTGTCATTGTCTGAGCGAAAGGCGTTTGATGTTCTGATAGCTCGTTTCCCTGTTTCGCTTCCCAACACCAAGCTCATCTCGCACAAACGGGAGCCAGGCCTTCGAATCAAATCAGTGCGAAGCGATCAGTGCTGTTCGATGCCTAGCTTTGAACACTGTTCAGCGCACGTCGATGATTCCGGGCCAGCTCCCGATGCTGCGTGATCGCAGGCCCGAGGTGATGGATCAGCCTGGGCTGGATCCTGCCGATCATGACCGGGCGCTTCGAGGTCTGCGCCGAATCAATGCCGTCAGTGGCTGTGTACCAGGTCTGTTTTGCCACCTTGAGTCGCTGGCGCTTGAGAATCCAGCAACCACGCTCAGCGTGCTTGAACTGGCCTGTGGAGGAGCTGATACAGCGATCAAGCTCGCCGCACTGGCTCAGCAACGCCAGTTGAAAATGACGATCCACGCCTGCGATCTCAATCCCGAGGCCGTGCGCATCGCACGCCGGAACGTTGCCAGGCAGAACAGCAGTGTTGATCTGTTTGTTGCCGATGCGCTCGACCCCCCTGAAGTCAGGATGTTTGATGTCGTGTACTGCACCCTTTTCGTTCACCATCTCGATCCTCCAGAGGTGGTGAAGTTGCTGACCGTGATGGCGGCGAAAGCGCGACGCCTTGTGCTGGTGGATGATCTGATCCGCAGCCGTCTGGGCTACGCGCTGGCCTGGGCCGGCACTCGTTTGCTCAGCCGATCCTGGGTGGTGCATCACGACGGCCCACTGTCGGTGAAAGCGGCATTCACTCCTTCGGAGATTCTTGATCTCGCCGCCGAGGCGGGTCTGCATAATCCCGTGCTCGAGCGCAACTGGCCTGAGCGTTACCGGCTTAGCTGGAGACCCGGCTGAGATGCGGAACAGCTGGGACGTGGTGGTGATCGGGGCCGGAGTTGCCGGTGGACTGGCTGCTTTTGATTGCGCACGCCGAGGTCTGTCTGTCCTGCTCGTTGAGAAGCGCTCCTTTCCACGCTGGAAGGTCTGCGGTTGTTGCTTCAATGCCAACGCACTGGCTGCGCTGGCTGCCGTGGGGCTGCCGGAGCTGATCCGTGATCAGGGAGGTGTTCCCCTGGGTCAAGTGCGTCTCGGCTTGAATGGCCGGACGCTCAATCTGGGGTTGCCCGAAGGCTGGGCACTGTCACGTGAGCGTTTCGATCAGGCGTTGGTCCATGCAGCCGAG
>Ga0160423_10004141_pt1 | contig 11956 bp, 16 predicted proteins | sample CRUFie14St8metaG_FD_108191 | JGI IMG/M metagenome (GOLD analysis project Ga0160423, IMG submission 108191) | Marine microbial communities from the Costa Rica Dome - CRUD Field 142mm St8 metaG | ecosystem: Environmental > Aquatic > Marine > Oceanic > Photic zone | place: Costa Rica: the Eastern... | reverse complement strand
TCTTGACAGAGCAGAAAAGAACAAACCAGTGCAAACTATTGTTGAAAGATACACACAACTCAAAGGTATCAAATATGTGGATGAGATTATCCCATATGGCACTGAGGAAGACCTTTTAGACCTTATGGAGTTATATACCATTGATGTTCGTATCCTTGGAGAAGAATATAGAGATAAAGATTTCACTGGCAGAGATATTTGCAGGAAAAGAGATATAGATATAGTATTCAATAATAGAGACCATAGATTCTCTACTAGTGATTTAAGAACGAGAGTAAGAAATGAAACTAAGTAAGAATTTTTCACTCAAAGAGTTTACAAGGTCAATGACTGCAACTCGTTTGGGTATTGATAATACACCTAATGATGAACATCTAGAAAATGCAAAGGCATTGTTTCAGAATGTGGTACAACCTGTAAGAGAACATTTTGGTATTACCAGAATCAGTTCTGGATACAGAAGTCCTGCACTCAACGAAGCAATCGGTGGTTCACATAAATCACAACACAGTAAAGGTCAAGCAGTTGACTTTGAATGTGATGGTGCAGACAATGCAGAAATATGTCAATGGATTGTGGACAATCTAGACTTTGACCAAGTGATTCTAGAGTTCTATACTAAAGGTGACCCCAAGTCTGGTTGGGTACATGTATCGTATGTCAGTCCAGAAGAGAACCGTAATAGACCACTAACCGCAGTTAAGGAAGGTGGTAAAACTAAATATTTGTTAGGATTACAATATGATTGAATGGGTTGTAGTAGTAATGGTATCACTTAATACTGGTGGTTCGATGCTCATGGAAAGACATGAAGTAGGATTCTCTTACTTTCAAACCAAGGAACTTTGTGACGCATACATTACAAAAGAAGGTGAACAGAATATTATTGATGAAGTAGATGATATGCTAGGTGAACATGTAAAACGCATGTCAAATCCATTCTGCACATCTAAAGATAGAAGAGATGGTGAGTATCCTGAATTCCCTGAATATGATTGGCAATTAACTCCAAGTCCAGATGGAATTCTTGCATGAGAAATATAATCTTCCAGTATATGATTACGGATGATGAAACGGAAGATAGAAAACCAGTCCCACAATACCCCCAAGGTACAAGAACTGAATTATACCGTAAAACTGCTGACCTATCCGCACAATCTTTCAGAATATACGCAGACAAGATAGGAGCAGCCCATCATTACTCTACCCATAGAGTAGAGACTAAAGGTAAACATGGTTCTACCAGTTTACTATTTGAAGTCATGAGATTAGTTTATGACCCCATCTATGATGAGTACGATAAACTTTTATTTGCTGATTCTGATATCATTTGCAACACAGAAGAGAACATCTTTAATTTATTAGATACAGATGTTTATGGTGTATTTGAATCTGATATCAAGACATCAAAAGGTGGTGGTTACAATACTTGGGACTTTAGTTCAACGACATATAAAAAGATATCAGATAAGTTTACCAGAAGAGGAATCCCTGTTGTAAAGAATAAATGGGGAGATACTCCATCAAGAGTTACTTGCTTTAATACTGGAGTTATGGTATGGTCTCGTGATGCAAGACTTAGAGCAAGAGAAGTGTTTGATGACTGGTACAACTATATGTTAGATGGAGATATGCACAAAGAGGAGTTCTGGTTGAACAACGACCAACTCTATATTTCTGGACAATTAACAAAGCATAAGTTTGCTATCGAAGGTATCGACCAAACTTGGAATGATACTCCTACCCATTGGGACGATGACCGTGGATATGACATGAATTTCCTACACTACACAGGTGGTGGAAACAAGGTTATTATGCTTGAGGACTACGAAAAAAACAAGTTTAAATATCTAAAAAACGCTTGACAAAACCCCCTCATCTTGTTATAATAATAACACGATGGAAAAGGAACTAACAAAAATGGACATGGATAAGGTAATCCTTACCGATGTTGACGGTGTACTTCTTAACTGGGGTTATGCCTTTGATGTCTGGATGGGTGAACAAGGTTACGAAAAAATCAAAGGTGAATGGAAACACTACTGTGTATTTGAACAGTATGGTATTCCACAGAAACTTGGTAAAGACCTAATTAATCAATTCAACCAGTCTGCAATGGTTGGTTTCATTCCCCCTCTAAGGGACGCAGTTCACTATGTAAAGAAACTGCATGAACAACATGGATATGTCTTTCACGCAATCACTTCTTTACACAAGAACGAGAATGCTCAGAAACTAAGAATTATGAACTTACAGAAACTCTTTGGTGAGACTGTCTTTGAGAAGTTCATCATACTAGGGTGTGGTGATGACAAAGACGAAGCACTTGCTCCTTACAAAGACACTGGATTACCGTGGATTGAGGATAAAGAAGAGAATGCTCTGTTGGGTAAAGACCTTGGTTTGGATGCTATGATGATGGAACACGGTTTCAACATGGAAGCAACTGAAGTCCCTCTTGTCAAAAATTGGAAAGAAATTTACGAATATCTAGAAGGTTAAACATATAAATACTCCTGTGGTTATAATGGGAGTATTTTATGCCTACAAGAAAACAAGTAAAAGAAGAACGAGAGTTCACTGATTCTGATTTGACTCGTCACAAAATGTTGACGGACATGGAAAATGATGACCTAAAAGAAGATGCCCAAAGAAAGATGGCATGGTTTGCCATAGGTGGCATGTTGTTATATCCTCTTGCCGTTGTTGTGGCAGATTTAATTGGTCTACAAAACGCATCTCAAATCCTAGGTGATATGGCAGCTACTTACTTTGTATCGGTTGCGGCGATTGTGGCAGCCTTCTACGGTAAAGAAGCATATACCAAGGGTAAATAATTACTGCCTAAATAGCAGTATGTTTAAGATTCGATGGCGAGGAACTTGGGGAATAGGAGACTCTATGTGGGGTCTCAATGTTGCTCATGTCCATGCAAAAAAGATTAATGCAAAGGTTAATCTAGAATTTCACTGGAGTCATGGTAAGGATTATCTCACACATCCTGAAGACCCAGAAACAATAATAGAAAGGACGGATTGGATACACACACGATATCATCGAAGAGATGATGTTGTTGTTACCCATTTGTACAACTCACAGTTATTTAATCCAGACAATACTAGTATGGATAAGAAAAAGGATAGATTTTATTTCGATGATTACTCAGTAGACCCCAACGGAACACCAGACCAAGATTGGGTATTTAGAAAAAAGGAGTATACTAAACCTTTAAACAAGATTGTTATTTTCAATCCAACAGAAAATAGTGAACCACCAAGACATTGGAAAAGAAAGTTGACAAAAGATGATTGGGATGCTATAATTCAAGCGCTACGCTGGAGAGGGTGGGATACTAGGATTCTAACTTATAGAACCCCTATAAGAGATGCCTATCACCAGATAAAGGAATGTTCCTTTGTAGTATGCTATGATGGTATGTGGCATAAGATAGGAAGAAACTTTTCTAAACCTATGCTAATACCATCAAAGGAAGGTGTCACAACATATAATACACCACAAGCAATTAAGATAGGAGAAAGAGAAGATTTTTTAAAAGCAATCGGTGATGGCAATGAACACTTTTGCAACAATACATTGAAAGAAATGAATGAGTCTGCAAGAAAGTTTAAGAAAGTATTATTTAAGTGCTATGAAGATTGATAGAGCAGTAATAGAAGTTAATGGTGGATGTAACTATTCATGTACCATGTGTCCTCAAGACATGCGTACTGGTGGAAGGCATAAAGCATTCCTCAAGAAGATGTCTATTGAAGAGTTCGAAAAGAATGTAGCAGATTGCGCTCAACATGGACTTAATGTTGTTAATTTAGAAGGTTCAGGTGAACCAACACTTATTCGTAATTTACCTGAATATATTAAGATAGTGAAAAAGTATGGTGCAAAGTGTTTTATGTTTTCTAATGGTTTCCGTATGCAAGGACAATTCATGGCAGATTGTGTGGATGCAGGACTAGACTTTTATAGGTTCTCATTCATAGGTTATAGTCCAGATAAATATGATGAGTGGATGCATAATAGGATTGGTGGAAACTTTAATCATATTGTAAATAATATTCGTCAGATGAAAGAGTATGTAGAAAAGACAAATAGTAACTGTACTGTTGCTACCTATCATCTGATTACTGATAATGATAATCTAGATTATGAACTAGAGAAGTATAAAGAATTGGTAGATGACCTAGGTGTTAAGACTGAGATATGGAAGTTACATAACTGGTCTGGTGTCTGGGACATTGGTAAAAATAAACGAGAAGGTAAGGTGAAGACTTGTGGTAGACCTTTTAGTCCAGATGTTGTTATTCGTGCTGGCGGTCTTGATGGTAAAAGAGGCGCTGTTGCTCCTTGTTGTCAAGTGTTGGGAAGAGATGAACAAGCAGTCCTTGGACACACTAGTGAAAACACAATCGAAGAAATATGGGAAGGTGAAGCATACTCTCAACTCCGTAGTGACCATCTTTCTGGAGATTATCCTTCTTACTGCAATGGTTGCGACTTTCTTATCGATGACCCTGAAGTATTAGTTTACACCAATCATGAGAGAGACCTATATAAGATGCATGGAACGGATTTTGATTTAGATGATTATAGATAATATTTGGATGATACAGATACCTGATAATGAGGTATCACAGAAGTACGCAAGGCACACAACTGATTCATGGAATATCCATGGACATACTGTTAAGTGGTTCAATGCAGTAACCCCTGACACTCTTACGAGACCTTTTAACAGTGTTTCCTACCATAACCATAGACAATGTACACCTACGGAACTCGCCGCATGGGAATCACATTGGGCATTATGGAATCATTGCTACGAGTCTGGAGAAGACATTACTGTTATCGAACACGATACTCTATGCATTACACCACGAAGAGAATGTAAAAAATTACCTTATGACATCTATAGTATTTGTGATTACTATTGGGATGATTGGGATAGGTATGGTAAAAGATTCGAAGGACATCCATATTGGGGTTCTAAATTAAAACTTGTTCCAATAACAAGTGGATACTGTATGACACCCAAAGGAGCAGAACGAGTATTAAACTATTGTGAGAATCGTACTTTGATAAAGTATTCAGATGATATTCTTCTGGATAGAATGAATGATGACATGCGAACCGATGAACACCAAAGAGACTATCAATGGATTGGTAGTGTTGGTTTTGATAACTTTGTAGATAGAAATAAAATTGTAGGATACTCTAGACCCATCTGGAAAGAGGAACTAGGGGGGACGGTTGAACATTGAAAAAATTAATATATCAAGTTGCAGTAGGCAAACCTAGTAAATTGTATAAACATTGTATAGACAGTGTAGAAGCATATGCTGAAAAGATTGGTGCAGAGCATCAAGTATTGACTCAAGCAAAACTCAGAGTCAAACCAAATGTATTCCGTACTAACCGTAGTAATGAATCATACGAAAAGTATGGTGGATATTTACCCATATACGAAAAGGAGAATGCCTTTGACTTGGTTGACCAGTATGACCAGATTGCAATTATCGATGCTGACATATACATCCGTCCAGATGCAAGTGATGTATTTCAAGACATGGGAGATGATGTAGCATTTGGTGCAGTATGTGAACGAGAGATGAACTGCCAACAATGGTATGTCGATAAGATAAGAAATTATAGTCACATGCAGTTTGGAACACTACACAGTAATAGACTTGATTTCAAACCAAGTCCTCGTAGTGGATTTGAGTTCTTTAATATGGGACTCATTGTTCTCAACTGTGAGAACTTCAAACCATATCTAAACGGTGATAGTGCTATGCAGTTTATTCATCGTGTAGAGTTCGAAGACTTTGTTGACGGTATGGGCAACTGGAAGTGGTCAACTGACCAGACTCTTTTGAATTACTTTTTAAAGAAATATAAGATACCTACACAACACTTAGACCCTAAATACAATGGTCTGTTTACCGCAGTAGAAGATATAGAAAACTGCGATTTTGTACACTTCTTTTTGAAGGATAAGTTACCTGACGCAGGAGAAAATATAGAAGAATTGATGAACCAGATATGAAAGATATATTCGCAAAATCAATGACCAAGTTCTTCCGTTTCATGGCAGATACATTCTTTGCCAAACGATACGGACATAGAGCAGTCGTATTAGAGACTGTGGCAGGAGTGCCAGGCTGGGTTGCAGGTTCTTTGCTACATCTGAAGAGTCTTAGAAAGATGAAGACTGGATATGGGCCTGCTATACGAGAGATGTTAGCAGAAGCAGAGAATGAAAGAATGCATCTTATGTTCTTTATAGAGATAGCACAACCTAACTGGTTTGAAAGATGGTTGGTGCTATTTGCTCAAATGATTTTCATGACCTTCTATTTTGTGGTGTATATTATAGATTTTAAGACTGCTCACAGAATGATACATTACTTTGAAGAAGAAGCAGTGAGGTCATATACAGATTATCTTGGTATGGTTGAAAGAGGTGAGGTAGAGAATGTTCCTGCCCCTAAACTTGCAATTGAATACTATGGTATGAGAAAGTCTGCTAAATTAGCAGATTTGATTAAAAAAGTCCGTGCTGATGAGAAAAAACATTCAAAAGTCAACATGGAATACAGTTTATAAGGACAAAACCTTATATATAATAAGGTAAGAATAATTCTTACCATTTACATTAAGAGAGTGAAAAAAATGAAACTTAAACTAACTGCGCTCGTAGTAGGCGCTTTGCTAACTGCTACATTCTCGACAACGGCACTTGCAGATGACTTTGATAGACATCAAATGAACTATCAAGTTAATTTTGCAGATGACTGGCATGTCCGATACCGTTCTTACACAGAAGGCCCAAATGGGGACTGGGGTAAGGACAAATCACATTTCCAAATTGGTACAAAGATTTGGGATGGCAAAATAAAACTCCAATATCAATACTGGGATAACAACGGTAAGTATGAACACCGTCCTAGATTTGATATCCAAGGGTTCAAATGGAAAGGGTTTTCAGTCGGTAAAAGGGTTGAATTCCGTAACCAAGAAGGTAAGGATGAATACATCCGTCCTTGGATTCAATTGAAGTATCAATACAAATGGGATAAGAACAAGATTAAAATCTCTGTAAACCCTCGTTTCGCATTCGGTAAGGATGGTGTAAAGGATGGTAAAATGGAGAATGTTTTAACTATCCTTGAGTATGAGAGAAAAGTTGGAAAGTTTGCCATTGCGCCTGGACTCTGGTATCAAGTGGATGACAATCTAGACAAGAAATCTTTATATACCACACTGACATTCAAATATAAATTCTAATGATTGAACTAGGAGTCCTACTACTAGGAGTCCTGTATGGTTTAATCATTGGTGTGATACCAGCCGCTGGTGCGACTACTGGTCTGATTGCAGTCTTTGGATTTATCCATCTGTTTCCTGACCCATACTTAGCAGTAATATTCTGCATGGCAGTCGTATCTGCGTCTACTACTGGTGACAGTTATACTGGAATACTTCTAGGAATCCCAGGCGCAAATAGCGCCGCAACTGCTATGGTTGATGGTTTTCCGTTAGCACAACAGGGTAAGGCAACTTACACTCTGTCGGCGGCGGTTACTACTTCAACACTAAATGGTTTGTTGTGGGGTTCTCTAGTATTTTTGTTCTTACCATTTTATGCTCAATTGATGTTGATATTTGGTGTTCCAGAACTGTGGGCATTTACAATACTTGCTTTTACATTTGTTGTTTTCATAGCAAGTAATAATTGGATAAAGGGGTTGGTCGCATTGTTCTTTGGTGTATTCCTTGGAGCAGTTGGGACTGACCCCAATACCGCATCTGAAAGATTTACCCTTGGATGGTTCTATCTAGAAGATGGTATTCAATTGATGCCTATGGTAGCAGGATTGTTTGCCATACCAGAATTGCTTACTGGTTTCCAAAGAGGACAGACTGCAAGAGTATCCCAAGGTGGAACTCTTGAAGGTATGTTAGCAGTATGGAAACATAAATGGTTAGCATTAAGAGGTGGAGTTATAGGTGCATTCATAGGTGCGTTACCTGCTTTAGGTGGTGCAGTTGCGGATTGGATTGCTTATGGACAAGCAGTAGCATCTACAAAGAATCCAGACCCACCCTTTGGTAAAGGAAACATTCGTGGTATAATCGGTGCAGAAGGAGCAAACAATTCACAGAAGGCAACATCTATGTTACCTGCCGTATTGTTTGGGATTCCAGGCGCACCTTTTACCGCAGTTCTGATGTCATTGTTTGCATATCTGAACTTTGAGTTAGGGTCAATCGACTTGATTGCTGACGAAAAGTTCTTTTCTTCCTTGACATTTGGGTTTCTATGTGGTAGTATAGTGGTTGCAATTGTATGTTTATTAGGGACAAACACGATTGCTAAGATAACACAAGTTCCCTACAAGTATTATTTTCCGTTCCTATTGGCATTTGTCGTATGGGCATGTGTTCAATACACAGGGGGATGGGAAGATTATATTATGATAATCCTTTGCAGTATTGTAGGTCTCACTGCAAAAAGATTCAAGTTTAGTAGACCTGCATTACTTATTGGATTCATTCTATCAGAACGAATCGAAAATATGACAATACAATTGAATGGGTTGTATACATTAGATACTCTATTTACTAGACCAATCTTTGTTACACTCATGATATTAACTTTAGGAGTATTAACATGGGGCATACTAAAAAAATCCTCTTTGGACTATTCATAGTCGGACTACTTACCATCCCTGCTTTTTCAACAGACGATGGTTTCTTTGAAGGTCTGGAATGGGCATCTGCACAAGCAAATGATGAACTTCCTGCACCTGATTCTTATAACTTAATCATCCCACAGAAAGTGGGTGGTGGAACTTCTGTTTGGGCAACCATTGTCGCAAAAGAGTTAGAGAAGTATACAGACGCACCAATCAAACTTGTGCATCTACCTTCTGCTCGTGACATTGGTGGATTCAACGATTTCCATAACGAACTACAATCAGACCCATCTAATATTATGGTGTCTCATGGTGGTAATGGTATCTCATTCTTACAAGAAGAGGTTGACTACAACTATGGTGACTATGCATCTATTGGATTGATGAATCTAAATATTATTGTAGGTAAACTAAAAACTCTAGAGAAGTTCCCAAGTGCGGTATCTTTCTCCGCAGGTTCAGGTATGACTCCAGAAGCATATGCAATGACTATGTTAATGTGTCCACCTGAGAATACTGTCAATGGATATGTTGCTTGTTTCGAAAACAAGGTTACATGGGTAAAAGGTATGTCTGGTGGTGAACGAAGACTTGCTTTCCGTAGAGGAGAACTTACTGCAACTCGTGAGAACCCTGCGGCGTATCTAAAACATGTAGCAGGAAATGATGATGCAGAAGTGTGGTTTCATCATGGAGTGATGTCAGAAGAAGGTCATGTTGATGACCCTAACTATCTTACATGCGAATGTCAGTTTGAAGACTTGTATGAAGAGAAGTGGGGACAAAAACCTTCTGGTGATTTCTACAATGCATATGTATTATTGAAGTCATTCCGTGACGGATTACAGAAAGCATTATGGGTAGCAAAAGACAACCCATATCGTGATAGACTTGTTGAAGCAATGAATCAAGTTGCAACCAACCCAGAGTCGGTTAAAGCAATCGAAGAAAAGGTTGGTCAATATGATTGGTTTACTGGTGACTGGGGTGATTCCCACAGAGACCAACTCATGACTTTGATTACTCAAGATACATTAAGAACCATGGTGACATTCAATCAGAATGCTCTTGGTTTGAAATCAATATATAAATCAGATTTAGTAGTTCCTTTGGAAGTTTACTATAGATGAGATATATCTTTGTAACTGGTGCGCCTGGGTCAAGGTGGTCTGGATATGTTGAAGACCACCTGTATGTTCGTGACGATGTTGATACATCTGACTTTAGACAAGATAGAGAGTATAAAGTAGATGGTAAAATTATGCATCGTGGAGCATACTTTGACTCAGGCATGGAGTTCAACAACTTTCCAGAGAGTTGGGATTTACCCTTCGATGAGGATAGTCGTGGAGTCCGTATCATCAAGTCACACTTATTTGCTTATCAACTAGATTGGTTAACACAGTTTAAAGACCCTATACATATAGTATATCGTCCAGACCAAGATTGTTTTGACTGGTGGCACGAAGCAGGTGGATGGGATATAAGTTATCCTAATTACAGAAATTATTACATTGATGATGAAGGTCTAATGTCTCAAATCAAATTACAGAACAAACACATTCTAAGATTTGTAGAAGAGCAAGGACTGGAAAAACATAATGATGGCAAACGAGATTATTATATATGGACTACGACAGAGAGTGGTTAAGGAACTATTTTACTTATGACTGGCCTGGAACAAGAACGGCAGGACTTGACGGATACTACTGGACTGGATTTAAACTCATTGAGGAAATCAAACCAGAGGAAACTGTCCTAGATGTGGGATGCGGAATTAATCCTTTCTCTCGTCATCTTGACCATCTTGTCGGTATTGATATTACTGATATAGGTGCAGACATACCCAACACTGCGATAGAAGAATGGGATAGTGTTGGTAAAAGATTATTTGATGTTGCTTTCTGTTTGGGCAGTATCAATTTTGGTGATGAAGAAATCATCGACAGACAGATTGATGCAATTACTAAGTGTCTAGTTCCTAACTCTAGGATATACTGGAGAGTGAATCCAAGTAATCGTGACCACGAGAATCCAAAGGTAAATGATATACCTTTCTTTGATTGGTCACTTGATTGGATGGTGCATTTTGCAAAGAAATATAAATATGATATAACAGAATGGATGCCAGATAGAAATAGATGGTATTGTAAGTGGGAAAGACTAGATGTCCTTAAAACAACTATTTGATGATTACGAGTGTGATAAATCATCTAAGCATAATTATCATGAATACTATGAGAAAGAGTTTGCTCATCTAAAAGATGAACCAATTAACTTTCTAGAGATAGGCACATATCTTGGTGCATCTACTCAAGCATTCCATGATTACTTCACAAAGGCAACCATCTATACGATGGATATCTTCAAGAGAACTAAACCTCATCATCTACCGATTCTAAAAGAGAGTCGAGTTAGATGGTTACAGGGTGACTCAACAAATGCAGGATTGCCCATGAGAATAGCAAATCAATGGGGTGATATAGAATTTGATATTGTCATTGATGACGGCGCACACTGGCCTGAAGCAAATGAATTGACCTTTAAGAACATCTTTCCAATGACTAGAGGTGCATATTATATTGAGGATGTTTTTCCTCTTGATAAAATGCAACCTACTAGATGGACTGCTTCTCAACCAGACAAGTATGATATCATGAAGTATTATCGTTTTCTAGATGCCCTTGGAGAACATACTATCTGGGACAACAGGAGAAACAAAGAACCTGATTCATATATTATAAAAGTTACTAATGACTAATTACCTATTCGATGTAGATGGTACACTAACTCCTAGTAGAGGTACAATAGACACATACAGTGGATTCAAGAAATGGTTCACTAAGTTTGCGTCTGTTAATAATGTAGTGCTTGTTACTGGAAGTGATAGACCAAAAACTGTAGAACAATTAGGTGAAACTATATACAGAACTTGTAAACGAGTCTACAACTGTAGTGGTAATGATGTATATGAACAAGACAAACAAATAAAATTTAACGATTGGAAGTTACCTATGGATGCTCTGCTATGGTTACAATCTAAACTAGACCATAGTCCATTTGAAACTAAGACAGGTAACCATTTCGAACACAGAACAGGAATGTGTAATTTTAGTGTGGTTGGTCGTAATGCGAATCCAAAAGAACGCAAAGAGTATTACGAGTATGACTGTGAGACTAAAGAACGAGAAACGATTGCAAAAGAATTCAAAGAAAAGTTCCCAGAGATACAAGCAGATGTA
>Ga0160423_10004140_pt1 | contig 11958 bp, 9 predicted proteins | sample CRUFie14St8metaG_FD_108191 | JGI IMG/M metagenome (GOLD analysis project Ga0160423, IMG submission 108191) | Marine microbial communities from the Costa Rica Dome - CRUD Field 142mm St8 metaG | ecosystem: Environmental > Aquatic > Marine > Oceanic > Photic zone | place: Costa Rica: the Eastern... | reverse complement strand
TGATTGCCTCATTTCCGACGAAAACGGAGCCGCCCTTGCCCTCGCCGGCGTGATGGGAGGACTCGAAAGCGGAGTCAGCGAAGGCACCACCGACATCCTTCTCGAATCCGCATACTTCACCACGTCGGAGATCCGCCGCACTTCTCGCCGCCTTTTCCTCACGACGGATTCCTCCTACCGCTTCGAACGCGGAGTTGATCCCAACAATGTTCTCCCTGCCTCGGCCCTCGCCGCAGCCTTGATTCTCGAAATTGCCGGGGGCGAATCTTCCACCGAGACCGTCACCGCCGGAGTCCTCCCCGATGAGTTTCCTGCCGTGGAACTCGATGTCGATCGACTGATGCAACTCATGGACAATAGCATCTCACTTGAAGATGCTGGGGCGATTCTGCTCCGCCTCGGCCTGAGCCAGGGCGACGGAAGCTCCTGGAAAATTCCCAGTTGGCGAGCCGACCTCGAACGCTCCGCAGACCTTGTCGAAGAAGTGGCCCGCGTTCACGGACTCCAAAGCGTGCCTTCCCGCGTTGGCGGCACCGCCGTTGATGAAAGCCCCATCGACCGTGACTACGACCGCCTTCTCGACCTTAAGAAGAAGCTTGTCGCCCTCGGGTTCTTTGAGACCCAAACCATCAAGCTCATCGCGGAATCACAACTCCGCGATTGCCTGCCCATCCGCCCGCTAATCGATGGCGATCTCGTCAAAGTCGCCCGCCCACTCAGCGAAGACCACGCCATCCTGCGCCCTTCCTTGACTCCCGGGCTCATTGCAACCGCCGAAAACAACCTCCGCCAGGGAGCCAAGACTCTCCGATTCTTCGAAGCCGGTCGCCAGTTCCGCAATGCCGGTGGCGGCAAGGCGACCGACCTTGAAGCTGACTCTCTTGCCCTCCTGATGAGCGGCGTATCCCAGCCACCATCCTGGTCACGAGGAGAAAACCGCCAGCTCGACCTCTACGATCTCAAGGCTTCGATTCAGGCTCTCCTGGGAGGCAATGCCATTCAGTTCTCACCCCGCCCGCGCGGAGGATTTCTCATCGCCGGTGACATTCAACTCAACAGCAAGCCCATCGGCACCTATGCCCAGGCTCTCCCATCGCGCGCCCGCGAACTCGATTGCTCGACACCGCTTTACCTCGCCGAACTCGATCTTAAGAAAGTCCTTGCTCTAGCAAAAGACTTCTTTCAAGTCGAAACGCTTCCGCAATTCCCCGGCTCAAGCCGCGACATTGCCATGGAACTTCCCGTCACCACCACGAATGCCGAGATCGAAAAAGCCCTCGCCAAACACAACGATCCGCTTCTCGTATCCGCAACCTGCTTCGACCAGTTCAGCGATTCTTCCGGCAAAAAAATGCCCGCCAATAAAAAATCCATCGCCTATTCCTTCACCTACCGCTCCAGCGAAGGCACCTTAAAGCAAAAGCAAATAGATGCCTCCCACGAAAAACTCCGGGCGCATCTTGAAAAAACTCTGCCCGTAGCCTTCCGTTAGATAATCATGAAGAAATCTCTCCTCGCACTCCTGTCGATCCCTCTCCTGTACGGCGAGGATAAAGCCACCTTGCTGTTCGAGGACAATTTCGAGCGAAAGGAATCCCAGGAAAAAACGGAGGAGATTGGAAAGGGCTGGGGCTCGAATAGTAAGAAGAGGGCTGAGGGCAACAAGCAGGTCGACCTCAAGGACGGCGCGATGCACATCGCGATCCATCCCAAAGCAGATCACGCCGTTTCAGTCACCCACGAGGCTAAATTCAAAAACGGACGCATCGACCTCCGCTTCCAGCTCGAAAATAAGGACGACAGCCTTGGGCTCAACTTCGCCGACCTGGACTACAAAAAAGTTCACGCCGGACACCTCTGCGTCACTCGCATTGGAACCTCCAGTCTTGTCATTTCCGACCTCAAAACGGGTGTCATGGATTTAAAAGTCCGCCAGCTTCGCCAGTCAAATAAGCTCTCCCCAACCCTCGTCAAAATGCTCATGACGAAGACGAAGAAGTTTGATCTCAAACTGGAGCCGGGCAAATGGCACACACTCAGCGTGCGCATCTTTGCCAACGTCATGTCCGTCACCATCAACGACAAAGAAGTCGGCAAACTCTCCTCCACCGGCATCGGCCACCCCACCAAGACAACCCTCCGTCTTTCCGTTAAGAAAAAGGCCATCGTCGATGATGTGAAAATCTACTCTCTCGACCGGGAAGGACCAGAATAGCAAAAAGGATTTATCTTTCAATATCCAAGAGAATGCCCCGCAGAATCACCGCCTGAGGTCTTCTAAAGATAGGAGGTAAACCCATCCACCGTTCTCTGATCCAAACGTTTAACCATCGCTAATGAGAGTGCCACCATGGCGTGGTAATCATGATCGGAGATAATGGCGTTGTGCGAATGAATGTATCGAGCAGGCGTCCCCAGCACCACCGAGGGAATTCCCTCATTGGCGATATTAAATGAACCTGCATCTGTTCCGCCACTCGTGCGCACGGTCACTTGATGAGGAATCCCTTCCGCTTGCGCCGTCTCAATGGCAAAGCGACCAAGACGTGGGTTCATGATGGCGCTCGGATCATGCAAACGAATTTGCACTCCCCCACCGATCACCCCCTGACTCTCGGAGAGAGGCATGCCCGGAGTGTCGTCGGCAGGCGGGCCCTCTAAAACAATCGCAACATCTGGCTTGGTGACACTAGCAAGCGTCTTGGCTCCGCGCAGGCCGAGTTCTTCTTGGACCGATCCGGCAACGATCAATTCACAGCATTGAGCCTCGGCTTCCTGACCGACTTGAATCGCTCCCGCCATGCCAACGCGATTGTCGAAGGCCTTGGTCATGTACCATCCCTTTTGTCGCATCGGCGTCCACGGGCTCCACGGGCAAATTGGATCGCCCAAGCTCACTCCCCACTCCTCGGCCTCGGCATGCGAGCGCGCAGTGATGTCGACAAACATATTTGGCACTCCGATGACCTTGTTCCGCTCAGCCTCGGAAAGGAAATGCGGCGGGCGGGAACAAATCGTCCCTATGATTTTATCTCCGGAAAAAGTTTTCACCTCAACTCGCTGGGATAGCAGAGTATGCCCCCACCAACCTCCAACCGGCACCATTTTGAGAAAGCCATTTGGAAGGATCGTTTGGACACGAAATCCTACCTCGTCCATGTGGCCTTCAACCATGATTTTAGGTCCGGAATCACCCCTGCGACAATAGACCGAGCCCACTTTATCACTTCCGAGCTCGCCATATTCACGGAGTTCATTGACGAAGATTTCCCGCACTTCGTCCTCAAATCCGGGAACGCTGTGGGCTTGCGTGAGAGATTCGAGGAGAGCGAGGCCTTTTTTCTGCATGGGAAAGTCCTAACAACCCACGCTTGAAACTTGAAATAGAAAACCCTAGATAGCCCCTCTTTATGGAAAAGGTCTCCGACGTCAACGTCCTCAACAATACCCCTCTGCCATCGCCGGCCGTCCTGATGAGCCAAGTCGTCCGGAGTCCGGATCAGGCCCAATTAGTCGCCGAATCACGCTCCGCCATCTGCGACTCCCTCTTCGTGCCGGACTCGCGATTCCTTCTGATCGTTGGTCCCTGTTCTATCCACGACACTGATGCCTGCCGTTCCTACGCCGAAAAACTCGCCGGCTTGGCTGAAGAGGTGAAAGACAAGATCCTAGTGGTGATGCGTGTTTACTTCGAAAAACCCCGCACCACAGTAGGATGGAAGGGCCTTATCATGGACCCCGACCTGGACGGATCGGACAATATCCCCAAGGGGCTTGAAAAAGCCCGCGAGTTCCTCACCGAGATCCTCGGCTTGGGCCTCCCCACCGCTACTGAGCTCCTAGACCCTATCACGCCACAGTATATCGCCGACCTCATTTCCTGGTCCGCCATCGGCGCTCGCACTTCGGAAAGCCAGACCCACCGCCAAATGGCCTCCGGCCTTTCCATGCCCCTCGGCTTCAAAAATACCACCTCGGGCGACGTCATCGCGGCCATTAATGCCATCAAAGCAGCCTCCAACCCGCAAACTTTCCTTGGCGTTTCCCAGGAAGGCGTGGCCTCCGCCGTCTCGACCGCCGGAAACCCCCACTGCCACCTCATTCTCCGCGGCGGCGACAAGGGGCCGAACTTCGATCCCGACTCGATCAAGCAGACCCGTGACACTCTCTTGAAGCACAACCTCGCCCCTGGAATCATGGTCGATGCCTCCCACGCCAACTGCGGAAAGGATTGCACCAGGATGCCCGGCGTTTTCGAGGATATCGTCAAGCAACGCGCCAAAGGAGATCGCTCCATCATTGGGGCAATGCTCGAAAGCCACCTCGAAGCCAACGCCCAAAAATTTCCCCAACCCCTTGACCAGTTGAAATACGGTCAATCCATCACCGATCAGTGTATCGACTGGGAAACAACTGCTGGTATTGTGAGAGAAGCTGCTCTAAAGCTATAAGAAGCCTCCTCACTATATGAACACTTCTCCCGACTCTTCCTGGTTCTATTCGCTAAACAACGAGAGAAAAGGTCCTGTCCCCTTCTCTGACCTTCAAGACCTTCTTGCCACCAAGCTTCCCCATTCCACCTTGGTCTGGACCGAAGCAATGGACGAATGGGTTGCCGCTTCCACAATTCCTGAGCTCGCGAAAGCAAAGCATACCTCTTCCCAGGATCCCAACAACCCCTGCGCGCCTCCCTCAACTGATCCGCAATCAATTGAAGAAACCGGCTCACTTAACCTCGGAAATATACCCACCAAACCAATCCCACTCGATATCGGCTTTTGCATCAGGCAGGCATGGAATTACACCAAAAAAAATCTCGGCAATCTGTTCATCTTAGGCTTGGTCTACTTCATCCTCTCGACCCTCGTTTCCAGCGCTCTGACTGAAGTCGCGACTATTGTCGATGGAGGAGGGGTACCTCCCCTCGTTGCCGACCTCATTGAACAGGTATTCTCTCTGTTTCTAGGGATGGGAGCTCTTCGCTACGGACACCTTTTATCAAAAGGAGAAAAACCCGCGGTCAGTGAACTTTTCTCTCAAGGATCAAAACTTCTTTCCGCAATCGGAGCCTCTATTCTCTTCCTTATCGCTTTTCTCCTCGGGCTGATCTTACTCATCATCCCTGGCGTCTATGTCAGTATTCGCCTTGGCTTCTTCCAACAAGCCATTGTCGAAAAAGACCTCGGCGCCATTGACTCTCTGAAATACAGCTGGGAGCTCACCAAAGGAAATGCCATGCCTCTATTAGGATTGTACCTTCTCGGTATCCTGATTACCATCGCAGGTGCGCTCGCTCTGTTAGTTGGTCTCGTCTGGGCAATTCCTACCGCCTGGCTCTCCTTGATCATCGCCTTCCGCTACCTGCATGGCGGCCCACAAACTATTAAGGTGATCGATTAATCCCGGGATATTCCAGCGAGATTGGAAAAGTTTGGCCAAGTCGCGCGAATTCTTGCTATTCGACCCCTTCTAGGGCAAGGACCGCACGCGATTACGCACCAACCAAGCAAACTGCACCATGTCCCAGTTCAGAAACCTCGCCATTATCGCCCACGTTGACCATGGCAAAACCACCCTCGTTGATCAGCTCCTGCAGGCTGGTGGCGCCTACCGTGAAAACCAAGCTGTCACCGAGCGGGCTATGGACTCCATGGATCTGGAACGGGAAAAAGGCATTACCATTAAATCCAAGAACACTGCCGTTCACTGGAAAGATCACATCATTAACATCGTTGACACTCCGGGACACGCCGACTTCGGCGGCGAAGTAGAACGCGTCATGAAAATGGTCGACGGTGTCATTCTCGTCGTCGATGCCTTCGGTGGACCACAAGCTCAGACGCGCTTTGTTTTGCGTAAAGCCCTACAGGAAGGTCTCAAGCCCATCATCGTCGTCAACAAGATCGACCGCCCCAACTCAGACCCACTCGGGGTGCACGACAAGGTCCTTGAGCTTTTCCTCGAACTCGATGCCACCGAGGATCAATTCGATGCACCCACTCTTTACGGGTCTGCCAAAAACGGATTCTTCTCCCCCTCACACGACGTGACCGAGGGAGACTGTATTCCTCTCATTGAAGCCATCATCGAGCACATCCCCGCTCCTATCGTGGATGCCGAGACTCCTTTCAAAATGCTCGTTTCAAACATCGACTGGGATGACTACGTTGGTCGAATCGCCATCGGAAAGATCCTCTCCGGCTCCATCAAGAAAGGCGATACCGTTTTCCGCTTCAAGAAAGACGGCACCAAGATTCGCACCAAAATTGGCAAGGTTTTTGAATACACCAACCTCGGAATCCAAGACACTGAAGACGGCGTCGCTGGAAACATCGTTGGCATCGCGGGCTTCGAAGACGCCGACATTGGCGAAACCCTCGCCGGAGACGAAGAAGCCGAACCGCTCCCTCCCGTCAACATCGACCCACCGTCGGTGCAGATGCAGTTCTCTATTAACGACGGCCCGTTCGCCGGAAAGGATGGAAAGCACGTTCAATCCCGCGTCATTCGTGACCGACTTCTTCGCGAGAAGAAGTCCAACGTCTCGATTCACGTAGAAGATTCAGAATTCTCCGGTGTCTTTAATGTCTCCGCTCGTGGCGCGATGCAGATCGCCGTTCTCGTGGAAACAATGCGCCGTGAAGGATTCGAAATTCTCGTTTCCCGCCCGACCGTCATCGTGAAGCGCGACGAAAATGACAAACGCCTTGAACCTTGGGAAACCCTCTACCTCGAGATGCCCAGCGAGTATGCCAACCCACTTCTCAAGATTCTCAACGAACGCAAAGGCATTCTCGAGAACATGGAGACCAACGACGCCTCCGGCCGCACCCTCATCACCGCCAACATTCCCACTCGCGGAATCATTGGTCTTGAATTCGAACTGGTCAACCTGACCTCCGGTCACGGCATCATGTCCCACCTCTTCGATAAATATAAGCCATGGGCCGGAACCATTTCCACCCGACAAGCAGGCACGCTTGTCTCCATGGACACCGGCCCCGCCACCGCCTACAGCCTCCTCGCACTCGAAGGACGTGGAACCCTCTTCGTCAACCCGACCGAGGAAGTTTATACCGGTATGGTGATTGGCGAAAACTCCCGAGCCGATGACCTCCCCGTGAATCCAGTTAAAGCCAAGAAGCTCGACAATATTCGCTCCGCGACCAAGGAGAACACTCAGAAGCTCGCTCCTGCGCTCAAATTTTCCCTCGAACGCGCCATCGAATACATCGCCCCTGATGAGCTGGTCGAAGTCACCCCAAAATTCCTGCGCCTCCGCAAGCGCATCCTCGATCCCCACGAGCGCAAGCGCGCCGTTAAAGCGGCCAAAGCCGAAGGCTAGACTCTAACACTTCTTCCAATTTCAAAAATCTCATCCTTTCGAAGATGGGATTTTTTTATGCAACGCTCACCGGAGGAAAGGAAGTAATTAACTCCACCTCTTTATCAGCTCCTGAGGTGACACCGATTCTTCCGACTTCCATCGTGGAATGTCTCGAGATCACTCAAAAAAAGGCCGCTCCGCAGAGCGACCCTCTCGATTAGATTTGCAATAAGTCTTATCTGCTCCAAGCCTCCCAAACTTTCTGAATATCATCCTGACTAGGTAGTTCACCATCAACGATCAGGAATCCATAATTCACGGTCAGAGACTCACCTTGCTTGACGTCCTTTTCAAAGAAAGCTCCGAAGCGTCCGTAGTCGCGGTAGGCCGAATGAACGGTCCCTTTCGGATTACTTTTCGAATTGAGATGAACCACGCCGTATTGCTTTCCAGCGAGAGTATAATTCTCAGCAGCCCATGGCATATCCTTGGTGCCCTTCACTTTTTCGACACCTTTCGGGAAGACATACTTGGTGAGCTTCTTATCTACTTCATTGGCGGGACGATACTGAATCCCGGCGTGCTCGGGGTCTCCCTTCAACTGGACATCTCCGCGCATCGGCGTGAGCTTGGATTGAAAATCAATGAGAGCCCGTCCTCCATGCGCTCCCGCAGACACGGTAAAGCTGCGCTCTTCTTCGATGAAAGCCTTTCCGTCGCCATCCATCCAATGAGTTACCGAGGTGAACGAAGCGGCATTACCCTTGGCTTCTTGCTTGGAAAATTTCTGATGCACGATGTCGCCGCCCTTCATATGCCAGCGATCGTATTTTTTGCCGTCAAAGCCGATCTTACTCCAGCCAATGAAAATCCCACGGTGATGGGTAAACTGCCCACCCGGACCCTTCGTGATCGGCTTCTTCCCTTCCTTGTCGAAGACGTGCAAATACGGCTTGTAGGTATTGTGATGCGTTGTCTTGTCGGTGGTGTCATGCTCATACATGTAGCGCACGAGAACCTTCCCGCCCGAAACGACATCAAGGTACTTACCCTTCTCATCCTTGAACTCTAGGGCACCAAATACCGGCATCGCTGCCAGCCCGCTTAGTAAAATTCCATATTTCATGATGCTTCAGTGACGCTGCATTCTGCGACAATATTTCAATTTATCTCATTCAGGCCCCATTGATTGTTGATCAGCTAAATACCACCGCTGATAAATTGCGCATGTTTACACATCTTTTTCCTCGCTATCACGCTCAGTTTGTCTAGAGGTCGCAATTCACAACCGTCACTTTTATGAGAAAGACCCACACTAAGACCCTCTTAATCACCAGCTTGGCCTTTGCGGCTATCCCAGCAACCAGTTCCGCGGTCTCCATCGGCCTCGTCGACTTCGAAGCAGGCCCCACCGGCTTCTTCGCCTTTGCAGAGGTCGGCGGAAGCATCGCCACCATTCACCCCACCACTGGGGCAGGAGCAAGCGTAGGCGTAGCCGCAAGGGTGAACAGCGATCCGGGTTCCTACGCAGGTGGCGGCCTGAGTCAATTCGATCTCTCCCTTGCAGGTATTAGCGGTGGATCTGTCACCGTGGAAGATTTTGACACCATTGCGGGAAGTTTCGACGTCAATGTTCCAGTTGGCCAATCAATCAGCTTCAGACTTGAGCCCGCAAACGGAGGCTACGGTGAGCGAGTTGAACTTGACACCATCCCTGGCATCGGAGACTTCGAAAAAATCATTTTCAATGCCGCTTCAGCTTCTAACGGAGCTCAAAAAAACACACTGGTAAACCACTTGAATGGGGCCTCAGCAACAGGGCTAAAATTTATTTTTCAAATCAACAACCAGTCTGGTTCCGTTGGATCCGACTTCATTTTTGACAATATCGAATTAACAGCAGGACCCATTCCAGAACCTTCATCATTCGCCTTGAGCCTCGCCGGCCTGATGATGCTCCTCGGTCGACGCAAGCGCTAATCGCCCTCCAATCTTACTTCAAAAACCTCTCCGTGAAATCCACGGCGGGGGTTTTTATTTTAGCATCTGGATATCTAGCCAATTTCCTTTACAAACCCGCCCAATGAAATCCGTCGCCGCCACGCTGTCTTTTCTCGCCTTTTCTATTCTGCCAGCTCAATGCGAGAAACCCAATGTCATCGTCTTCCTCATCGATGATCTCGGCTGGACCGACCTCAGCTGCCAAGGCTCGAAGTTCTACGAAACCCCCAATCTCGACAAGCTCGCCGCCTCCGGAATCCGCCTCACAAATTCCTACTCTGCCAACCCTGTCTGTTCGCCCACTCGAGCCGCCCTCCTTACTGGGAAAGCGCCCCAACGGGTCGGCATCACCCAGTGGATCCCCCAGCCCTCAACTCTTCACCTTCCTGCGGAGGAAACCACCATAGCCGAAGCCTTCCAATCCGCCGGATACCAGACCGGATACATCGGCAAGTGGCACCTCGGCGAAAAAAATAATCAACTTCCTACCGCCAACGGCTTTTCGTGGATGAAGTCCGTCAATCGAGCCGGCCAACCAGCCTCCTACTTCTTCCCCTACACTCGAAAGTCAAAACGCGGAAACTACTGGGACGTCCCTGACCTCAAAGATGGCATGGAAGGCGACTACCTCACCGACGCCCTCACCGATCACGCCCTGGATTTCATCAAGGAGAAAAAAGCAAAGCCCTTCTTCCTCTACTTCGGACACTACGCCGTGCACACTCCGATTCAGGCTCCCAAGGAACTCGTTAAAAAATATGATGAAAAAAGAAAGAAACTCTACGGCAATAGCCGCGCCGAAAAAATCTTCCATCGTTACCAAACCACCTCCCGCCCCCGTCAGGACCACGCCACCTATGCCGCGATGATGGAGAACCTCGACACCAACATCGGACGCGTCATGACCACGCTCGATGAACTCAGGCTCACCGAAAACACCATCATCCTCTTCACCTCCGACAACGGTGGTCATTGCCATCTCAAAAAATCTCCCGGCGTCACTTGCAACCTCCCTCTCAAGTCGGGCAAAGGATGGACTTTCGAAGGTGGCATCCGCATCCCAACCATCATTTCCTGGAAAGGCAAACTCAAACCCGGCATCTGCGACACCCCCATGATCTCCATGGACGTCATGCCCACCCTCCTCGATCTCACTGATCAAAAACTCCTCCCAAAACAACACCTCGATGGAACATCCCTCAAACCCGCTCTCCTGGGCAATGCTTCTCCGGCTCTCAATGAGCGAACGCTCGCCTGGACCTACCCGCACAACCACGGTTCGGGCCACCGCCCGTCCCACGCCATCCGCAAAGGAAACTGGAAGCTCATCCGCTTCGACACAACCAACACCAACGAGCTCTACGATCTCAGCACCGACCTCGGAGAAAAGACCGACCAAGCAAAAAAGCATCCTGATAAGGTAAATGCTCTCCACGCCGAACTCGCCGCTTGGATCAAGGAGACCACTCCCTGAATACCCTGAAGGAAAAATCCGGCCTTTATCCCGATCACCAACAAGATAAGTGGCCGCCAGAGTTTCTGTTTCTCAGGCAAGGAGCACCGCCAAGAGAACATGCAGGGTGGCTCCTCATGAGGAAAATAGACTCAAGGCTGCAGAGATGCACCAACAGACACTCCTCTCCGAGCGATTTCAAAGGTGGTTTCATCCTGAGCGATTCAGGTGGCCTGGCAATGAACGTTATGAATACGCCCGTGGCCCTCAATGGCAGTTGCCATGAGACCTCCAGTTTCCTGCCCGGCAGCCAGATTTTCATTGGGCCAACTTTGAACCGAGAGAGACAGGAAGCTGGTCTCCACACAACAATGACAGCTTGAAATGCCTCCGAAAATCCTTCTTTCGACGAGATCGGAGAGGCGTTTCAGGAATGCTTGGAAGATCCCGCAACGAAATCTGATCCACAAAGAAATGCAGAAAATCGAAGACGTCTCAGATCTCCCCGAGGCCTATGCGCCCTGATCCGAGAAAGGCGTGAAAAATCGGTAATATAGCTATTTGCGCAGTCGCGCTTTTTTTTCATCGTGCTATTTTTTGCTCAGCCTCATCGTAATCAACGAACTCCCATTCATGACACAAGAAGAACTTTCCGCTGAAATCACTGCCCGCTCCGCCTTCGTCGCCCCCCTGCGACAGGAAATTTCCCGGGTTCTCATTGGCCAAAGCCACCTCGTCGACCGCATGCTGGTCTGCCTCCTCACCGGAAACCACCTTCTCGTGGAGGGCCTCCCCGGATTGGCTAAAACCCTCGCCGTCAACACCCTGGCACAGGCCATGACCGCGCGGTTCGGGCGGATTCAGTTCACGCCCGACCTCCTCCCCGCCGACGTCATCGGAACGCACATCTACAATCCCGGCACCCAGGAATTCACCGCCAAGGAAGGTCCGGTCTTCACCAACCTCCTCCTCGCCGACGAAATCAACCGCGCTCCGGCCAAAGTGCAATCCGCGCTTCTCGAGGCTATGCAGGAAAAGCAGGTCACTCTTGGCGGAGAAACCCGTCAACTCCCCTCGCCTTTCCTCGTCATGGCAACCCAAAACCCGCTTGACCAGGAAGGCACCTATCCGCTTCCCGAAGCCCAAATGGACCGATTCATGATGAAGGTCATCGTCG
>Ga0160423_10004139_pt1 | contig 11958 bp, 10 predicted proteins | sample CRUFie14St8metaG_FD_108191 | JGI IMG/M metagenome (GOLD analysis project Ga0160423, IMG submission 108191) | Marine microbial communities from the Costa Rica Dome - CRUD Field 142mm St8 metaG | ecosystem: Environmental > Aquatic > Marine > Oceanic > Photic zone | place: Costa Rica: the Eastern... | reverse complement strand
TGGTTGTATTGGAGGAAATTAAAATATCTTTTAAACCTAAATTTTTAGTTTTTTTGCTTTTAATTTGAGTTTTCATTCTAAAGGTCTTATTTTAGAGAAAAATTAAAAACTATGAAAAAACACTTACTATCATTTATTATTATTGCGTCTTCGGCGCTAGCTTTTTCTCAAGTGCCTAAAAGACCTTTAATAGAACATTTCACTCAGGCTTCATGTGGACCATGTGCTTCGCAAAACCCTGTCCTTAAACAAACATTAGATGCTTTTGGCGACGCAAACTATGTGCGTGTGTCGCATCAAGTATCTTGGCCTGGATCTGATCCTATGAATGCTGCATTCCCTAGTGGACCAGAAGACCGTAGAAATTATTACGGTATAACAGGTGTTCCTAACGCTTGTATAAATGGTGGCGCTCCCGGAGGACCTACAACTGTTGTTACTGCAAATACTTTAGCTGCAGCTGCAGCTAATACAACTCCTTATGACATCACTGTTACTCAAACATGGGTTGATGCAAATACTGTAACAGTTAATATTGATGTAACAAACACTTCAAACAGTGATGTTTCTGATGCAAACAGAATTTTTGTTTCTATGATTGAGAAGCATGTAGATTATGGCACTGCGCCAGGATCAAATGGAGAAGTTGAGTTTGAGTGTGTAATGCGTCAAATGTACGATGCATCCAATGGAAACCCTAACGCAACTACTGGTGCTGCTATAGGAACTATTGCTGCCGGTACAACTCAAAACTACTCTTTTACTATCTCAAACTTGCCATCATATATTTTTGATAAAGCACAAATTATTTTTGCTGTTTATCTTCAAAACCAAGCTTCAAAAGTAGTATACCAATCTGCAAAATCTGAGGTTACAGCAATCCCAGGTATCGTTTTAGTTTCAGCACAATCTGCTTCTCAGTCGGGAGCTGGTCTTTGTGACTATTCTTACACGCCTGGACTTATCTTTACAAACAACGATCCTCTAACAAATATTTATTCAGTAGTAGCTGAATACTCTATTGATGGTGGTACTGCTGTTCAAGAAACTTTTACCGGAAATCTTTCGCAAGGACAATCTACAACGATAACCTTCCCTGCAACAACTTTAAATCCTGGGACTTCGGTTGTTTCTTATAACATTGTGTCTGCAAACGGTGGGCAACCTTGGTCTAGCCCTCAAGCTGTTTCTATTCCTGATGAAGTTTATAACAAATTAAACGCTACTGCTTTAAACTCTCCGCTAGAAGAAGGAATGGAAAGTGCCGCTCTAGAACCAACGACTGGATACTCTAGAGATCTTACAACAGGTATTTTCGATGCGGGAGCTATTCCAGTTAGCCAATTTGGTATTCTTGATGGACCTACTTACAATTATGGTGCAATTGGAGGATATGGAAACTCTAACCGATCAATTCGTGCTCGTTTCTACAGTATTTCAGCCGGAGAAACAATGAATTTGATTATGCAAAAAGTAAACCTAGACGCTAACCCATATGTTAGCTTTGATATTGCATACAGACAATACTCTTCTGAAAATGATAAACTTTCTGTTTTCATTTCTACAGATTGTGGTGCTTCATGGGCACAAGTTTTTACTGGTCAAGGAGCTGGTTTAGCAACGTTACCTGCTAGTACAACTCAGTTTACACCTTCTGCTTCAGGTGACTGGGAGACGAAAATAGTTGATTTAGCGAACTACGCGAATGTTAATGATGCTGTTATCCGTTTTGAGTTTACATCTGATTATGGTAATAACATGTTTGTTGATAATATTAATATTAATAACGCTTTTGCTTCGGTAGTAGAGAAAGATGATGTTACGTTCTCAATATTTCCAAACCCAACATCTGATGAGTTAACAGTTCAGTTTAACCAAACAACAGATGCATCTATTAGGTTAATTGATGTTAATGGTAAAGTTGTTGAATCTCAAAGTTATACTGCACAACAAACAATTAATATTAATACTTCTAGATTAGAGACAGGAATATATAGTCTTCTTGTAACAACTGAAGATGGTGTTAAAGTTAAAAAAGTAATTGTTGAATAGATCAACATATCATAACTATAAAAAAAGGGAGGTGTTTACCTCCCTTTTTTGTTACCAATTAATTTTCTTTTCGGCCTCGCTTATATCACAAAAGTCATATTCTTTAAGCCATTTTATAAGCTTCGATTCACACGACCTTAAACCAACGTAAGACTTAAACCTTCTAGTGATAGGTAAGTCTTCTATTATTGGTTGACTAGGATCAAAATCTCTAGGATGAAAATAAGTCATAATATAATCTGATTTATCTGTCCATTTTTTAATCAAATGATATGGTGATATTCGAAAATACCCTCCACCAGAAAAAACAACTTTATGTCCAAAATATTTAGTTGTGTTTATAGGAAACTCTTTTAAAGTACCACCATCTATAGAAATAATAGCTGGTTTAGCCTGACCAAAAGAATGGTATCCTCCATGCGCTCTATATAGAGGGAAAACAGAAGAGTCTATTTCTATACCCAAGTCCACTAATGTTTCAAACGCCCATTTATTTGACTCAGTAATTGAATAACCTGGGGCCCTAAACATTCTAACTTTTTTTCCAGAAATATCCTCTAGTGTTTTAATTGACCTTTCAACATCTTTATAGAAGGTTTTTTTTGTTTGTTCATAAACAAGTTGATGGTATGAACTGTGTGAACCTATTTCAAATCCTTTATGAGCAATCTTCTTTACTATCTCTGGATATTTTTCAGCAATCCATCCTAAAACAAAAAAAGAGGGCTTTGTCTTTGTTTGCTCTAACATATTAAATATCCGATCCATGTTTTGATCGATCCTTGATGGGTAATTATGCCATTCTTTTTCTGTTCTCGTAGATCTATTGTCTAGAATATGAAACCATTCCTCTATATCAAAAGTTAATATCTTCATTAAAAAAATTTCTTCCCTAACCTTCTAAACACAACAACATCTTCTTTGGTAGGAAAAGAATAATATGTCTTTTCTTTGTCTCTGTTTGGTTTTAATTCAACACTCTCTTTTATAATTTGTGTGACAGCTTCTACTATAGCCTCCATTCCTATTTTTTTTGTGTGTTTAATCAGCTCCGCGTGAGATCTATTCCCTATTTTAACTTTTTTTTGAATAATAATTGGACCACTATCAATACCTTCATCAACAAAGAATACCGAAACACCTGTGTTTTTTTCATTATTTTTTAAAACCCAAAAAGTTGGCATTAACCCTCTATATTTAGGCAACAGTGCTGTATGTAAATTTATACATCCTTTTGGTGCTAAATCAATTATTTTTCTCTTAAAAATTTGATTCCCTAATATTGAAATCAACAAATCTGGGGAGTAACGTTTAATTATTGCTAAAGACTCTTGCGAATTAATATCTTCTGCGGTTTTAATTATTGGAACCTCTTTTTTAGCTAAAAAAGTTTTTACCGATTCTTTAAAAATAAAGGAGAATATATATTTTGCTGCATAATAAATGAAAAACCTTAACCCAAAAACCTTGAGGGTTTTAATTGTTTTTTCTTTAAAAGTTTGTTTTTTTCCAAATGGAGAAGCCTCATTGACAACACAACCCACAACCTTTGTGTTCCGAGGCATAATGCTAAAAAGATACTTTAAGTTATCTTTTAAATAAAACGGTTCGTTTTGAGTGATTAAAATAATTCTCATTTAGCTTTTATTGCTTTTTCAAAAAACTCAATATGTAGATCCACTATTTTTTCCCAACTGTATTTTTCTTCTATCTCCTTCTTTGCTTCATTCACTTTTTGAGCAAAACTATCTTCTGAAAAAAATGCTATAGCATTTTGAATTTCATTTTCTGATGAGAAATATAACCCGTTATCCTGCAAAATAGTCTTGTTGAAAATGTTTTCATGAGCAACAATTGGTCTCCCAGAAGCCATAGCTTCTAATAAAGACGGGTTTGTGCCGCCAACAGTATGTCCATGAAAATATATCTTTGTGTACTTTCTAAGTAAATCCAATTTTTCTTGCTTATATATACCGCCCAAAAATCTTATTTTAGAATTATTTAAATGTTTTTTTTTTATTCGTCTTCCATACTTAGTATTATAGTCTCCTATTATAATTATTGGGATATTAGTCTTTGATTTTAAATATCCTTGTAAAACAACTTCAACATTATTCTCCGGTTCTAGACGTGCAACCATTAGGTAATATTTAAAGGGAGAAATATCATATGGTTCTAAACCTTCCTTGTTTACCTCATTATCTGTTTTTAAATGCGCACCATATGGCAAAAAAATAGACTCAACACTGTGTTTATCCTTATAATAATCTTGTATACCTATATTGTCTGCTATTATATAGTCCGTGTATTTTATTGTTATTTTCTCCATTATTTTAGTTAACCATTTCACTGGCTTACTCCATTTACCCCTCTTCCATTCAATTCCATCCATATTTGTAACCCAAACACTTCTTGACTTTGAAGAAAAAAACCCAATTCCAGGGGCGGCACTTTGATAGCCGGCGTGATAAACTATATCGTAATCTTTTTTGTAGGCATCTCGCGAACACACCCAATCATAATAAAAGTTTGCAAAAGGGCCTATCTTATCTTCAGGACAATATTTATGTATTATATGAATCCCATTGTATTCTGACATCTTAAAATAATGATTGCTCGAATTATAAACAGTAACTTCATGGCCTTTTTTAACCAACCCTACACCTAGATGTTCAGCAAACTGCTCAAATCCACCGTAGTTATTTGGAATACCCCTCGTACCTAGAATTGCTATCTTCATTGTAAAATAATTCTTCTTACTAATATGCCTTAAAAAAAATGTTCTGAATTTTTTTGTTTCTGCTTATTTTTTATAAAAATAAAACTCTTAATGAATTTATTATATAATATTTTTGTTTCTTAATTAACAATTTGAATGACTAAACATTTAAATACTAACATTTTAACTCTACTTGCAGGAACAACTATATTCTTTGTTGTTTTGTTTACAGTTATTGGTCAAGCTAAGTGGAACGACTCTAATGGAGTTATAACAGGAGATGTCAGGGGTTATTATGCATATTTGCCTGCTCTATTTATTCACAATGATATACAATTCAAAAACCCCAAAGTATACAATCAAAATAAATCCGATGAAATCTGGACCTCTGAGACAGAAGACGGAAAACTATTTATTAAGTACACTTGTGGTATGGCTATTTTGTATAGTCCTTTTTTTGCGGCTGGTCACTTATATGCAAAAAACAGTCATTTTAAGGCAAATGGTTATAGTGTGCCCTATAAAGTTGCTTTAGTCTTTGGGAGTCTTTTTTACTTATTAATTTCTCTTGTTTTTGTTTCAAAAGTTATTAGGCTATATTTTTCTGATATTGTTTGCTCTGTTTCAATAATAATAATATTTCTAGGGTCAAACCTTTTTCATTATCAAACAGGTAGTATGACATATTCACATGGTTTTAGCTTTGCTTTGATCTCTGTTTTCATGTATTCATCTATTATGTGGCTTAACAAACCTCGAGCAGGATGGTCTATTCTTGTAGGTTCTTCTATCGGGTTAATAGCATTAATAAGACCTATAGACATTGCCTTTTTATTATTTCTACCCTTAATAAATGTTAATTCTATTGAAAGTTTAAGACAACGATTTATCTTATTTTGGGATAGTAGGTGGCTTGTTTTATTAATGGTTTCTTTTGCATTCTTAATGATTCTTCCTCAATTAATTTATTTTAAATTAATTAGTGGTAATTTCTTTTTCTATTCTTATGATAAAGAATCTTTTTTCTTTTTAAACCCTAGGTTTATTGATTCCTTTTTTAGTTATAGAAATGGCTGGTTAGTTTATAGCCCCTTAATGATTTTTTCAATTCTTGGATTGTTTGTTAATAAAAACATGTTGCATTTAAAGCTCTACACAAGGTTTGTCTTTGTCTTGTATTCTTTTGTTATTGTGTCGTGGTGGTGTTGGTGGTATGTCGGTTTTGGTAATCGAGCATTCATTAACCTTTATCCTTTACTTTCCCTTTCTTTGGGTGGTTTTATTTCGTGGGTTGTCAGTCAGAAAAAGACTATTTCTGTTTTTTTTAAAATCTTTGTTTTACTTGGTTTAGCTCTAAATATCAAACAAAATTCACAATTCAATACGGGTGCAATTCATTGGGATAGTATGACAAAGAAAGCATATTGGAATTCTTTTGGAAGAGATAAACCTAGCCAACTATTTAACACCTTGCTTGAAAAACCAGTTACATCATCTGCATTAAAGGGTGAAGATGTTTTTGAATCTATAGAAATAGATGTTTTAAAGAAAGAATTTTTTTCATATAATAGTTTATTAGAGTGTGACTCTACATCTAAGCTTTTTTTTAACCCCGATAAAGGAATAAACAGAACAGGGGGACTTTCTTTTAATAAAGAAAATGAGTATTTACTTCAAAAACTAATTGTTCCAGAAAAAAAAGCAACACACATATATCTTTCTGCTTGGGTGAGCGACCCTATGGAAGTACATATGGTCGTTGATGGTAATGATCTTTTTCCTTTCTATTCTGCAACATCAGAAGTTTCTATAAAAAAGAATGGATGGCATAAGTTGCATTTAAATGTTCTTCTTCCTAAAGAAAAAGAAAATCTTCGTTTTTATATTTGGAACAAAAATAAAAACAACTTCCATCTTGATAATCTAACTATAGAACACACAAAGCATAATATAAAAACATCTCATAGTGATTAAGATAAAACATATTGAAAAAAATAAGTTAAGCAAAAGAACATTAGATAGAATGTACTCTATTTTGATTGACGCATATGCTAGAACAGAAATTGATGTTTGGGGAGAAAACTATATTAGAATATCTAAAGAAGAATTTATTCAACTAGTTTTACGTGGTGAGATTTTTGGCGCATTTAAAAACAATTTAATCCTTGGGAGTGTTCGCTTATTTAAAAAAACAGAAAACACCTTTTGCTTTGGACTTCTTTCTGTTGATTTTAAAGCTACTAAAATTGGAATTGGCGGAAAATTAATAAAACACATAGAAAATGTTGCTATAAAAAAAGGGGGGAGGATAATGGAATTAGAAATATTAAGGCCAAAAAAACTCGAAACACCATTTAAAAAAGTGTTGAGGGTTTGGTATTCTAAATTAGGTTATGTTCATTTTGGTTCAGGCACATTTGAAGAGATAAAACCCGAAAAGAAAGAAAAAGCAAAAAAACTAATTCAGCCTTGTGTTTTTGATTGTTATCAAAAATTTATTTCATAATCTAAAGACAACACCTAGCTGAAAAAAGGATGTCGTGCTAAAACCTAGCTCTGAGTAGAAGCCAAAAGTGTCATTCAAATAATATCTTGCACCAGAAAACATTGAAAACCCTGGGAAAACAAAACTTTCTGGAGGTAGAGTTACTTTTGATATGTTGTTGTTAATGGTTGTTGTAACCTGCTCAAACTCATCCAAATTATAATAAAAACCAAAACCTACGCCCGAATAAAAATCTAGATTTTTCACATTAAAATCAAAATGATAGGCACATCGAGCTATAAGTCCTATTCGAGTCCTTCTATCGTTATATCGTGTAATTGTACCAAATGAACTTGATGTGCCTGATCTTCCATAAAATGTTGTATTAAAAGATGCCCCAACACCTATACGACCTATACCTAAAACATCTGTTATACCTCTCTCATACACTATCATTCCTGGCCCTATTGTTGTTGACGAAGTATTGTTAGAAAACACATTAACAAAAGGGTTGAAAGTCCCAAGACCATATCCAGCAGAAATATAATTGCCGTTCTTTTCAAAGTCTTGTGCATTTAAACATAGGAAAAATGTTACGCTAAAAACTAATACTATTGTCTTTTTCATTTCTATATTCTATTTAGTAATCAAATTTAATAATAGCTTTTTATAATAAGACTCTTCTTTTTGTTATTTTATCACCAATGAATAGTTAATTTATTTTTTCTAAAAATTCCTGCATCGATAGAAATGTATAGTCTGCTAAACTGAGTTTGGGATTTGGAATGTGTGTTTTTTCTGGGATACAAACCACTGTCATTCTAGCAGCCTTTCCTGATATAATTCCATTAAGCGAATCTTCTATAACAAGACACTTCAAGGGTGACACAGTTAAATGTTTTGATACAGATAAATATACAGAAGGGTTAGGCTTTCCATATTCTTCATTTTCTGCAGAATGAACAAAATCAAATTTTTGTTCTAGTCCCAGGATATTTAAAACTGCTTTAATTAAACGAGCGCTTGATGATGTTGCTAAACCTATTTTTTTGTTTTTTGTTTTCAGAAAATTAATCGTTTCAATAACTCCACCTAAAGGCTTACCATTTTTTGTTATTAGTTCAACCATCCTTTTCTCTATAAACTCTTCCACTTGTTTATTAGTATATTTTTCCCAACCAATTTTATTGCTCCAATAATCAATCACCTCATCTATTCTAAGTCCAACCGTGAATTGAAAATCTTCTTTTGAAAGAGGGCAACCTATATAAAAAAAAACCTCTTCCATTGCAATTTTCCATAAAGGCTCAGAATCTATCAACACTCCGTCCATATCAAATATGACTGCTTCATACTCTTCTATTTTAATCATTAGAAATATTATATTTAGTTAAACTGCCCCCCCCAAAAATACGATGTTTCTCATCTGCAAAAAAAAGACATGATTTATTTAAAACAACTATCGACTCTTTTTGCGTTATTTCATTGAAATATATTGTTCTATAAATTTTGTGATTACTCCCTTCTTTTTTTAAAATTAAAATCCTATTGTATGTCGTTAAATAAATGTATTCCCCATATTTGTCTGCTCCTGTTATCGCATCTAAAAAATACCCGCCAGGACCTATATATAAATTCTCCGTTTTTTTTAAACGATATGTGCCAGGCTCTTTTGGTATTCTGTATAAAAAACTTATCCCTGTCCATGGAGAAGTGTTACACTTAGTAAAAAGAGTTAAAGAATCTTTGTCATAAAAAAAGGCTTCAGAGTCAAAATTACGACTCTCCATCTGTGGTGGGAATTCTTTTTGATCTAAATATCGAAAAACAATTCTCTCTGATTGTGCTTCGTTTTTGAATAACACCTCTTTTATCTTGACCTTATAAATAATTAACTCCTTTCTTTTGTTTAAATTATTACCGAAATCTCCAATATAAATGTGCTCTTCATCAACAGCAAGGTCCTCCCAATCGTTGTTTTCGGCACCATTAATCTTAACTGTTTTTACGATTTTAGCATCTGAATTTAAAATAAACAAAAGTGGTTTATTACCGCTATCATTAATCGCTAAAAATAATGAGTCATTAATAATCTCTAAACCAGAAATTTCATCTAATTGAGAAGGCAACTTGTAACGCTGCTCCTCCTGAGAAAAAGCAATAAAACTCTTAATAAAAAATCCAGTTATGACAATTTTAAAAAAAAGCTCTTTCAATCTGTTACTTTTTTATTTTAACAACCTCTATTCGATTGTGTCGTACTTTTTCAATAAAACAATCTAAATCATTAATCTCCACATGACTTCCAGATTCTGGAATAGACTCTGTTTTATTTATTATCATACCGCCTAAGGTGCCATAGTCTTCAGAAACAGGGAGATCAAGCTGATAGGCGTCATTTAAATAGTCTATTTCTAGTCGGGCAGAGAAACGAAACTCAGTTTTTGAAATTTTTTCTTCAATAAACTTTTCTTTGTCGTGCTCATCTTCTATCTCTCCAAAAATCTCCTCTATAACATCTTCTATTGTTATAACACCGGCTGTGACACCATACTCATCAACGACAACAGCAATGTTTCCCGATTTTTCAGTAAATAAACTAAGTAATTCCTTACCTAATGTTGCTTCAGGAACAAAAAGAATTGGAAGTAAAATTTGTTTTATAGATTTTGGAGATTTAAACATTTCAAAAGAATGAACATAACCTATTATATTATCAACACTATCTCTGTAAACTAATATTTTCGACTTTCCTGAATCAATAAATTTATTTCTTAAACTATCTATTTTCTCTTCAATAGAAATTGATATTATATCTATTCTAGGAACCATACAATCTCTTGCTTTAACCTTATCAAAGTCTAGAGCGTTACGCAATATTTTCACTTCATTTCCAAGCTCTTCAGAGCGAGTAATTCGTTCATTAATTTCATCCACATATTCTTCTAAATCAAACTTTGAAAACACTTTTTTTGTATTTGTATGATCAACTCGTAACAGACTTAAAAAAAAACTCGATAACCACAAGGTCATTTGTGTTGGAACATATAACAAACAATAAATAAAAATCATAGGCCCTGTTGTGAAAGACAAGAATCTATTTGGACTAATTTGAACAAATGCTTTTGGTAAAAACTCCGCTACGACTAAAACTAAAACTGTTGATATAATTGTTTGTATCAATAACGTTAATACATCTCCTGTTATTCCCCAGGACAAGATAACTCCTCCTAACATTTTAGCAGAGTAAAGGCCAAAGAAGACAAGAGAAATATTATTCCCTAATAAGAGCATTGCAATAAAAAAAGATTCTTTTTTATAGAAAACACCCAATATTTTAGCGTTAATAGTTGATTTTGATTTATCAAGTTCTACTTTTAGTCTATTTGAAGATATATAAGCTGTTTCCATCCCAGAAAAAAAAGCTGAAAAAATCAAAGTGATAACTATGCCAAAAAGAGGTATCTCCATTTATACTTTCACAAAATTAAACATCCCAAAACTAGATTACATCAAATCCGATATCTTTACGATAGTTTGAGTTTTCAAACTCTATCTTTTGTATAGAGTTATATGACTTTTTTAGAGCTGTTACAACGTCTTTTCCATAAGATGTGACCGCCAAAACACGACCTCCACTTGATAGTACAGCGGGCCCATCTGAAATTGTTCCTGCATGAAAAACAATACTTTCGGTAATTGAGTTTAATCCATACACTTGTTTTCCTTTCTCATAACTTTCTGGGTAACCACCAGAAACCATAACAACAGTTGTCGCTGTTCTTTCATCAAACTGAACATCACACTCTGATAACGTTTTCGTAGCAATCCCCTCAAATAAATGAAGTAAATCCGATTTTAATCTTGGCAGAACAACCTCAGTCTCTGGATCACCCATCCTACAATTGTATTCTATAACATATGGTTCATTTTTAACATTAATAATGCCAAAAAAAATAAAGCCTTTGTATACAATTTCCTCTGATTTAAATCCTTTTATAGTAGGTATAATTATTTGATTTTTAATCTTTTCTAAAAACGTAGGGTTGGCAAAAGGCACGGGAGAAATAGCCCCCATACCGCCTGTATTTAGTCCTTTATCACCTTCCTTTATTCTTTTATAATCCTTCGCTTCAGGCAGTATTTTATATGAGTCTCCGTCTGTTATAACAAAACAAGAAAGTTCTACACCGTCAAGAAATTCTTCAACAACAACACTTGAACTTGCTGGACCAAACTTTTCCTCTGTAAGCATTTTTTTAAATTCTTGTCTTGCTTCTAAAATCGTGTCTAAAATTAGCACACCTTTTCCTGCCGCCAAACCATCTGCCTTTAAAACATATGGAGGAGACATTGTTTCTAAAAATTGATAACCATCATTAATTGTTTCCTTAGTAAATGTTCCATGCTTGGCTGTAGGTATGTTGTGTCTATTCATAAATTGCTTTGCAAAGTCCTTGCTCCCCTCTATTTTAGCCGCCATTTTATTAGGGCCAATAATAGACACACTAGATAATTCAGTGTCGGAATCAAAAAAATCAACTATTCCCCTGACCAATGGTTCTTCCGGCCCTACAACAACCATGTCGATATTGTTATCAAGAACAAAACTCTTCACTTCCTTAAAGTCAAGAATTGAAATATTAATGTTTTTTCCATGTTGATTTGTCCCCGCATTTCCAGGAGCAATAAATAGTTCTTC
>Ga0160423_10004138_pt1 | contig 11958 bp, 5 predicted proteins | sample CRUFie14St8metaG_FD_108191 | JGI IMG/M metagenome (GOLD analysis project Ga0160423, IMG submission 108191) | Marine microbial communities from the Costa Rica Dome - CRUD Field 142mm St8 metaG | ecosystem: Environmental > Aquatic > Marine > Oceanic > Photic zone | place: Costa Rica: the Eastern... | reverse complement strand
CCAAGTCAACAGCAAAGTCGGATCCTTGGTCAATGAATAAGTTGTAAGTAGCTGCGCTCATTTAAAGTTCTCCATGATGAAATTATAACAAAGGGGACATTTTATGTCAAGTGTTATTTTTTTCGTGGTTATGATATCTTACCAAGGATTACTCTAGCGGTACCTTGATTATAAATAGTCATTGCATTATTTCCGCCTGTTGTATCCAGTACAATTGTAGATTGCGATCCTATTGAATAAGTTTGTTTTGTAAGTATAAGTCCTTGCGTTTGAAGAACAAGTTTTCCTGCTGTAAGAGCACTTTGACTAAAATTAACAGATACAGATTGTTGATTTTGTAGTAAAGTGTTTAAGCCGCTCACATCACTAATAGCGTTTGCAATTTGCTGTTTTTGGGCGGTCGTTAGTGTTAAAGACTGAGCATCATTTAATTGATTAACATCTGATGGAGGAGCTTGGTATCCTTGTACTTGCTGCGTATTTACACTAGTTAAAGCCGTAGTTTGAAAACCAAAACCATCAATTTGAGTTTTACTATAGTGAAGCTGTGCTGTTTGTTGAGCATCTGTGTATCCTTCATCATTATTTAATTGACTTATATTGTGAACTGATGAGGACAAACTAATACGCTGAGCTTGAATAGTGCCGCTTGTAATACGTGATCCATCTATCTGAGTAGACCCGCTTGATTGTAAACTAGTAAAGGTAACAAGTCCAGTAAATCCTGCACCTTGATATACATCTGCAGCATCCTGTTGAGAAGAAAAAATAAGAGAACCTTCAGAGGACTGTTGTCCAGTTGTATCTCGAGTTGTATCTCCGGAAGGCGTACCATTTGCCTCTCGCGCTTCTTGAGCTTGCCATGTAACATACCAGTAGTTATTTGAAGCTCCTGCTGTAAATGTTGGGGCCTCAATACTCCATTGCTGTTGCAATCCAAGAAATGCTTGTTGAGTAAAACTGTAATCCGTTGCCGTTGGCAGTTGCTGTCCTGAAGGTTTATTTGCCGAAGGCTGTTTAAAGTATATGTAGCCTGATGCATTTCTTAGACCATGAAGTCCTGGAGTACCTGAACCTACTTTTGTAAAAGTTTGAACTTTAGTTAAGGGCCCAAAAGCAGTTCCATCAGCAGTTTTACCATTAATAGTGAGCGTTCTAGTTCCAGAGTCAGAAGTAAAACCGGTTAAATCAGCAACAGGATTGACACTAGATCGTATGGAGTTGTCTGATGCTAGTGCAACACTATTAGATGAATTAACACCATTACTTGTAGTAATAGTTATATTAAATTCTCCTGCACCTAAGTTACCTGTATCCTTATTTGCAAAAGTAAGGGAAGTTGTTCCTTCAAGAACTGTAATAGTTGCTTGAGTATCCGAAAGATCATTATCTATAACGGTTACATTATCATTGTCTAGTAATACGGTAACACTATCGGCACCTGGGGCACCTTTTTTTGATTTAGAAATACTTTGTCTTGTTGTTGTTTCTATATTACCCGTTGCAGTTCCAACAACTATAGTCCATGTAAATGTTTCAACATCGTCACCAAAGAATTGAGCACCTCCAGTACCATCAGTATTTGCAGGTAGAGTCGCATCTGCAATAGTAACAATCTGACTGGCTACGCCTGTAATATTTCCTACAGTAAAAGGACTATTACTAGATTTAGCAACACTTTTAATATACCAAGTGCCTCTTGCTAGAGTTGGGGCACCTCCAGAGCTATGTCCAAATGCTGCTCCTGAAGTTACTCCAACATATGTTCCTAGCTGACCCCCTAAAAATACTTCTAAAGTTGTTCCCGATCCTGTAAGAGTTCTAGGAAAGTTTCCAGATCCAAAACTTCCGTCAGCTTCTGTGGTTATAGAATGTGCAAAATTTGGATTTGAAATTGCAACCCCGCCCTCTCCTTCTTCTACAAAAATAATGGAGATACTGTCAGTAGCAAGTACTGTATTTCCTCCAGATTCTTGTACTTCAACTTCTATAGTTGCGCTAGTTGCAGAGCCTCTAGTATTAGGAACTACAAATTCAGCAGTTGAAGTAGTTGAAAAAGCTTGTTGCAAAGGAGTACCATTAACACTAAATCTAAATTCAGGATTTGCAGCAAAATTTCTAGCAGTTGCAGTTAGTGTTATAGCACTACCACTTGAAGCAGTACCACTATGATTAGGAGTTGTTCCCCCGGGTTTATACACTACCGAGTAGTCTTCTGCTGTTAACTCTACTGTTCTTCCTTGAGTGCCTTCGGCCCCGTCTTTTACTCGAATAATATCAGTTGTTCCAAAAGCGTTTAATCCAACATTATTCTTCTCTCGAACTTCAATTTTTATAGGTAAAGCAACTCCAGTCCCATAAGCAAGACTGTTAGTATTATGAAGTGTAAATGTTTTAGTAAACTCTCCCGAAACAGGATCTGAGAATCCTTGATTTTCTAAAGATTCATCTGTTTGATTAAATTCATTTGAAGTGGCTGAATCTACTTTAAACTGTGGCTCTTCAAATCCAATTGCAGTTGCAGTTACTTGTATATTAGTAAATGTGGTCTCTTGTACTTGAATACCTGAAGAGTTTGTATCATATTGAATAACATCCGGAGTTGCTTCCAAAGCTACAAACTTTCCTTGAGCCAAAGTATCACTTAAAGTAATAAATTTGTCAACCGCAAAGTTATTGGCTCCATTTGAAAATGAACTCCATCTAACTCTGCCAAATACTGCATCATCTCTATAATCTGGTCGATATACAGCTTTGTAAACAGTCCCAGAAAAAGGAGCAGGAAAACTTCTATCCAGAATAACTTCTTTAATATCACTACCATTATCTTCATAAATAACAGCAGTAACTTTAGCCGCTTGAGCGTCTACTTTCCTAAACCATCCTCCATTAGTGAAGCCTCCTGTAATAGTTGAGCTGGTAACTGCGCCTGCGTCTGTTCTAGCTTCATCTGTAAATAGTTTTACCTGAGTATCAGAGATTTTTTCTATAAAGAAAGTTTTACCATTTAACTGAGTTGAGCCCCCAACCTCTTCTACAATAATTTTATCGCCGTTTACTAAATTATGATTGCTTGAACAACTTAATATAACTGAGCTTGAAGTCCTTACAATTGTTGATACATAGTTTGCCTGTAACTTATTTGGATTTTCAAAAAGAAAAATATCTCGAAGAGCACAGGTAAAAGAGTTTCCACCCTGTTTAAGTCTAGTAGAATTAGCTGCAACTGTATATGTTCCAGTTTGTGTTGACCAAACAGAAGTATTACTTTGACTTGTACCTCTCCATCCTGCTGAAGGTATTTTTCTGTAAAATGGAAGATTTTTTAAACTATCAGTATCCCATACAGCTAAACCTGTGCCTCCATCAAATAGTAACCAATACCATGTGGGAGTTTGTCTAAGAGTCTCTCTATTTGTAGCTGCTCCTATACCCTCCACACTTACATTAGATAAACCGACTGCAATTGAAGAAGCTTGATTAAGAGTATTTCCTATAGAAAAACCTGCTGCTGAATTTCCTGCAAATCTTATAGCTTCATTTAAACCACTTGAAGCTGAGAGGTCTAAAGAATAGTTAAAAGTAGAACTTGAAATTATACCTTTAGGTAACCCCCCAACAATTCTTGGAACATCTGCACCATATTGATCTGACACATCATATTTTGTAGAAATAAAATCAGAGTAATTTTGTTTTCTCGAAACAGTTCGAACTCTAAAAGTATACAGATTGTCTTCGAGTGCTTCAAATCTATGAGATAATTTATCTGTTACAATTGGAGAGTCTATATGTGGAACGGTATGGTGTAACTCAAAACCATCTAAGAAAGAATATTCTCGTGTTTTAGTATTTCCAGCACTATCTGTAAAAGTTTCTTGAGGAACTGTCCAAGATATTGTTAATTCTTCTCCGGGTTTTGAAGCATCACTATCAATTGCTACATAAAGCTGTTCCGGAGGAGGTACAAACTCATCTTCATCTTCAATAGTAGGAAAAACATTTGATGGAGTAGCTCCTAGAGCATAGTCTAAATCAACTGCATCAAACTTTTCATTAAAATGTTCTACTCCAGTTATTTGAAAAGTATTTTTTTCATCCGAAGGAGCAATTCCTAAAACTTTATACTCTTTCTTTGAACCTAAAATCTGTACTTCGTCATTATCTTCCGCTTGTAATGCCCATACAGTGCCCGGTACAGGTCTTTCTGCTGAGTCATAGTCTGTACTTACAGTTGCTTCTGTAAAAGTTTCACCATTAATTGTAGTATCTGCAATTGTAACAGTTTTTGTTACTACATAAGAATGTTCTTTAAATTCTAAAGGTAAAGGTTCGCTATTATACCCGCCAGTTGAATTGCCTCCTCCTGAAGAATTTAAAGGCCCACCACTCTCTTGAAAAAGAGTAAAAGCATTATTTACATTTTTTTCAGCCTGTTCTTGGCTAACAAGCGATGATGAAGGACTAGTTGAACTAAAATAAACGTTATTATGTAAATTTAACTCAAAAGTTACACCCGGTGGGGGAGAGGTATCAGGAACCCAAAATTTTCCTGTAAATCTATCTCCTCTATTGAAAGTTGATATACCATCTCCGCCAGCGCTAACTTTATGCCCAGTGCTATTATTTATATGTAGGGGTCCTGCTCCTGTGTAAAAAGCTGAAAATCTAGTTACAATGGTACTTAATTCATAAGTACTAACACCACTTAAAGCAGTAATTTTTCTGTCGAAAACTACTTTATCTGCGCTAGTTGTATCTATTGATTTTACTACACCACTAAAATCAACTCCATATCTATCTCTGTCTTGTACATTTATAATATCTCCAGGACGTATAAACGCACCCTGCATTCCAGTTCTAAAACTTACAACTTCTTTTTGATTTTGTGCAGTAAAAAGCTTCCATCTTCCGTATCTATATGCTTGGCCTTCGGAAGTAGCTCCCATGGCAACTGCTTTTTGAGAAATAATTTTTCTAGTTTTTACAATATTTTCTCTATCTTCAACAATTAAAGGAACTTGCTCATAGTTAGCGGTAGGATCATTCCAAGTTACAACTACTTGATTAGATCGAGTTTTTCTTCCAGAACTTTCATAATTAAAAGTTCCGTCTACAACATTTGCTTTTGAAAAAGTATACACAGGATCTGAAGGAACATCTTGAACAGGGGTTACTTTACCATCTAACCAGTATAGCATACCAGTAAAGACTGTTGCCATATCTTTAAGAACTTTATATACTTCAGCAGATTTAGACAAATATAAATTAGCACGAAATCTTGGCTCAAATCCGCCTTTTCCATCAGGCACTAATTCATCGCAATACTTTGCAATTCTGTAAAGTGCAAATTTATTTACTAGATTGCGATCAATCCATTCCCCTGCACCATATCTATTATTTGTTACAATATCATAAAATACCCACGCAGGATTATCTGTATAGAAAAGTTGATGAGTGCCATCTATATCTTTTTTAAACTCACCATTCCAAAAGGCTTCGTACTTTGCAACTCCATCATCAGAATATTCTCTAGGAGTATATGCTGTGGGTATTCTAACTTTTAAACCTTGAAGTAAATAACTGCGAGTAGGTAGGCTGTTAAATGTTCTGGATGAAAAAGTAACTGCAGCGTGCGCTGTAAAAGGATATATAAACTTATCTTTTATAGTTGCTTTTAAGTCGGCTCCATTTAGACTTGATGCAGCTTGAAGTGTCCATTTAGAACGATCAGTTCTTCCTCCAGTCGTACCATTAGTCCAAACAGGTAATCCTGAATCTCGAGTTAATCGAATAATACGAATTTGAAAGTCATCAAAAGGCTTAAAACGATTTAGTCCAATTGTATGATCGAAGGATACAGCAGCAGTAGTTTTATCAGTGTGTACTACTCTTCCCCCATTCTGGCTAAACAAAGTTTGGTAGTCCCCAAAGTTTGTTTCTCCCGGTCCTTTTATTGCAATTTGAAATACATAGATAGCGCTCGCAGATTCTTTATCTCCGCCTTCATTATTATGAGTTATAAGAGCAGGATAGTTAATTCTAATTCCGAGTTCGTCTACTTGTTTTTTCTGTGCACCACTTAATCCAAAGTTGGGCCCTTGAGACGGGGTGCCAGAGGGAATTATTATAGGGTCAGCTTTATTATCGTCAAAAGTTTGATCCTCTGGATACCCATTAGTAGAGTACAGAGGAAATCCAAATGCGGTTGTAGTAGAATTAGTATTAGAATCATGAGATTGCTTTAATGCAACGCCGCTACCTCCTCCAGTTATAGTTATACCACCAGATAAACCATTTACTTGTTCAATAGGGGCTTGATCTAATGTGCCGCGTCTAAATTGTACTGTAGATCCATCAAATTTAGAGACAACTCCATTTAAATCATCCATATTTGAACTAATTGTTCTGGTTTCTTCTATAAAAAACGGTGCATTTGTAAGTGCATCTAAACTGCTATCAACTACTATAGTAGTATCATTTGTTCTAGAAGCAATTTTAAAGGTTTTTATTCGCTGAATAGTCCACGAACCCATTGTTTGATACTGATTTGCAAGTCTATTAATATTAGAGTTAATAGTCAGTGTATCATTTGCAAAACCTGAACCATCTGCTACTAGTTCTGCACCTCCGGGGCGTACACAACGTAAATAAGTTGAAATAGTTCCTAAAGTATTAAAGTCAGTGCTTAAACCGGCTCCTGTTGCGCTCATATAGCTTGCATTAACAGGAAAACCAATCGGAGTAACGGTTATAGTTATATTAGATACTTCTTCTACAACAATATGAATAAATTTTCCAACATCATCGTCGGTTATTGTTATATTTGATACTGTGGCAGTTGTAGATCCACTAGAAGAAGAGAGCGTAGGTGCTCCAAAGGTACCATTTACTGTTTCATTCATAGTACCTACGACAGTTGATTTTTCAAAAGGAATATTATTTATATATACAGAGGCTTTGCCGTCTACTAAGCCTTGAATAGGCCCTTCGCAAAGCATATCTACTAAACCTATAAATTGTTTTGAGGCTCCAAATGACATTATAAATTACCTTCCATCTCTTCTAGGCCCATGATCATTATCTGGACCATTGTTTTGAGGTCCTTGATTAGGAGAATTTAGTAAAGGTTGATCATAGTCTACAAAACTTCTTGCCGCATTTTTAATTTCAAAAGAAATTGGTCTGCCAGGCACTCTTAACTGACCATATAAAATAGGCACAGGATCTCCTTCTATTAAATTTTGAGAAGCTCCTTGAAAAAGATAAGCATCAGGATCTTGCTGTACATCTACAGAGGGATCAGGGGCCATCATTTCTTGCAGTCCTGTTAGTGCCAAATTTATTGCTAATCCTATTGCTAATTTACCAAGTATAGTTCCTGCGGCAAATTGTAATCCTGCAGCAAGAGCTCCAAAACCTCCTCCAAGAGCTGTTAAACCTCCTCCCGCAACAACTGCACCAACTCCCGCAGTAACAACAATAAGTGCTATTGCTAAAAATATTTTTCCCAGCCCTCCCTTTGAACCTTGGGGCAAAGCTTGTATTGTTAAACTACCTTGAGGATACTCTAAAAGAAGTTGATCTTCATAGTCTAAAGGTTTATCGGCAACTGAGCAAACAAAACCTACTCCTCGTTCATGGCAACTTAGCATATATTCACGAAATTCTTGAAAATTTAATTCAAAACATTGTAAAGCCTCTCCAAAAGAAGATACTTCCATTTCAAATTCATGGCCAAACTTATCAGCAATTTCACCTTCTAAGTATACTTTACGCAACATAACGATATATTCCTACTAAATGCTCTGCCCAAAAAGGATATAAATTTTCTCGGCAAGATAATCTATTCTCTGCATGATGATAAAAAACATCATTTCCTAAAAATACGCCACAATGATTTGCAGTGTTTGACCTGACTTTAAATATTAAAACATCATTTCTTTCGGGCGTATCAACTTTTTTATGTTTCCAATTTTTTATATTTTCTTCTGTAAAATAATCTAAATTATTCTTCCACCAGTTATCTTCAAAAGGTTCTCGTGGAGGAATATTTATATTTTCTTTAGCTAGCCAATCTCTCATAGCTTCAAAACAATCTGTGATTCCAAATTTATAATCTCTTCCTATAAGAGGATACGCTCTTTTTTTCGGCTCTACTATATTTAACTCCATAGTAGGGTAGCTAAAAATATAGTATGGAATACCTAAAGCGTTACAGCAATCAATATCATGTTGAGAGGGTTCATTAGACTCATCTGGATGGCTATGAACAATCGCAAAAATGTCTGCTCGCCTTTTTATATCTAAGTACTCCGCTGAGGATAAAATAAAGTTTTCCTCTCCTTTTGCAAGATTTGTACAAGGAAACCACTCTTTTTTACCTCTAACAATCCCTATTACTCCACAACCCTCTCTAGGATATTCTTGTCTAAAATGCTTTTCTATTTCGTCTATCACTTGAACTTCTTCGACCCTGGGAAGCCTCCAAAAGGTAAAGGGACTGCACTATCTAAATCATCGCTACTCGCATTTCCTTGGAATCTTATTTTGCAAGAATTTAAACTTTTTCCACATAAATCAATTCTTTTCCAATATTTTCTATGATGCCTAGGATCTTTTCCTGTATTATCAAACAATGCTTCCCATATCTGTACTTGATTAGAAATTTCTTGGGCTTTCCCACTTCCAGAACCCGCAGCTGTTGCTCTAAAAATTGTGTTTACAGCATTACTACTAGAGCCTATAGATTGAAAATTTGTAGTACCAGTAGTTACAATTTTATAAAGTTGACCTATAACAAAGCTTCCTGCATTAACTTCCGGCCCTGTTGTTTCTGTAGTTTTAACAATATTACCTTTAGTATACCCATTTCCAGAATTATGTGTGGAGCTCCATTCAGTTAGAGCTTCCGTAATTTTCGTATCATCACTGCGAAAAAAAGAGTGTTGTTCAGACTCTGTATATCTCCAGGTGCATCCGCCTCCAAAACCTAACTCTCTTCCTTGGTACTGCCAAGGACAGTACTGTCCAATTACATTTCTTGCAGGAATTTTTGCTCTTTCAACATCCATTGGAGAGGCAAGTTCAAAAATTACAAAAATATTACTTTCAGACGCTATTCTATCTATATAATAAACTTGTGGAGGAAATTCATTAGGAGTCGCAGAACCAGTATTACAGTCAGATAAAAAAGCCTGTCTATAAACTACTTTAGTTCCAATAAGATCATCATTAGTTTCAAACTCGACATTTAAGCTTCCGTCAATAAGATTGCTGCCACTGGCACGTATTGATGGATCTCGAATATTGTGTAAAGTTATTTCTTTATCGTCTATAGTTTTAGATAATACTGGAATATTTGCAATGGTAAGTGTTGGCCTTGCAATAGCCCCGGAAGATGCAACTTCTATTCCCGTTATTTGAATAGGTATTGCACTATACTGATTATTACGAAACTCAATTTTATCCGTTCCTTCATTATTTAATCCAGAGAATAAAAAATAGTTACCATCACCTGTGCCTGGGTCATAACCAGGAAGAGTAATGTCAAATAGCTCAACAAAACTATCTAATGCTTCTTGAGAATTAGCTAGTGTTGTAGTTACCTCAGGTTGCTGTACCTTATCTACTGTATCTGTCACGGCTCAAAAACTCTTTTTAAAGTTGCTGAAAGGGTATGTAGCTCAGAATTAACATATGTTATATTGTATTGATCGCAAACTACTTTGATTGTATTATCGGACTCATTGTGCTCAGTAACTATAAGACTAAATTTTGAACCTGACTGCCTATCAAAAAAAGCAGCTAATTTATTTACTTCTGCTCTTGATCTATTACCAAACTTTACATTAAAAGTTTCATCAGTAGGATTTATACCCGCTTTAACTCTTTGAGAATAGCCGTCTCCAAATTGAGCAGTAAGAACTCTTTGTGTTACTCTACGAGTAGCACCTCTGTCCAGAGCTATATCTTCACTTGCATTAGGATTTGTACCATCGTATCCACCTTGAGGAACTACTATTTTATAAACTGCCATTATGCCACTCCATTTGGATTAAGAATGCCGCCCTGTCGTTTTTGATTTAAAAGCTCTTGTTGTACAACATTTGCAATAGTTGTTCCTAAATCTACTCCTTCACCTTCTGTTTCTTGTGTTACTGCACCATCAGAATCAATATTTACATTTACAACTACATTATTTTGCTGTCCAGAGCCATTTCTCATTTCTACAGGAATTTCTTTGCCGTTAGGTAAGGGAACTACTGCTTCTGTTCCATGAAGAATTGCAGGATATCCTGCTTGTCTCCCTTTTGCAATTCCTCCTCCTGTAAACTGTTGAACTTTTTCTGCAACTCCTCCATAACGCATATTTGGATCTTTTTCAAATACTCCGCCATTTCTTCCTAATAAGTTTGCGAAAAAGCCGCCCTCTCCGCCTGTTGCAGCTATAAGCATATTCAATACTAGTTGTTTTGCAATCATTTGTGCAATGTCTGCTAGAATTGCTTTTGCCATGTCTGCAAATGCTTGTTTTGCGGATTTTGTGCCATCAATTAAAGATGCAAATGCATTAGTCATATTCCTTTCAAGACTTCTAGCTGCTCCATCTACTAAAACATTTACATCTTCTAAATTTGCTCGAGCTTCTTTTAATCCCTCTAGTTTTTCTGTCAGTTGCTCAGTTTTTTGTCCAACCGCTTGCTCAGCTGCATCTCCTGCCTCTGTTGCTTTCGATGCCACTTTTTCGGATAAATTGAATAACTTACCTGCTAATAGATTCAAGGATGATGCTGCCTCCACCGTCTCAGGATTATTAGGATTATCCGCAAGAGCACTAGCAGCTCTTGTTCGAGCTATGCTAGCTTCGGCGGCTAATCTAGCGGCTAAAATTTCAAACTCTAATTCTGCTAACTCTCTTGCAATCTTTTTTCGATTTTCTTCTTCTTTTTTTTGTTCTGCTAATAGTTTTTCAGTTCTGTCTATCTCTAAATCAAGAGATCGTCGATCTTCTGTTAAAAATGCAAAAGGATTAGATTGTCTCTCTTCTCGAAGAGTTCTGCTATCTTCAATTCTTTGTCGATCAAATTCTTGTTGTGCTCGTTTTGCAGCTAAATCTGAAAGTTTTTGCTCTACATCTAAAAGGCGTTTCTTTTGCGCCCCTTCTGCTTCTAAAACTGCTAGAGTTTTTTCTTCTTCAGTTTTTTTACTACGAGTTAGTGCCTCTATGTCTGCGTTTATTCCTGCAACTCTTTCTGTTTCTGCTGCTCCGGTAAGAAGTAATTCGTTATTTTCTTTTTGAGCCTGTAATACTTTTACTTTGGCATCAATAACGTTATCTTCTTGTTTTAATCTTAGAGTAGTAAAACCTGCTCCTACTTTTTCTAGTCTAGAAAGTTCTGAAAGAATTGCTTGCTCTTTCTTTAACTTTCCCTGTCTTTCAATAATTGTATCATTATTTTCTTGAAGAGTGTCATTAAATTCATTAAATCTTTTGTTCAAATCTTGAGCATTTGTTATTGGGTCTTCTAACTTTAGTGCCTCCTCTAGCTTTTTTGCTAAAACTTCCGCTCCCGGAAACTGTGATTTTAGATCCTCAAGACTAACTTCAATTGATTTAAAAGAGTCTCCAGATATTTCATTTATCACTGAATTAAGAGTTTTACCCAATTCGACACTACCCTCTATTGCTGGACTAAATGCAGTGGTTGCTCTTCCGGCTATTTTATTTACTTCTGTATTAAAAACTGCAAATTGAGTTGTTAAATTTTTTGTATTACCTACAAAATCTTCAATAGGCTGCTGTATTTTATCAATAAAAGCTAAAACTGCTGCAAGAGATAAGTTACCCTCTTCAGCTAGCCGTTTAATTTCTGCTCTTGTTTCATTAAAACCTTTGGATACACCCGGTAAAACTTCTTCAAATTTTCCTAGCTTTTCTTCCGCTATATCTAGTACTTT
>Ga0160423_10004137_pt1 | contig 11961 bp, 8 predicted proteins | sample CRUFie14St8metaG_FD_108191 | JGI IMG/M metagenome (GOLD analysis project Ga0160423, IMG submission 108191) | Marine microbial communities from the Costa Rica Dome - CRUD Field 142mm St8 metaG | ecosystem: Environmental > Aquatic > Marine > Oceanic > Photic zone | place: Costa Rica: the Eastern... | reverse complement strand
CCGCATCGATCAGTGTCACGTCGGTAATGGCCAGATCCACCGACGTCGGTGATTCGGGAGCGCAGCCCACCAGACCTACCAACCAAAGAAAAAACAGTGGAGCGAGGGGCGTGCGGTGGGCCGATGTCATGTCGATGAGTCTCCTGTTGAGTGACTGCTTATTGTGCGGTGACGCCATGAACTGTCTCGGCGCTACAAGGCTCCGTGGGAAACCGCGCTCCGGGTTGCCCCGGTTCCCAGCGTGGATATTTGGTCATGACCGCCGAGAACAGCGGGCCCTCCAGCCATTGTGCGAGCCAAATACGAGTGCCCGGGTAGGGAGCACACAGCCACCAAGCAGGGTCGACGCCTGCGAATTGGCGAACGAACGGGAACAAAGCCACATCGGTGACGCTGGGCGCCTCGCCACCCAGCCAGGAGAACCCCGTGAGCCTGTCCTCGATTTTTCTCAAAAAGATCTCGGCTTCTCGTCTGTAGTGCTCGGCCGTGTGCTCCGGATGCCGGTCAGCATACTTATAACGATCGAGCCAATACTTGAACTCACCGTCACACGTTTGAATCCAGTCAGAGCTCAATCCCTCGCCGCTCAGCCAGCCGAGGGGGCCCCGCTGCGAAAGTGCCCAGCTCATGATTTCAAGGCTTTCATCGATGACGTTGCCGTCGGGTAGCACAAGGACTGGCACTGTCGCCTTGGCTGAAGCCGCGATCAGCTCCGGCGGCCTGTCTTTGAGCAGTACCTCTCTGATGGTGACTTCGATGCCCGCCGCCGCTACAGCCATCCGGGCGCGGATGGCATAAGGGCATCGGCGAAAGGAATACAGCACGGGCGAGTCATTCATCAGGCCACCTTAACGTGGTTAAGGGGCGCCGAGCCAGCGTCTACTGCCCGGTGCGATCCGCTGATTCCGCCATTGACTAAGCGCCCCGATGGCCGCACTACCGGGCTGAGAAAATCCCCCCAAGGCATCGGAGTTTAGTACTATCGTTGGTCCAAACCTAACAATAAACGGGGACAGGTCATGGGACGATTGGCAGGCAAAGTGGCATACGTATTGGGCGCAGCAGGCCGCGGCAATATGGGTCAGGTGATTGCGCGGCGCTTCGCCGAGGAGGGTGCCACGGTGGCGGTAGGGGGTCGCCACGCCGATGAGCTCGAGTGGTTAGCGGGTGAGATTGGCGGTATGGCGGTGACCTGCGACATCACCAAGATGGAGGACATCAAATCCTCGGTGGGTGCGATTATGGATGCCCACGGCAAGCTCGATATCGCGGTCAATGCGACGGGCCTGGGTTTGCTGGCCCAGTTTGAGGAAACCACCGAAGACGAATTGAAATTGATGATGGACCTCCAGTTCAAAGGCCCCTATCAGTGGATGCAGGTGCTGGTAGGCGTGATGTCTGATCCCTCTTCAATCATCCAGATCTCCTCTGCGACGGCGACGATTCTGGTGGGTAATCACCACGCTTATATCGGCACCAAGGCCGGCATTGATCACGTCGTGCGTGGCGTGGCGGATGAGTATGGCGCAAAGGGGATTCGGGTGAACTCTATCTCGCCGGGCCTCACCGCCTCACCCATGGCTGCACCACACCTCGAAACCCCGGGGCTGCTGGAGGCGTTTCTCAAGAATTACCCGCTGGGTCGGCTCAACACCTCCGAAGACATCGCAGCGGCTGCGGTGTTCCTTGGCAGCGATGAGTGCTACATGACTGGCCAGAACCTGCAGGTCAACGGCGGTCTCACGCTGCGCCGGAATCCCTTGCCCTCCGAGATTGAAGAGTCGGTGATGGCGGCGATGGCGGCGCAACAAGCAGAGTGACGCGGAGGATGCTTCTCCCGCGTTGATGGGTATCCAGATTGCCGGGGCGGAGAGGCGCTGGTAACGCCCCCAAAAGAACAAGAGAGGAAAACTGATGGCTGGCAAACGTAAAGATGTGTTCTTAGTGTGCGGCGGCAAATACCACGACTTTGACTTTGCGCGGCTTGAGCTACTCAAGCTGTTAGCAGAGCACGATGTGGTGAGGGTCAAAGTCGCTAATGATTACAGCGACGTCGAGGCCATGTGCGAAGCTGACTTGCTCGTGACCTATACCTGTGACGAGGTGCCAGATGCTGCGGGTCAGGCGCGCTTGAAGTCCTATATCGAAGAGGGCGGCAAATGGTTTGCCCTGCACGCAACCAACTCCGTGCTGGAGTGGTTGAGCCATGATCCACCGCTGTTGCGTGCGCCCCGCGATCACAAGGATTTCATGGAGGTACTGGGCAGCCAGTTTCTGGCGCATCCGCCTATCGAGCCGTACCGAGTGGAGGTCACCAAACCTGACCATCCTCTGGTCGAGGGCATCGAGCCCTTCGATACAACAGATGAGCTTTACCTCTCGGAATACCACGGTGAGAACGAGACGCTTTTGCACACCAATTGGTCGGGCAAGGTTGATGCCTTCCAAGATGGCGACTGGGAGGGCGATGATGATGAGCACGCGGTGTTTTATCTGCGCCCTTATGGTCAGGGCACCGTTTTATATTTGACTCTGGGTCATTGTCGTTCGACCTACGATATGCAGCCGCTCGTGGAGGAGTACCCGGTGCTGGAGCGCGGTAGTTGGGAGGTGCCCGCCTATTACGAGCTGCTCCGGAGAGGCATTGCCTGGGGTATTCAGTAAGCCGAAGGGTGCGCCCCGGTAGTGAACCGGGGCAGTCACCAAGTATTTTTTGCCACATGATCATGAACTGAGCCACATGGATACTGCCTGGATCGATGATCTTTCGACTGTGGTGCCCGACACCCGGATTTTTCGGGAACCACATCAGATAAAGCGTTTCACGATCGGTATCCGGTTTGGTGGCGGGTCGGCGCTGGCGGTTTTTGAGCCGGCGACGCTCCTGGACTTCTGGCAGGTTCTCAAAGCCTGTGTCTCGGCAGATTGCGTCATCATTTGTCAGGCAGCCAACACCGGGGTAACCGGCGGGTCTACCCCTGATGGGGATGACTACGACCGCGAGGTGGTGATTATCAGCACCCTCAAGCTGGATACCTGTATCCCCTTGTGCGACGCGCAACAGGCGCTGGTGTTCGCTGGCGGGACGCTTTATCGACTCGAAGCACTGCTCGCTCCCTTTGGCAAGAACCCCCACTCGGTGATTGGCTCCTCCTGTATTGGCGCCTCCGTGGTGGGCGGGATCTGCAACAACTCCGGCGGTAGCCTGGTCAAGCGTGGCCCCGCTTACACCGAGCTGGCGCTGTATGCGCAACTGAGCGAGCAGGGAGAGCTCGAGTTGGTGAATCATCTGGGGATTGCACTGGGCGATACGCCCGAAGAGATTCTGTCGAATTTGGATCAGGGCCGCTTCGATCCCGAAGCCGTGGCCCTCGATGGCGCGCTGGCCTCGGATCCTGAATACATTCAGCGTGTGCGTGAGGTCGATGCGTCGACACCCTCGCGCTTCAATTCGGATACTCGGCGCCTGCACGAGGCCAGTGGCAGTGCGGGGAAGCTTGCTGTATTTGCGGTGCGGGTCGATACCTTCGACAAGCCCAAAGCCGAGCAGGTCTTCTATGTTGGCACCAATGAACCTGAGCAGCTCAACGACATCCGCAGACGCCTTCTCGCAGAGTGTAATGAGCTGCCCGAGATGGGCGAGTACATGCATGCCAGTTGGTTCGACGGCGCTGATCAGTACTGCAAGGACACCTATCTGGTCGTCAAATACTTGGGGACGGGGTTCTTGCCCCGGCTTTATCGCATCAAGTCGGTGCTAGATCGTTGGCTAGAGAAAATCCCGGGGCTACCCCAGCGGCCTGCTGACCGTCTGCTGCAAAGACTAGCTCAGCTGTGGCCTGATCACCTGCCCAAGCGCATGCGCGAGTATCGCAAGCTCTATGAACACCATCTCATCGTGGTCGGCGCAGACAAAGCGATTGCGGAGATACGACAGGTATTGCACGACGTGACCCGGGAGGACGATGCCGGGGCATTTTTCGAGTGCTCGCCGGAGGAGGGCGACGCCGCGCTTCTGCATCGCCTGGTCGCCGGTGGATCACCGGCGCGCTATAACCTGATCCATGCCAAGGAGACGAATGGCATGGTGACTTTCGATGTCGCGCTGCCGCGCAATTATGCGAAGTGGTATGAGTTTCTCCCTGAGGATCTGCTGGACCAATGTGCCGCGCCGTACCGCGGCGGCCATTTCATGTGCCATGTGTTTCATTGGGATTTCGTTGTGAAGGCGGGAGTGGATCCGCTGGCCGTCAAGGAGCGCATGATGTTACTCCTCGACGAGATTGGCGCGAAATACCCAGCTGAGCATAACGTCGGCAACCAGTACTGCGCCGAGTCACACCACGCTGCTTTTTACAAAGAGCTGGACCCAAGCAACACATTCAATGCGGGGGTGGGGAAGATGTCCAAGTACAAGTTCTACCACTAGCAATAAAAAGCGGCACACATCATAAAGGGAATCCCTTCCCACGCTAGCGACGTTATCCCGAGATGGTTGTTGCCGCTGGCAATGGCTTCGAAGCTGCCCCGGTAATGGCTCCAACGCTGCCGGCGCTCAGCTTTTGGTCTTTTCTTCAGCGCAAAAAAAGGCCGGGTTTCCCCGGCCTGCAAGCCACAACGCTTTTCACATGTCATCTAGCCAGTGAACGGCCAGATGCTGATCACTAGAATCTAAACTGCGCTCTAATGCCCAACTCACGCTTGTCGTTGGGCGAGACGTTGATGCCCTGCTCAACAAAGAAGTTGCCAAAGTCGGTAGCAAACGCAGTATCAGAGAAGCGGGCTCCGCTCGCCCAGGCTTCTTCATCGGTGAGGTTGGTGACAAACACCTCCAGTCGATAGGCATCGGTCTCGATGCCGCCACGCAGGTTAAAGATCGTGTATGCCTGCATGTAGTTCAGGTTGCGCTCTTCCGTGAAGGTCTTGCCGAAATAGTTCGCATCCAATCGAAGAAACGCATTCATATCGTTGGAGACTGTCCAGCGATACGTCGTGGTACCAAAGGCTGTGTACTCGGGCACACGGGGAACTGAATTCCCCTTCATGTCAGAGAAGCCGAGGCGTGCGGCACCAAAGTTGTACTGGTAGCGGGTGTACTCGGTATCGACGTAGGCGAGGTTAAAGTCAACGGTCCAGTTGTCGTTGATACGGCCGCCGACTTCGATCTCATAACCCCACAAATCGGCATCACCATCAAGCAGTACGTTGCGCGCATTCTTGAGGGGGCCGGTGGGGTCATTATTTGCGTCAACCAGCTGCTTGGTGGTCTCGTCAGCGATCACACCGTTGTAGGTACAACCCGGTGCACTCGATGCGACGTCCGCTGATGTGCAGGTTTCGTTGACGGCGACGCTCGAGCGCCCCTTGATGCCCGTCCACTCGGAGAAGTAAACAGCGGCGTTGAAATAGGCGGCGCCATCAGCAAACGTCTGCTTCCAACCCAGTTCAACGGTCTCGATTTCTTCGGGGGGGAGCGCAGGGGCGAGCGTAGGAAAGGCCGCTACGTATTGAGCCAGCTCTTGCTCGTCTGCGTTGACCAACTCGATGTTGATATCACCCGGAACAATGCCCTCTGCGTAGCTGGCGTAAACCATGGTGCTGTCAAAGGGCTGCCAACGAATGATCGCGCGGGGCAGCGTCTTGTTGAACTCAAGCTCTGTAGAACCCTCGCCCAAACCGTCTTTCGTGCTGGCGCCGCCCTTGGTGAGCGTATCATTTTGGCGGCGACCCTCCAGTGTGAAGGTCAGGTTGTCAGTGATATCAAAATCGATCGAACCAAAGTAACCCAGCACCTCGGTCTCATCTGATTGAGCGTAGGAGTTTGCGAACGGCCCCAGACCAACGTCCTTGCCGCCGATATTGAGGCAGGGCGATTCCGTATTGCCGCCTTGGGCACCAAAGCAACCGAAGTAGAAGTTACCACCGGCCAGCGAGGAGGTGAACTCTTGCTCATAGTAGTTCACGCCCACCGACCATCTGAAACGACCGTTCTGAGGCGAGGTCAGTCGGAGCTCGAAGCTGGTGTCATCGAGGGCCTGGGGATCTGAAGAGTAGCCGTTTGAGAAGCCGCTCAAATCAAAGTCCCTAACAAAGTTGGCCTTTTGATCGTTGTGGCCGGCGACAAAATCAATGGAGTAATCATTGATTTCATAGGTGATGTGGGCGCTCAGTCGCAGCGTCTCGCGCAGCAGGCCGAGCCTGCCCAGTGACGGAATACCCGAGGGCAAGTCCTGATTGGCGTAGGCCTCCTCGATATTCAGTGGGCCAAAACCGAACAGGTTCAGCAGATTATTAGGTAGTTGAGTGTTGCCGTCGATCACGGCACTCCCCGTCACAGGGACAGCGTCGCCAATCTCAGGGACTGCACCACAGATAAAATTGTAGGGGTTGGCCGTGCCGCCTGCCTTGACTTGAATAGTTTTTCCCGCGCAGGAGTCATTTTTTCGACCCGCAATGTAGGCCTGTGCGGGGGGGCCGTCGTCGTCCTCGGTGTATGCGGCTCTTAATTTGACGGTCAGTGAGTCGGTGGGTTGCCACAGCAGCTTGCCGTTCAGTGCCCAGGTTTCCTCATCACCCAGCACGCCGCCATCCGAGGCAGTGAACTGGCCCTTCTTGTCATACATTCTGAAGCTGAGGCTTCCCGCCAGGGTATCCTGAATGATGGGTCCCTCAACGATACCTGAAATGTCATAGCGCTCTCGATCAGTGGCCGACATAGACAGTTCGCCGGACCACTCATCCATGCTCGGGTCTCGCGTGATGAAGTTCACCGCCCCGCCGAAGGTGTTTCTACCGAAGTAGGCGGCCTGCGGCCCTTTGATGACTTCCACCCGCTCAATGTCCATCAGCGATAGCGACGTACCGCCGTTCAATACGTAGACGCCATCAATAAAAAGCGCCCCTGTCTCGAAACTGGGTGAGAACTGGGCTTGGTTCAGCCCTCTGAATCGGAGCTGAGTGTTGTAACGCCCCGGCTGACTGCCGCCCTGATTGAAGAAATAGAAGCCAGGCGCCAGGGCAGAGATGTCCTCAAGCCCGGTGATATCACCTTCTAGAATGTCTTTCGCAGAGACTGCGGTAATCGCGATCGGGATCTCCTGCAAATTCTCTTCCCGCTTTCGGGCGGTTACCACCACCTCTTCGAGCTCCAACGTATTGGATTCTTGGACCTGTGCCCCGGATTCCTCTGCTGGCACCTCTGAATCCTGTGCGTAGGAGGCGGTGCTAGGGAGGATCCCCGCGATGGCCAGTGCGATCGCAGAGTGGAGTGCGAGTTGAGTACGACGCTTCATTTCGGTGCCTCTATTGTGTTTTTCAGTGGCTTTTTAAATCACGCTTGGCGTTAACCCCGAGCCCCGCGGATTCATTTAAGCCTATTGATATACCAATAGGCGTTAAGACGCAAGGTTCAGTCACAAGGAGGAAATCGCGATTTGGAGCACCGCTGGCTGTGTCGCAAAGGGCGACTCTGAGGTGGCAGCGTACTGATTAGCCTTATTGATATAACAACCGATCAAATTTACTCTGCTGTCATTCGATTTTTCAGGAGCATGAAATGCAGAGTGTCACCGTCAATGCGCCGGGTGGGCCCGAGGTGCTGGAACTGACAGAGACCGCTATGCCCACCCCTGGCCCAGGCGAGGCACTGATTAAGGTGGCCTACGCCGCGCTGAATCCTCTGGACAATCACGCACGGGCGGATCGGATTAAGTGGAACCACCCGGGTTACCCCTTCACCCCCGGCTTTGAGTTCTGTGGCCTGGTCGATGCAGTGGGCGAGGGAGTCGATGCCGCGCTCGTCGGGCAGCGTGTTGCCACGAACGGCCAATGGGGCGGCAACGCCGAGTTCGCGGCGGTCAATGCGACATCACTGGTATCAGTGCCTCCAGATTTTGACTGGAAATTGGCGAGTTGTTTCTCTACCTGCGCCTATACAGCTTGGTTGTTGGTGCACAGCGCAGCCCGAGTCAGAGCGGATCAGTGGGTCGTGGTGCATTCAGCGGCAGGCGCCGTCGGCTCGCTGGTCATTCAAATCGCCAAATCTGCGGGTGCCCAGGTCATTGGTCTGGTGGGCGGCGAGCATAAGTTCGAGTTCGTCGAACAATTTGGCCCCGATGCTGTTATCGATTACTTGCGCGACGATTGGCCGGATGGCGTAAAAGCCCTTACCGGTGGTCGGGGCGCTGATGTCATTTTTGACGGCAACGCGGGCGACCGTGCGCCAATGAATCTCGATGCCATTGCGCCACTGGGCCATATCATTTACCTCGGCGCGAGTGCCGGCCAGGCGCCCCCGGTGCCGCCGTCCATGCTCATTGGCAAGAGCTGTTCCATGTCAGGTTTCGTCCAGTATTTTCATCAAGCGATCAGCAGCGGTGCCGAAATGGCGGCAACGCACAAGGCGCTCGCAGATGGCAGCTGGCGGATACCCATTGAACGAGAGTTTGATCTGACCGATATCGCGGAAGCGCATCGGGCGTGGGAGGCGCGCGAGCTACTCGGGCGGGCTGTCATCCGTGTTGGCGGAGAGCTGTAGCGACCACGATGAGTGCGGTGAGTGGCCTCCATGAATTCGTATTCTCAGCGCAGGTTGCTGAGCGCGAGCGGCTATTGGCATTTTGGTCTCAACTGGGCTTCGTGCCCGAAACCGAGGGGAGTATGACAAGCGGCGAGGCTGACGCGCTGTACGGTCATGCCTCGACACTGCAGTCTGTTCGGCTTCGTCACTCGGGGAGTCGCGCCTATGAGACCGGTCTGGTCAGACTGCAGTTTTGGGAGGAACTCTCAGGTGAGGGTTTAGGCGCCCGCAAGCCCCTGATAACAGGCAGTCGCTGGATGGGCATGTACACGGCGGATATTTTGGAGGTTCGGGACAGCCTAGAGGGATACAACTGTGAGGCCAGTGAGCGCTGGCTCTCTGAGCTGGTATCTGCCCCGCTCGCAAATCCCGCTCCCGAGGTCACCTGGGCAAATCCTTTTGTCGGACTGCGCGAGACGCTTTACTTCGACCCGGACGGGCGCGTCGCCTTTATCCAGCGCGGCGGTTTCGACCGACCCGGGTTTGGCACGATTGATAGCAGCCTGCCCTATAAAAATAGCGAGGGGAGTCACGCCAACGTCGTGCAACCAAGCAATGCCTTCGACACGGATTTTTACAAAAGGGTGTTTGGCCTTGAATCGGCACCCTATGGCGAGGCCCACGATTCTGGTGATGAACCGCCCACACAGCGCGCGCTGCGGCTGGAAGCCGGCCAACTCTTCAGGGTGGAGCGGCTGCGCGCCCCCGATTGCCCAACGGGCTTGCTGCAGGTCTACTCACCTTATTTTGATGCAGATGATTCTCGCGCACTGAGTCAGCCCGGTCAGCGCGGGCTCTCTACTTACAGTTATCGCGCCAGCACCATTGACGCTGATGCCTTACCGGGAGTCACAGACTACTGCTCGGGGCAGAATGAATTTGGTGAGATGGCGTGCACATTTCGGGCCCCGGATGGCTATGTGTGGATGTGGGTCGGTGTCTGATCGATCCCAGCGCTATCCCTTACAGGCTTTTTTCATTTGCCTTATTGCCTATACCACCGCGCAAATGGATCTGGCGCTTTTTGGTTATGCCGTGCCGGCGATTCGCGCGGAATTTGCGCTATCGCTGAGCGAGGTCATGGCGATTGTCTCTGTGGCGTTTCTGCTGGGCGGCACATTACTCGTTTTGCTGGGCTGGCTGGCCGACAGGATCGGGCGGTTACCGCTCTTTCAGTTCTCGCTCCTCGGGTCTTCTGTGCTGGTGGCCCTGATCAGCGTCGCGCCGGGCGTGCTAACTTTGACCGTGCTGCGGGGTGCGAGTATTGCCGTGGGTGGGCTCAGCTACCCGATTACCGGGGCGATTCTTACTGAGGAAACGCCCGCCCGTATGCGTGGACTCGCCATGGGTCTCCTGCAAATTGGTTATCCATTGGGCTGGGCGTTGGCTTCACTCTGGTCAATGTGGCTGTTGACCGAGTATGGATGGCGGCAGTTGTTCTGGGTGGGCTTGGTGAGTTTGCCAATGGTTTGGGTGGTTCGGCGTTACCTCCGTGAACCGCCCAGATCAGTCGCAGCCCGCGCAAAGGAAGCACCGCCCGCTTTTACTGAGTTATTCGCAAAGGGTACCCGGGAGCGCGCGCTCACGCTTTTTCTCGCCCAGTTTCTCTTTGTGTGGGCCTATGCGGCCTCGATTTTCCTGTTCCCAAGCTTTCTTCGGGAAGTCAGGGCACTCGATGCTTTCAATTTCTCGCTGTTAATCGGAGCGGGCAATGCGGTCGGAATCTTGGGTTACGTGCTGGCGGCATGGATCGGTGAGCGTGTCTGGACCCGCCGCAATACCGTGGTGCTCTGGACACTGCTGGGCTCGTTGCTTTTTCAGGTGTTGGTCTGGGTGCCCGAGACCTTCTCCCACATTCTGCTCACTTATGCGCTGATGAGCATGTTTTTTTATGGCTCGGCGGCGGTGAAGTTTGCCTATCTGGCTGAGGTGTTTCCTACCCGCATTCGCACGCTGGCCATGGCCTGCTGCGGATCGCTGGCAGTCACGCTGGGGTCGGCCGCAGGGCCCTACTCGGTGTCTCGGGCCATAGAGATTTGGGGGTGGCAAGTCGGATATGCGCTGTTGGTGGGCGTACCGCTGGGGTTGGCGGGGCTTTTGTATTTGACTCTGGATGCATTGCCTTCCGGACTCGAAGTGGAAGAAATCGTTGATCGCGTTAACAAGGGGGTGGCTCCGAACTATGGCTAGCGGATATCGGGTGAAGGAATTCGGCGGACCGGAGGTGATGATCTGGGAGCCCTTGAATCTTGGTGAATTGGCGCCGGATGCCGTCCGCGTGCGCGTCGGCGCGAGCGGCATCAACTTTGCGGAAACCCGCATGCGCGCGGGGGACTACAGCGGTCAGGAGTTGCCCTTTGTCATGGGCATGGAGGTCGCCGGGAGTGTCGAACAAGTGGGCCGCGAAGTAGCGGGCTTCAAGGTAGGCGACCGGGTTTTTGGTCGCGTGCGCGGTGCGCATGCTGAAGTCGTTGACTGTGATCCCGCTCATCTGATGCCCTTACCCGAGAATCTAAGCTACACCCAGGGTGCAGCGATACCGGTGGGTTGGCTGACTGCCTGGCATGCCCTATATACCGTTGGTCGTATGGCCCCGGGGGATCGCGTATTGGTAGAGGCGGTTGGAGGAAGCGTCGGCAGTGCGGCGCTGGCTCTGGCCAAACAGGCGGGTTGCTGGACACTGGGTACGGCAAGCCGCAATGACAAGCTGGCGCGCGCCACCGCATTGGGATGCGACGCTGTCGTGAATTACACCTGCGAATCAGTCTGCGAGCACGTAGCGAGCTTGACCAACGGTGAAGGCATGGATATCGGTCTGATGACAATTGGTGACGCCACCGCCCATGAACTGATCGATTCCATGGGCATGGATGGCCGCGTCGTGATGTTCGGTAGCACCGGCGGTCGCGATATCACGTTCAACCTTCGTATCGGTATTTTGAATATTCAGCTTTTGTCCATGAGTATCTCCACCAGCCCTGCCTTTATGACAAGCACCATGCCCGACTTTCGTGACCGCGCGCTGCCGCTGTTTGCGAGCGGAGAGCTGACCCCTGTCGTTGACACAGTGCTGCCGATGTCCGATCTCGTGCGAGCACATGCCATGGTGGATGAGCGCACGCATTTTGGAAAAGTGATCCTGGTGAACGACGAATAGTGTAATCAGCCGAGTGGCGATGACTGACAGAAAATTCAAATAGAAGGGGCAAGCATTCGACGCCCAAAGAGAGAGAAAAAACGATGCTTAAAGCAAATTTCAATCGGAACTCGGATCGGGCATGGCACGGCAGCTGTCTGATGGCGGTTATGATGTGGCTTGCGGGGGCATGGGCCGGTAGCGCTGTTGCCTCAGCGACAGAAACCCCCTTAACTGAAAAGCCATG
>Ga0160423_10004136_pt1 | contig 11962 bp, 11 predicted proteins | sample CRUFie14St8metaG_FD_108191 | JGI IMG/M metagenome (GOLD analysis project Ga0160423, IMG submission 108191) | Marine microbial communities from the Costa Rica Dome - CRUD Field 142mm St8 metaG | ecosystem: Environmental > Aquatic > Marine > Oceanic > Photic zone | place: Costa Rica: the Eastern... | reverse complement strand
GGATAAACAAATCCAACTACAACAAAACTGGCTAATAATTGTGGATTAAACCTCATTCTTTCAGCTATTCCACCAGATATTATTGCTGGAATTGCAGCAGCAAAAGTTAATAAAAAGAAAAATTTAACAAGTGAGTATCCGTTTTCAAAGACAAGTTCATCAGGGGTTAATAACATGTTAGTTCCATAAGCCACCATATAACCAATGAAAAAATAAGCAATTGTAGAAACACAAAAATCAGAAATAATTTTAACAAGAGCATTAACTTGATTTTTATGCCTAACTGTTCCAACCTCTAAAAAAGCAAAACCACCATGCATTGCTAAAACCATAATTGCACCAATAAGAATAAATAAAACGTCAGCTGAAACCATAATAATGTAGGATAGTTAAATTATTTCATCTTAACATATTAAAGAATGTTTCTTATAGATATAGACCCTGGGCAAACATTTAGACATACCTTTGTCGTTTCAAATAAAAAAACAGTGGCCTCTATATATCCTGAATCTAAAATTTTTCAAAATATGCCAGATGTTTTTGCTACTGGTTTTTTAGTAGCTTTTTTAGAATGGACATGTGTTGAGCTAATTAATCCATATTTAGATAATGATAAATTTGTTTCACTCGGTACAAAAGTCAATTTTTCTCATCTTTTACCCACTCCAGTAGGCCTTACCGTCAAAAGTACGTCTCTTTTAACCGAAAAAAAAAATAATCGCTTAAAATTTTATTGTTATGCATATGATAAAGAGGGAAAGATTTCTGAGGGTGATCATGAAAGAGTAATAGTTGAGAGAGACTGGTTTGAAAAAAAAATACAAAAAAAATCAAATTAGTTTTTTTGCCGCTTTTCCTATGCCCTCAACAGTGGTTGCGTACATTTGATTTTCAAAAATTTCTCTGATCATTCTATTTGATTCATGATGATCCCAATATTCTTCGGGATACGGATTTAACCATGCAAATTTTGTAAAGTGTGACTTCAATCTATTCAACCAATAAGTTCCTGGCTGCTCATTATAATGTTCAACACTTCCTCCTGGATATAAGATTTCAAATGGACTCATAGCAGCATCACCAACCACAATAATCTTATAATCTTTTCTATATTTATTTAAAATACTATTAACCGTAATCCTTTCTTTATTTCTTCGATCGTTTTTTTCCCAAACACTTTCATAAATACAATTATGAAAATAAAAATATTTTAAATTTTTAAATTCTTTCTTTGCAGCATTGAATAATTTTTCACAAATTAAAATATGGTCGTCCATTGACCCACCAACATCAAAAAAAATAAGTATTTTGATATTATTTTTTCTTTCAGCTTGCATTTCAAGATGCAAGTGTCCAGCATTTTTAGCTGTTTTATTAATTGTTTCATCTAAATTTAAAAAATCCTCTGCACCTTCTCTTGTTAAAATTCTAAGTTTTTTCAAGGCAACAGAAAGATTTCGGTTATTTAAATTTTCATCAGAGTCTAAATCTCTAAAATTGCGTTGGTCCCAAACTTTAACAGCTTTCCTGTTTCGTGAGCCTTGCTGCCCAATTCTAAAACCAGCAGGATTATATCCATATGCACCAAAAGGTGAGGTGCCACCAGTTCCTATCCATTTGCTACCTCCTTGATGTCTTTTTTTTTGTTCTTCGATTCTTTCTTGAAACTTCTTCATCAATTCTTCAAGGTTTTTCATGGATTGAATTTGTTTTTTTTGATCTTCAGTAAGAGTTTTTTCAACTTCTTTTCTGATCCATTCATAAGGAATTTTTTTGTTTAAGCTAATAAAAAATTCATCATTTTCTTCAAGAAATTTTGCAAAAACTAGGTCAAACTTGTCATAGTTAGATTCATTTTTTATAAGGGATAGTTTTGCAACGTTGTAAAATTTCTCTCTCGAATTAATATTGTTAAATTTGGAACAAATTGCAAGTAAATCCAGCAACTCTCTTAAAGATACAGGTATTCCAGAATTTTTTAATGCATTAAAAAATTTTATAAACAATTTATTTTTGCCCTCTTGAAATAAACATCAATTTTTCAAACATTTCAACATCTTGTTCATTTTTTAATAATGCACCATATAAGCTAGGTAATGAGTTTTTTTCATCATTAAGCGAAGAAGGATCGATATCATCAGATAAAAGTAATTGTAGCCAATCAATAAGTTCTGATGTAGAAGGTTTCTTTTTTAAACCAGGGGTATTTCTGACATCAAAAAATTTTTGAAGAGCACCGTTCACCATTTTACTTTTTATTTTTGGAAAATGAACTTCAATAATTTTTTTTAATGTATTTTCATCAGGAAATTTGATGTAGTGGAAAAAACACCTTCTCAAGAACGCGTCTGGTAACTCTTTTTCATTATTGCTGGTAATGATAACTATTGGCCTATTTTTAGATTGAATCTTTTTTTGTAATTCATAAACAAAAAATTCCATTTTATCTAGCTCTAACAAAAGGTCATTGGGGAATTCAAGATCTGCTTTGTCAATTTCGTCAATTAATAGCACTACTTTTTTTTCGGCTTCAAATGCACGCCATAAAGGACCCTTTTTTATATAGTTAGAAATATCTTTGACTTTTTCTTCACCAAATTGAGAATCTCTGAGTCTTGAAACTGTGTCATATTCATATAATCCATGCTGCGCTTTTGAAGATGATTTGACATGCCACGAAATAATTTCAGTATCAAGATGTTTGGCTAACTCCTCAGCTAATTGAGTTTTTCCAGTTCCAGGTTCGCCTTTTATGAGTAGAGGTCGCTCTATTGTAATTGACGAATTTACGGCCAAAATTAATTCGTCTGTTGCTATATAATTGGAAGTGCTTTTGAATTTCATATAAAAATAAATTAATTTCTAATTTAATGATTATAACTAAAAAAAAAAAGGTTAAATTAATTAATATCTATGACAGACTTTGATCAAATTAACAAAGAATTATTTCTTAAAGCAGTTGAAGCTGCTGATCCAAAATTACTAATTCCAAAATATATTCCAAAAAAACCAAAAGGAAAACTAATTGTTATTGGTTGTGGAAAAGCATCAGCGGCGATGGCAAAAAGTTTTGAGGAGAATTATGACGGAGATTACAGTGGCATTGTTGTAACAAATTATGGGAATAATATACAAACAAAAAAAATTAAACTCATAGAGGCTTCCCATCCAGTGCCTGACATAAATAGTTACAAAGCTGCAAAAAAAATATTAGGCATTACAAAAAACCTTACGAGAGATGATTTAGTTTTATTTTTACTTTCAGGTGGAGGCTCAGCTCTTCTATCTTATCCAAAAAAAGGCTTAGATCTTCAAGACAAAATTTATATTAATCAAAAATTACTACAATGTGGTGCAAAAATCTCAGAGATGAATGTTATCAGAAAAATGATTTCTGGAATAAAAGGAGGGAGACTTGCAGAAAATATATATCCAGCAAAGGTTGTTACTCTAGCAATTTCTGACATACCCAAAGATGATCCCCTTTATATAGCTTCTTCCCCAACTGTAATTGATGTAAATTTAAATAAAGATATATGTTTTGAAATATTAAAAAAATATAAAATTGAATTATCGGAAAAAATAAACAAAGTTATTAATGGTTATTCGCTGCCAAAATTTCATACAAATGACAATGAATTTCATATTATTGCCACGCCAAAAATATCTCTTGATGCGGCAAGTAACTTTGCTAAATCTTTAAATTTTAAAACACATATTCTTAGTGATTCACTTGAAGGTGAATCTAAAGATGTTGGTATGGTGCATTCAAATATTATTAACTATATAAATAATTATGATGTGCCCTTTAAAAAACCTTGTATATTGCTATCAGGTGGGGAAACTACTGTCTCTATCAAAGGTAAAGGCAAGGGCGGGAGGAACTCTGAATTTTTACTCTCAGCTTTATGTGCCCTGACTCGTAATAATAATATTTACGGATTAGCTGCAGATACAGATGGTAAAGATGGGTCTGAGGATAATGCTGGTGTCTTTTTTAATCCCACAACTATTGAAAATGCAAAAGTAAAAGGTTTATTTCCTGAAAAATTCTTATACAACAACGATTCGTATAGTTTCTTTTCCGAGCTTAATCAGCTTATAATAACGGGACATACAAATACAAACGTTAATGATTTTCGCTCTTTCATAGTCACTTAAAAATAAACTTATGCAAATTACTAAAGATATAATTAAAGAATTCCAAAACTTTCTAAATGATGAGTCTGTTCTAATTACAAATGAGGAGAAGAAACCTTTTGAGTGTGATGGTCTTACAGCATATCCTCAAATGCCAGGCTTAGTTCTCTTACCTGAAAACGAAGAAGAGACAGTTAAAATTATTAAGATTTGTGAAAAACACAAAATTCCCATTGTTTTTCGCGGTGCGGGAACTGGTTTGTCAGGAGGTGCCATTCCTCATAAATCTGGTGTCCTTCTTGTTATGTCAAAACTAAACAAAATTGTTGAAATTGACTCTAATAACCGAATTGCAAAAGTACAACCTGGGGTTAGAAATATTTCTATTTCTGAGAGTGCGAGTAAATTTGGTTTATATTATGCTCCTGACCCATCAAGTCAGATCGCATGTTCAATTGGTGGAAATATTGCAGAAAATTCAGGTGGTGTCCACTGTCTAAAATATGGACTAACAGTCAACAATATTCTTTCACTCAGAATTATTTTAACTAGCGGTGAAATTGTAACTTTAGGTAATAATTCATTTGATTCTAACGGTTATGATTTATTGTCTTTTTTCATCGGTTCAGAGGGAATGCTGGGAGTTGTTACAGAAATAACCGTAAAGCTTTTACCAAAACCAGAAAAAACGCAAGTTGTACTAGCTGCCTTTAATTCTCTTAAAGATGCTGGTGAAGCTGTTGGTAACGTCATTGGAAGCGGAATTGTGCCAGCTGGCTTAGAAATGATGGATAAAAAAATTACAGTTGCTGTTGAGGATTTTGTTAAAGCTGGTTATCCAGTGGAAGCTGAAGCAATATTACTGTGCGAATCTGATGGAACTTCTGAAGAAGTCAAGGATGAGATAAACCAAATTAGCAGTGTTATGAAAGAATCTGGAGCTTATGAAATAAGAATTTCAAAAAATGACGAAGAAAGAAATAAATTTTGGCTTGGCAGAAAATCTGCATTTCCTGCAGTTGGTAGAATATTACCTGATTACTTTTGTATGGACGGTACAATACCCAAAAAATCATTATCTTATGTTTTAGAGGAAATTGAAAAACTTTCAAAAAAATATAGTTTGCAATGCGCAAACGTATTTCATGCTGGAGATGGAAATTTACACCCTTTAATCATGTTTGACGCTAGTGATGATGCACAACTGAAATCTGCAGAAAAATTTGGCGCTGACATTTTAAAATTATGTATTTCAGTTGGTGGGACAATTACTGGTGAGCACGGTGTTGGAATTGAAAAAATTAATGAAATGTGTCATCAATTTTCCAAGTCTGAGTTAAATACTTTTCACTTATTAAAAAAAGTATTTGATCCTTCCGCAATTTTAAATCCAGATAAAGCTATTCCAACATTGAATCGTTGTGCTGAATTTGGCCACATGCATGTTCACAAAAATCAAGATAAATTTCCAAACATACCTAGGTTTTAATTTAGATGTCAGAAATTTTAGATAAATTCTCCAATAGCATCATAAAAGCAAATAAGGAAAAAAAAAATATTAGATTCATTGGTGGTGATTCAAAAAAGTTCTTTGGTTATGACATTATCGGAGAGGAATTTAAAACTTCTAATTATAGTGGAGTGGTTGATTATGACCCTAAAGAATTAATTATAACTGCTAAATCTGGAACAAAAATTTCAGAAATCAAGTCTTTGTTAATGCAGCATAACCAGTTTTTACCTTTTGATCCTCCAATTTTTAGTTCTGAATCAACCCTTGGGGGAGTTATTTCGTCAGGCTTTTCTGGACCGAGCGGAGCCTATTATGGGAGTGTAAAAGATTTCGTTTTAGGTAATAAAATAATGAACAATAATGGTGAAATATTAAATTTTGGCGGTCGTGTTATGAAAAATGTTGCAGGTTTTGATGTTTCTAGACTTATGGTTGGTTCTTTTGGGACACTTGGATTAATTCTTGAGACATCTCTTAAGGTGTTACCAAAACCGAGTGATGAAATTACATTAACATTTGAGAAAAATGAGAAAGATTCAATACAATTTTTCAATAAAATTGCTGGTTCTCCTCTACCAATGACTGCCACTTTTTATCACGATAATAAATGCTTTTTGAAATTTAGCGGTTCAGATAATTCAATTAAATCTGTTAAAAAAGAATTGGGAGGAGAAGTATTTTCTGATAATGATATTTGGGATGAAATTAGAGATATGAAACATGTTTTTTTTAATCAAGACTCTACTCTTTGGAAAGTTGATACTTTGCCCTACGCTCAAAGCTTGGGTAAGTCTAATACCTTAATTGAATGGAATGGTGCTAGACGATGGTTCTTTTCTGATGAAGAAGAACAAGATGTTTGGGATTTTTTTAAAAATGCAAATATCCAAGCTACCAACTTTAAACCTAAGAATATTCCAAACTCATCTATTCAAAATCTTAATAATATCTCCATGTCATTAAACAAAAAAATAAAAAATACATTAGATCCAAGCAATATATTTGGAAAATCACGAGTATTTAAAGAGTTTTAGCGATCATGAAAAGTAATTTTTTACCTGAATATCTTGAAACATCTAAAGGACAAAGAGCAAAAGATATCATTAAAGCATGTGTCCATTGTGGATTTTGTACAGCAACATGTCCGTCTTATCAGGTTCTAGGAAATGAGCTTGATAGCCCTCGGGGAAGAATCTATTTAATTAAAGATTTTTTGGAAGGCGAAGTAACCAGTAAGAAAACACAACTTCATTTAGACAGATGTCTCACCTGTCGCTCTTGTGAAACAACCTGTCCTTCAGGAGTGAAGTACGGCGAGTTAATTGATATAGGAAGAACTTTAGTTGAAAAATCAGAAAAAAGAAATACATTTGATATTCTATTTAGAAAAGCTATTAACTATATTTTTCTCAAAAGATCACTTCTAAATTTTCTTTTATTTTCTGCCAGGTTTTTTAGGTTTTTCTTGCCTAATAATTTAAAAAAAATTATACCTGCATCAAAAAAAGTACTGTATCCGCTAAAAAAAGTAGATTTTCAAGATCAAGTTATTTTCTTTAAAGGTTGTGTTCAAGACCCCATTTACCCCAATATTAATGCCGCAGCAGAATTTATTTTAAATTCAATCGGAATTAAAGTTATCTTATCAACTGACTCTAGGTGTTGCGGTGCTTTATCACATCATATGAATTTACATTCAAAATCAGAGGAAATTATTAAAGATAATGTTAATTATTTATACAATGAACTTCAATCAAAAAAAATAAAAAATATTATCTCTACAATTACTGGTTGTGGCTTGATGATCAAGGATTATCATGAACAATTTGATCAAAACTCTTCTATGCATGAGAAAGCAAAAAAAATATCTCAAAGCTCAATAGATATTTTTGAATTTATTTTAAATAATGAAAGCTTGATCTTTAATTTTCTTAAAAAAATAAATTTTCACCCTACTTCAAATAAAATTGTTTACCATCCCCCGTGTACCATGCAACATGGATTAAAAATTAATAATCAGGTTGAAAAATTTCTAGTGAAGATTGGTTATAAATTAAATGACTTTGACGAAAAACATTTATGTTGTGGTTCTGCTGGTACTTATTCAATTTTTCAAAAAAAAATAGCTAATACACTAAGATCAAGGAAAATTAAAAATCTCACGCAAAAAAAACCTGATATGATTTGCACTTCGAATATTGGCTGTATACTTCATCTTGAAAAAGTTTCCGATACAAAAGTTATCCATTGGATAGAAATGTTTGCAAATGATATTTTGAAATATGCTGGGAGGGAATAATGAGTGATGATATTATTTTAATTACAGGTGCAACATCAGGTTTTGGTTTTGCAACTGCAGAAAGACTTGTAAAAAATGGTTATAGAGTTATAGCCACAGGAAGAAGAAAAGAAAATCTTGAAAAATTAAAAACAGTTTGTAATTCCGAAAATTTATTTATTAGAACTCTTGATATGATGGACCTTCAAGGTGTGGAAAATTTTTCAGATAGTCTTCCTGGAGATTTTAAGAATATATCTAAACTTGTTAATAATGCAGGACTTGCCTTAGGTATTTCACCTGCACAAGATTCCTCAATGAATCAATGGAAGCAAATGATTGATACAAATATTACTGGTCTTGCGGCTATCACTCATAATTTGTTACCTACAATAATTAAAAATAAGGGACATATTATCAATATTAGTTCAGTTGCTGGTACATACCCATATCCTGGTGGTAATGTTTATGGTGGGACGAAAGCTTTTGTTAGCCAATTCAGTCTTGGTTTAAGGTCAGATTTGCATGGCACAGGTGTTAGGGTTACATCAATTGAACCCGGAATGGCAGAAACAGAATTCACCCTTGTTAGAACAAGTGGTAATGCCGAAGCATCAAAGAAATTATATGAAGGACTAACACCTTTATCTGGTGAAAATATTGCAGAGACTATTCAATGGTTATTTCAATTACCAAAACATGTCAATATTAATAGGCTTGAGATGATGCCTGTGAACCAATCATTCGCTCCATTTCAAGTTCATAGAGATTAAAAATAGAACAAGAAGATGGTAAAGACTGCGATTCTAAGTAAAATTGGCCTAGCTGAAGAAGTTGTCAAAATAGAAAGCATAAGTCAATCTGATTTTGATGATTTTTCCATATTGGTTAAAATGCAATTCGCTCCAATTAATCCCGCAGATATTTTAATGATAGAGGGTAATTATGCTTCTGTTCCTAGTTGTCCAACAGAAGTTGGTATAGAAGGCTCTGGCATCATTGAAGAAGTTGGAAATAAAATAACCAATTTTAAAGTTGGAGATAAAGTAATGTGTCTTTCAAGAACAAACTGGAAAACGACACAAATTTTAAAAGAAAATGAATTAATTAAATTACCTGAAAGTATTGATCTTCAACAAGCTGCTATGCTTAAAGTTAATCTTGCATCTGCGTATTTGATCCTCACAAATTTTAGAAAACTTTCTAAAGGCAATTGGATAATACAAAATGCATCAAATTCCGCGGTTGGGAAAAATATCATTTATCTATCTAAATCTTTAGGATTAAAAACTATTAATCTCGTTCGTAGGGATAATATTATCGATGAACTTCTTGATATTGGAGCTGATATTGTAATTAACTCAGATAATATTAATGTCATAAAAAAAGAATTGCATTCCAAAGTCGATGGTCCAATTTCACTTGGAATTGATGCTGTTGCTGGTGATGCAACAAATTTATTGGCTAGTTTAGTCAATGAAAGTGGTTTGGTTATAAACTATGGTTTATTATCTGGAAAACTTTGTACAATTGATCCTTTAAATATTGTATTTAGATCAATAGTCATTGAGGGGTTTTGGTTGGCTAAAGAAATGAGAAGCATGGATTACATGGCTATAAGCACAATGTATAATAATTTAATACCTTTCATAACTAACAAACAAATTTATGTAAATGTAGATAAAACTTTTCCATTATCTAAAATTGGTGAAGCATTAAAAGCAGCTAAAGCATATGGTAGAAATGGAAAAATTCAACTCGATCTTCAGGGCTAGTGACTATCTCTTGGCGTTCCCTTAGTTTTAATAATTTTTTGATATTTAACTGCACCTTTTAATACCATACCTTCCGATAAATCATCTACCATAGATCTTTGTATTTCTTGCCAAGGAGTTTGACTCTTCGGTATTTTAAAACCACCTTTTTTCATTAGGCTTTCATATCTTTCTAGTATTTCTTTTTCATCTATTAAAATATTCGCTGTTCTTTTATTTAAATTTATTTCAACACGATCATTAGTCTTTAGTATTGATAAGCCTCCAAGATTGGCAGCTTCAGGAGAAGCATTTAAAATTGAGGGAGAGCCAGATGTTCCAGATTGTCTGCCATCTCCAACGCAAGGTAAAGATGAAATGCCTTTTTTTAAAAGTTTTGCCGGCGGTTGCATATTAACAACTTCAGCAGCACCAGGAAACCCAATTGGCCCAACACCTCGAATAAATAAAATACAATTCTCATCAATATTAAGTTTTTTATCGTCTATTCTTTTGTGATAGTCTTCGGGACCCTCAAAAACAATTGCTCTACCAACCCAAGAATTATTTTTTGATAGGTATCTTTTTCTGAAATCTTCAGAAATGACACTTGTCTTCATAATTGCACTGTCAAAAAGGTTTCCTTTCAAATTTAAAAAACCAGAGTTCTTTAAAATTGGATTTTTATATTTTTTTATAACCTTAGTATCCAAAGGTTTTAATGACTTACAATTTTCAAAAAGACTTTTCATATTAACAGTTATAGTATTTTTAATAATCTTACCAGCGCTAATTAATTCACTTACAACTGCTGGTACCCCACCTGCTCTGTAAAAGTCTTCTCCAAGATATTCTCCGGCTGGTTGCAAATTAACAAGTAAAGGAATTTTAAAGCCATGGTTTTCCCAATCATCATTATTTAAATCAACACCGATATGTTTAGAAATGGCATTTAAGTGAATTGGTGCGTTAGTTGATCCGCCAATTGCGGAGTTGACAACAATTGCGTTTTTAAATGAATTTTTTGTAAGTATTCTAGAAGGAGTAAGATCGTTATAAACCATTTTTACAATTTGTTTTCCACTTAAATATGCATTTTTTGCTCTTTCTTTATGAGGGGCAGGTATTGCCGCACTTCCAGGTAATGACATCCCTAAAGCCTCAGCTAGTGAATTCATTGTAGTAGCAGTACCCATAGTATTGCAATGTCCAGGTGATGGAGCAGAAGAGGCAATGAGTTCAATAAATTGTTCATCATTGATTTTTTTGGCCGCTAATAATTCCCTAGCTTTCCACACAATTGTTCCAGAACCAGTTCTCTTTCCTTCAAACCAACCATTTAACATAGGACCTCCAGACAATACAATTGCAGGAAGATCAACAGTGGCAACTGCCATTATTTGAGCAGGAGTTGTTTTGTCACAACCAGTAGTTAAAACGACCCCATCCAAAAAATACCCATATAAAGTTTCTACTAAACCTAAATAGCATAAATTTCTATCCAATGAGGCTGTTGGTCTTTTACCTGTTTCTTGTATAGGATGAACAGGAAATTCAAATGCAATGCCACCCGCTTCTCGAATTCCTTCTTTAACTCTTTCACTAAGTTGCAAATGATGACGATTACAAGGAGAAAGGTCAGAACCTGACTGAGCAATACCGATGATAGGTTTTCCAGATTGCAACTCTTCTCTCGATATACCCCAATTTGTATATCTCTCCAAATATGTTGCAGTCATCCCATGATTTTTTTTATTTTTGAACCAATCAAAAGATCTAAATTTTTTTTTAATAGAAATTTTTTTCATAATAGTCATTTAATTTTTTTAACTACTTTTTAATATAGATTATTTTGTAAGTTCTTATTGTGAAAATTTATTTTTTAAATAACCAAAAAATAATACTTAAGAAAACTGAAACCAAAATGCAAGTGGTAATTGGGAAAAAAAAAGAAAAGTTTTCTTTCATGATTTTTATATCACCTGGTAAAGAACCAAGACCAATTTTCTTAAGATAAGGCCATAAAATTCCGAAAAGAATTATCAGAGCTCCAAATAAAATTATTTTTTTTTGCATTCTTTCTCTAATTGTCTATCAATAGCCCAAGAAATATGTTCTTTTACCATTTCAGAGACTTTATCTACCTTTTCATAAAGTGAAACAAGTATTTCTTTTTTGAATTTTAAGTTACCCATGACAACCGCTAAATTTCTTAGCCATCTTTCATAACCTATTCTTTTAATTGGACTATACTCATACCTCTCTGAAAATTCAACT
>Ga0160423_10004135_pt1 | contig 11962 bp, 18 predicted proteins | sample CRUFie14St8metaG_FD_108191 | JGI IMG/M metagenome (GOLD analysis project Ga0160423, IMG submission 108191) | Marine microbial communities from the Costa Rica Dome - CRUD Field 142mm St8 metaG | ecosystem: Environmental > Aquatic > Marine > Oceanic > Photic zone | place: Costa Rica: the Eastern... | reverse complement strand
TTCCGCGGCTCTCGATCTTGCCACCACCTCTAAACATTGGTCTTCTTAAAGTTCTACTCATTATGTGTTCAATGCTCCTAAGATACTAGCAACACCGCCACCAATACCTAAAATACTTTGTAGTGGACTAGGTGGTTGCTGCATAGTTGTTTGGAAAGTTGCTTGAGCAGGGTATCCGCCAATCAATCCTGTTAATTGTTGTCCAACAAAACCTAATCTTTGTTGCTCTTCGAAAGCCGCTTCTCTTGCAGCATTTGCTTGAGCATCAAGAATCGCTTGTGATTGAGCTTGTTGTCCCTGACCTAATTGTTGTAATCCTGAAATTTGTTGTTGTGCTAATTGTGGAGCTAGTTGTGCTAGTCCTTGTTGTTGTGTTGACAAGGCTTGTTGATTAGAGAAAGCTTGTTGTGCTGATTGTTGTGCTTGTTGAAACCCTTGTGCTCTTAGCTGTGATTCTAATTGAGCTTTACCCAGAGCTGTTTCTGCATCAAAAACACCCTCTTGCACTCCTTGTCGGCCACCACCAAAAGCTCCTACTTGTGCAGCTTGTGTTCCTATTTGTTGCCTTGCAACATCTCTTTCTCTTTGTAGAGCTGCAAGTGATGTATCAATTACTTCTTGTTGATACGGAGACATAAACTCTTGATACGCTTGTGGTCCTGTAAGTTGTTGAGCTGTTGTGGCTTCGGCACCGGCTTGAGCTAGAAAAGGTTCAAATGATCCAAGGCCCGCGGCTTGTTGATACGCTTGTTGTTGTAATGGATCTTGCGCAGCAACAGAAGGAGCAAACGCTGTAGTATCAATAGGCTGTCCTAATACGGGTATTATCTTTTCAGTTAATGTAGTTCCCGCCGCTTCTATAAACGGTGCGGGTAGTGTTCTTGTTTCTGTGGTTGCCATTATACTCTAGCCTCTAATTTGTGCATTAAATCATACATTCTTTTTGCCCCTTTGTTAACACTTCCCCCACCGGCAGCTCTCACTGCATCAGCGGTCATTACAAATTCATTTCTAGATAACCTAGCCGGAACATCATCAGCTTTTTCTTTGACACCAATCGGTACAAAACCCCCTGGTCTTAAATCCATTTCAGATGGCATACCACCTACTTTTAAACCCATGATACCACCCTCAGCTGCAGTTTTTCTACTACCCATGAGGTCAAATAACTCTGCTTCATATTCTCTAATTTTATCTAAATCAGCGTCATCACCCAAAGCTTTTTGAGCATCTAATAAATCTAATAAAAGTCCTATTCTATCATCACGTGTTGTCATAATACCTTTTTCTTCTTCAGTAGATTCTTGAATCATGGAATCAATAATATTGTCACTAGGTATTTTAGGATCATTCATACCACCAAAGGCTAAACCAATACGTCCACCTTTTGCTTTACCACTTCTTGATTTTAAAAGACGTTGCATAGTTTCATCCATATAACCCATGTCATCCATTGGTGGTAAAACATCAAAGTCTTTTAATTGTTTGAGAACTTCTTGTCCTGGGGTTTGATTTTCACCGTCTTCCTTAACACGACCCTCTTTTCGTGGTTCCATGATTTGATCAATAACATCATCTCCTACAGAACCCTCTGGAGGATTTTTTAATTCCATACCAATACGCATTTTATATTCTTCTAATTCTTTCATCGCTTGTTTGGTAGCCATTTCATCTGCTTCTTGCATTTGTTGCATTGTGTAAGCACCAGTTCCCGCTTCGGCATCAAACATTTCATTAAATATTTCTTTTTTACGTTCTTCAAACATTCTTTGCATAATTTCTTCAGTAGGTCTACCAATACCAAGTTTGGCTAAAAAGTCAGTTATAGTAGAACCACCAAATTTATATCCAATACGTCCGCCGTTTGCGTTGCCCTGACCAAATAAACCTTCGTATATTTCTATAATTTCATCGTCTGTTTTATCATCTAAATCTTTTCCACCAAAACCACCGCCACCGGCCGATATAATTTCATTTTTCATCAAAAGAATTTTCATGGATTGCATTGAATCACCTAATGTTCCACTACCACCATTGGAAAAACCAACGCGGCCCCCGGTCTTGTATCCATAACGAGATAGTGCGTCATCAATTTGATCTTGATCAAATCCTGCCATTCCCATGTATCTTGTAATGTAATCTCTTCTTGATTGAATATCCGCTGCTCCTGCTTCTTCTTGTTGTCTTACATAATCATCATATTCTCTATTAGCTTTTTCTGCTTCTTCAAAAGCTGCTTGCATACTTCCCGCGGTCAGCGAACCACTAGACGCGACTGCTGCTTCACCAAGTGTCATATCACCTACTGCACCTGGAGATAAAAATTTACCTGCTGACTTTGCAAGTTCAGAATCTAAACCTGATAAAAATTGACCACCACCTGCCATGATTCCTGAAGTCGCTGAAGATATAGGATTAAATTTTCTTCCTAAAGCGGCGTTTGTGGCTGCATTAATAAGACTGGCAGATACACCTTTACCTAAAGCTTTGGTTCCCAAAGCACTTAAAATCCCACCTGTTTGAAATAAACTAGAACCAGCTAAATAAGGTGCACCGAAACTAGCTGCTAGATAAGGTAAGGCAGGTTTAATTTCGTTAGGGATAATATTATCAACGACTCTTGTGACAGGTTTTAATGCTTTTTTAATTGATCCCATAATGTTCCTTTGTATACCTAGTTACAACTCTTGTGATAATCTCATCATCAGTTATTCTCAACCATTTTACAGGTTTATTACATCCAAGTAAATTAGTAAAGTATTGTTTCGTCCATTTCATAATAGATTTAACATCATCAACACATACAGTATCAATGTGCCAAGGAATATCTCCACTATTGTAATCTTCAGGGTTTAATTCAGCGGTTGTCATAAATCGTTTCTCTGCATCCTTATTTAAAAATGCCCAATTTGTAAAGGCATATGGTAGCTCGTTTTTATAGTGAATCTTATATTGATTCAGGTCAACAGATGGGGCTATATGTTGGAGCACGTCCTCGAACGTGTGGTCTTTGTAGCGAGGAAACAACTTATAAAGTCCATAAGCTACGGTAATATCATATAATTTAACAGTATCTATCACAGTGTCAAGAGCTGGAGTCACTAAGAATATCTGGCATTTTAGCTATTCTAATCTTGACAGTTCTACTTAAATCTTCTTGTTTTGTATCTGTGTTGACATCATTTACATCATCTTCAGCTTCTTTATCTGAATTATACTCTTTACTAGTTTTAGTATTTATAAGAGTAACTTCTGTTTCGACATCAATCTCTTCAACGGTTTTACCATCTTTAACAACCGATACTTTTCCACCAGGTTCTAAAAAAGACATACTACCTCCTTAATCTCTATTTATTTCTAATATTGAAACAACTACATGTAATCTATTAGCAGTTGCAGCTTGTGCCTTTAATACTTCACTTTCAAGAAGAACTAAAGGTTGTGTTAATAATTCGTTTGTTGCTTTGGCAGATATAGCCTTGTCTTTGAATAAACTAAACACTGCATCAGAAGCATCTGTAATTGTTAAAGTGACAGTATCTGCATTGTTACTATCTTCAGAAACTAAAATAGATTTTATAATAGCTCTTGATCCACTGGGAGTTGTATAGACAACCGTATTATCTGTGGTTGTTAAATCTATCTTTGCGTTTTTATATATATTAGCCACTAATAAACCAAGAAAATCTTTCTTGCTCCTGTTTTAATTCATCTAAAAATGTAGAATTTAATTGTTCTATAATAGTTGTTATAGATCTATTTATTTGTTTTTGGTTTGATACATCGTAATCTTCTTTCGGTTCTGGTATTTTAACATTTATTTTTGCCATTATCTACCTCCGTCCGGTTGCACATCTAAACTAAATGTACCAAATCGCCAGTTTTGATCAACGTCATCGTTTTCAATTTTGATATTAACATATCGACCACGAGCTCGAGTATCTTTTTTAGTGGTTGATGATGTAATTGAAAAGGGACTTAAACCTGTTGTTGATTCTTCTTGAGAAGGAAAACTTTTCACAGCCAACGTTACTTTGGCTGTTCCCTCTAAAACTTTAAAGTCAGGAATAAATCGTCGAACAGCTAAAAACTGTTCCCCTTCTGTGCCTTGTCCTTCTAAATCAAAATCATAAGACTGTACAAAAGCATTAATCGCGGTGCTCGATCCGTCAATATTGATTTGATTAACACCTATTTCATGTTCGAAATACGTTGTTGCCCCTAATCCTGTATTCCCTTGAATGACTGGAAATGTACCTGTTTCACTAGAAGCAAAAGAAGTTGCATAAGGTTTAGGATAAATAGAAGAGTCCATCCATGATGTACGGCCTTCAGTGCTTGTGTACCAAATACCGCCAGGAACTTGTGCTCCTAAAGATTCGAGATAATTGTATGCTACTAATTTATTATTAAAACTTTGACCAGATGCAGGGTACCACCACACAATTTCTGTAAACAAATTGTTTACACCTGCAGTAATTTGTTGTCCTTTGGTTAAGTCAATATCATCATATACAAAGTCTTCAACAGAACAAGGCAGTGACTTAACTGTACCATCAAATAAAAAGAAACCATTATTACTCATCCAATACGCAACACCATCTATTTCGACAGCCGCGTTCTTACCAATCAAACCACAGTTGGTACCTACTTGTTCAAAACCAAATGTAAAAGGTGCACCAATAAACTTCATGGTATACAAAGCAGTATCGGTCCATATCAAAATTGTTTCTTTTGCTTTCAAAGAACCAACGATTTTAGTTCCATCTTGCAATCGTTGTGTACCTGCTGCATTGATAGCAGAAGGTATAAAAGTATTAATATCTTCTTGATCAGAAAAACGAATAAACATATCGTCTTGTGTTGTTGCTGTACCTATGGTTGTTTCTGTACCAAAGTGAATTAAATGTCTTGTTGTAGGTGATATCAAACTAACTCTTGTTGCGGTAGGATTATTAGAAGTAGAAAAACCAGATGTACTTGTTGAAGCTCTATTTGATGTTGCATCAGAAGCACCACCATTCCACGTAAAGGTTTTGCCATTTGCAATTGTAGCTACTAAAACTTCACCAAAGTTATCTATAGACCAGAGTCCTGGTTCCAAAGAAACAAAAGAAGCACCTACTGCAACACCCCAACCATTATAGTCAGAGGCATCAGTGGCAGTTGCTCCGTTATCATGAGTCGCTGCAGTCGTGCCTAGAGCTCCTCTCGTACAACCTGTTAAATCATTTGTTGATTTACCAGTATAAGTAATTAATTCTGAATCTACTAAGATAGTACCCGCAGTAGGAAAAGCTGTAGCACTCGTCAATGTAATTGTTGTTTCACTTGCATCCAATGCTTCATTTACTGTTGTGACTGTGGCAGAGTCAACCGTACCACCCCAATTACCAACACCCCAACCATAACCGTATGTTTGTTCTTGAGGACCAACAACTTCATACATTTTACAAGTCATTGAACCACCTGTTGATACAGTAGCGGATGCAGCTGCAGAAGAAGTAATGGTGAAAGTTGTCGTTGACGGTACAGATATTATTTCAAATTTTTTATCTTCAAAGTTAGAAGCACTGAGTCCAGTGCCACTCGGTAGAGTTACTGCATCTAATTGTACAATATCCCCGGTCGACGCTCCGTGAGCAGATGTTGTTGTAATTGTTACCGTTGTAGAAGTATTAACGGTTGCCATTGTCGATGATGTCAGAGAACTTTTTATTGGTGTTATATCAAAAAGCTGACCTTCAAAGTACAATAAGAGAAACTTATCTGTACCGAGGGCCACATATCGATTGCCATCTAAATCTGTGAAAGGATGTTGTGCTCGGACAACACCAACAATTTTGTCTGGTAGAAGAGAAGACCAACCTCCAACTTTTTCTGGTAGACCATAACGAAAGCGAACATTATTAGAATCCACAAATCGACGTTCGGCACCTTTCGTGGTGTCCTGTTTGTCTATCCCAGGTAAAAAGTCTAAGGTAATGAGAGCCATTTACCCTCCTTAAATTTTATCTTTGTATGCCCAACCGCGAGTCGCGTTTAAAAAAACTAATGTAAAAGCAGCTCCGTTTGTTGATACTGTTAAATTAGAAGCAGAGCCATTGATATTAGAACTATTTCGACCGACGGTAAGATTGTTAGAGCCAAAGGTTCCTTTGGCATCTATAAAAGTAACTTCATCACCAACACCAGGAGATGCCGGAAGAGTCATAGTCAAAGCAGAAGAACTAGTATCAATAATTAATTGATCACCATCTACGGCTGTGTATGCGCTAGAAAGAGAGTTATATCCTTTTTCTAAACTAACTAAATTAATATTGGTGCCGTCTGAATAGACTACTATCTTAGAACCGACAGGCATTGTAATACCTGTGCCGGATGCTGTTTTAAAAGTTAATGTATAATGACTAGAACTTCGAGTCGTTGCATCTTCAACGAGATACATCTTTTCAATGGAATCAGGAACAGTCACATTACGGTTCGCGGCCAACGTTCCTGTTAGCTTGATAATCATATTTCGTCCATCGGACGATGCACCATTACTGATTGTTAATGCTTGATCAGAAGAAGCCGCATTGATAGATACATAACCACCAACCGCTTGTTCGACTAGTTGTAAATTAGTATTAGTAACAGTTCCCCAAAGACCTGCTTTTTCACCTGTTGCGATGAGTTCAAATTTTTGTGATGTTGAATAACTTGATGCCATATTGCCTCCAAATTTATATTATGTTTCGACGTTTGTCCATGTTTGACTTGCCCCCAGATTGATTTCTGTCCAATCTTGTGCAGCTCCAGGGTCAATTGGGTTCCAAGTAATGACACCAGCTGCAGTTGTAGCGCCTGTTACAAGGTTTGTTGTTGGTAGAACCACAGCCTTACCAATGATAGTAGCACCATTGAAAGACATAGCAGAAGTTCCAACACCTGCTGTAGATAGAACAACACGTGCTCCTGCTTTTGGTGTAGCGTCTCCAATCGCACTTGTAACAGCATTTCCGGTAACCGAGAAATTGGCTTTACCAATAATGGTAACCGTGCCAGTGGCTGTTGTGACGAGGTTCGTGGTGACGTCTACAAAAGCAAAATCTGTTGGAATGACTGTGCCAACAGAAGCGGTAACAGCGTTACCTGTAAGGATAACCTTACCTTTACCGACGGGTGTAATATTACCAATCGCACCTGTAACGGCATTACCCGATACAAAAACTTTATTTAAATTTGTTTGTGCGGAAAATGGTGACGATGCAAAAGCGTCAAAACCAAATAACATGGCTACGCTACTGGTTTAGTCGGCAAAGTTACTTTAAGGTACATTACGCTGATACCTCCATAACTTTAAATGTCATGTTTCCATCAATACTTCGTCCAGCAAAATCGTGATATCCAAATTGAACATTTCCTGACGTATTAATACTTGCTATTTCAAATTTTATACTAAGTGTTGATAAAGATGATGTATTAGTTGGTGTATAATAAAAAGACCATGCAGTAGCACTAGCAAGTGCCCCAGAACTATCACCATAAAGACTGCCAAAATCTCTACTGTTAGAATTTTGTATTACACTATATGAGCCTGAATCCTCTTTAATTTGACAACGAAAACCCATATATTTATCACTACCATTATAAATAGAACCTCCTAATATTTCTATTAAGAATTTTGAATTTTGACCCACTACTGATATGCCAGTTTGTTCTAAAACTTCTACATATGATGTGCTACTAGCAGTAGTCGTTCCTATATATTGATAAGCATTCATAGAAAGAATTTTAGCAACACCAGTTACGGTGCCTGTAAAAGCAAATGTATTTGCTAAATTAATTTTATCAGAACTGATTGCATCATCTGCAAAAGCTCCTGCGGGTAAAGTGTTTAATGCCATGTTATGCTCCTATTAACCTATATGCACCAAAGAATGTTCTAGTGCTACTTCCTCTAAGATCTCTACTGCTACCTGAGTTGTGAAAAGTATAAAATTCTAAGTAATCAGAACTGCCGTTAAATTCTACAATTCCTCCAGTATATCCAATAACATCTTCATAACCAGCTCCGTTAGCACTTGTTAAAGTTGAAGCTGCATGAGTAGATGATCCATTTTTTCTTAATTCACCAGTAATCCTTAGTTGTGCGTTATTAACATTATAAGCAAAACTACCATAACAATAATATTTACCAGCTACATTGGGTGTAAATCTATAATTAGTTGAATTATCATAACAACCACCTTCATCAAATTTTTCAGTGTTGGCAGCTATTTTTAAAGTTACACCTGAGCCAACTGCAACATCAGCACTTTTACTAGCTTCAAAGTAAGGAGCTGCTTTCAACGCAGCATTATTCAGTGTTAATGTGCCTGACCCATCAGAAGTCATAATGGCATTATCACCACCGTCAGCAAGTATATTTACTTTAAGCTTACTGGTCATCTATGCTCCTATTATCCTAAATCCTTGAAAAAAAGTAAATGGAGTATCAACATTAATATCACAACTTCCCCCACTATCTTGTTGGGCGAAACATTCAACATAGTCAGAACTACCATTACAACTTATTATTCCACTAACCATATAATTTTGATTATCATTTCCGTAGAAATGTCCTTGCAAAGTTCTAACTGCATCACTTCCATTTTTTCTAAAAAGAATTTGCACACCACCTACACTACTTCCTTTATTAAATAACATAGAAGCATGAAAGAAAAATTTACCAGCTACTGTTGGTAGAAATCTTTTATTGCTTGTGTCGTAATTAGAACTTGTATCAAAAACTTCTGTGTCAAAATTTAACTTTGTAGCTGTTGCATGCGCAATAGATTGTGTTGCATTTATAGTTGCATGAAAAGCTGGAGTATTTTCTGGAAAATTAGTAAGAGTAGAAGTTGACGGTAATGTAATAGTATCACCACTCTCACCAATTGTAATTGATGAGCCTGACTGCTTTATAATTTCATTTACCTTTAACTGCGATACCACTACTTACTCCTTATGATTTAGGGTTTGCGTCTTTTACAGCTTTGATTCTAGTCTTCCATGCATTGATATCTTTATATATCTCGTCTAGTTGATCACCGATATCTCCGTAACCTGCTTTTCTTGTAGATCTTACTGTATTGTTTTTTTCTTCAGTATTACCTGCTGTCTCTTGTGCGGCAAGTTGTGAGTCTGTAGGTTTGTCCAAACCAGAAATATTCCATTCCTTAATGTATGGGCCCTTACCATCAGAATCATCCTGAAGTAAAACATCTTTTGTAAAGTCTACGGTCTTTGAATTAGCTGCGCAATAAAGTTTTACCTTTGTGCTTAATGAGGCCATTGTTTACTCCTATCCACTAAAGTTTGCGTATGACACAACCTTAGCTCGTTCTGCAGCTCTTTTTGTTTTGACATCAGAAGGCATAGCTGTTCCACCTTCTGCTGCTCTAATTGAATACCAATCAGTTGACGCAAGATAAGCTTGCGCTGCTTCGTTAATTGCTTTTTGATCAACGAACGCATCTTGTTTGTCCATGTCGGCTTTGACTTTTGTCCAAGTAACAGCATCTGGCTTTGCACCCATAATAGCTGTATTGTTGGAGTCTTTACCTACAACCCATTCAACGTTTGCGTTGAACTCAGCTTCAGTAGTCACATTACCACGAACTACAAATTCGTAAGTGCCGATCGACTGTATTGCTTGTGCACAATCTGCCATTGTTTACTCCTTATAATATGACCAGTGTTCCACCACTGGCTACGTTAATTGTCTGTCCTGAGGACACTGTTATAGGACCTACTATACTAGCATTTTCAGATGCTGCAATAGAAAGTCCTCCTGTCAAAGTTTGTACATTTCTGTATGCACCTTGAATACTTGTCAGCTTAGCTGCTGTAACTGTTGCGTCACTTGGAGTTCCAATATCAAGGGTATCTCCAAATATTTGACCTGAGAAAGTTGCACCGCTTGCAGGTGCTCCTGTAAAGGCTATTGTACCAGGGCTTGATCCTGCTGTAAATGCAGTTCCTGGAACCTGATAGACTCCATTAATGTGAATAAAAATTTGTGCTAGTGAACCAATCGTTTGTGTAGTGCTACCAACAGCTATTGTAAACTGTGTTGTTGACCCATTAAAGCTACCACTGATATCATCAATGACGGCAAAATTACCCTGAGCCGCAGGGTTTCCAATGTATGCCATTATGCTAATACCTCCATTAGTGTTATAATAGATGGAGTATTACCTAATTGTGATTTAATATTATGACCACTCCCATTTGATGCTTGTTGTAACTTATAAGTTGTAGCACTTGTAGTTGATGGTGAATCTAAATAATTAAAAGTTTGTGTAGCTGACATTTCATTTGCACTAACACTTCCAAAAGCACCTTGATAAAATGTCTGTCCAGCACCAGTCCATATTGCTGTAGTATCTCTTAGTATTCTAAATTGACCACCTACTTCTTGATTGCTTCTTTGTAAACCAGCAGTATTTTGTATTGAAATAAATATTTTACTATTTGATGCAGAAGGTGTTATTGCAAGAGTAATTCCAGTATCAGCAAAGCTACTACTATCCATAGTAGTTAAGGTACTATAAGTGCCATTTACCACCTGACCAATCTTTCCTGCGCTAAAGGCAGCCTTAGCTGCAGTGACTGCATCATCTTTGATATCTGCTGTATCTATAGTAGCGTCTGTTATTCCCGCTGAGGGTATCGTTGTTACTGTCATTAGTCTAAAATCTCCATACCTGTTATGTCTGATGCTGTTCTACCATTTTCAGTTCTATCTTGGTCAGTAACAGACCTATTTACATAAATTTGATAACTTGCATTAGCTGAAGAACGACCTTTTATATAATAGGTTTGCTCACTACTAGAACTAGGACTGTCCAAATAATTTCCTGAATAAGAAAGAATGGAATTTGTTGCTTCTGCGTAGGAGCTATGTGCATTTCTTGTTCTACTACCCGAAGCATCTCCTAAATATATTTGTGTAGTGCCTCTAAAAATACTTAATTCAAAATGGTCGTTACCATTACATTGTAAATTCCACATTAATAATACTTTGCTTGATGTATTTGTTGGAGTTATATTAACTGACATTATTTCTACATAAGATGTTGAACCTATAGTTTGTGTATCTGTTTTAATTGTCTGAACAACTTGACCAATTTTACCAAAACCTGATGTCTTTGCACCTGAGGCAATACCTAATGTACCACCACTCTCACCGAGGGTAATAGTCTTCGTAGCGTCAGTGCCAAGAGGCGAGATTGTTGATACTTTTAATGTGCTCATCTATGCTCCTATTAATTTAAAACCCCAAAACATTCCTTCATTAGAAGTACTGATTCCGTATCCAGCATTTGAATCGGCATTAAGGGTATACATTTCAAGATAATCTGCTGCGGATAATTCTAAAGTTCCTGATATTTGTATTGTATTATAATTTCTTTGAACCATAGCTGTTCTCAGTTGTTCTGTATTATCTACAGTTGCACCATTAACATAAGGGAAAATACTCCAAGCCTCTATATCTGTTGATGATCCAATTCTAAACCAAGAACCAATCATATAAGTTCCACCTAAACCAGTAGGAACTGTAAACCTTTTATTACCAGTATCATAAGCTGAATTGGTATCTTGATGTTCACGATTATAATCTATTTTAGTGGCTGAATTAAAAGATATATCTTGAGCAGTTGCTCCAACTCTCCAAGCTGGAGTATTAGTAGCAAAAGTCTGTGTAAATGTACCACTACCATTAGAGGATATAATATTGTTTCCACCTAAGTCAGTTATTTGATTTGTTTTTAATGTACTCATGCTAGTACCTCCGTAGCCATTAAAGATGTAGGAAATCTATAAGCATCTGAATTTCCTTTTCTTCCAATATATCCAGTAGTAGCATTAACTTTACATTGTATTTTATAAGTTATCTGTGATGTTGTACTAGGCTCGTCCATAAAATTCATAG